>Ga0081606_1000089_pt1 | contig 67446 bp, 64 predicted proteins | sample EareggfetidaYelm_FD_71127 | JGI IMG/M metagenome (GOLD analysis project Ga0081606, IMG submission 71127) | Earthworm egg capsule microbial community from the University of Washington, USA - E. fetida Yelm (SPADES assembly) (version 2) | ecosystem: Host-associated > Annelida > Reproductive system...
GATTTAACTTTATTGATTTTTCAAATAAAGAAATTGATTGTTTTAGTTCATGTTTCATTCCCATAAGATTTCCAAATCCCCAATAAATTTCAGCATTATTTTTATCAAGTAACCAAGCTTGATTAAATCGTTTCATTGAAGTTTCTGGTTCGTTATTATAAAAATATCCCCAAGCTTTTTCAACATACTTTTCAGCAGCTTCTTTTCTGCTTTTGAATTGTTTATCACAATCGGCAAGAAATATATTATCACTTTCGATTTGTTCTGCGCATTTTTTTGCTTCGCCATACATCGGTAGCAAATTAATACCTTCCGGACAATCTTGTTTAGAAGAACAATTAAGCAGCATAATTGCAGAAAATAGAACTGTATTTCTTATTATATTTTTAATCATTGTTTCTTTGTTTATGCGGTTTTCAAAAATGGCTTATAACGTTAGGCCGCTTCACGAGTTTGCGATGCCAGCGGGCTGAGTTTTCTCTGCCAAGATAAAACTTTCTTCGTGAAGATGAACGTTCAACTTACCGAAAACTAGCAAATTCTTGAAGCGGCGGTTACCAGCAGTGCATTTATTTTTATTTGCCATGACTAACTTTTAATACTTGTGAGTCTTTGGCATTAATTATTATTATAAAAGTCCCACCTTTCGATTTTTCAGGCAAAGTTCCTTGAATTATCCAGTAGTTTTTTATAAAGTAAATTTCATATGGTTTTTCACTTTCGATTTGTTTTTTACCGTAAATCTCGTAAAGAATTGGCTCTACTATTTTAATTGCAGTTTCGCTATTTTTTACAATGTTTTCACCGCTATCTAAAACATTATGTTGTCTATTTTTAGAAAGAGCTAAATCCAACTCATCTTCGGCAAATTTTTTACCCATAAAGACGCCATCTTCTTTTGTCTGACAATTGCTTACAAAAATTGATGAGATAATTAAAAGTGTAATAACTAAATTTTTCATTATTATAAGTGGTTTTTTGCGCACGGCGCATTGCTGGTAACGTGTCGCCGCTTCGCGCAGTTGCGAATGAAAGCGGACTGATTTTTCTCCACCAAGATAAAACATTCTTCGTGAAATAAAAATTTCCGGCAACCGAAAACTTCGCAATTGCGTGAAGCGGCTGTTGCCCGAAGGTCGCGGACAAAGTTTGAAAGACATTTTAAGTATTTTTCTAAACGTTGTAGCTACTGAAGTCTATCTTGTTTAGGAATATTAGTTTTTCAAACCTGCGAGCTAAAAAAAACTATCTCGCAACCGAAAACGTTGTGCGAGTTTTTCGTTAGATTGTTTTTCCGTAACATTTTGACAATCCTAAACTCAATTGGATTGAAACGGAATTTCCAGCGAATGTTCTAAAAAGGAAAAGAAAAGAGAAAAAAATATTTCCACATAGTTTTTTCACACACGCAATGGCGATTTACGGGCAACGTTTTGCCGCTAAGCGAGTTTGCGATGCCAGCGAGCTGAGTATTTTCTGCCAAGATAAAACATTCTTCGTGAAAATGAATATTCAATTTACCGAAAACAAGCAAATTCGCTTAGCGGCGGTTATGCGTTCGCCTTATTTTTTAACGATTTCAAATACTATATTTATGCTTTCTTCAAGTTCTTTATCTTCAACTTGAAATTTATCAAAAGAAGATTTAGATGGAGAACCAACTGCAGGCGCATAGCCAGTTTTAATAGAGGATTTGTCAAACCTTCTATTATCGAAAACCCTTTCATTAAATTTGGAAACTGATTTTACATTACTAATTTTTACATTAAGTGTTTTTGCAATATTTTCCGCATTTCTTTTTGCATCTTCAATTGCTATTTCCACCAGCTTTAACCGAGTATTTTTCTCAAGTTCAGTCGATAATTCTGTACCAAAAGTAATATCCATGTCTTTATGATTTGCTAATTGAACTTCTTGATAAAAACCATCAATTATTTGATTATTTAATGGAAATTCAACGCGCAGAATATTTGTAGCATTGTAACTTTTTTTATTTTCATTTTCTTCACTTGAAATATTGTAAGATGTAATTCTTATGTTTTTTTCTGTAAAACCTAATTTGTAAAGTGTCTGTTGTAAATTCTGGACTTCTGTGTTTAACTCTCTGATTGCATTTTTTTCTGATTCATTTTTTTTATCTACCGTAATAATGAAAAAAGCAATATCAGGAGTAACTTTTGTAATCGCACTTCCATCCGCTAAAATTTCACTAGTATTAGTTTGAGAATATGAATTGAAACATGAGAGAAATAAAATAGTAAATAACAGGTTTTTCATAGGTCTAATTTTTAGATGTAGTTTTTCAAGGTGACGCATAACGTTTGGCCTGTAACCGCAGTCGCGGATCAAAGCGGACTGAGTATTCTCTGCTAATATATAATTTCTTCGTGAAACAGAACTTCATTTTACCGAAAACTCCGCGATTGCGGTTACAGGTGGTTAGCTGCTGGCGCTATTTTAGTAATTGCTTGACAGGGTTTAAAATTACCTTTTCAAATTTTGCCTTAAGATCTCTATTTTCGAAATAGCCAAAATCATCATTTATATCTTTCCAATTTCCTAAATCTAACCCATTGTTTAAACTCACAAATGCAAAATCGGTTTTGTTTTTCTCTACAGATGGCCTAGTCCAAGTAAATATAATTTGATTATCTTTTTTATAATAGAAATAATTGAAATACCAATGTGAGTTTTCTTTTCTGCCTTCACTTTCTGATAGATCAAAAGAACCATTTTTATTTATTGTTACTTTAGGAACTATAAAATCTGGATGTGCAAATTTGAATTTTTCGATTGCTTTTAAAACTTCTTTTTCAGATGCATCAATAGTATAAATTTCTGCGAAGGGATAACTTCCTGGTGCGAGCATTCTAGCAAATTGATAAATGCAAAAAATGCTAAAAGCAATTGCTAGACTCCAAACAATAATTTTCTTTTTCATATTGTATGATTTATGCGCAATCTTGGCGCGCTTGCAGCTAACGTTTCGCGGCTTAAGCGAGGTTGCGATGCCAGCGGACAGAGTTTTCTCTGCCAAGATAAAACATTCTTCGTGAAAAACAATGTTCATTTTACCGAAAACCAGCGTAATTAGCTTACCGGCTGTTGTGCGCTGTTTATTGGATTTTAATTGTTGGCATATTTTTAATCTTGAAAAACCATATTCCTAAAACTATTGTAATTGAATATATAATTACCCAAAATATTTGTTGAAAACCACGTTCGAGAAGTCCTTTATCAAAAATATAGGAAGTAATCCAAACCGATATAAAGGAATAAAAACTCAAGATTATTTTTGAATTATTGACAGAAAACTTTTCAGTAAGTTTCTTTTGTATAAGCCAAAATAATAACATTGCCGGAGCCGATAAAAATGCACCGTAAATAATCATAAAAAACAGCATAGGCCAGAATCCTAAAATTTCTCCAAATTTAGAATTATTGATAAAAATCCCCAAAATTAAAAGAAGTAATGGAGAAAGCAAAACAGTAAAAAGCCAAACTTTAATTGTATATTTCATTTCAACGATTTTGGTTTCTAAATAGCGCACAACGTTTCGCCTGTAACCGAAGTTGCGGATCAAAGCGAACTGAGTTCTCTCTGCCGAAGATAAACTTTCTTCGTGAAATAACAATTTCCGGCTACTAAAATCTCCGCAATTGCGGTTACAGGCTGTTAGCAGCAGTACTTATTTAAAAGTTTCAAAAAGATATATTAAAAATCCGCAAAATACTAGAGGAGCTACCAAAAGCATAATTTGAAATAATAATTCAACTCCAGTTTGTTGATCGGATTCATCATCATTCCATAAGGAATTGTATCGAACTGATAAATATAAATTTCGCCCGTAATTTTTAAAAATATAAGCGTCAAAATATTTATATAATATCATAAATAATAAAAGCAAAAGAGACAAAAAAATCATGTTTATATGATCATTTGGATTATTTTCATCATAAGATAGTAGCGAGATGATCGGTAATACAATAGATATAACTAAAAATATATTGTAGTTTTTTCTTCTTCTTAAAACTTTATGCAAAGGTGGATAAATAGCAAATATTGTCCACAAGAATCCGAAACAAAGTGAAAATATAAACGTACTTATCATTTAAAGTTCTGTATTTCTTTGAGTATTGCTGCTAACTTATATATACCCGCACAAAACAACCAAAATCCACCCATTTTAAACGGTATAAGCGAATGTTAATGCAGTTATATTATACAATAGTACAAATTAATTTTGGTTCATTTTATTTTTACGTTAAATCAAATGGATTGCGGATTTTCTGCACCGCGATATCACTCACATGGGTATAAATCATTGTCGTTTTTGGACTGTTATGTCCCAATAAATTTTGTATGTAACGCAAATCAGTTCCGTTTTCAAGCAAATGCGTAGCAAAACTGTGTCGCAGACTATGCGGGGTAATGTGTTTTCCAATTCCGGCGCGCGACGCAGCAATTTTTACCACATTCTGTACTGCTCGTGCAGAATAAGGTTTGCCGTTTTTACCCTCAAACAAATATACTTTTGGAGTATACACCCGGTAATATTCCCGCATGATCACCAAAGCCCGCTGCGACAGTAACGTATATCGGTCCTTTTTGCCTTTCGCATTTTTGATATGAATCAGCATCCGGTCACTGTCAACGTCTGTGAGCTTGAGTTGCAAAGCTTCACTCAACCGAAATCCACCCGAATAAATCAGGCATAATAAAGTTTTATGCCGCAAATTGTAGGCATTGTCAATCAGCCGCCGCACTTCTTCCATACTCAAAACCACTGGCAATTTTTTTTCTTTTCTCGGTCGCTCAATTTCCCCAATCTCAAATTCAATTCCCGAATATTCATAAAATTGCTTAATGGCATTAATCGCCTGATTTTGATACGAAATCGACTTTCCCGGTTGTACGATAAATTCATAATTAAACCTGGAAACAATCATCGGACTCAGCGCGGTACAATTCCTTTTAATCAAATATTTGCAAAAAAATACAATCAAACCGCAATACGTAACTACCGTATTGTCACTGTAACGCTTCGTTTCAAGCCATTTTTTAAAACGTTCAATCCGCTCAGATTCCAAATCAGTCAATACGATCTTATCCATGTTGTAACGCCTTCTTTCTTCAAATAAGCGAATATTACTCGTATCCACATACGCAAATTCCCCCAAAAGATTCACTACGATGATCTTGTTCTCAGACGAATAATTCAAATACCAGAATTTTCGCGTCTGGCTCCATTTGGCATGCAGCAGCAAACTGACCTTCTGCTCCAGAACCAGGTTTTTATCAAAAGAAATACTCAGGATTTCATGATTGCGATGCACCGTCCGGCGCAGTACCACTGTAGGTAAAGAAGTCTGCATATATTTTAATTTTGGCGTGTATGCCACGAAAGTACAAAAAAAAAGGTTGATTTCCAGGAGCTTGTTCCTGCTGTCCGCTCTATCTTTTTAAATTCGCCTGCGCTGCGGCCAAATTTAAAAAGGATGCCGCTGCCATCAGGGCTAGGGCAGTCCGTAATCATTCGGTTCCCGCCAAAATAAAACGCATAAAAAAGCAGGACGATTGACATCCTGCTTTCAAATAAAAGGGTAACTCCTTTATTTTATTTGCTGCAACCCGGCAAGTATGCCTTCACCCACGCTTTTTGCCGATTGCGGATTTTGGCCCGTAATCACGCGTTGATCGGTAACCACATGGTTTTGCCACAACCCCGATTTTTCGAATTTTGCGCCCCGTGCAACCAGTTGGTCTTCCAAAAGAAACGGGACAACTTTCGTAAGCCCGACCGCATGCTCTTCTTCATTCGTAAAAGCATTGATTTTTTTGCCGTCAACTAAATATTTGCCGTCAGGCAATTTGATGTTTACCAATCCGGCCGGGCCATGGCAAACCGCTGCTACAATACCGTTCGCAGTATAAATTTCCGAAGCGATTTTTGCCAAAGTGGTATTGTCTGCAAAATCCCACATCGCGCCGTGGCCACCGGCATAAAAAATGGCTGCATAATCGGCCGGCTTGACTTCTGAAGGTTTCATCGTGTTTCTAATTTTAGCATGGTACACCGCATCATCCCAAAACTTTTTGTTTACGGGATCTTTTAGGTCAAATCCGTCAACGGGTGCTTTTCCGCCTTTCGGGCTCACAAAATCGATTTCATAACCGGCTTCATGTAACACTTCCCAAGGATGGGAAACTTCCCCAAGGTAGTAACCCGTCGGCTCGCCTGTATTTCCTTTTTGGTCATGGCTCGTGACCACAAATAAGATCTTTTTCATTTTTGCTGTTTTTTTGGTCTGTGCCATTGTGGTTATGCCGAGAAATAATGTAGCGACTACAAGTACAGGAACGTTTAAAATTTTTTTCATCAGATTGCATTTATTACTCCAAAATTAGGGCAAATGCATTCCTTAATAAAAGGAACTACCGCACCGTTTTATGGTGATCTAAATCACTTATTGTGAAAAACGGCTCAACGTTTCCCTTGAAACCCCAAGATAGGAAGCGATCAGCGTTTTGGGAACCCGCTGAAAAAGTCCCGGATACTGCGAAAGCAAATTTTCATAACGTCCTTTTGCATTCTGGTTTAGTAACGAGAGTATCCTGCGCTGCAATGCGACGTATCCCAAATTGGATTTTCTCCTGAAAAAATGTTCGATTTTATGAAGTCCGGCGCAAATTTTATCCCGATTTTCCAACGAAAGGCAAAACACTTCAGTGTCTTCAACACAATCAATGTTCAGTGTAGCCGGGGTTTGCCCAAAATACGCCTGGTAATCCGTAATCCACCAATCTTCAAGGCCAAACTGCATGATGTGGCTTTTCCCCTGTTCGTCGGTGTGGTAAGATTTTACAAGCCCTTTGGTTACAAAAAAATCATGGGTTACCAATTCGCTTTCCTGTACCAGGAACTGATGTTTTTTAAATTTCCTGACTGTGAAATGGGACAATATATACTCAAATTCGGCATCTGTCAAATGGATTATTTTTTCAAATTGCGCTCTTAAAACTGTTTCCATCAGGTCTATTCTTATGGTACTAAGATACGGTGTATAGACAAAAAAAATGCTGTTTCACTGCAAGAGTTTATGTGATGCCGAATGATTTTTTCCTAAAAGATGCCGAAATTTTTTATGTGTAGTGATATAATAGCCGCTGTAGCCGTGTTGCATCAATAAAAAATAAGACAGCTGGCATTTTTCATTTTAGGTGTGCCGTTGAAATTTTGTGGCAACTTTTTCATTTCGGAAAAATTGCCACAAAATCTGTGGCACTTTTTTCATTTCGGAAAAGTTGCCACAAAATCTGTGGCACTTTTTTCATTTCGAAAAAAGTGCCACAAAAAAAATCAGCCATTTCACTTCGGAAGCTTCCGAATAAACGGGCTGATGAATGTAGTTTTTGAAGATCATGCTGTACTACAATGCAACCGCACGTATTTGCTTGCCGTAGTGGAGGAATATCTGGGAGTAATAAGAGGAGGTGAAAATATGGAACGCTCGATTGCTGATCAGTGATTGGCATGTATTGTTATCGCTCCGGCGAAAAGCGCTGTTTATATATTATCTGAGGGGCTCATTATTTCTTATGGGGAAACTGTATTTTAAACGCCTGATAAATGCTTTCGTGTAAAATTGTTGCGTGGTTTTCGTTTGGCAACGGCAGGAAATCGGTTCTGATTTTCGCTTTCAGCAACAAATCGGCGAGTGCCTTGGCATCATTTTCCATTACTTTTCCTTCAGACCCCACAGAAACATATACATACGTTTTGCTGTAATCGTTTTTTGGCAAATTCGTTTCTGCCAATTTCAATAACGATTCGTCGTCCCACCATAAACTCGGGCTCACGATAAAATAATGGCTGAACAGTTGGGGTTTTTTCAACAGGATTTCTGTCGCTAACAATCCGCCGAGCGATTGCCCGATGAGGTATTTGGTACCGTTGGTTTTATAAGCAGATTCGATATACGGCTGCAATTCCGTTTCCAAAAATGTGATGAATGCAGCAGATTTGCCGGTGGTAGAAAATTGTTCCTTGTCTTTTTTATTGGTCGTCGGGAAAGTAAAATCGCGCTTGCGGTCAACATTTGCAATGCCCACAACGATGAAATCGGGCATCGCCAATTGCATATTAAAAAACTGGACCAATCCGGAAATGTGAAGGAAATCTTCATTCGCAGCACCATCCGGCAAGTATACAACCGAATACGTTTTTTGCGTATCAAATCCATTTGGCAAATAAATATTCAAAGTGCGGCTTTCGCCCAAAACTTTAGAAGTAATTGTCCTGGTTTCGCCAATAGTAAACGGTGTTTTGCTGTCGGTAATTAGTTGGGCATTCATATTCAACACCGCTAGAAGCAGGGCGATTGTCGTTGTAATACTTTTCATAATTATTTGCTGTTTTCGTCTTTGATGCCTTTAAGTAAAGCATAAACCGCCATCGCATGGCCGTGGCCAAGGTCAAAATCTGCTTTGAGCCAATCTGTGATTTCTCCGGCTTTTACAGTAGTTTTAAGTAGGCCATTTTCTGTAAAACCTTTTTCTTCTGCTAATTTTCTGAATACTGCCGGACCATTGCCGGTTTTGGCTTTGATATTTTCGAGATAACTTTGAAACGACATAAAAGAAATATTTTTTGATTCCAGTAAAGATAGAATTTTACACCAACTCTAAAAAACAAAAAATCCGCCCAAAAGCGGATTTTCCTATTCACAATCTGAAATAATTATCAATAATCCATTGACTATAGGTGTATCACTTCGCCATACGCATCAGCGGCAGCTTCCATAATCGCCTCGCTCATCGTTGGGTGTGGATGCACCGATTTGATGATTTCATGCCCTGTTGTTTCGAGTTTACGTGCGACAACCGCTTCTGCGATCATATCAGTAACACCGGCACCAATCATGTGGCAGCCCAACCATTCGCCATATTTCGCATCAAAAATCACTTTTACGAAACCATCGGGCGTTCCGGCAGCTTTTGCTTTTCCTGAAGCTGAGAACGGGAATTTGCCAATTTTCAATTCGTATCCTTTTTCTTTCGCCTGTTTTTCGGTTAAACCTACTGAAGCGATTTCCGGAGTCGCATAGGTACAACCCGGAATGTTTCCGTAATCGATTTTGTCCACGTGCAATCCTGCGATTTTTTCAACGCAGGTAATGCCTTCGGCTGAAGCCACGTGTGCCAATGCCTGTCCCGGAACTACATCGCCAATGGCATAATACCCCGGAATGTTAGTCTGGTAAAAATCGTTCACTAAAATTTTATCACGGTCGGTTGCAATACCGGTTTCTTCGAGTCCGATGTTCTCAATATTGGTTTTGATGCCGACTGCAGACAATAAAATATCGGCTTCGATCACTTCTTCGCCTTTGGCCGTTTTTACGAATGCTTTTACACCGTTTCCGGTAGTGTCGATTCTTTCGACAGACGAATTGGTCATGATCGTTACACCAGATTTTTTCATCGAACGCTCCATTTGTTTTGAAATGTCTTCGTCTTCTAATGGTACGATGTTCGGTAAAAATTCCACTACGGTAACCTGGGTTCCCATAGAGTTGTAAAAATGTGCAAATTCAATCCCGATGGCTCCTGAACCGACAACAATCATCGATTTTGGCTGCGTTGGCAAATTCATTGCCTGTCTGTAACCAATCACTTTTTTTCCATCCTGTGGCAGGTTTGGCAACTCACGGGAACGTGCGCCAGTGGCAATGATGATATGATCTGCTGAATATTCTGTTGTGGTTCCGTCAGCGGTCACGTCGATTTTCTTTCCCGGTTTCAGTTTTCCTGTGCCCATGATCACATCGATCTTGTTCTTTTTCATCAGGAACTGTATGCCTTTGCTCATGCCGTCGGCAACACCGCGGGAACGTTGGATCACCGCACTAAAGTCTTTATCAAATTCGTTCACCGTCAATCCGTAGTCAGAAGCGTGTTTTAAATAATCAAAAACCTGCGCCGATTTCAACAGCGCTTTTGTTGGGATACAGCCCCAGTTCAGGCAGATTCCGCCAAGGTTTTCTTTTTCGATAACTGCTGTTTTGAATCCGAGTTGTGACGCTCTGATCGCTGCAACGTAACCGCCCGGGCCGCTTCCTAAAACTATAATATCGTATTTCATTGGTAAGTTTTTATGTTTTAATAGTTGGATGAAACAGCCGTGGGCCTATTTCATTTGCTTTAATTTTTCAGGTTACGAAATTAGGTATTTATTTGCTTACAGAAAAATTATTGGCCTGTGATATTGATGATCGGTATAAACTTCGTGTGATGAAAGTTTGTACAAAAGTGAAGGAAGTTTAAGCGGTTTAGCAAACATTTTAATTTTGAAATGAAAAAAGCGCCACAAAAAGTGTGGCAAAAAAAACATTTGAAAAAAAGTGGCTTAAGAATTTTTGAGTAGTTTCAATAACAATTGGCTGAAAATGTTTTTGATGATAGGATTTCCTTAATATATTTTTAAAACTTAATAAAAAAGGATTTCGGTAACCGAAGGTTCAATTGTGTTTAATTTTATTGATTTGTGTAACATACTGCTGAAAGGTTTATTTTTTAATAAATTTCAAAGTATTTTTTATTCCGTTTTTGTATGATGAGAGAAAGTAAATTCCATTTTTAAGGTTGCTTACCGAAATACAACCGCGGGTATCGATACTGCAATTGAATTCTTTTCCCGTAACATCATAAACCCTAAACGCATCCCAATTTTCAAAATTGCTGATGTATATTTTATCCGTTGTAGGATTTGGATAAATGGTCCAATCATTTTTTATTCTTTCCTCAAGACCAAGGGCAGCTGGTTGAATTTTAAACATACCAAGACCGCGATTACGAATACCGTTCTGGTATTGGTTTTGCCAACCGGCAATAAAAATTTTTCCATCGTCATGAGGGTATGAAACCGTGGCATAGCTGCTGTTGGGACCACTTGGAAATGCGTAAATATAAACCCCCGTATTATTAAATGAAAGATCAGCAGCACCGTCAGCACTGAACCTGCGAATCCTGAAATAAAAACCGTAATCATTAGCAAAACTATCAGTCGCATCGGTAACCAATACAGTATCGTTAAGGACACTGATGCCTGGGTAGGTATTTGCGTTGATACCAGGGAATGTAACTTGAAAAGTATCGGCATCATATCCCGTAATGAAGTAAATATTATGTCCTCCAAAACCTGGTCTGCCTACATAAAAAGAGTGAATGTAGAACAAAGTATTTTCCAATGCCACAACTTTTGAAGTAGCGTTATCTCCTGTTGCTATAATACCATTTATTCCAAAACTAACATCAATGTTTCCCAGGTTGTCAATTTTAGTCGTTCCCAATGTACTGACAAGCAGAAAGCCACCGTGATGGCCTATGAGACATTTTCCTCTACCTTGGCCGAAAGATTTGTATCCTGTTGAACTGTAATCCAAGTCTATTGTTCCTGAAGATGTTAGTTTACAAACGATGACATTAGCCTGCAACCAGCCTGTTATCAAAATACTTCCATCTGTATTTATTAAAAGATCATTAAAAGAAGAATAATCTCCAATTGTTCCATCGGGAAACACTTCAAAAATGGCAATACCGCCATCGCCAAATAAAGTATCAAAACTGCCGTCAAGATTAAATTTGGCAATAAATCCTTTCGTGTTATTTAAATCGCCCATGCTGACCTGTCCGCAAACGTAAATACTTTCCGTCGTCAGTTTAGCAGAAGAGATTGCAAAATTATAATTGCGATAGGCGATCCGAGCCTTTCCATTAATTCCAAATGTCAAGTCGCGGCTACCATCTGAGTTAAACCTCGCAAGTTGATATGATTGTACCAAAACATATTTATCATTAAGATAAAACATATCAACAGGAGCAGTTTCAGGATTTAAAAAATTATCTGAAGTATCAGTATAACTTATGTAGCCATTTTCACCAAAACTATTGTCAAACGTATAGGCCTGGCTGAACATTTGAAATGTTAAACCGATAAATAAAAAATTTATTACAATTTTCATTTTCATCTTTTAATAAATTTAAACCAAAATACGATTTTTTATTAAGATTATAAAAATTGCGGTGACAATCGAGAAGCAAAAGTCATACTGCTGGTCACTTTACAGGATTATTCTTCCTCACGCGCCTCAACCAAAAACTGCGACTCATACAGGTTTTTATAAAATCCGGTTTCGCGGTTTAACAATTCTGCGTGGCTTCCTTGCTCTACAATGTGGCCTTTGTCCATCACAACGATTTTGTCTGCATTGACAATGGTGGCAAGCCTGTGCGCAATCACAATCGACGTTCTGCCTTTTGTAATGGTCTCCGTCGCACGCTGGATCAGTTCTTCAGAATAGGTATCAATCGATGAGGTCGCCTCATCCAAAATCAAAATGCTCGGATTGCTCACATACGCGCGTAGAAATGCAATCAATTGGCGTTGGCCCGATGACAGCATCACGCCGCGTTCCTTTACATTATAATGATAACCGTTTGGCAGGCTCATGATGAATTCGTGTACGCCGATGCGTTTTGCTGCAGTGACCACGTCTTCCATCGTAATATCGGGATTGTTCAGTGTAATGTTGTTCAGGATCGTATCGGCAAACAAGAAAACATCCTGTAACACCACGGCAATTTGTTTCCGGATCGAGGCTAATGTGTAATCATTGATGTTTTTTCCGTCAATGCAAATCTCGCCACTGTTGATCTCATAAAATCGGTTCAGTAAATTAATGATCGTCGATTTTCCGGCACCTGTCGAACCTACGATCGCAATGGTTTCCCCGGCTTTCACATCGAGGCTGATGCCTTTGATCACTTCTTCACCTTCAATGTAGCCGAAATGCACATTGTGGAATTCAATATCGCCTTTAAAAACTGGCGCTTCATGCGTTCCGGTATCCTGGATCTGGTCTTTGGTATCGAGGATTTCGAATACGCGGTTGGCCGAAATCATCCCGAGTTGCATCTCATTGAATTTATCCGCGATTTGCCGCAAAGGATTAAACAGCATCCCGATGAACATCGTATACGAAAACAAATCCCCAAACGAAGTCGTCGTATCGCCACCCAAAATCCTGGCACCGCCATACCAAACGACAAAGCCCAAGGTCAGTGACGAAATAATATCGGCAATAGGGAAGAAGATTGAGTTGTATAAAATCGTCTTGATCCAGGCCTGGTTGTGTTTTTTGTTGATCACGCTGAATTTCTGCGCCTCGATTTCCTCGCGGTTAAACAGCTGTACGATTTTCATTCCGGTCACGCGTTCCTGCACAAACGTATTCATATTTGAAACCTGTGTGCGCACTTCTTCAAACGCAACCTGCATTTTTTTCTGGAAAACCCGCGTGATGATCACTAAAACTGGCATCGCCAAAACCACGATCCACGACAGTTTCCAATTCATATAAAACATAAAAATCAATACGACGACCATTTTTAAAAGGTCGCTGATAATCATAAACAATCCCTGGCTGAAAATCCGCGCGATCGCTTCAATATCGGAAACGGAGCGTGTTACGAGTTGGCCCACCGGCGCATTGTCGTAATATTTCATCCGGAAACTCAGCATGTGTTTAAACAGTTTTGTCCTGATGTCTTTAATAATATCCTGCCCGAGCCAGTTCGCCCAGTACACAAAATAAAATTGTGAGAAAACCTCCATTAAAAGCACTACAAACATTAAAATGATGTAATGCAACAATCCGGTCGCATCGTGGTTCTTGATGTAACTGTCAACGGTTTCTTTTAATAAATAGGGGCGAAGTGCCGCGAAAAGCGACAGCGACACGGCAAAGAATACCACACCGTTAAACCGCCGTTGATAGGGCTTGGTGTATTCCAGGATCCGTTTGAATATTTTGGTATCGAATGCTTTTGCTTTCATTTTTTTCAGGAGCTGTTCCCGCTTTCCGCTGCAATCTTTTTTCGCTGAAAAAGCTCAAAAAGGATTTCCGCTGCAATCAGGGCTAGGCTTTACGTATGGATAAGCGTTTTCGTTTCCGAAAAACGGTTTTCGTTAATATAATCGTACTTGATTTCCGTTAAATACAAACCGTGGGCAGGAACGGAAAAACCTGCTGCACTTCTTTTTTTACTTTCGATAACCGCATTAAAATCGGCAACCGAAATTTTCCCGATGCCTACATTGATCAATGTGCCTACGATCGCGCGAACCATATTCCTTAAAAAACGATCGGCTGAAATGGTAAATACCAAACGGCCGCTTTCTTGTTTCCAATAGGCTTCATATACTTTGCAATTAAACGTGTTCACGTCGGTGTGTACTTTCGAGAAACATTCAAAATCGGTATGGTTTAAAAGTAAGGCGGCGGCTTCGTTCATTTTGTTTACGTCAAGTTTGTGCGGGCAATGCCAACTCAAATCCTGCAAAAACACGTCTTTAAACGTATGGATGTGGTATTCGTACGTGCGTTTTTTAGCATCAAAACGGGCATGTGCTTCATCGTGAACCGCGAAAATGGCGAAAACAACAATGTCTTTTGGTAAAAAAGAATTGAGTTTGTGGACCAGCGTTTCGGGGTCAAAAGTTTTTTCGGTGTCGAAATGCGCAAACATTTCACGCGCGTGCACACCGGTATCGGTGCGGCCGGCGCCCATAATGTCGATTTCTGAACTGAGCACCACAGACAAAGCCCTGTTCAGGGTTTCCTGCACAGACGCCACATTGGGCTGGTATTGCCAACCGTGGTACTGTGTTCCGTTGTATGCGAGTTTTATAAAATACCTCAAAGATGCTTCGTTTTTTGTCGGGTACAAAGATACTTATTTAATGGTTTTGTTTTTTAGGTTGGAATGTAACAAAATGTTAATTCGGATTTCGGAAAGGTTGTTGTAATTTTACAGCCCTAGCCCTGATAGAAGCGGAAATCCTTTTTATTGCGGTGAGGAACGAACAAAATGAAAAGATTGCAGCGGATAGCAGGAACAAGCTCCTAAAAAAATGAAAAAAATACTTTTGCTTTCGGATACGCACAGTTACATGGACGATACGATTTTGAAACACGCTGCGAATGCGGATGAAATCTGGCATGCGGGCGATATTGGCGACTTGACTGTAACCGATACTTTAAAAAAAATCAAGCCTTTGCGTGCGGTTTACGGCAATATTGACGATGATAAAGCGCGGATGGAGTTTCCGCTGCACAACCGTTTTATGTGTGAAGGCGTTGATGTTTGGATCACGCACATTGGCGGTTATCCCGGAAAATACAGTCCGGCGATTCGGGAGGAATTGGTTAAAAACCCGCCGAAATTATTTATTTGCGGGCATTCTCATATTTTAAAAGTGATTTTTGATAAAAAACACCAATTGCTGCATATGAATCCGGGCGCTGCCGGAATACACGGTTTTCACCAGGTGCGAACAATGCTTCGCTTTGTGATTGACGGCGATAAAATTAAAGACCTTGAGATTATTGAAACGCCCAAGCGCGTTTGATTACTTCACGATAGGAATCAGCATAGAAACGGTCGTGCCGTTTTTTGAAGCCATGTTAAAAGTGCCGTTCATATTGAGAATGCGGGCGCGGATCTGGGTGAGCCCGAAACCTTCATTGGTTTTTAATTTTGCGGTGTTGCAGCCTTTTCCGTTGTCGTTTACGGTAATTTCAAGTTGGTTGTTTTTCTCGTTGATACGGAGTCCGGCTTTAGTGGCTTCGCTGTGTTTGAGTACATTGTTTAGCAATTCGGTGATGATAAAATAGATTTTCATTTCAAAATCTTCATTAAATCTTTTATGGGTATCAATATTGCTGGAATAGTCAAACTCCAACAACGAATTGGAATTTTTCTCGCACAAATCCTGCAACGCATATAACAATCCGAATTTCGACAACAATACCGGCAACAATTCGTGTGAAAGGTCGCGGACTTTATCGTGGGCTTCTTTTAAGATCGCGCGGGTTTTTGCAATTTCCTGCGAATCTGTTTTTGTAATGGCAGAAAATGCAGACAGGTGAAGGCCGGCTGATGACAATTGTGCGCTGATGTTATCGTGTAACACGCCGGCTATTTTCTTGCGTTCGATTTCCTGGCCATCGATGGTAGCGTTGATAATGTTTTGCTGGATTCTGGTTTCTATGTCTTTGAGTTTGTTTTTCTCTTTGAGTCTGATATTCTGGTAAAAGAAATAAAACAGGATCGCGATGATGCTAATCAGCAAAATAATGACGATGAAAATTTTCTGGTTTTTGGATTGTTTTTCTTCTAATTCGAGTTGTTTCTTTTTATATTCGGTTTCTACTTTTTCGATTTCGTATTTGGTTTCGGTATCACGCAGTTGGGAATTGATTTTATTTTGAAAAATGGCGCTGGTGTTTTCGATGTATTTGTTGAGGTATTTGTTGGCGTTCTTATAATCTTTCATTTGTTCGTAGGCGTAGGAAAGATTAATATAACAGTCTGATACATCAGATGAAATGCTATCGTTTGGGTTCAGCGCTAAAATTTTAAGGAATTGTTCTTCTCCTTTTTGGTAATCATTTTTTACGGCGAGATAGTAATAACCAAGATTCGTATAACAGGTTTTCAGGTACTTTATCTTATTGTTTTTCTGAGCAAAATAAATCGCGGTATCGAGGTATTTTTTTCCAAGTTCGCCTTCATCAAAGTTGAAATAAAAGTTTGAGTAATTGCTATAGCAACGGTAGATCTGATCGGGATTTCCTTTGCCTTTATGAACTGCCATAATATTTTTCATGTAGTAGGCGGCGCTGTCTTTTTTATTTTGCTGGATGCAGTTTCCAAATAACCCTTGCTGTATAAACGCTTTTAGGGTATCATTTTTTATGGCAACAGCAATATGTTCCCCTTTTTTAAAATAATATTGAGATTTGACATAATTGAGCGTTTGTTGAAAATTTTTAGCTATTTCGTTTAATATCAGTACTTGTTCAAATTTAAGTTTTTTTTCTTCTGCAAGGTTCAGCGCTGCATAAAGTACATTGATTGCTTTTTTGTTGTCGCTGAGTTTTAGGTAGATTTTGCTTTTTTGAATGCTGTTAAAGCACCAATCGTTATATTGCTTTTTTTTAAGCAGGTAATCAGATCGTTTAATGGCATATTTTAAAGCCTTAATATCCTGATTTTTCTGACTGTAAATGGCAATGGAATCGGGCACAGTATGGCTTGCAAAAGCACTGTGGCCGAAAATAGTTACCAGTAAAAAAAACAATAAACTTCGTTTAGCAGGTTTCAACTTTTATTTTTGGTTTTATAGAAGTTTTCCCATTCTGAATTTGGTAAAAGCTCACATTCATTAGCGTATCTATAGTCGCAAGGCTTAGTTTATGCGACAAAAACGTAGTGGAAGGCACAGTTTGCCCGGGCTGTAATTGTACGGTAATGTTGTTAATTTTCCCGGAAACGGCCACGCTGTACATGCAATTGCTTGGAATGTCGAATTTAAGGTCAAATAATAAATCACTTTTGTATTCGATCGTGTAATTGGTAACTAAATCCATGGTAGTTTTTTTAATGGTTGATTAGATTATTTTTAAGTGCAAATTTTACAAGTCCGATTGTATTTTTAACGTCCAGTTTTTTGATGAGGTTTTTGCGATGGGTTTCAACAGTATGCGAGCTTATTGAAAGTTCTTCGCTGATTTCTTTACCGCTGTATTCCATAGAGATCAGGCGGATAATTTCCAGTTCACGATCTGTTAAGGTTGGATTTCCGGCTGAATTTCCATGTATGTTCTTTACGGCGGTTTTAGCAAAAGTCGCAAATATTTTTTCCCTGACCGTTTTACAATAATAATCTTCTCCGTTTGCAACGGTATGAACTGCTTCAATGATATCTTCTCCGGCGCATTGTTTGGTAAGATAACCGCTGGCGCCCAGTTTCATGACTTCTTTGATGAGCTTGATATCATCGTAACTGGAAAGAATGATGATTTTGAAAGGGAATTTTTTTTCTGAAAAATCTTTTAAAACTGAAATACCGTCTTTTTCCGGCATGTTGATGTCCATCACAAGAATATCAGATTTTGTGCGGATGGCGTCTGCAAGGACATAAGTTCCGTTTGCTGCAGAACCGGTAACTTCAAAACCGTCGTTTGTATTTAACACGGCTTTCATGCCGTCAATTAATACCTGGTGATCGTCTGCGAGAAAAATGCGGATTTTTTTTGTACTCATTTTGGTTGATTCAGAGTCCAAATTTAACATATTAATTCATACAATCATATCCCTAAAAACAGGGATATTTTAAATTTCTGCCAAAACAAAAAAAACCCAGACATTTGCCCGGGTTTTTCTTCGCACTAATAAACTAAGTTTATAGGTTTATCTCAATCTATCCACAGATTTTACGAGATCTTCATCCTTTTTGATGGCTTTATTGGCCAGCACTAAAAAAACGATAGAAATAATCGGTAGAAACATCCCAATACCTTTCTCAGAAACCGTTGGGGTTTCTCCAGATACATTTAGTGAACGATATACAAATAATCCTAATAAAATTAAATTTAATATGATAGTCAACCTGTTGATAACAAATTGATGTTGTCTTTTTTTAAATGATAAAATTCCCAATAAAGACAATGCAGCACTCAATCCGAAAAAAGCAGCGTATACAATATTCTGCATGAAATAAAAATCCTTACCTCCGTCAAGTGTCCATAATGGAAAAACAAATGGCAATGCAGCGCTTACAATTAAAGCGATCAAAAGGTAAACGGTTTGTATTCTCTGAATCATTTATTGGTCTAAATTTCCCCACAAAAATATATTTTCTTTTTGATAAATGCTATTGCAACCTAAATATTTATTCGTATTATTGCATAACAAATCCGTAAGTACTTCATTTTACGGCTCGTTTTAAGAAAAAAAATCACTACTACATTCAAACTCCATATCAATTAAATTCAAATAACATTCATGTTTGATATTTCTGTATTAAAAGAAATGAAGCTTACTGAACTTCAGGAAATAGCTAAGTCCAAAACAATAAAATTCAACGGTGTAAAAAAAGAGGTTCTTATCGGTCAGATTTTAGACCACCAAGCATCAAGTACGCCTGCTAAACCCGGCGAATCAAGTGAAGAAAAGCCAAAAAGAAACCGGATAGCCGCTGATAAAAAAGTAGCAATCACTAAAAATACGAATACGCTTTTTCAGGATGAGGCTATAGTTTCTGAACCCATTTTGGAAAATAAACCGGAGTTGGCAGCAAATAAAACTGCTGAAGACGATAAACAGGAACTGCCGAAAGTGGTTAAATTCAAAAAGTCGGATTACGAGAAAAAGATTGCTAAAAAAAGCAATGCACCGGAGCAAAATACAGCAGCAGTAGAAACTGCTGAAACGCCAGCTGCGGCAGAAGCTGAAGTGAAATCCCAGGAGAAAAAAATCAACCCGAACCAGTTGCATAAAATTGCTAAAAACAATAACGGCAACAACCCGAATGCTGTTCCGAACGGAAATCAAAACCCCAACCAGAACAACAACGGAAACAATGCTAACGGGAATGGAAATCCAAATCCCAATCAAAGCAACGGGAACGGAAACAACAATCCGAACCAAAATGGCAACGGAAACGGCCCTAACGGCAACATCAATCCAAATTTTAAAAATAAAAAAAGCAATAATTTCCGCGATGCCGATTTCGAATTTGACGGCATCATAGAAAGTGAAGGCGTACTCGAAATGATGCCTGACGGTTACGGTTTCCTGCGCTCTTCAGATTACAATTACCTGGCTTCGCCTGATGATATTTATTTGTCCACTTCCCAAATCAGGTTGTTTGGGTTGAAAACCGGTGATACGGTTAAAGGCGTGGTGCGCCCACCAAAGGAAGGCGAGAAGTTTTTCCCATTGGTACGCGTTTTAAAAATCAACGGACATGATCCGCAAGTCGTTCGCGACAGGGTTTCATTTGAACATTTGACACCGGTATTTCCATCGGAAAAATTCAAGATAGCCGAAAAACAAAGCACCATTTCTACAAGAATCATCGACTTATTTTCCCCTATAGGAAAAGGGCAGCGCGGTATGATCGTAGCCCAGCCGAAAACGGGTAAAACGATGCTTTTAAAAGACATTGCCAATGCAATTGCAGCGAATCATCCGGAAGTATATTTAATTGTTCTTTTGATTGATGAGCGCCCAGAAGAGGTAACCGATATGCAACGCAGCGTTAGGGGAGAAGTAATCGCTTCGACTTTTGACCGCGAGCCGCAGGAACACGTAAAAATCGCGAATATCGTTCTTGAAAAAGCAAAACGCCTTGTAGAGTGCGGTCATGATGTTGTAATCCTTCTGGATTCGATTACGCGTTTGGCAAGAGCTTACAATACGGTTCAGCCGGCTTCAGGAAAAGTATTGAGCGGTGGTGTGGATGCGAATGCATTGCAAAAACCAAAACGTTTCTTTGGCGCTGCGAGAAATGTAGAAAACGGTGGTTCGCTGAGTATCATTGCCACAGCATTGACAGAAACCGGATCGAAAATGGACGAAGTGATTTTTGAGGAATTCAAAGGAACCGGTAATATGGAATTGCAGTTGGATAGAAAAATTGCAAACAAACGTATTTTCCCTGCCATCGACCTGACGTCTTCAAGCACGCGCCGGGATGATATGCTACTCGATGAAAAAACATTACAGCGCATGTGGATCATGAGAAAATACCTGTCTGATATGAATCCGGTTGAGGCAATGGATTTTATCAACGACCGATTTAAAAAGACCAGGAACAACGAAGAATTCCTCATTTCGATGAACGATTAAGAAGCATTAATTTTTTTTAAATATCAAAGTCCCGTAAGCAATTGCGGGACTTTTTATTTACAGTACGCTACTGAAATACAATAACGACTTCATTCACTCCCGCATTTTTGTACTTTAAATCTTGTATGTGTTTTGTGACAAATTATTTTTTGATTTTCATTTTGTCACAAATCTGTGACAATTTTGTTTTCGATTTTTATTTTGTCACAGATCTGTGACAATTTTATTTTCAATTTTTATTTTGTCACAGATCTGTGACAATTTTGTTTTCAAATTTTATTTTGTCACAGATCTGTGACAATTTTGTTTTCAAATTTTATTTTGTCACAGATTTTCGGCAAAATTTTTAATTTGAAAAAAATGCGACAGTTGTACTCATTACTATTAGTCTGCTGTCTAGCATTGCCCGCGAACTTATCAGGCTTTGATGAAAATAAAAAATCCCTGACAACTAATGCTGTCAGGGATTTTTATAGAAGGACGCTTTCTAACGAAATTAATTCACAATAACTTTTTTAGTAGTCGATTGGTTTTCGGTACTTAATTTCAGGAAGTAAAATCCTTTTGGTAAATTTTCAATCGTATAAACGTGATTTACTGCCGCAGGTTTTTTAATTTGCTGCATCAACTGACCGTTAATAGTAATCAATTCAATTTGATCTAAATCTGTTGCAGAATCGATATTGATTTTATTATCGTTAGACGGATTCGGGTAAACGGAAACGCCTGCAAAAATATCAAATGCTTGTGTAGCCAATGTTGCACCCCAAATTTCAGCCACATATTCCGGATGGTCGATGTATGGATTGCGATTGCCCTGATACAGATAGGCTTTGTCGTTTCTGTAAATTTCCTTCGCACTTACCGGGTCATTTTGATGCCAAGTTTTTAATATTTCTAAAAATGCCGGTTTAAAAACCTGGTTTTCTGTTCCGTTAAACATCGGGAATACCGTCCAGCTGTCTACCTGAGTTTCATAACGGGTCGCAAAATAAAATAATATCCTGGCCATATCGCCTTTAAATTCATCGATAGGCTCGAAAGCCAAACCTGAATAACCGGCCATACTTACATTCCCCAGTTTAGAACCATTGGTAGAAGTCCAGGTTGGATTGGCAACATTCGCAAAAGGAAAATTGTTCCTGCGGTTGTTTACATAACCATCCGTTGGAAGCAACTGTTGAATGTCGCCCACCATTGGTGAACTTGAGCTGTAAGTGCTTTGCGGTACTACATGTTCGCCATTGTAACAATCAGATTCCCCGGAATAATTGCCGCATTTATCAGACGAACTGGAATAACTGTAGTTGTAGGCATCTGTAGCCGTTGGCTTTTCCGAATAAATATCTAAAACAGAACCGTCATTTTCATAAAAAATATCGACATCGGTAGTTTTAAAAGCTTTGGGATCTGTAAACAAATTGTCGTAAGACCTTCCGGTATGCCCAGTGGTGATAATGGTTTTTAATTTAGATTTTAATGGATATCCTGTAAAACCTGCCGCAGCGTTGTAATATCCCGCCGGGATTTGTGAAAAGCCCATTACTGATAACAGCAATAAAGCAAAAGAGATCATTTTTTTCATTTTAAAAAAAGTTAAGCAGACAAATTTACACGATTATGAAGTCTGATTGAATTATTTAACACAGTTGGTACAAATTAATTCACAATGATTTTTTTAGTAGTCGATTGGTTATCAGTGCTTAATTTCAGGAAATAAAATCCTTTTGGTAAGTTTTCGATAGTGTAAGTGTGGTTTACAACTGCAGGTTTTTTGATTTGCTGCATGAGTTGCCCGTTGAGGTTTATGAGTTCAATTTGTTCCAGATCTACTGCAGAATCGATGTTGATCCTGTTGTCGTTTGAAGGGTTCGGATATACGGAAATGGCTGCTACGGCATCAAATGCAGTATTGGAAAGAAATACGTTTGGCCAACGGTTTTCTGCCACTTGTCCACCCCAGATCACGGTTGCCAGATAGGGATTGTCGATAAAAGGATTTCTGTTTCCTTGTCCGTAAGCATTGCCTGCATTCCCTAAATAAGTATTTCTTTGGTCTTCATAAGCATTAACAGGATCTTCGGCGTTCCATTTCAGGAAAAGTTCTATCATATTGCTATCAGAGGCAACGGCTGTTCCAACGCCTACATTTTTTGGAAGACAACGGCTGCCATATCTCAAATACATGTACATCATCATTCGTGCGACATCGCCTTTCCATTCATCGCCCGGATACCAGGTTGAAGAAGTGACGTCATGCGAATTCCCTGAACTCTCTACAAACCGTTCGCTGCCACGATCACCGTTTCTTTGCACATCGGATGCTCTTAAATGGTGCGCATCAGCTCCCGGCCCGGAAGTTCCAAGATCCGGATTTCCCAATGATTTGGCATAAGTATGTTCCCTGTTCCATTGACAGCTTGCGCCACCGCCATCGCTGTTTTTATTTCTTCTTCTATGGTCGTTATCGTCGCTGGTGCTTGACGGACAAATGTTATTGCTGAACCCGTAAAGCAAAAGTACGTTTGTACGTGTGGCATCATCCGGATCAAGGTCTACTATTTTAATAGCTTCTTCAGCGCTATCGTAGCTTAAATTTTTTGTATGCGTGGTAGTGATTTTTTGCGATAAGGCCGTTTTTAACGCAGTTCCGGTTTGGGTAAAATCAAAACCGTTGTAATAAGGGGCGGGCGCACCTGCCTGAGCCATTGCCAATCCTGTGGTCAGGATCGCAAAAAGAGAATAGATTTTTTTCATGTGGTATTTTTTTCGGCTGACAAAGTTAGACGGATAATTGAATTGACAATGAAATTTAACTTTTCTGCAAAAAAAATGCCTTTCTTTTGTGAAAGGCATAATTTATAAGAAGTATTTTCTGATTTAATTGACCAATACTTTTTTAGTAGTGGATTGAGTTCCGGAAGTCAGTTTTAAGAAATAAAATCCTTGCGGTAAATTTTCCAAAGAATAATTGTGGTCGTTTGAAACCGGTTTTTGAACCTGCATCATCAATTGTCCGTTGATATTAACCAGTTGAATCAAGTCGATATCTGTTTCAGAGTAGATGTGAATCGCTTTGTCATTTGACGGATTAGGATAAACAGATACGGCTGCAGCCAATGCATCGAAAGTTTCTGTATAAAGAGGTGCACCCCAAATGGCAGTCGCAAATTCCGGTCTGTCTATAAAAGGATTTCTATTGTTCTGGCGGGCGTAAATAGCATTGTTTCTTGCAATTTCCTTAGCGCTTACCGGATCCTGTAAATGCCAGGTTAGTAAAATATTCAGGAAAGTATTTGAAAAAACATGATTCTCAGTACCGTCAAACATGGCTTTTACCGTTGAAGTCGAAGTCGTATAAAAACCTGACAATTGTGTTTCATAACGCGTGGCAAAATATAAAATCACACGGGCAATATCACCTTTGTATTCGTTAATCGGCTCAAAAACAGTTTGCGTGTAACCCGCAGAATAACCAGAGTTCACATTCGGACCTAGTTTAGAACCGTTTCCGGAAGTATAGGATGCCGTGGCTACTCTTCCAAAAGGAAAATCGTTACGTTTGCCGTTTACAACTTTATCTGTTGGCAAAACGAAGTGTGCATCTGAGTACATCGGTTGTTCACTGGCAAAATAACTTTGTGTCACGGTGTGTTCCCTGTTAAAAAACACACATTCGCCGGCAGGTTCTGTGCCATTGTCCTGGTTTCCGCCATTGGCAACTGACCCAAAAGTAAAATCACAATTGGAATACATATCCCAAACCTTTCCATTGGCTTTCCTGTCGGAAGTCTGGTAAGTTGTATACAAACCGGCATAACCACGATCGGTATGGCCGTCAATAATATTGTGCAATTGGGTTTTCAGCGTATAACCTGTTCCCGTTGCCGAGTTGTAATAATTTACCGGTGGCTGGGCAATAGCTGCCAATACGGTAAACAATAAACCTAAAGTGTAAAGTTTTTTCATATTAATTTTTATTCGTTTTTTCTTTCCAGTTGCGCCATGTAAAATCCGTCAAAGCCAGATTCTGAAGCCAGAATTTTGGAATCTTTCACGAAAGTAAAATTTTTACCACTTTCTGTGCTTAAGAAACGCTTAATTTGTTCCTGATTTTCAGATGGTAATACAGAACAAGTCGCATAGACTAACTTTCCGCCCGGTTTGACAATTTTAGAATAACTCTCTAAAACTTCCGATTGGATTTTTTTGATATTTTCGATGAATTCCGGTTGTAGTTTCCATTTGGCATCCGGATTTCTTTTCAAAACGCCCAATCCGCTGCAAGGTGCATCAATCAAAACACGATCGGCTTTTTCGTGTAATTTTTTGATCACTTTCGTAGAGTCAATGATGCGGTATTCGATGTTAAATGCAGAATTTCTTTTGGCGCGTAATTTTAATTGTTTCAATTTGCTTTCATACAAATCCATTGCAATGAGTTGCCCCTTGTTTTCCATAAGTGAAGCGATGTGCAATGTTTTTCCACCGGCACCGGCGCAGGTATCAACGACACGCATTCCGGGTTTTACATCCAAGTAAGCAGCCACAAGTTGGGAATTGGCATCCTGGACTTCAAAAAATCCGTCTTTAAAAGCATCAGTAAGAAATACATTCGCGCGTTCTTTTAAAACCAACGCATCGGGCTGGTCTTTAAGAAATTCGGTTTCGATGTTGAGATCCATTAAAATGGCGCGCAGTTTTTCTTTCGTAGTTTTTAGGGTATTGACACGCAAAACTACTTTAGCCGGTTGGTTTTGTGCAGCAATTTCAGTAGCCCACAATTTTTCACCGAGTTCTTTTACGCCAAGCTCGTCCATCCAGTCCGGAATCGATTCTTTGATCGCCCTGATTTTTGATAATTCGTCAAAACGGCCTTTGATTTTTCTTTCCGGTGTTCCTTCGAGTTGCCTCCAGTCCGGAATAGGATATCCGCGTAAAACAGCCCAAACGGCAAACATCCGCCATAAGTTGTCGCGGTCGTATGGTTCCCTGACTTCAGCAATTTCGGCATACAAACGTTTCCATCGTACAATTTCATATATGGTTTCGGCGACGAATTTCCTGTCTGAACTTCCCCAGCGCTTGTCTTTTTTAAGAGCTCTTGCGACAACTTTATCGGCATATTCACCCTCATTAAATATAGCATTTAAGGAGTCGATTGTCGTGTAAACTAAATTTCTGTGTAATCTCATTTTTAATTATTGAGGTGCAAAGGTAGTATTTAAAGGCGAATTAAATGTTAAACCTTAGTTGTTTGAATATTACATAAAAAAACACTGTTGTGATGCAGTGTTTTTTTATTGTTATTGGATTCTGTTTAAGCAAATTCTTTCAGGTGGGTGCAATACCATTGGAAATTTTTCAATTTTAACTGAACTGCTGTCGAGTCCAAATGCTTTTTCTTCTGATAAACTGAATTTTTTAATAAAAAAGTAAGTGTTCATGATGATTTTTTCGTGCCACAACATGTCGCTGTCATTCGATAAGAATTTTTCAGACAGTACAAATTTAAAGTCGCCCAGAATGTTGTTTTTATTTAAGGATTCGTAACGGCTCGTTACATCGACTTCACCATTTTTCACCATATCGCGCAAGACTTCTTTAAACATCAGGTTGATTTTTGTAGGTTCTCTGAAACCTAAATTAAAATCGATCCTGATCAAATCGTCTTTAATGATTTCTGTTACTTTGTATTCGGTTTTATAAGGTTCGTTAAGAATGTTTACGTGAACAAACCAATAGATATCGGCGCGTTTCGGTCGTTTTTGCAAAATGGAATACATTACTTTTTCTTCTATTTCATCTGTTCTGCCGGCATTGGTCATGTATACGAGATGCGTGGCATATTTTGGGATGGAAAGGTCGACGCTTAATTCGGCAAGTACTTTTTTATAATTGTCAATTTTAACAATTTTTGTGTAACTCTTGCTGATTTTCTTGGCCCTGAACCATACCGCCATCAAAACGATAAGCATGGCTGTAATTGCGATTGTGAAGTTGCCGCCATCATGGAACTTTTTCATGTTTGCAATGAGGAAACATACTTCGATGGACAGATATACTAAAATAATTGCTGCAATAAAAAACGGATTGACCCTTTTGATAATGAAATAATAATTCAGTAAAAGTGTAGTCATAATCATGCATAAGATAATTGCTAGTCCGTAGGCTGCCTCCATTCTGGCCGAAACCTGAAAGTATAAAACAACAAGCACACAGCCAATGAACAATAACCAATTGATCGACGGAATATAAATCTGGCCTTTAAGTTCTGTTGGATATTTGATTTTTACTTTTGGCCAGAAACTGAGTCGCATGGCTTCATTAATCATCGTAAACGATCCGCTGATTACTGCCTGAGATGCAATCACGGCAGCCATTGTTGCAATACCGATCCCAAATGGGTGAAACCAATCAGGCATGATTAAATAGAAAGGATTTCCAAATTCACCGCCTAAACTGGTGAGCGTTTCTCCTTCATGCATGATTAAGTATGCTGCCTGTCCCAGGTAATTCAGCACCAATGCAGATTTTACAAAAATCCAGCTAATCCGGATGTTTTTTCTCCCGCAATGCCCCATATCAGAATACAATGCTTCTGCACCGGTCGTACATAAAAAGACGGCACCGAGTACAAAAAAACCTTCAGGGTGAATCATCAACAGGTGGTAACCGTAATAAGGATTGATGGCTTTAAAAACTTCGGGATGGTCGATGATTTGTATCGTTCCAAGAACGGCAAGCATTCCGAACCAAAGCAGCATCAGTGGTGCGAAAAATTTTCCGACTAGTTTCGTTCCGAATTGTTGAATGTAAAACAGCGCAAATAAAATCCCGACAACTATAGGTACTGTATTCAATTCGGGATAAAACGATCGAAGTCCTTCCACTGCTGAGGAAACTGAAATTGGGGGCGTGATGATTCCATCTGCGAGCAACGCACTTCCTCCGATGACTGCCGGAACAATGAGCCATTTTACCTTCGTTCGCTTTACTAATGCGTATAAGGCAAAAATTCCTCCTTCGCCATTATTATCAGCACTTAATGTTATGAGTACATATTTGATTGTTGTTTGCAGGGTCAGCGTCCAAAAAATACACGAAACACCACCGAGTACAATATCTGCATCAATTTTATGCAGACCTACGATCGCTTTCATTACATATAAAGGCGAGGTACCGATATCTCCATAAATAATTCCCAGAGTGATTAATAAACCGGCGAATGTCAGTTTATTGTGAAGGCCTTGATGTTGAGCGCTCATAAAAAGTTGTTAAAAAAGATACAAATTTACCAATTTTAATATAGCAATGGCCATTGACAGTATTAAATTTCAAATGTTTGGTTAATTATTTTAAAAAGCAAAAAGCACTTCGGTAATGAAGTGCTTCTTTATGGAAATAAATTATAAATTATCTTGAACCGGCAGCATTTCTTGAGCTTCTGCTTTCGGATTGAACCGGTGCCGAACTTTGTCTGGTAGCTGATTGATTTACAGAGTTCTGTCTTACAGGGGCAGCTTGCGTTCTCTCAGATGTCCTGGAAGGATTCTGCGTCGGCTGAGTTCTGGTCGCATTATTTTGAATTCTTACAGGAGTTGCAGTATTTTTAGGAGCTGAATTCACTCTTACCGCCTGATCTACTCTGGCCGGAGCAGTTGTTTGTCTGACTGCCGGCTGCTGTTCACGCGTAGGAGTTGTATTTGCCCTGGTTGGTTGTGATGTTGTCGAACGTGTCGGATTTGTATTAACTCTTGTACCATTATCGGTTCTTGTAGGAATTGTTGCTCTGGTTGTATGTGTTGCGCCATTTCTGGTTTGGTTTCTCACAGTTGTATTTCTGGTACTTTCCAATTCATATTTGTTGACCACATTTGCATTTCTGGTTTCAAATGAACGGTTCGGATATTGTCTTTCGTATCCATTTGAACGCCTTCCGTTGTAAATTGTGGCTGCTGTCTGGCTTCTGCGGATATTTACGTAATTGTAATGGTTGTGAACGTTAATATGAACGTGTACATTTCTTCTGTATCGGTATACCGGATAAGGCGACCAGGCATAATAGTAGGTTGGATAGTAATTCCAATACCAAGCAGAAGCGTATGGATGATAATTTGTAACCCAGAAAGAGTTATAAATTACAGGCGTATTTACATAAACAGGTTCGTAAATGTAATTTTGTCCATACATATAAACGTTTCCTACAACTTGTACCTGAATCTGGTTGTTGTTCCTTTTTTCGACTTCAATGGTCGCAACATCCTGATAAACATCGCGCTCTAAAACAGATTGAACGATAATTAGGTGTGTATTTCCTTCAACAGATTCGATGACGCGAAGGTAATCAACCTGATTGTCCTGGTTTAAATCTAAGTTCGAAATTTGGATTTTTGGATCGTTCAAACGTCGTTCAAAATCCTCAAGGTTTTGGGAATCACCAAAAATAGAGGCTACTGCTTTTAAATCTAAGTTATCGCTAATTTCAGAATTTGTGGCTGTTACTGTGGTTCTATCCTGCGCAAAACCAACAGTTGTGAAAAGAGAAGTAAATAAAGCAAAAATAAATATTTTAGTTTTCATGATTCAGTATTTTAATGATTACTCGATTGATTACATCTGTAATAGATTGCTTTTTTGGGATAGTCAATTACTGTGCCAAGAAACTTGGATTGATACTTGTAAATAACAAGGAATTATTGCTTTTGGATTTTGAAATTATTATTTTCGTTTGTCACGGTATTGTTTCAGCAATTTCCGGTTAAAATCGTCTTCTGCTTTTTTTAGCTTGATAATTTTTACAGATGGAAGTATGCTTTTTAAATTCGAAATAAACTTTTTACGCAACTGGTATAATTCTTCTTCATTGTTTTCAATTTGAGATAAGAAAACAGTCGCTTCTTTTTCATTCATTTGTTCTACAGAGCCATTGCCTAATCGGGAAATGAATTTTTGTTGTCTTAGTTGATGCTGTTTTTCATCGAATGCGTTATACAACGGCCAAAATTTCTCGGCTTCAGTAGTTGTCAGACTGAGCTCGCCTGTAATAAATGCAATTTTCAAGGTTTTGATTTGCTCTTTTTTCTCTTTAAATTTTCCGCCTTGCGCGGTAGCAAAAAGAGGCAATAATATGATGGCCAACAATAAAATTTTAAAATGTTTCATAACTTAATTAATTATATATTGTTCTAGATTTGTGTTTTGCAGTAATGTCTCCTCTATAGCTTTGTCTTGTAGATTGCTGTTGATGCTAAGCGTTTCAATATCCTGTTCATCTAAAAGATTAACCAAATCATCTTCGGAAATTGTGGTATGTGTGGCAATATAATTCTCTAGCGAAACAGAATCTATTGTTGATTTAGTAACGCTTATTTTGTTGATTAATGTAATGCTTAATGTCACGAGTAGAATTGCTGCTGCTGCGATTATCCAACTTCTATTTAAAGAAAAAACTTTTGGTTTGTTATTTAATTTTGAAGTGACCTTATATTGAAAATCGTCAAAATAATTTTCCGGAGTTGTAAATCCGGGTGCGATTTTAATTTCTTTATCAAGTTTGAAGTTGTTCATGGTTTTAAGATGGAATTATTATGGCAAGGTTTAATTGTTAATCATAAAAGCTTCAATTTTTTTTACGGCATGATGATATGATGCTTTTAATGCGCCAACTGATGTCCCTAAAATTTCAGAGATTTCTTCATATTTTAAATCCTGAAAATATTTCATGTTGAATACCAGCTTTTGTTTTTCAGGCAATAACACAATGGCTTTTTGAAGTTTAAGTTGTACTTCATTTCCGTCGAAATAGGAATCGGCCCTGAGATTGTCAACCAATTTAGTTTGTAAGGCTTCACTTGTAGTTTTGCTGCGCTTTGCTTTTTGATTGATAAATGTTATGGCTTCATTGGTAGCTATTCGGTACATCCACGAAAATAATTTACTTTCTCCTTTAAAATTTTTTAAATATTGAAAAATCTTGACAAACGTATTTTGCAAAACATCGTCGGCATCATCATGGTTCAGGACGATATTTCGGACATGAAAATACAATGGTTTTTTATAAATTGACAAGAGTTTTTGAAACGCAAGGTCCTGCGTTTTCGGATTTAGAAGTTCTTGTATGAAATCTTTTTCTTCCTGCAAAAGTTTAATTTTTTCTTTAGACCTGATAGAGATCAATAGGTTTAATAAACATACACAAATTGTGTAAAATAAAAAACCCTGCATAAAGCAGGGTTTTCAATCTAATATTAAGTTTGTTATTAGTGAGCGATCATCACTTTTCCAGTAACAGTACCATCTTGTGTTGTTAAACGAGAGATGTAAAGTCCGTTAGCAAGTTTTGAAGCGTTAAATTTAACTACGTTATCTTGGTCTCCATTAACTTGTCCACCAAATAATTTAGCTACTAGTTGACCATTAGTGTTGTATAATTCAAGCGTAGCTTCTCCAGCTTCAATAACATTAAATGTAAAGTTCAAATCAGTTTTTGCAGGGTTTGGCCAAGCAACTACTACATTAGAAATAGCTTGTGAACTTGATACGATTTGTGTTGAAGGCGTACCAACGATTGCTGGCTGACAGTCACCGTTAAGAACAATTACACCATCTACATCATAACCATCTTCAGTTTCAGACATTTCATTATTGTTAGTGATACGTACATATTGGATGTAAGGAAGTTCCATTGGAGCGTTTGAGATATCGATTGTACCATCAAGACATATAGTTCCAACAGGATACCAAGTAAGGCCATCGATAGAAACATCTACATCAGCATATTCTTTATAATTCTCACAAACTGGGTTCCCAAAAGAAGTTTCGATAATTTGAAGATCATCACCTTCTTGGTTGTAAACTACACCATCGAAGCAAAGAACAATCGAACCACCATAACCTAAAGTTACAAAGTTTAATGTGTTATCATTTTCTGGAGTTCCTAAAGCTTTAGTAGGATCAATTCTCTGTGGGCTTAGTGGTGTTCCATTTTTCTTAGTTCCTTGAACATAGCTGTTTTCAGCTACACAAGATGCAGTACAACCACCTCTTGTAGGAGGAGTATCATCTGTATCACATCCCCATAAAGCTTCTACACCATCTACGTCGAAGTAGTCGTTAGTCAAGCCTAATACCGCATTATTTGCAATTTTAACGAAAGAAACTTTTAAACCTCCAGGAATTGCACCGTCAAGATCTAAAGAAATGTTTGAGCTTTGGCAAACAGTTCCTAAAGAATACCAGATGATTGCGTCTGGTGATACAGAAACTTCAGCATATTCTGGGTAACTAGCACATGAACGGTCACCCCAAGTAGTTTCATATACTCTTAAATCAGCTGCAGGAGTACCGTCAGTGATAATGTTTCCACCCATTTTAAGGATAATCCATCCATTGTTTCCTAAAGAGAAGAAGTTATCAGCACCGCTTGAACGGTCGTTTTCAACTGCTAAAGCTTTAGTTGGATCAATACGAATTGGATCAGTGATTGGTTGTCCGTTCATACGGGTACCTTGCTCATAATCATATACATCAACACCAACACAAGTTAATCTTGTTGGTACTTCAACGCAACCAGCAGTAGCAATTACACCATCTACATCGTATCCGTCAAAGGTAGTACTTGAGTCATCGTTGATGATTTTGATCGACGTTACGTATGGTAATCCTGAATCAGCAATATCAATTGATCCGTTTCTGCAAACCTGACCTACTGGAAAGAAAGTTTCACCGTCCATTGATACTTCAATATTTGCTCTTTCAATACCGTCGCTGTTGCAATCGTTTGAAGCATAAGAAGTTTCGATGATTGTAATGTCATTACCTGCATGGTCCATAACGGCACCATTAAAATCAATGATAATTGATCCTCCGTAGCCCAAAGACACGAAATTCTCAGTATTGTCATTTTGTGGCATGCCTTGTGCTTTTGTAAAGTCACGTCTGTTAAGGTCGACCAATTGTGCAGAACCTTTTTTAGTCCCTACAACGTAGTCTCTAGCAACTGCTCCGTAACAAGGCTGTGTTTGGCCTTGGGCAAAAGTTAGACAAGATGTCAACATAACTACCCCCGTGATAGCTACATTAAAAAGTTTGTTTTTTTTCATAATAATACGTTTTAATTTTAATAAATAATTTACATCGATAGTCAATGACCATCCCTTTCTTTTTAAAATTCCATCTTACCGGCAGGTTAAAAAAATCAACATTTAACTGCTAATTTTCGTTTTGAGCTTGTTGTAGTTTGGGGAAACTTGGAAGCTGTATTTCTAAATCTGAAATGAAGGTAATACATAATACATTTTTCACCATAACAATCAGATGAATAGCCTGAAAAGTCGATAAAAGTGATTTTTTTATGTATTTGGACGATAAATTTGCTCTAAGTTATTGGTTTTAAACAAGTCTTAAAAAGCGATGTCTTCGGTAATTTTATCTTAATTTATTTACAAAAATTATTATATATATAAATACACAAACCAAAAACTAAGAAAATGACAAAGCCTGAAAATTATTTTCAGGCTCTATTTATGTGAGGAATGTATTTCCTTAAACTATTTCTCGGGAGTGATTTCAGACGGAGTTGTTGATTGAATTGTAGTCGTTTTAGCAACAACGGATTTTTGTAATGGGGGAACACTCTTGGATGAAGCCGGAACATAAATTTCCGTAACCCATTTAGACGGGTGTTTCTCCTGCTCCATGTTAATCGAATACATTTCAATATAAGAACCTTGATTTTCAATTAGATTATTTTTTGAAATGTATGCAAAAGTTTTCTCCCAAGCTTCTTTACTATGCGAATAATCTCCCGTCAATGTTGTTTTAACAGCTTGAAAAGATTCAAATTTTCCTGAAGTAATGTCGCTTCCCGGACTTGTAAAAATTTCCTTGTCAACAGGAATACAAACGGACATATCTGTTAAACCTTTAGCGACGTCATAAGTATGGTAAATCACCAATGGCTTTCCATGCATAACCATTTTATTCTTCTTGAAAAAATTAATGAGTTTTGGCAGCATAATCCGGATATTCATTGGGGCATTTGAAATTTTACTCGTAATTCGCTGCTGCAGGTAAAAAGCACCTAATTTTTTTACAAGCCCGTTTACCTTAATAGTATAGGTATTCATTTCATAATTCAATGATTTATCGAGATTGGCCAAACTACGTTCATACATGCTGCCAATGACTTTATCGGCACCGCCTTTAAAAACAGTATAAATTTTAAATCCGAAACCCATTGTTCCTTTCGAACGCCAGGTCACTTTTGTACCTTCAAGGGTATCTTTAAAAGTCCAGTACACATCAGACAGACTTCCGCTGTAATTCATTTTCTGTGTAATGCGTTCATTGTTAATTACTGATGTGGTTTTTACATTTCCGCTGCCGTCCGTTCCTTTCCACGAATATCCGGCACCTTTGCCAATCGTATTTCCCGGATAATTAAATTGCATCGACGGATCGTCTGTTTTCCATGAACCAAAATTCTCCCAATTCCTGTAATCATTCACATAATTAAAAACAGTTGCTCTGGGAGATTTTATCACCCTGCTTCTTTCTACATCAAAATCGCCTTTCTGGGTTGCGACATAAATTGATGATGCAAATAGCGCTAATACTATAAGGAGGAAAATATATTTAAGAATTTTCATATGTTTCTGGAATTTCAATGTAAAGTTAAAAATTAAATCCATTGCTCAATTATATAATTTCAAAGCATGTATTCTGGATTTTATAGGCTAAGATTGTATATTTGTTGGAATCATTAAATATATCCGAATGAAATTACAAACAATCGCCGGAATTTTTCTCTCAAGCGCAATATTGCTATCTTGTAATAAAGATAAAGAGGAAAATACAGAGGCTAAAACCGATTTTCAATACGAAGCCGAGCAATTTGGCGATATCAAAGTATTACGTTACCAAATTCCGGGCTGGGAAAATTTAACGCTCAAAGAACAGGAATTGGTTTACTATCTGACGCAGGCCGGAACCGCAGGGCGCGACATTCACTGGGATCAGAATTACAAACACAACCTTAAAATCCGTAAAGCGCTTGAGCATATTTATCAGAATTACAATGGTGATAAATCGACTGCCGATTGGAAAAACTTTGAAATTTACCTCAAACGCGTTTGGTTTGCCAATGGAATCCACCACCATTATTCTTCAGATAAAATCAAGCCGGGTTTCAAAATAGATTATTTTAACCAGTTGCTTGCCGATACTAAAACGAATCTTGCGCCAGAAATCGTAACTATTTTATTCAACGATGTTGATGCTAAAAAAGTAAATCTTGATGAATCCAAAGGTTTGCTCGCCGGTTCGTCTGTTAACTTTTACGATCGCGGCATTACAGATCTTGAGGCGGAAGCTTTTTACAAAACCAAAAAAAGCCCTGATCCGGCAAAACCGCTTTCTTTCGGACTGAATTCCAAACTGATTAAAAATGCCAATGGGCAGATCGAAGAAAAGGTCTGGAAAAGTGGCGGAATGTATGGCGCAGCCATCGATAAAATGATCTTCTGGCTCGAAAAAGCCAAAGGTGTTGCCGAAAATAAAAAACAGGCTGAGGCATTAGGCCTGCTGATCAGTTATTACAAATCCGGTGATCTCAAAACCTGGGACGATTATAACATTGCGTGGCTCCAGGCAACTGAAGGAAACATAGACTATATCAGTGGTTTTGTCGAAGTCTACAATGATCCGTTGGGTTATCGCGGTTCTTATGAAAGTGTCGTGCAGATTAAGGATTTTGATTTGTCTGCCAAAATGGAAAAGATTTCTAAAAACGCCCAATGGTTTGAAGACAATTCTCCTTTAATGCCGGCACATAAAAAGAAAAATGTAGTAGGAGTTTCGTATAAATCGGTGATTGTTGCTGGTGAATCCGGCGATTCTTCTCCGAGTACGCCTATTGGTGTAAATCTTCCGAATGCCGACTGGATTCGTGCCGATTACGGTTCGAAATCAGTTTCTCTCGGAAATATCGTCGATGCTTACAACCACGCTGGCGGATCAGATAAATTAGAAGAGTTTGCCAATGATGAAGAGGAAATCGCACTCGAAGAAAAATATGGGGAAAATGCTGATAAATTGCATACAGCTTTGCACGAAGTTGTAGGCCATGCATCGGGACAAATCAATCCGGGCGTTGGCACAACAAAGGAAACCTTGAAAAGTTATGCGTCAACTTTAGAAGAAGGCCGCGCTGATTTGGTAGGTTTGTTTTATTTGTACAATCCAAAATTACAGGAACTTGGCTTGGTCGACGACTGGAAAAAGAACGGAATGGCCGCTTACGACGGTTACATCAGAAATGGTTTAATGACGCAATTGGTGCGTTTGGATCTGGGTGCGAATATTGAAGAAGCGCACATGAGAAACCGCCAGTGGGTGAGTGCCTGGGTATTTGAAAAAGGGAAAAAAGACAATGTGATCGAGAAAATCACGCGAAATGGAAAAACCTATTTCAACATCACCAATTATGACAAATTGCACGAATTGTTCGGGCAATTGCTCAAAGAAACACAGCGCATAAAATCTGAAGGCGATTACAAAGCCGGAAAAGCGTTGGTTGAAAACTACGGTGTAAAAGTCGATCAGAAACTGCATAAAGAAGTGTTAGAGCGAAATGCCAAATTTAAATCGGCACCTTACAGCGGTTTCATCAATCCGTTGTTGGTTCCTAAAATGGAAGACGGAAAAATCATTTCAATCGACGTGATTCAGCCAAAATCTTTTGCAGAACAGATGCTGTATTATTCTAAAAATTTCGGTTTCTTGCCAGAAGACAATTAATTAAATTCATATCAAAAAAAAACCGCTATTAACTGTAGCGGTTTTTTTTTATTTTTTTAAAAATTTATAAATCCAGTTATAAATCCGATTCGTATATGTTTTCATGGAAACATATCAAGGGTTTAAAATGAACAGGAAATTCAGGGTTTTATATTATTCATTAGTGACGTTGCTGGTCGTTGTGTTGTGTTACCAAGCCTATCTTTTAATTAATATCTTATTAGATTCCGATAACAGCAACCGTACATTTTTTATTTTTCCCTGGAAATAAATGCTAAAAATTATCGCTTCATTGTTACTTTTATAATAAACAAGACAACGATAAAAAGGAAAAACCCAATCAAAACCTTATAACTTCCCTTGTAGAATTTTTTGTGCAAAACCGCATCTTTACGGTATACATATATCGAAGCGATGATGAAAGCAAATAGAAATAAACCCGCAAAAATCCATTGTCCCTGTGTAAACATTGTGTATAATATTTTGGCCAAATTTACTCAAATTTGAATCAAACACAGTATTTTGCAGTATCAATTAATTCATAAAATCATGCAAAAACAAATCAAATCAGTTACCGAATTCCATACTGCTTTCGGATTGGGCGTCAGTGAAAACATCAAAGGCGATCTTGGCGAAAGCAAAAATATGCTGCGTTTCAATTTAATGAAAGAAGAAAACGAGGAATATCTCGAAGCCGTTCAAAACAATGACGTCGTCGAAATCGCCGATGCACTTGGCGACATGATGTACATTTTGTGCGGAACGATCATTGAACACGGCATGCAGCACATCATTGAAAATGTTTTTGATGAAATCCAGCGCAGTAACATGAGCAAACTTGACGCAGATGGCAAACCGATTTACCGTGAAGATGGAAAAGTAATGAAAGGCCCGAATTATTTTAAACCGGACTTTTCCAGTATAATTGATAATAGATAATTACCATCATTGCGTATAAATAAAAAAGCCGAAAATGTATTTTCCGGCTTTTTCATTTTCCATTATCAATTAGATTTTCACGGTCCACCCAAAAGTGTCCTCAGCCAATTTATATTGAATATTGTTCAATTTGTCTTTCAATTGCAAAGCGAGAGAATTTTCCTGCTTTGGCAATTCATAATAAACATCCTGATATGAAAATCCTACGATCGGATTCACGACAGCTGCTGTTCCGGCTCCGAAAACTTCTTTCAAACTTCCATTTTTTGCCGCTTCGACCAATTCTGAAACCAGTACTGAACGGATTTCAACATCAATTCCGTCACGTTCTGCAATTGCAATTAAACTTTTTCTGGTGATGCCGTCAAGGATTCTTTCACTTGTTGGCGCCGTTAATAAAGTATCGTTGATTCTGAAAAAAACATTCATTGTTCCGGCTTCTTCCAGTTTCGTATGTGTTGCATCATCCGTCCAGATGATTTGCTGGAAGCCCTTTTCGTTAGCCAGTTTCGTTGGATAAAATTGTGCCGAATAATTTCCGGCAGCTTTTGCCGCACCGATTCCGCCATTGGCCGCACGGCTGTAATGCTCTGCGATTATTACCTTTACTTCACCAGAATAATAAGATTTTGCAGGCGAAAGAATGATCATAAAACGGTACTGTGTTGACGGTGCTGCAATCACGCCACTTCCAATCGCAATCATAAATGGCCTGATATACAAACTGTTGCCTAAACCGCTTTTGACCCATTCCCTTTCAAGATCGATCAATTGGTGTAAACCGCTCATAAAAATATCATCAGGAACTTCGGGCATCGCCATTCTTTTAGCCGATTTGTTGAAACGCTCCATATTTTGCTCCGGGCGGAACAGCCAAACGTCATCCTGCTCATCTTTGTAAGCTTTCATGCCTTCAAAAATGGCTTGCCCGTAGTGGAAAACTTTTGCAGACGGATCCAATAAAAATGGTTCGTAAGGTTTGATTTGTGGTTTTTGCCAGTTTCCTTCACGGAAATCACACACAAACATATGATCTGTAAATGTGGTTCCGAAAGAAATATTGTCAAAATCGATGGTGTCAATTTTTGAAAGAGGAACTTTTACTATATCGATTTCGTTTGTCGTATTTAAACTCATTTAAAAGTTATTTTTAAAATTAAATATCGAATGTAATTATTTGAAAATCAATAATTTGTAAACAATATTCAAAGATTAATATCATAAATCATTATTTGGCTAAAATAATAAAAAAATATCTTTGATATTGGAGGAGATAGTGGTTTTCTTTTGTGAATTTTTTATTTCTGTTTGGGTCAACGTGTTTGTTGTGAATTTAGCAATAAAAAACATAATTTATTAGAAATGCATGTTCTCGTTTGAATAATCTGCTATTTTTGCAAATAACAATTCTAAATGATTTCCCCATGAAAAGAGTGCTTGTGTTGGGCTGTTCCTTATTAATATTGGCCAGTTGTAAAAATAAAAGTGAAGAAGTGAAAGTAGACGAAACCAAAATTGAAACTTCCGTTGATTCAATTGTTCAAAAGGATACGATCGCGGTTTTGGAAACTGTAACTGAGCCGGCTGTTGAGAAAAATCCGGTTGCTGAAACGGCAAAACCAACAGTAAAAGTCACTACAGCAAAAGAACTCAAAGTGGATTATGCTTCATTTGGAGATAAAATTGCTGCCGAGAAAGCATTGTCAAGAGAGGAAATGCTTAAAAAATATAGTAGTCTTAAAAAAGGGGATACGATTGCTGTCAAATTCAAATCGAAAATTACTGCAGTCTGCAAGAAAAAAGGCTGTTGGATGAAAATGGACCTGACCGATAAAAAGGAATCTTTCGTAAGGTTTAAAGATTACGGTTTTTTTGTTCCGTTAAATGCAGACAACTCTGAAGCCATTGTAAGCGGGCGCGCCTATATCGACGAAATTTCTGTTGATGAATTGAAACATTATGCCAAAGACGGCGGAAAATCACAAGACGAAATCGATAAAATCACAAGCCCGAAAATTACGTATGCGTTTCAGGCGGATGGCGTTTTAATCCATCAATAATGAAAAAAATCGCTTGGCTTTTTGCTGTTTTAATATTGTTTTCCAATTGTAATTCCAAACCGGAAAAAGCAGCGGAAAGCTGTGACAAACCTGAAACTGACAACAGCAAAAAGAAATTTGAAATGTATACTATGTCTGAGATGTCTTTGCTAATGGAGCAAATGTACGTTGACAACCAACATTTGAAAGAACGCATTAAAAATGGCGATACCATTGGGAAATTTCCAAGCCATTTTCTAAAAATTCATCAAGCGGTAATGACTGATGATAAAGAAAACGATGCTTTTTTTAAAAAGCAGGCAGCCAATTTTATAAAATCTCAGGAATTGATTTACGAAGACCCGAAAAATGCCAAACAACATTTTAATAAAGGAATCGATGCCTGCATCCAATGCCATCAGGTGAAATGTGGCGGTCCGATTCCGCGTATCAAAAAACTTTACATTCCGTAAATTGAAAAGAGAAATCATCCAGACTTCCGACGGATCTACAACGATCCATTTGCCCGATTGGAACGAATCTTATCATTCCAAACATGGCGCGATACAGGAAGCATACCACGTTTTCATTCAAAACGGTTTCTCCTTATATATAGGGAAACCAGTTTCAATCCTTGAGATTGGTTTTGGCACCGGACTCAACGCGTTCATTACTTTTCTTGAAAGCCAAAAATCAGGGCAAAAAGTCGATTATATTGGAGTAGAAGCATACCCGATTTCTGCTGCTGAAGTTTTGTCTATGAATTATGTTCCTGCGCTTAACGCCAATGAATATTCGGAAGTTTTTGATAAAATGCATCAAAGCGAATGGGAACAGCCAATAGCACTTTCCGAGAATTTCACGCTTACTAAACGCCAGCAGTTTTTTCATGATATTTCTGATATTGAAAAATTCGATCTGATTTATTTTGATGCTTTCGGTTATCGTGTCCAACCCGAATTGTGGAGTACCGAAATTTTCCAGAAAATGTACGATGCTTTAAAACCAAACAGCACTTTAGTGACTTATGCTGCGCGCGGTGTCGTCAAACGCAGCATGATCGAAGTGGGTTTTACAGTTGAAAAACTTGCCGGTCCGCCGGGAAAACGGGAAATGTTTAGAGCCAGTAAATAATGAACAATGGATAATTTAAAATAATGTCTGTAGTCTCAAATTCTCAATTGTTCATTATTAATTATCCATTAAAAATTTAACTTCCCAATTAACGTTTTGTTTGGAAAAGCCATTTGATTTTTAGCTAAATTTGAGTATCCAATTTGTAAAAACAGATTTCTAAAAGATTTTATCTAATGAAAAGAACCATGTTTGCTTACACAAAAACGATACTCGAAAGGGTAAGTTTTGATCCTATGCTTTTTTGCAAAGAACTAGAGAAAGCCTTCAAAGTTTTGTTGCCATATGAAATAGAACAATTGACAGAGTGGGTTTTCAGCTTTACAGACCAAAAACCAGAATTAAGGCAATGTCTGATTTACATCAATAAATAAAACTAAAAGGAGCTTAAACGGCTCCTTTTTTTATGCTTCATAGTTTTTTTCGACTTTGTTAACTCAAAATAATTGTAATATTAATCTTTCAAAAAGTGTTTAAAAATGTAGATTATCGTATTTATATGCACTTTATCGTCATTTTTTTTCTGTTTTTGTTTGGACGAATGAAATTTTATTATACATTTGATCCAGAGATAACCCCAAAATCTTTTAACTATGCCTAGAATGATTTATGATTACACGAAGTCGGTCCTGGAACGTGTTAGTTTTGATCCGGTACTGTTTTGCAAAGAATTAAAAAAGGCGATAAAAAATTTACTGCCTTATGAATTGGAACAACTGAAGAAGTGGTTGTTGAGTTATACAAATGAGAAGCCCGAGCTTCGTCCATACATAGAAATTTTGAGTTAGTTTTATATATTTTTGTTGTGAGTTTTAGTTTTTGAAAAGAGAAGGAGTTTGTGAGAAGGCTCCTTTTTTTTGTGCTTACTTTTTTGTTATAGGACTGATGATTTCTACATTTTGAAAAACGATCGCCCCTTTAACGACGCCGGCAATTGTAGTGCGCAAAGCATCGATGATATGTATTTTTAGTTCTGTTTTGGGAAAGATCAGGCTGACTTCGCGCGCCGGTTTAGGTTCTTTAAAATGACGCAGTTTGGCTTTGTTTTTTTCGGGAAGGTCTAAGGTGTGCAAATATGGTAATAACGTGGTACCCAAGCCTTCGTCTGCAAGTTTAATCAAGGTTTCAAAACTGCCGCTTTCGATTCGAAAATGATTTGTATCACTATTTTGGCCGTTATTTTTACACAAATTCAAGATGCCGTCCCGAAAACAATGTCCATCCTGCAACAATAAAATTTCATCTAAATTTAAATCATTCACATCAATTTCGTTTTTATTGAATATGGGATGGCTTTCCGGAATGTAAGCAACAAACGGTTCAAAATATAAAACGACTTCTTTAATTTTTTCTTCCATTAACGGCGTCGCGGCAATTGCAGCATCGAGATGGCCGTTTTTGAGCCGTGTAATAATTTCATCCGTATTTAACTCCTCTATGATTAGTTTGATTTTCGGGTATTTTTTGATGAAATTGTTTAGGAACATCGGCAATAATGTAGGCATAATTGTCGGAATAATGCCGAGTCGGAATTCACCGCCAACAAACCCTTTCTGTTGCTCAACTATGTCTTTGATGCGGTCGGCTTCATTGACGATATTTTTTGCCTGATTGACTATTTTTTGTCCGATCTCAGTAAGCTGAATTGGTTTTTTACTGCGGTCAAATATCAAGATACTCAATTCTTCTTCGATCTTTTGGATTTGCATGCTCAGCGTCGGTTGGGTGACAAAGCATTTTTCTGCGGCAAGTGTAAAATTTTTATGTTCGGCGACTGCTAAAACGTATTGTAATTGGGTAATTGTCATTATATCAAATTTTGGCATAAAAATAAGAAAACTATAAGCAATGTTTATAGTTATTAGGATAAAGTTTTAGTAAATTTATACAGCAGAAATTATTTCTAACTTTTTAAAACTACCCTATGAAAACCAATATTTTAGGCTTACCGGTTAAAGAATCAGAAGAAATTGTTGTGGAACTTAACACGCTTTTATCCAATTTTCAAGTGTACTATCAAAACCTTCGCGGCATCCATTGGAACATCCGCGGCAAGCGTTTTTTCGATTTGCATGTAAAATTTGAAGAACTCTACAATGATGCCCAACTCAAAATCGATTTAATTGCGGAACGTGTGTTAACTATTGGCGGAACGCCGTTGCATACTTTCGAAGATTACATTAAAAACAACAAACTTGCAGTGGGTAAAAATATTTCCAACGATGAAAAAGCGGTGCATTTGATTGTCAATTCCTTATCTGATTTGCTAAAAATTGAAAGGGAGATCTTAAAAAAAACAGCCGAAATCAATGATGAAGGAACCAATTCTATGATGAGTGATTTTATTGCTGAACAGGAAAAAACGATTTGGATGATGCGCGCCTGGTTAGAAGAATCTTTGTAATTCATTGTATTTCAGATATAAAAATGCGGATTGTATTTTAATCCGCGTTTTTTGTTTTGCGAAAATGTTAAAATTGCTTTAAATAAATAATTGTGCTATTGTTTAAAGCAATTTCCGTTTATTTTTGCGCTATGAAGACTGCTGTAAAATTAGTATTGGTCATGTTTGTGTTTTTTCTATCGACTCCGACTATTGTGAGTATGATAGAAAAAAGTTGCGACACATCAATATTTTACAACATGTCTGAAGAAGAGCACGTGCATCACAAAGAAATCAAAGCAGAAGTGAAAAACGACTTTTGTTATGTGATTCCGCAAATCCTCGAAAACGCTTCAAGTCTTATCCACTCTGAGAATTTATCGAAACACGATAATATTTCTGCCTCTATTTTCATTCCTCCGCCCGAACAGGTTTAATACAAAACAGGTTTATTCTTTAAATCCTGACGCTGCATTTGCTGCGGCACAACATTTTTGTATTCAATTTTTAGTAAGGTATTATGACAAAAAAAATCAATCTTTTTGCTAACCTTAAATCCGATTTTGCATCCGGTTTAGTGGTTTTTTTGGTGGCGCTTCCATTGTGTTTAGGTATTGCGATGGCTTCGGGTGCGCCTTTGTTCTCGGGAATTATTGCAGGAGTTGTCGGCGGTATCGTCGTTGGTTTCCTGAGTAAATCACATTTAAGCGTTTCCGGGCCGGCCGCCGGTTTAACGGCTATCATTTTAACCGGTGTAAGCGATTTGGGTGCCTTTAATCTCGTATTAACGGCTGTTTTAATTGCCGGAGCTATCCAGTTGGCACTCGGTTTTATCAAGGCAGGAAGTATTTCCAATTATTTCCCAACGAATGTTATCGAAGGCATGCTTGCCGGTATCGGTATCATTATTATATTGAAGCAATTGCCGCATGCTGTAGGTTATGATGCTGATTTTGAAGGAGATCAGTCGTTTTTTGAAGTCGACGGTGGCAATACTTTTTCTACATTGCTGGGCGCACTGAACTATGTGCAATTGGGTTCTATTGTCATTACCCTATTATCATTGGCCATTATCATTTCATGGGATAAAGTTCCGGCGCTTAAAAAATTAAAATTGGTTCCTGCGGCTTTGGTAGCGGTTGTTCTGGGAGTAGTACTGAACGAGATTTTTATTGCTACCGGAAGTTCATTGGCTATAGCCAAAAGCCATTTGGTTTCTTTACCGGTTCCAACGAGTTTTGACGAATTCAAAGCCATACTCGTTACTCCTGATTTTAACGGATTTACAAATTCAAAAGTATGGATTTTAGGTGCAACAATTGCAATCGTGGCTTCAATTGAAACGCTGCTTTGTATTGAAGCGGCCGACCGAATGGATGCTCAAAAGCGTTATACCGATACCAATGTCGAGCTCAAAGCGCAAGGAATCGGAAACTTGTTAAGCGCTCTTTTAGGCGGTTTGCCAATGACCTCGGTTGTGGTTCGTACATCGGCAAACAATAATGCCGGGGCAAAGTCGAAAATGTCTGCGATCATCCACGGATTTTTGTTGCTGATCAGCGTTTTGGCGATTCCGGTAATTTTGAATAAAATCCCGTTAGCGACATTGGCAGCGATCCTTTTGGTCGTCGGATATAAATTGGCCAAACCATCAACGGTAAAACACTTCTGGGGAAAAGGAAAATATCAGTTCGTTCCTTTTATCGCAACGCTTTTGGCAGTGGTTTTCACCGATTTATTAAAAGGTGTAGCACTTGGAATCGTGATCAGTATCATTTTCGTGTTAAAAGGAAACTTAAAACGCGCTTACAATTTCAGGAAAGAGCAATATGCAGATGGTGATGTCATCCATATCGACTTGGCGCAGGAAGTGTCATTTTTAAACAAAGCAGCCATCAAAACTACCTTAAGCGAAATTCCTGAGAATTCAAAAGTGATTATTACAGCACATGATACGGTTTATATTGCCCATGATATTCTCGATTTATTGCACGAGTTTAAAACAACACGGGCGATCGATGAGAATATCAAAGTAAAACTCAAAGGTTTCAAAAAAGCATACAACCTTGAAAATACCCTTGAAGTTCCGAATAAAGTTACCGTTGAGCATGAAAACCACGATGCACAGAAAAATCCGAATGCAAAAAAAAAAGTGAAGAATAGCGAATTCGTCGAATAAAGAAATACCGGTTTTACCGTAAATTACATAAATTTATATTCAGTTTAAAACTTAAATTATCAAACACTATAACAATACATATACAATGAGCGATTATTATAAACAAATTTTAGAAAAGAACAAAGAATGGGTCGAAACAACAATTGCAAAAGACCCGGATTTTTTTAAAGACCTTGCCAAAGGCCAAACACCGCCATTATTGTGGATCGGATGTTCAGACAGCCGTGTTCCCGCAAATGAGATCATCGGTGCGAAACCTGGGGATGTTTTCGTACACAGGAACATTGCAAATATGGTTGTACATTCTGATATGAACATGCTGAGCGTACTCGATTATGCCGTAAATGTTTTAAAAGTGAAACACGTAATCGTTTGTGGCCATTATGGTTGCGGTGGGGTAAAAGCCGCGATGGGTAACGCTTCAATCGGAATCATTGACAACTGGATTCGCCATATTAAAGACATTTACCGTTTGCACCACACCTATCTGGATTCGATTATTAATGAGACAGATCGTTTTAATGCTTTTGTAGAAATCAATGTAAAAGAACAGGTTTTTGATTTGGCTAAAACGTCAATAGTTCAAGGCGCCTGGAAAAGTGGACAGGATTTAACGCTTCACGGTTGGGTATACGGATTAAATTCTGGTTTTGTAACCGATTTGAATGTTAATTTAAGTTCAGATAAAGATTTGGATAAAGTAGACCAGCTGAAATTTACATAAAAATTTAAACTGTTTTAATTACCGCTGTGTAGATTACAATTAAACAGCGGTCTTTAAGCCACGAATACATGAAAAAGCACAAATTAGTTTGTGAAAATTCTTGAATTCGTGGCTATTTTTTTAGAAAATTATTCCTCGTTAAAGTTCTCATTAAATGATGAGGGCAGCAATTGGGGAATGAATTTTACCAAAATGGGCAACAGCAAACTCCCGCCCGGAATTAGGAAAATGGTCAGCGACGGAATGCTTTTACAAATGTCAAGCAGTTGTTTTTTGACTTTTTTCTTTTCGGCTTTATCGAGATCGCGTGTTGTAGAATGGGCGAGGAGCACCATTAATTCCTTGCTTTCAGAAATTTCCTTGATCAGCCTTTTTTTGTTCCGATAAATCAAAGTTACAACCAGTTGTGTGGTTTGATCGTAAAAATGTTTTACCGGATTTGAATAATTGAAATACGGAATTTCCTTGCGGTGTTTCGTAATGAAATCATGGGTAGCCACAATACTGTCTGATACAAATGCTTCTGAAACCTGCATGTCTCTGGCCAGAACGTGTAAAAAGTATGCTTCATTTTTTTCTACAATTCCGTCGCTCCATAGTGCCAAACCGGCCATGTCAAGCAGGTAATATTTCTCTAAAGGGCTTTCAAAATAGTCCAATTCGAGCGTTTCAATATTCTGGATATTGACTTTAGAAAACTTGCTGTAACGTACCGATGCTTCAAAAAGCTTGATCAGCAAATCATCATGCTGTGATTTATTGGCTTTAGCCTTTAAGGCCAATGTTACAATACTGACAATCGTTTCTTCAATCTTTTTAAGGTATTTTTCGGCAATTTCGCCAGTAATCAAATACCGTTGAAACGCCAGGACATCAACAAAAAGCAACGCATTGGTCACAATATGTGAAAAGTTTTTACTGATAATATTGTCATTCGTTTGAACGCGGTCATCGATTATTTTCTCCAGATTGATAGCCGCAGAATGGCTCGGCATTACTTTTTTAAACAAATTAAATCCCTGCGGATGCATCTGATTGTAAAAAGTAACTGCAGCTGTTACAAAATTTTCCGGCTTGTTTTGTTGCGTTGTGAGGCAATAAATTTGATAAAGGGAATTCAGCAAGGCCAGTTTTGAAACTTCATCACGAAGCCATCCCATAGAAATTATAGGAATTTCAGTAGCAAATCCGGTAATATGTCCGTAAATAAATCCGGTTTGCCTTACATTTTTGTAAAACAAATCCAAGTCAGTTCCCACAAAAGGTTTGCTTTGCTGCTCATAAAAAAATTTATCTATCCAGCCATTTGCCGAAGGATTGATCATCGTTTTCGCATTTGCTGCAAAGCTATGCTTTTTTGACAATCCTCCGGGAATTTTGCTGTTAAGATATATTTGATTTATTTAATGATAGCAGTGCATGCCACGCGTCCGCCGGCATCGCCTGTTGGTTGGGTAACATAATCATCGGCTTTTTCATGCACAATCAAACCTTTTCCTAAGACATCTTTAGTTTTGTCGGCACAACCTACACACCATTCATTGGTTGTCAGTACGATTGTCGCATTTCCATCAACATCTGCGGTAAAATTACCAATATCACCTTTATGATGGTTCGAATCGCCCCATTTTCCATGTTTTTTAAATGTAGGATTCCAATGGCCTCCGGCAGAACTTGCATCAGCAGCAGAACAATCGGCTTTTTCATGAATATGTATGGCATGGACACCAGGTGTAAGTCCGGATAATTTTGCAGTAAAAACAACATCTTGTCCTTTTTGTATAAATTCGGCTGTTCCGGTAGTTTTAGTACCGCTTTTGGATTCAAATTTCACGGTTAGTGCCTGCCCTTTATCGCTGTCAGCATTATTGGATTTGCATCCGATAATAATAGTGGCGGCACATAATAATAGTGTTGCTGTGGTTTTCATATTGTTGATTGTTTTGTGGGTTTTACTCAAAGATAGCAAAAAGACCTCCTTTGAAACTTTAAAATTCCCTTAAAAAACTTACAAATGGGAATTATATAACATTACTCTAAAATTGTAAATGTTTTAAAAAAATCTATTACAAATTTTAAAAATTTATTTTTTGTAACCCTTTAAATCTTTTAAAAACCGTCGGTAAATTTATACCAAAGCTGAGAAATTGTTTGTAAAAGCAATTGAATTCCGCATAAAAATCCGATTAAAATCAGCACTTCTGAGAATTGTATAACATTTCAGAAATATTATATAACGAATCGTAAAGACCAAACCGGCAACTTTGTAACATACTAAAACCAATAAAATTCTAACAACAAATGAAAAAGACAACACTCCTTAAAAGCGCTTTGCTAAGTGTGGCCATCAGTTCTATGTCGGTTACGATGACTTCATGCAAGCAAGAACCGAAAGCTGAAGACACTAAAGAAGTTGCCGAAGATCAGAATGAAGCCAAATTTGACGATACTAATGAAGCCAAAGAAGACGATTCTCAATATTTGGTTGCAGCTGGTGAAGTTGATATGGCTGAAATCGAACTTTCAAAACTGGCTCAAACAAAAAGCACAGATGCTGACGTAAAATCTTTAGCAAAAATGATGATTGATGCGCACACAAAAGCTGCTGCATCATTAAAAGAACTTGCCGATAAAAAACAAATTTCGCTTCCTGCAGCACTTACAGATGAAGGAAAAGAAAAATATGAAGACCTGAATAAAAAATCAGGGAAAGATTTTGACGAAAAATATGCAGACCTGATGGTTGAAGGGCACAAAGATGCCATTAGCAAATTAGAGAAAGCTTCAGAAAAAGCTACAGATCCGGAAGTTAAAACTTGGGCTACCAATATGTTGCCAACACTACAGGCACATTTGCAACATGCTGAAACACTTAAAAATCAAATCAAAAACAAAAAATAAGAAATTATGGGAAATTTACTCTATACAATCGCAGTCATTTTAATTATAATTTGGGCAATCGGGTTTTTAGGTGGTTTTGTAACCGGTAACCTAATTCATATACTATTAGTAATTGCAATTATTGCAGTCATACTAAGAATTATTCAAGGGAAAAGACCTTTGTAATTTGAAAATTAATGTTTGTTTGGTTCGCAATGTCTTTATATTAAATTGACCGATTTCAAATATGGGGTTATAGATGTCAGAAGTCAAGATTAAGGATATTGTAAAAAAACGGTCGCTCTCGAACAGGCGGCCGTTTTTTGTATTTAATAGGTGATGTTATTTGGTTTTTTCGCCTACAAAATAATCAGAATTGGATTTGAACAACACATTAAAAGTCGTCAGGCTTCCGTAAATGCGCGTGATGTATTGCTGCAAATCGATTTTTTCATTTTCATCTAATTTACTGGCGTTTATTTTTTGCTCCATGACGCGAATGCGGTCACGAACCATGACAATCTTATGGAAAAACTGATCGATAGGTACTTCTTTTCCTGCAACTCCTGCCTGGCCCGGATCAAGGATTAATTTACCACCTTTCCATTTGTCTGCAATGGGCGCTGACGGTGTAATATCTGACCATTTCTGCAAAATTTGTTTCAGGCTTTTTTCTACATCAAAAAAACTGATGGTGTCGACTTCATTTTCTGCGGATTCAATGACTTCAAATTCGCTGTCGATGGCAATCGTTTCCAATCCGTTTTCAATAAATGTAACCCAATATTCTGATGATGAAACATTGGTGACAACGCCTTTTCCGTATTCCGGATGCGAAATCCTTGAGCCTATTCCGAGTATTTTCATGATATTTTTTTTACTAAAATAGAAATCGAAAGCCAAACGAGCAAAAAAAAATTCGGCTTTACAAAATTATATGCTTAACTTTATAAGGATGAAACACTTAAAATAATAAAACATGAAAAAAATAATTTTAGTTTCGGCAATTTTAGGGCTGTTTTTAATGTCTTGCAGCAGTAAATCTTCTACTGCAGAACAAGAAGCGGCAGATGAAGCAACGGTCAAAGAAAATCCGGTTTCAAACCTGGACGGCATTTGGGAACTCAATTACATCAGCGGGCCAAAAATCGCTTTCGAAGGTTTATACCCCGATAAAAAACCATTTCTTTCTTTTAATACCGGTGAAGGCCGCGTGAGTGGAAACAGCGGTTGCAACAGTTTTACAGGAAATGCAAGCATCAGCACGAATCGTTTTCGTGTAGATGAAAATTTGGCAATGACCAAAATGTTTTGCCCCGGCGAAGGCGAAAATAATTTTATGGAAAGCCTTAAAAAAGTCAATACTTACTCGATTTCAGATGAAGGCAAAACGCTGAATTTAATTATGGGCGATATTGCTATTATGCGTTTTTCTAAAAAATAAGACAATAAAAAACCGCCGCAATCTTAATGACTGGGCGGTTTTTTCCAACTTAACTAAAAACTATCTTCTGCTTAAAAGCAATATTCATTTTCAGCAACTAATTTGCTGGTGATGGTTTCTCTCAATCCAACAATATTTGGCATATTCGTATATTTTGTAAATCGGCGCAAGCCCATCAGCATCATACGTTGTTCGTCGCCTTCGGCAAATGAAATGATGCTTTCTTTTCCTTTTTGGGTCACGACATCAACAGCTTTGTACAAATATAATTTGGCCATCGCAATTTGCTCGACTGCTTTGTCTTCACCAACTGATTTTGCTAGTTTTTCTGTTCTCAAAATCGTCGACTCCGCAATGTAAATTTCGATCAGAATATCAGCGGCAGCCATTAACAATTGTTGGTGCGCATCTAAATCCGGACCATATTTCTGAACGGCACCACCGGCAACCATTAAAAAAGCTTTTTTGAGTTTGCCAATAAGTTCCTTTTCTTCTGCAAACAATTCAGAATAATCAGGCGTATTAAAATCGGGAATGCCCATCAGTTCTTCCTGCACTTTTGATGCCGGTCCAAGCAAATCGACATGGCCTTTCATCGCTTTTTTGATCAACATTCCAACAGATAGCATGCGGTTGATTTCATTTGTACCTTCGTAAATACGGGAAATACGCGCATCACGCCAGGCGCTTTCCATAGGTGTATCTTCCGAAAATCCCATACCGCCAAAAATCTGGATGCCTTCGTCGGCACAATTCTGAATATCTTCAGAAACAGCTACTTTTAAAATCGAACATTCAATCGCATATTCTTCAACACCTTTCAATTCGGCTTCCTGATGCGATGCTCCTGCTGCTTCACGCGCCTGAATTCTGTCTTGAATGTCTTTCGCAGCGCGGTAAGTAGTGCTTTCTCCGGCATAACAACTGGTCGCCATTTCTGCCAATTTATATCTGATAGCACCAAATTGTGAAATTGCAGTGTTAAACTGGAATCTTTCATTCGCATATTTCACAGCACCTGAAGTCACGCGTCTTTGTGCGTCGAGACAGGCTGCAGCCAATTTGATTCGGCCGACATTCAAAGCATTCATCGCAATTTTAAAACCGTTGCCTCTTTCTGACAGCATGTTTTCAACCGGAACTTTGGTTTCGTTAAAGAAAACCTGTCTGGTAGACGATGCGCGGATTCCGAGTTTGTGCTCTTCTTCATTCATTGAAATGCCGTTTGCCGGATCATTTTCTACAATAAAGCCAGTAATGTTTTTATCGTCCCCAATTCGTGCAAAAACGATAAAAATACTGCAAAAACCGGCATTCGAAATCCACATTTTTTGACCGGTGATCGAATAGTATTTCCCGTCTTCAGACAAAACGGCTTTTGTTTTTCCTGAATTGGCATCTGATCCTGCGCCCGGTTCTGTCAAACAATAGGCGCCAAACCATTCGCCGGAAGCAAGTTTCGGAACATATTTTTTCTTTTGTTCTTCTGTTCCGTATAAAGTAATTGGCATAGTACCAATTCCGGTATGCGCACCAAAAGCAGTCGAAAACGAACCCGTCGCACCCGAAATATAATCACAAACCAAAACAGTATCGACAAATCCCATGCCCATTCCACCGTATTCTTCAGGAACGGCTACGCTTAAAAAGCCCATTTCTCCGGCTTTACGCATTTTTTCTTCGGTAAACGCATAATCTTTCTTTTCAAATCGGTCTTTGTTTGGCCAGATTTCCTTGTCGACGAATTCCTTTACAGAATCGCGCATCATTTTTTGCTCTTCGGAGAAATCTTCTGGAGTGAAAATATCTTCGCATTTGGTTTCTTTGACGAGAAATTGCCCACCGCGGGTGACGTCTTTTTCAACTGCTGTATCTGCCATTTTGTATGTTTTTAATTTTTTATAATTTGATTTATAGTAATTCGTAAACACCAGCCGAACCTTGTCCAGTTCCGACGCACATGGTTACGATTCCGTATTTGCTTCCGCGGCGTTTCATTTCGTCAAACAACTGAACAGAAAGTTTTGCACCGGTACAACCCAATGGATGTCCAAGTGCAATCGCGCCACCGTTTACATTTACGATTTCAGGATTCAAATTCAATTCGCGCATGACGGCCAATGATTGTGAGGCAAAAGCTTCGTTTAATTCGATTAAATCGATATCATTTAAAGTCAATCCGGCTTGTTTTAAAGCTTTCGGAATCGCTTTCACCGGCCCGATTCCCATGATTCTTGGTTCAACTCCTGCTGACGCAAAATTGACCAATCTTGCAATCGGCTGAATATTTAATTCTTTGACCAATTCTTCAGACATGATTAAAACGAAAGCGGCACCGTCACTCATTTGTGATGACGTTCCTGCTGTAACGCTTCCATCTGCAGCAAAAACCGGTTTCAATTTTGAAAGTGCTTCAAGGTTTGTATCCGCTCTTGGCCCTTCGTCTTTAGTTACGGTATACGATTTGGTTTCTTTTTTGCCATTTTCATTGATAAATGTTTGTTCGACAGTTATCGGAACAATTTGTTTATCGAATTTGCCTTCAGCCTGCGCTTTCAATGCTTTCTGGTGGGAATGCAATGCAAATTCGTCCTGGTCTTCGCGGGACACACTGAATTGTTTGGCGACAGCCTCGGCTGTTAAACCCATTCCCCAATAATAATCTTCGTGACCTGCTTTCGCTGCAGCGTAATCCGGAGTGGGTTTGTAACCGCCCATCGGAATAAAACTCATGCTTTCGGCACCACCGGCAATAATACAATCGGCCATTCCGGATTGGATTTTCGCTGTTGCCATTCCTATGGTTTCTAGTCCGGACGCACAATATCGGTTTACTGTAACTCCGGGAACATCAACAACATTCAGTCCCATCAACGAAATTAACCTTGCGACATTCAATCCTTGCTCAGCCTCGGGCATAGCGTTTCCAACCATGACATCGTCGATTCTTTTTTTGTCGAAATCCGGCAGTTCGCTCATCATGTATTGAATCGTTTCCGCTGCGAGTTCGTCAGGACGTTTGAAGCGAAACACTCCTTTTGGCGCTTTGCCTACTGCTGTTCTGTAAGCTTTAACTATATATGCTGTTTTCATTTTCTTAATTTCTTAATGGTTTGCCTTTGGTAAGCATGAATTGAATTCTTTCGAGCGTTTTTCTTTCCGTACAAAGCGATAAAAATGCTTCACGCTCAATGTCTAAAAGATACTGTTCTGTAACCAATGTCGGTTCAGATAAATCGCCTCCAGCCATGACATAAGCGAGTTTGTTTGCAATTTTTTTATCGTGCTCGGAAATGTAACTTCCGGCTTCCATCTGGTCGGTTCCAACCAAAAACATTCCGAGTGCTTGTTTTCCGAGGACTTTCACATCTTTGCGTTTTATGGGTTGTGTATATCCGGCTTCTGCCAATAACAAGGCGTGTTTTTTAGCTTCGGCAATTTGACGGTCTTTATTGACTACGATTATGTCTTTTCCGTACTGTAAAATCCCGGTGTCAAAGGCTTCGTAAGCAGAAGTCGAGACTTTTGCCATGGCCACAGTTAAAAAATATTCCTGCAAAACATTTAATTCTACATCATTTTTATGGAACAAATCCGATGCGCGTAAAGCCATTTCTTTAGATCCGCCACCGCCTGGAATTACGCCGACGCCAAATTCAACCAAACCGATATAGGTTTCTGCCGCCGCAACGACTTTATCTGCGTGCAAACTCATTTCGCAACCACCGCCCAAAGTCATTCCGTGTGGCGCAACGACCACGGGAGTCGACGAATAACGCACGCGCATCATCGTATCTTGAAACAGTTTGATCGCCATGTTGAGTTCTTCATATTCCTGTTCGACCGCCATCATAAAGATCATTCCGATATTGGCCCCAACTGAGAAATTTGCGGCCTGATTTCCAATGACTAATCCTTGAAAATCTTTTTCAGCCAGATCAATCGCTTTATTAATGCCCTGCAACACATCGCCACCAATCGTATTCATTTTCGAACGGAATTCCAAATTCAAAATGCCATCGCCCAAATCCTGAACAATTGCACCCGAATTGCTCCAGACTTTTTTGCTGTCGCGGATGTTGTTCAAAATGATAAACGCATCCTGTCCGGGAATTTTTTTCTGTGATTTTGAATTGCTATCATAATAATAGGTCGCACCCTCTTTAATCGTATAAAAAGAATGGTTTCCAGATGCGAGCATGTCGTCGATCCATTTGGCATTTGATAAACCTTCGGCTTTCAACAGTTCGATTCCTTTTTCAACGCCAACGGCATCCCAAATCTCGAACGGACCGTTTTCCCAGCCAAATCCTGCTTTCATAGCGTCGTCGATTTTGTAAAGATCTTCAGTAATTTCAGGAACACGATTTGACACATAAGCAAACATAGCTCCGAAGCTTTTTCTATAAAATTCACCGGCTTTGTCTTTTCCTTTGATCAAAACTTTAAAACGATCAATGGGTTTATCGATCGTTTTCGTCAGTTCCAATGTCGCGAATGATGCTTTTTTTGCCACGCGGTATTCGAGTGTATTCAAATCCAAAGACAAAATTTCCTTGCCTTCTTTTTTATAAAATCCCTGGCCGGTTTTAGATCCGAGCCATTTGTTTTCGAGCATTTTCGTAATGAAATCCGGCAGTTTGAACAAGTCGTGCGCTTCGTCATTTGGAACACCTTCATACAAACCATTGGCGACATGAACCAAAGTATCAAGCCCGACAACATCAACCGTTCTGAAAGTCGCCGATTTTGGTCGGCCAATCACCGGACCGGTTAATTTATCGACTTCTTCAATCGTCAGATCCATTTCTTTGACAAGGTGAAAAAGGCTCTGGATTCCGAAAATTCCAATACGGTTTCCGATAAAAGCCGGTGTATCTTTGGCTACGACTGAAGTTTTTCCAAGAAATTGTTCGCCGTAATTGTTCAGGAAATCCAATACTTCTGTTGACGTTTTTGGCCCCGGAATGATTTCAAATAATTTTAAATAACGTGCCGGATTGAAGAAATGCGTGCCGCAGAAATGTTTTTGGAAATCGTCACTTCGGCCTTCGCTCATAAAATGAATCGGGATTCCGGAAGTGTTTGATGTAATTAAAGTTCCGGGTTTTCTGTATTTTTCAATTTGTTCGAAAACCTGTTTTTTGATGTCGAGCCTTTCGATTACGACTTCAATAATCCAATCGCAATCGGCAATTTTAGCCAGATCATCTGTTGTATTTCCCGTTGTGATCCGATTGGCGAATTTTTGATGGTAGATAGGTGAGGGCTTCGATTTTAAAGCGTTGGCTAAATGATCGTTGACCAATCGGTTTCTAACGATTTTGCTGTCTAAAGTGAGCCCTTTTTTGGTTTCGATTTCTGTCAGTTCTCTCGGAACAATATCCAAAAGCAGCACTTCTACGCCAATATTGGCAAAATGGCAGGCGATTCCAGACCCCATAATTCCGGATCCGACGACTGCAACTTTTTTAATAATTCTTTTCATAAATGTAAAATTTATTTTTTAGCGGGCATTTATGGAATCGCCTTTATTTATTTTTTTTCCAAAAAAAACTTTATTGGCTGCGATTTCATAGTTCGGGTTGGTTGAATATATTTTTGTCTTGTATCAGCTCGTTGATAATTTCAGCGACTTCGGTGAAATGTTTCAACTGTTCTTCAGTGACATTTTTTTTGACACTTTCGTTGAATTTGAGTACGTTGTTCTTTGAGAGTTCCCGTTTTTCTTTACCAAATTCTGTCAGGTAAATCAAAACGCCACGGCCGTCTTCGGGGTTTTTCTTTCGGATGATCAAACCCTTTTCTTCCATCGATTTTAGCGTTCGCGTTAAGCTCGTGGCTTCCATTCCCATTTTCGGACCCAAAGCAGTTGATGGTGTTCCTTTGTCTTTATCAATGCTTAGTAGTGCAAAACCGGTTGCCATGGTTGCTCCGTATTTGGAAGCTTCTTCGTTGTACATTCTCGAAACGGCTTGCCAGGTGGCGCGAAGAATATAATCTATAGTTTTGTCTTTCATATTTTACGAAATCGATTTCTTCGTTCGTGATGCTTTTTCAAGCATCGAGTCAAATATAAATAAAAATACTATGCATGCATAATAAAATTTCAACATTTTTGTGTTAATTTTTGTTGGACATAAAAAAACTCCCCAGAATATGAGGAGTTTGTGTTTTAAGATTGGCCGTAAATTTTTGTATACAGATCTTTGTATTTTTCCATTACCTGTTTGCGTTTTAGTTTCATTGTTGGTGTTAAATGACCACCGTCAATCGACCAGACATCCGGTGTTAATTCAAATTTTTTAACTTTTTCCCAATTGCCGAATTTTTCATTTGCCGATTCCACTTCTTCTTCAAATCTTTTGATCACTTCTTTATTCTGGATCAGTTCTTCATTTGAGCCAACGGAAATCCCTTTTTTAGAAGCCCATTGTTTTACAAAATCAAAATCGGGCTGAATAAAAGCCGCAGGCATTTTCTCGCCTTCGCCAACAACCATGATTTCACCAATAAAGCGGGATTGTTTCATGGCATTTTCGATCAATTGCGGAGCGACATATTTTCCGCCGGAAGTTTTGAACATTTCTTTTTTACGGTCGGTGATTTTAAGGAAACCTTCTTCGTCGATCTCGCCGATGTCACCGGTATGAAAGTAGCCGTCAATAACCGCTTCGTCAGTTTTTTGCTGGTCTTTATAATAACCCATCATCACATTCGGGCCTTTGCACAGGATTTCACCGTCGGCAGCAATTTTAACTTCAACATTATCAATGACTTTTCCGACAGTTCCAATTTTAAAACCGTTGTTTCTCATATCGTTTACGGCAATTACGGGCGAAGTTTCCGTTAATCCATAACCTTCCATCACCGGAATTTCAGCCGCCGCAAAAACCCTCGGAAGCCTTGGCTGTAAAGCCGCACTTCCGGAAACCATGAGCTCGAGATTGCCACCTAGTCCTTCTTTCCATTTAGAGAAAATCAGTTTTCTGGCAATTTTTAACTGGAGTTCATACCAAAATCCGTTTTTGCCGTAAGGCTCAAATTTTAATCCGAGGTCAATGGCCCAAAAGAATAGTTTTCTTTTAATTCCGGTCAGTTCGGCACCTTTGGCATAAATTTTATCGTAGACTTTTTCGAGCAATCGCGGTACGGCAGTAATGACATTCGGATGGACTTCTTTTAGATTGTCGCTTAATTTTTCAATCGATTCGGCAAAATAAATCCCAACACCATAATATTGGTACAAATACGTGACCATACGCTCAAAAATGTGGCAAATCGGAAGAAAACTCAATGCGCGCGTTTTCCCAGGATTAAAAGGAATGCGCTTTTCGCTGCCTAAAACATTCGATACGATATTTTCGTGCGAAAGCATCACGCCTTTTGGCCTCCCCGTTGTCCCGGAAGTGTAAATCATCGTGGCAAGATCTTTAGTGGTAATAGCGTCTTTCCTGGCTTCGACATCATTTTGATTGCTTTCGTCTTTTCCAAGATCCAGGATTTCCGACCAGTTTTTGCAATTCGGAATCTCATCAAAACAATAGACTTCTTTTAAAGCCGGAACATTTTTTTTGATCAGGTTTACTTTTTTGAGCACTTCAACATCTGAAACAAAACAATATATTGAACCCGAATGGTTTAAAATATATTCGTAATCTTCTTCGGAAATAGTTGGGTAGATCGGGACGTTTTGCGCACCGGTTTGTAAAATCCCAATATCTAATATGTGCCATTCGGTTCGGTTGCTCGACGAAATGACCGCGATTTTATCATCTTTCTGAATGCCTAAACGCAATAACGCTCGTGATACGGCATTGGCTTTCGCCAGATATTCTGCAGTTGAAGTTTTGATCCACTGGCCGTTGTATTTGGTCACCAATGCATCTGGAATATTGTAGTTTTTGAGCTGGTGGTAAGGAAAATCGAACAGTCGGGTGATATTGGCCATTATATAGGATTATATTTAATTGTATGCAAATTAGTAAAAATTCTTATCAAAAAATTACGTGTTAAGCAAAAATTAAGTCCTTTGGGTAAAGTATTGGTTATATTTGCGCCAACGGAATATTAATTTTTTATCATGAAAAAGCTTTCATTTTTAAAACCGATTGTGAATTTTTTTATCATCGGCTTGATAATTACAACTTTAAGTAGGATTTTTCTGTTTTTGATGTTTAAAAACCGGGTAGAAGTTACGCCTGATTTCTGGATGATTTTCCCGATCGGGCTTCGGATGGATTTAATTATTCTTTCTTATATATCATTTCTTCCGGCATTGCTGATTTGTTTGCTTCCGGAAAAACCATTGTTTGCCTTCAGGAAATTCCTAAGCGGTTATTTTATCTTTTTTTTATTCCTGTTTCTTTTCATGGAACTGGCAACACGGGATTTCATTAATGAATACGACACGCGCCCGAACAAATTATTCGTTGATTATTTGTTGTACCCGAAAGAGGTTGGAACCACTTTATTAAAAGGTTATTTGTGGTCAATTATTGCTACCATTGTGTTATTGGCGGTTGCTTTTTATTTTGTCATTAAAGCGGCGCCAAGATTATTCCATCCGAAACCAGCGCCGTATAAAACCAAATTGATCGTTTTTCCACTTGTGGTTTTTTTGTTGTTTTTTGGAGCGCGGTCAAGCCTTACATCTAAACGCCCGATTAATGCGAGCAATGCGGTATTTTCAACAGACCAGTTGACCAATTCATTGGGATTAAATTCACTTTACACGGTTGGATTTGCGATTTATTCAATGAAAAATGAAGGCAACGCGGCTAAAATGTATGGCAAAATGGACGAAAATGAAGCCTATACCAGAGTCAAAAAATATATGAATGTAGCTGATGCCGATTTTACAAATCCGGATTTGCCATTGAATCATTTGCAAAAAACCGATAGCCTTCGCGAACGCCCTTACAATTTAGTGATTTTTTTACAGGAAAGCCTCGGTGCGGAATATGTAGGAAGTCTGGGCGGCAAACCCTTAACACCTGAATTCGATAAACTAACCAAAGAAGGCCTGTTATTTACCAATTTATATTGCACCGGAACCCGAAGCGTACGTGGCATCGAGGCTGTTGTTACCGGATTTCTGCCGTCGCCGTCCGAAAGTGTGGTAAAGCTCAGCAATTCACAAACCGGCTTTTTTACATTGGCGGAAGCCCTGAAAGAAAAAGGTTACGACACGAGTTTTATCTATGGCGGTATGGCCAATTTTGACAATATGGCATCGTTTTTTAACGGAAACGGTTTTGAAAATATTATCGACGAACCCGATTTTGACAAACAAAAGGCGGCATTCCACGGAACCTGGGGTTATTCTGACGAAGATTTGGCGGTCAAAGCCAATGACTATTTCAAATCCCAAGGTAAAAAACCTTTTTTTTCACTGATGTTTTCGACTTCAAACCACGAACCGTTTGAATTTCCTGACGGCAGGATCCAGTTGTATGACAAGAAAAAACAAACAGTCAACAACGCCATGAAATATGCCGATTTTTCCATTGGAAAATTCTTTGAAATGGCTAAAAAGGAAGCCTATTTCAAGAATACCATTTTCATTGTCATTGCCGATCACAACACGAGAACTTACGGGCAAAATCTTGTCCCGATCAATAAATTCCACATTCCGGCATTGATCATCGGACCGAATGTCCCAAAAGGAAAAGCCTACACCAAACTGAGCAGCCAGATTGATATTCCGCCAACTTTGTTAAACATGATCGGGATGAATGTGGAAACACCAATGCCGGGTCGTGATTTGTTAAAACTGCCCGAAGCCTCAACCGGGCGTTCGATCATGCAATTTCACGACAACAATGCGTTTCGTGTTGGCAATCAGGTGGTCATTTTACAGCCAAACAAAGAACCGTTACAGTTCGAACTCAAAAACGACACGGTCATGATTCCTGTAAAACTTGATCCGGAAATGGCTAAAGATGCTTTGGCACATGTCATTGCGGCATCGAATCTATATAAGGAAAGAAAATACAAGTTGAAAGGGCAGAAGTAAATTTTTGACACGAATGACACGAATTTTCACGGATCAATAGCAATTAGTAGAAAATTCGTGTCTAATAAATTATTTGTTCTCCAGCCATTTCCTCGCATTTACAAAAGCTTCAAGCCACGGCGTGACTTCATCCTTTCTGCTGTCAGGATAATTGGCCCAGTTCCATTGAAAAGTAGAGCGTTCAATGTGTGGCATCGTGACCAAATGTCTTCCGGTTTTGTCTGCGAGCATCGCGATGTCAAAATGCGATCCGTTCGGATTTGCCGGATAACCTTCGTATGCGTATTTCGCCACGACATCGTATTTTTCTTCGCCGTAAGGCAAATTAAACCTTCCTTCGCCATGTGAAATCCAAACGCCCAAAGTCGTTCCTGCTAAAGTGGAAAGCATCACCGAATTGTTTTCCTGAATTTTTACAGATGTAAATCCGCTTTCGTGTTTGCCTGAATCATTGTGAAGCATTTTTCCGTGGATTTCATGTTCGGGATTGATGACTTCGAGTTCCATGAACAATTGGCAGCCATTGCAAATCCCGACAGATAAAGTGTCTTCGCGTTTGAAAAAATTGTTCAAAGCCGTTTTGGCTTTTTCGTTATATAAAAAGGCGCCGGCCCAACCTTTTGCGGAACCCAGAACATCAGAATTGGAAAATCCGCCAACGGCACCTATGAACTGAATGTCTTCCAAGGTTTCGCGGCCCGAAATCAAATCGGTCATGTGAACGTCTTTTACATCAAAACCTGCGAGATACATGGCATTGGCCATTTCACGTTCGGAATTGCTTCCTTTTTCGCGGATGATTGCGGCTTTTGGTTTTCCGGTTGCGCTTGGAATGACAGGCTTCAAACCTGTAAAATGCGAAGGGAAGATATATTGTAACGGTTGGTTTTTGAAATTGTCAAAACGCTCTTTGGCTTTTTGCATGCCGGATTGTTTCTGGTCTAATAAGTAAGAAGTTTTAAACCAAACATCACGCATTTCCGAAACATTCAAAGATAGGGAGGAAGCACCGTTTTTAATGTTTACGGTATTGCTTTCGGTTACTTTTCCAATGTTGAAAAATTCGATGTTGTGTTGTTTGAAAGTATTTTCAACAGAAGTTTCGGCCTGAAAAACAATCCCTATATTTTCTGAAAAAAGCAGTTTTATGGTATCGCTTTCGCGAATGGCACTCAAGTCAAAATCGGCTCCTAAATTTACATCTGCAAAACACATTTCGAGCAAAGTCGTAATCAATCCGCCGCTTCCGATGTCGTGCCCGGCCTGGATTTCATCAGAATTGATCAAATCCTGAATCACATTAAAAGCGCTTTTGAAGCTTGTCGCATCTTTGATTGTTGGTGCGTCATTCCCAATCTTATTCAGGATTTGCGCAAATGAAGAACCTCCGAGTTTAAAATCGTCCTGAGACAAATTAATATAATAAATATTGCCACCGTTTTTCTTCAACACCGGTTCGACCACTTTATTGATATCGATGCAATTCGCTCCGGCAGAAATAATTACAGTTCCCGGAGCAATCACATCGCCATCGGGATATTTTTGTTTCATCGAAAGCGAATCTTTGCCGGTCGGAATGTTAATCCCAAGTTCGATCGCAAAATTCGAACAGCTTTCGACCGCTTCGTACAAACGCGCATCTTCGCCTTCATTTTTACACGGCCACATCCAGTTTGCCGACAATGAAATGCCTTTGATACCATCTTTTAATGGTGCCCAGATGATATTCGATAAAGCTTCGGCAATCGCAGTTCGGCTTCCGGCAGCCGGATCGATCAGCGCAGCTATCGGCGAATGCCCGATTGAAGTGGCTACGCCTTCTTTTCCAAGATAGTCCAAAGCCATCACGCCCACGTTGTTTAACGGCAATTGCAATGGCCCGGCGCATTGTTGTTTGGCGACTTTTCCGCCCACGCAACGGTCGACTTTATTGGTGAGCCAATCTTTACAGGCAACCGCTTCGAGTTGCAAAACCGCTTCGAGATAGGTTTTTATGTTTTCTTCGGAATAAGACAATTCTGAATAATTTCTTTCAATAGTAGTATCGTTCATCACGACTTTTGGCGAACTTCCGAACATATCTTCCAAAGCGAAATCCATCGGTTTTTCTCCGGTCGTTTTTGATTGGAATGTAAATCGGTGGTTTGCGGTTACGTCGCCCACTTCATACATAGGCGAACGTTCGCGACCAGCGATGCGTTTTAAGGTTTCGATGTCATTCTGACCAATGACCAGGCCCATTCTTTCCTGGGATTCATTTCCGATAATTTCTTTGGCAGAAAGTGTCGGATCGCCAACAGGCAATTTGTCCAAATCGATTAATCCACCGGTTTCTTCAACAAGTTCGGAAAGGCAGTTCAAATGTCCGCCCGCACCGTGATCGTGGATAGAAACGATCGGATTGTTGTCGCTTTCGACCAATCCGCGGATGGCGTTTGCTGCGCGTTTTTGCATTTCAGGGTTGGAACGCTGGATCGCATTTAATTCGATTCCCGAACTGAAAGCCCCGGTATCTGCTGATGAAACAGCTGCACCGCCCATGCCGATTCTATAATTTTCACCACCAAGAATAACAATTTTATCACCTTCGGCAGGTTTCTTTTTGATCGATTGGTCTAATTTTCCGTACCCAATTCCGCCAGCCTGCATGATTACTTTGTCGTATCCGAGTTTGCGGTTGGCTTCGTCGTGTTCGAAAGTCAAAACAGATCCGGTGATTAACGGTTGCCCGAATTTATTTCCGAAATCAGAAGCGCCGTTTGAAGCTTTGATCAATATGTCCATTGGCGTTTGGTACAGCCATCTTCTTTCGGCCATGCCCTTTTCCCAATCGCGGTTTTCTAGGCGCGAATAAGCGGTCATATAAACTGCAGTTCCTGCCAATGGCAAAGAGCCTTGCCCACCGGCCAAACGGTCACGGATTTCTCCGCCGGAACCGGTGGCAGCGCCATTGAAAGGCTCAACCGTCGTTGGGAAATTATGCGTTTCCGCTTTGAGCGAAATCACAGAATCAAAATCTTTGGTTTCGTAAAAGTCTGGTTTGTCTGCAGATTTTGGTGCGAATTGCTGTACTTTCGGGCCCTTGACAAAAGCCACATTGTCTTTGTAGGCCGATACGATATCGTTAGGATTTTCTGCAGATGTTTTCTTGATTAATTTGAACAGGGAAGAAGGTTTTTCTTCGCCGTTTATTACAAATGTTCCATTGAAAATCTTGTGGCGGCAATGTTCCGAGTTGACTTGGGAGAATCCGAAAACTTCAGAATCTGTCAGTTTTCTATTCAGTTTTTTCGATAAATTGTTTAAATAACCTACTTCTTCATCACTCAAAGACAAACCTTCTTTTTTATTGTAAGCGGCAATGTCTTCGATTTCAAGAATTGGTTCAGGTTCAATATTGATCGTGAAAATCTCCTGATGGAGTGTGTTGTATTTCTGCGACAACATTGGATCGAAATTAGAAAAATTAGCATCGGCATGAAAAAATTCTTCAATGCGAATGATGCCTTCGATGCCCATATTTTGGGTGATTTCAACAGCATTTGTACTCCAAGGCGTAATCATGGGGGCACGTGGGCCTACAAAAAAATCCGTCAGGACGGATTTTTCTATTTTATGAACGTTGCCAAAAAGCCAGTTTAATTTTGAGATGTTTTCTGCCGAAAGGGCCTTTTGCGTTTGTACGGCAAAAACGGTGTCGCTTTCGTTTCCGAAGAAATGAATCATTGTAGTTATTTTTTATTCCGAAACACGATACATCGTATGCGAATCGGGTGTTGTTGTTGTGTATGCAAATTTAGTTCAAAAATTGGCATTTGCAAACCAAAAAGCTTTTAAATGAATTCCTGTTTAATTACTGATGTATTGATAAGCGCCAACATCCGGGCCGCTCACCGGACGGTCATTTCCTAAGATATCCTTTGGAACCAATGGATCGTAAACTGCTTTGCCAATAGCTGCCGAACCTTCTAAAAGTGTCAGTTTGTTTCGGGCAATGTTCGTAAATTCAGGGTCTTCGTTTTTAATATTGCCGTTTTGCTGTTGGCGGATGAAATCATATTTAGCGTCATTAGCTAAAGAAGTTCCCGAATCATTAAATTTGATCAGGCAATGGTCAAAATTGTAATTAAAGGCCGAAGCATCTGCTTTATCTAAAAATAATTGAATCCTGTTGGAGCCATAAATAATACAATTGAAGAAATCGGCTTTTACCAAAGGATTGGTATCGGCAATGGATCCGTCAGGATTTGAAGTGTAATTGTTTAAGATTACTGAAACCTGATTCGAGCTTGCCCAATTGTTGTTGAAAGTACAGTATTTGAAACTATAACTGCCGCCGAAATTGCAAGCGAGATTGGCCTGTCCGGAAGTGTTAATAACCAAATTTGTACCGGTAACGGTTGAAGCAGTGGCCTGTAAACCTATTAGCGAATTGTCATAAATCTGCGAATTGTCGATTGTAAGTGTTGAACTTTCAGACAACAAACCGATAGTGGCGTTTTTGATCGTAGTGTGTTTAATGGTGTTGTTGCGGGTAGTTCCAAGCAACCAAATCGCTCCCCATTGTCCGGGAATGTCAGCATACATTGGTTCGAGTCGGTCGCCTTCAAAAATAACTTCATTTTCCTGTGGATTTTCGGGATTTGGAGAAGCTTCACCATTGATATTAATTTGTCCGTTTGGCAAAACTACGATTCCCGAAGTAGCAGTATCTGTTGTCGTATGGAAATGAATCCTGGCACCTGCATCGATCACCAGGTTTTTTCCATCGGGAACGCCGGCAAAACCGTAAACTACATAAGGTTTTTCTTTGGTCCAGTGCAATTCGTTGCCATTTACAGGATCGGCTTCATTGAGTTCAAAACCTTCAACGGTTACATTATTTCCTTCCCCGTCGAGTCCTAATAGTAATCTTTCTTTAATTCCGTTTTCTTTTGTAGGGTATAAAAATACTGCATCCTGTACCAGTGTCACCAAATTGACCGATTGCGTATGGCCACTCGAGTGAAATTCAATCACATCGGTATATAAAAAATCAGCAAAATCGCCGGTATCGATAATATCAGGAGTGGTTTCTATAAAGACAAACAAACTGTCTTTGGCCAGCAATTCAACATTAGAAAAAGTAGTTCCTTTTCCACCATCGCCCGTCATTCCGTCAACCATAATACGGTATTTGGTGTTTTCACGCGCCAGTCTGATTGTTGGAATCACGATATCGTCCTTGCTTCGGTTGTACACTTTCAGCATGTAAGTACTCGAGCTGATTCCGGTAAAAACCGTATCCAAATAAACAGTTTCTTTAGAGAATTCAAGTGTTCCGGTGCTTGGAACCGTGTCAAAATCCTTACGGCATGAAGTTAAAGAAAGAATGATTCCGACAAAAAGTAAAAAAATAGAATTGCGCATTGTTGATTGAATTTCGGTAAAAATACTAAAAATGTTCTTTATTTAATTTCTTGTTAAAGAATAAACGTAAAACTTCAAATATTAGTCTGCGATGTTTTAACTGTCGGCTTTAAATCTTATTTTTACATCAAAATCCAACCTATGAGTTTCAACAAAGAAAAGATAATCAAATTGTGTAATGATTTTTCTAAAAATACGCTGATGCAAACGCTAGACATCGTTTTTACCGATGCAGGTGAAGATTTTTTAGTCGCGACAATGCCGGTCAATCCGAGAATTCACCAACCGATGGGTTTGTTGCACGGCGGCGCTTCGGTAGCATTGGCAGAAAGTGTAGGAAGCGCGGCGTCAATGTTATTTGTAAATCCGGAAGAAGAGGAAGTTCGCGGTATTGAAATTTCAGCTAACCACCTGAAAAGCAAAAGAGAAGGAACCGTTACCGGAACAGCCAGGATCATTCACAAAGGGCGCAGCATTCATCTTTGGGAAATCAAAATTACCGATGAAGAAGGCAAACTGATTTCGCTTTGCAAACTGACCAATATGGTTTTACCAAGAAAGAAATAAAATGAAAGATTTTTTCAATAAAGCACAGCAACAACTCGATAAAAAACTGCCATTTGTGTTGTACAGTAAGTCGGGTTCTGATAAAATCGAAGGATTGCTTCAACAAAATGATACCCTTTTCCAGACCGAGGAATTCACGGAAAATGGCTTTGTAATGGTTTCATTTGACGGAAAGGAAAAAATCCTGATTCCCGAACATCAGTCGGAAAAAATAAGCGTTTCAAAAAAACTTACCGGAGAAACAGACGACACCATTCCGAAAAAAACATATACTGAACACGCCAAATCCGATTTTGAAGCATTAGTAAAAAAAGGCATTGACGCAATCAACGACAAGCCATTCGGGAAAGTCGTTTTATCACGAACGGAAATCCATGAATTGCACGATTTTGACTGCCTTTCGATTTATGAAAAAATACTGAACACGTATCCAAACGCTTATTGTTATTGCTTTTTTCATCCAAAAACCGGACTTTGGCTTGGTGCAACGCCTGAAAAATTACTGCACGTCAAAAACGGTAAATTTCAAACGATGGCATTGGCGGGAACGCAACAATTTCAACAAGCTGAAGAAGTGATCTGGGAAAATAAAGAAAAAGAGGAGCAGCAATTTGTAACCGATTTTATATTGGAAAACCTTGAAAATGTGACCTCAGATATTGCGATTTCGAATCCTTACACTTATCGCGCCGGAAATTTACTGCACATCAAAACCGATATCGAAGGGTCGATTGATGCCGATTCTACCTTGAAACATTTACTGGACATTTTGCATCCAACGCCAGCCGTTTGCGGATTGCCGAAGAAAAGCGCCAAAGTATTTATCATTGCAAATGAAGGTTATAACCGCAGTTTTTACAGCGGATTCCTTGGCGAAATCAACCTCGAAAATAAAACCGACCTTTTTGTAAACCTGCGTTGCATGGAGATTAAAGACAATCGGGCGCACCTTTTTATAGGTTGCGGGATCACCAAAGACAGCGACCCCGAAAAAGAATTTGAAGAAACGGTCAACAAATCGATGACCATGAAAAAAATATTAAACCAGAATTTATGAAACTAGACCTATTGGCTTTTGGTGCGCATCCCGACGATGTTGAACTGGGCTGCGGCGGCACATTGGCAAAAGAAATCAGCCTCGGTAGGAAAGTCGGCATTGGCGAGTTGA
>Ga0081606_1000090_pt1 | contig 64169 bp, 55 predicted proteins | sample EareggfetidaYelm_FD_71127 | JGI IMG/M metagenome (GOLD analysis project Ga0081606, IMG submission 71127) | Earthworm egg capsule microbial community from the University of Washington, USA - E. fetida Yelm (SPADES assembly) (version 2) | ecosystem: Host-associated > Annelida > Reproductive system...
ATTTTTATTCGGGTGCGCTGATGGCCATCGATTCAGCAAAAACACTCGGATTGAATATCGATGTCAAAATTCTCGATTCAGAAGAAAGCAAATTGTCTTCGAATGTTTCGGCTTTGGTTCAAAACAACAATTTGTTGAATGCGAGTGCGATCATCGGGCCGTTTTACCAGCAATATGTTGAAAAAGTTGCCGAATTGGTTGGGAAAAACAATGTTCCGGTCATTTCACCTTTGTCAAAAGAAACCGGGAAACCATATGCCAATTTGTACCAGGCGATGCCGCCGGCAGATTTTTCTAAAAGTGCCGTTTTGGATTTTATGGTTTCTAAACAGGGCAATATTATCGTGGTCAATGATCCGAAAAAAGCGTCGAATAAAGAGTTCATCACTAAAAATTATCCGGCTGCGAAGTTTGTAAACATTACTGAAATTGGTGCGCTTGATATTGAAAACCTTAAATCATTATTGGTTAAGGGCAAAACGAATTATGTGATTTTGGATACTGAAAAAACTGGAATGATTCTCGGGGCTACTACAGCGCTGATGTCGGAATTGTCGAATTTCCAGATCCAGTTGGCGATTATTGAACAAAACGAAACGCTGGATTTTGAGGAAATTTCATTAAAAAGACTCACGATTTTAAAAATGATTTACCCGTCGTTAACGCGTGAAAACAATTCGCCCGAAGCGGCCATTTTTGAAAACAGCTATAAAAAACACAACAAAATCTTTCCAAGCCAGTTTGCCGTTCGTGGTTTCGACATTACTTTTGATACGATGTTGAGGCTTTCACAAGGAAAATCTTTTGAAACCTCGGCGAATGAAGACAAAACCGAACAGGTTGAAAGCAAATTTGAATATGCCAAAAAAGACACAGAAGGTTACGTGAATAAAGGCATCTATATTTTGGAATACCAGGACGATCTGTCCGTAAAACAAGTGAACTAATGACTTCAAAAATAACGTATCTGGGAGAATTGCGTACTTCGTCAATTCATTTGCAATCGGGAACAGAAATTTTATCCGATGCACCGACAGACAACCACGGCCGCGGCGAAGCTTTTTCTCCAACCGATACTGTCGCCAACGCTTTAGGAAGTTGTATGGTTTCCATTATGGCGATCAAGTCGAAAGATTTAAACCTCGATCTAATCGGGTCAACTGTAGAAGTAACGAAAATCATGCAATCGGAACCGCGAAAAATCGCAAAAATTATCGTCGTTCTTAATATGGCTGTAACCGCCGATCAAAAAAGCAAAACGATTTTAGAACGTGCTGCGATGACGTGTCCGGTTTTCTTAAGTCTGCATCCGGATATTGAGAAAGAAGTGACTTTTAACTGGAAATAATTTGTCGAAAGTCGAACGTCAAATGTCAAACGATATCCATTATCAGAGGCATTCGACGTTCGACATTTGACATTTGACAAAAATGGACGACCAGCAAAAACTCCTCATCAAACTCGCGCACACCAAAATGCCTTTCGGCAAATATGAAGGCTGGCATTTAATTGACTTACCCGAATATTACGTCGTTTGGTACAGCAACAAAGGATTTCCAAAAGGGCAACTCGGCCAGCAACTGCAACTTGTTTACGAACTCAAATTAAACGGGCTTGAGGAACTGATCCGCAACATTAAAAAACAATATCCTAAACCGGTCTAGTTATTAATCCGCCCATTCAATCATTGCCAATTTGGCTTCATCTGATTTCCCAATCGGCAAATTCTCTAATTAACTAATTATTGTCAATTATCAATTATTCATTATCAATTAATAATTGTATTTTTGCCACGTTTTTTACAACTACAACAACACAACAAACAACAACAAAATGAATCAGACAAAATATATTTTTGTTACAGGCGGCGTGACATCTTCCCTCGGAAAAGGGATTATCGCGGCATCTTTGGCAAAATTATTACAGGCCAGAGGCTACCGAACGACCATCCAGAAATTCGACCCGTATATTAATGTGGATCCGGGAACGTTGAATCCGTACGAACACGGCGAATGTTACGTGACGGATGATGGTGCCGAAACCGATCTCGATTTGGGACATTATGAAAGATTCCTGAATGTTCCGACCTCGCAGGCGAATAACGTGACGACCGGAAGGGTGTATCTTTCCGTGATTGAAAAAGAAAGACGCGGCGAATTCCTTGGGAAAACCGTACAGGTCGTTCCACACATTACCAATGAAATAAAGGAAAGGATGCAACTGCTCGGCAATTCCGGCGATTATGACATAGTCATCACCGAAATTGGCGGAACCGTCGGCGACATCGAATCTTTACCTTATATAGAATCCGTACGTCAGCTCGTTTGGGAACTTGGCGAAAGCAACGGAATTGTCGTGCATTTAACGCTCGTGCCTTTTTTGGCTGCAGCCGGGGAATTAAAAACAAAACCAACACAGCATTCGGTCAAAACATTGATGGAAAGCGGAATCAAAGCCGATATTCTGGTTTGTAGAACCGAACACGAAATTTCGGACGAACTTCGGAACAAACTGGCATTGTTCTGCAACGTCAAACGCGAAGCCGTGATCCAGTCAATCGATGCTTCTACGATTTATGAAGTACCGAATTTAATGCTTGAAGAAGGTCTGGATGTGGTCGCTTTGAAAAAACTGAATCTGCCTAAAAAAGCGTCTCCGGATTTAAAAAACTGGAACATCTTTTTGCAGCATTTGAAAAATCCGAAACATGTCGTAAACATCGGCCTGATCGGGAAATATGTAGAATTGCAGGATTCGTACAAATCGATTCTGGAAGCGTTCATCCATGCCGGTGCGGCAAATGAAACGAAAGTCAACGTGGTTTCGGTACATTCCGAATACATCGATGCAGATAATGTCAAAGACAAATTGCACGACCTTGACGGAATTTTGGTTGCTCCGGGATTCGGCGAACGCGGCATCGAAGGGAAAATCGAAGCGATCCGTTATGCCCGTGAAAATAACATTCCGTTTTTCGGGATTTGCCTCGGCATGCAAATGTCGGTGATTGAATATTCGCGTAATGTCCTGGGATTGAAAGATGCGAATTCGACCGAAATGAACGCCGGAACGTCACACGCAGTGATCGACCTGATGGAGGAACAAAAAGAAATCACAGACAAAGGCGGGACAATGCGTCTCGGAGCCTGGAAATGTGACATTAAAGAAAATACATTGGCAGCAAAAATTTACGGAGCGGGTTCGATTTTAGAACGCCACCGCCACCGTTATGAGTTCAACGGAGATTATCTCGAAGCACTCGAAGCTGCCGGTTTAAAAGCTTCCGGAATCAATCCGGATACCGGTTTGGTAGAAATCGTCGAATTGGAAAACCATCCGTTTTTCATCGGCGTGCAATACCATCCCGAATATAAAAGTACCGTTGCCAATCCGCATCCATTATTCGTGAGTTTCGTGGCGGCGACCGTACAGTCAAAAAAGAAATAATTAACTCGGTGCCGCGAAAAGCTGCCCAAAACTAACAATGGAAGAAAAAAAGTTTGACCTGAATTCGATTATCGGTTTTATCTTAATTTTTGGAATTCTGGTTTGGATCATGTATCAAAACCAGCCTTCTGAACAGGAAATTGCCGCTGAAAAAGCCAAAAAAGAACAGCAAGTAATTACAGACGCCAATGCAAAAAATGCGGCTTCTGCCAAAGAATTGACTGTTGCTAAAATTGAAGATGTAGCCAACGACTCTGTCAAATTAAAAGCGTTGCAAGGCACTTTGGGCAGTTTTGCTTATTCTGCGACTTTACCATCGGCGAAGAGTGATTTCACGACGATCGAAAACAAATTGGTCAGCCTTAAAATCGCAAATAAAGGCGGTTACATCGTTGAAGCCAAACTTAAAAACTTCTCCCGGATCACCAAGAATTCCGGTCAATTGGTCGAATTGATCAAAGACAACAACGCCGCTTTAAACATCCGGCTGCAAACGAAAGACAATCGAACGCTCGATACTAAAAATATGTATTTTGAGCCTACGTTGACCACCGTTGCCGGAAACCAGGTGTTGACGATGCGTCTAAAAGCCGGAGCCAACCAGTTTTTGGAATACCGTTATACATTGAAACCGGATGATTATATGCTCGATTTCGACGTGCGTTCACAGGATCTGAGCCAGATTCTGAACACGGCAAAACCACTGGATATGGAATGGGATCTGAAAACCTACCGAAACGAACCAAGTGTTGCTTACGAAAACCGTTATGCCGAAATCGTTTATGAATACGAAGACGGCAAAGACGATTATCTGAGTCCGAACAGCGACGATCAGGAAACCGTTAATAAAGTGACCTATGTCGCTTTCAAACAACATTTTTTCACGTCTATTTTATTGACACACAAAGCGTTTGATAAAGTCGATTTGTCTTCGAAAAATTTAGTAAAAGACGATAAAATCGATACGACTTTTACGAAACAGTTCAACGCAAAAATTCCGCTGGCGTTTACCAATGGCGAAATAGACTACAAAATGAACTGGTTTTACGGACCGGCCGATTACAAATTGCTGAACAAATACGATAGAAATCTTGACGAAATCGTACCGTTGGGTTGGGGCATTTTCGGATGGATCAATAAATTTATTTTTGTACCGTTATTCGGATTTTTGAGTTCATTCATTGCATACGGGATTGCAATCATTGTGTTTACGATCCTGATCAAAATCGCGATGTCGCCAATCACTTACAAATCGTTCCTGTCTCAGGCGAAAATCAAAGTGTTGCGTCCGGAGATTAACGAACTGAACGAAAAGTTCAAAAAAGATCCGATGAAAAAACAGCAGGAAACGATGAAGCTGTACAACAAAGCGGGCGTAAACCCAATGGCGGGTTGTATTCCGGCATTGATTCAGATTCCGTTCATGTATGCGTCGTTCCAGTTTTTCCCGGCGGCGATTGAACTCCGACAAAAAGGATTCCTTTGGGCAGACGATTTGTCGTCATTTGATGCCGTGCTGAAACTGCCGTTTTACATTCCATTTTACGGAAATCACGTGAGTTTGTTCCCGATTTTGGCAGCAATTGCGATTTTCTTCTATATGAAAATGACCACCGGCGACCAGCAAATGGCCGCGCCGCAACAAGAAGGCATGCCCGATATGGGCAAGATCATGAAAATCATGATCTACATTTCGCCGCTGATGATGTTGTTCTTTTTCAACAATTACGGATCAGGTTTGAGTTTGTACAATTTCATTTCGAATTTAATCACCATCGGGATCATGATTGTTATTAAAAGATATGTCGTTGACGAAAACAAAATCCACGCACAAATCCAGGAAAACAAGCTAAAGCCAAAAACACAAAGCAAATTCCAAAAGAAAATGCAGGACATGATGGAACAGGCCGAAGCGCAAAAAGCAAATAAAAAATAACAAAAAGCTCCCGGTAAAAGGGAGCTTTTTAATTTAGTTGCAATTCTCGATAGCGTCATTTGACATTGTCATTCGGCTTTTGCCGGTCAAATAAAATAAATTTCACAAATCGCGTTTATAATAAAAAATAAAATCCATGAAATATTTCGGAATTTTCACCGCCATTTTGTTTGGTTTTTCGGCATCGGCACAAACAGATGTTAATAAAAATGACGACAAAGGCCAGAAACACGGACTGTGGAAAGGCGTGTATGCCGAATCCAAAAGGCCGCGTTACGAAGGGACTTTCGACCACGGGAAAGAAGTAGGTACTTTTACTTTTTTCGACGATACAAAGGCCAAATCGATCATTGCCACACGTGTGTTCGATCCCAAAGACCATTCGGCCTACACGACTTTTTTCAACCAGAAAAAGAACAAGGTCAGCGAAGGCAAAGAAGTCAATAAATTGCCCGAAGGCGAATGGAAATACTATCACGAAGACCTGCCGCAACTCATGACCACAGAAAATTACAAAGCCGGAAAACTCCACGGCAAACGCACTGTTTTTTACAGAAGTTCGAATGTTGCCGAAGAAGCGCATTATGTCGACGGCGTCAAACACGGTCCGTATAAAAAATTAACCGAAAAAGGCGTTATTTTAGAAGAATCCAATTACAAAAACGGGCAATTTGACGGTCCGGCAACCTACAAAGATCCGCTTGGAAATGTCGTTGCCAAAGGCACGTATACCGATGGAAAAAAAACCGGAAAATGGGAGTTTTTCGAAAACGGCAAACGCGTCAGCAAGGAAAACATGGAAAAAGTCAAAGGCCGCAAAAAACCTAATAAGCCAAAAGTAGAACCTAAAATGTAGTTTTTTCAGGAGCTTGTTCCTGCTGTCCACTGTATCTTTTTTTCGGTGAAAAACCTCAAAAAAGGATGCCGCTTCCATCAGGGCTAGGCCTGTAGTTTTCAGTTGGCAATCCAGTAAAAAAACCTGCGAAAAATTTCTTAGAAAAGCCTCATTGGATGTTCATATGAATTACCATTAAACGCTTAATGAAACTTCATGCTTTAATGGTTTAAATCCAATAATGACATAAGTCACAGGAGCGTGTCCGGATTTTCCTCATCAAATATCATTTTCTCAATCGTTTAGGATTTCTGTCTGGCATAAAATCCGCGGGAGTTATCCAAAATTACAACCGCATTAACTTTTCAAGCAAATAAAACAATTACCTTTGCACGGTTGAAAAATCTTTTAAATTATTCAACATTTAATCTTTAAATAAATAGCAATGAAACGTGTTGTCGTAGGACTTTCCGGCGGAGTAGATTCAAGTGTAGCGGCGTATCTTTTGCAACAGCAAGGATATGAAGTCATCGGTCTTTTCATGAAAAACTGGCATGATGATTCGGTGACAATTTCTAACGAATGCCCGTGGCTCGAAGACAGCAATGATGCACTTTTAGTTGCGGAAAAACTCGGAATTCCATTTCAAACCGTTGATCTGAGCGAACAATACCAGGAAAAAATCGTCGATTACATGTTCAGCGAATATGAAAAAGGACGTACGCCAAATCCGGACGTATTGTGCAACCGCGAAATTAAATTCGACGTGTTCATGAAAATCGCCCTAAGCCTCGGCGCCGATTTTGTTGCTACAGGCCATTACTGCCGAAAAGGCGAAACGATCGTCGATGGAAAACCGGTATATCAACTGCTTTCGGGTGTTGATACCAACAAAGACCAATCGTATTTTTTATGCCAATTGTCACAGGAACAACTCGAAAAATCATTGTTTCCAATTGGTGAATTAACCAAACCCGAAGTACGTGCGATTGCCGCAGAAATGGAACTCGTTACTGCAGATAAAAAAGATTCGCAAGGATTGTGTTTTATTGGAAAAGTGCGTCTTCCGGAATTTTTACAGCAAAAATTGCAACCCAAAGACGGACTCATATACGAAATCAATTCCGCACAGGAAATTTACCATAATGACAACCCTGAATTCGGGTCATTGGAAGAAAAACTCGCTGCTGAAGCCGCATCAATCTGCTATCAGCCTGATATGGGAAAACTTGTCGGGAAACACCAGGGTGCTCATTATTTTACAGTCGGGCAGCGCAAAGGACTCAATGTTGGTGGCACACCTGAAGCACTATTTGTGATTGCGACAGATGTTCAGTCTAATGCTATTTATACCGGTCAAGGCAACAGCCATCCCGGTTTGTTTAAAAAAGCACTTTTTGTAGAACAATCAGAAATACACTGGGTTCGTGAAGATTTAAGATTGAAAAACGGAGAAACCATGAATATTATGGCGAGAATTCGTTACCGCCAGGAATTGCAAAACGCTGTTTTGCATCAATTTGAAAGCGGCATGTATGTGGCCTTCGAGAAGCCGCAATCGGCTATTACTGAAGGGCAGTTTGTTGCCTGGTATTTGGACGATGAATTAGTTGGTTCGGGAGTAATTTCATAGCTTTACATACTTTAAAATCCGAATCGTATGAAAAGGTATGCCCAGTTTGTATTGTTTTTTATCAGCCTGACCGCATTTGCCCAACAAGATGCGTGGGTTTATTTTAACGGAAAACTGAATGCCCAACAGTATTTAGACAATCCGTTGACGATGTTGTCTCAAAGAGCACTTGACAGAAGGACCAATCAGAGCATCGCTTTGGATATCAAGGACGTACCTATTACACAAAGCTACATCGATCAGATAGAAGCGGCAAACGGAATTGCTGTCATGGCAAAATCGAAATGGCTCAATGCCGTTCATGTTCGCGGCAGCCAGTCAAACATTCATGCTTTAATGGCGCTTTCTTTTGTTTCCGGAGTCTATTTTGCAGACCGTTCATTAAATGCTCCCGGAAAAACGGCGGTAGAACATCCGTTGAGAAACGTTAATAAAACAATGGAAACCACAGCGGATTTTAATTACGGTAATTCTTTAAATCAAATCCAAATGCTGCATGGTGATGTATTGCATCAACAAAATTATACCGGTTCAGGGAAAATTATAGCCATTATGGATGGCGGCTATCCCGGCGTTAACAATGCCGCTCCGTTTGCAAGACTTCGGGAAAACAACCAGATTCTTGGCGGTTATGATTACGTAAACCGAAACAATGATTTTTATGGCGGAATTTCACACGGAACAATGGTATTGTCAACAATGGGCGGTTATGCAGATGGACAACTGGTAGGTACGGCTCCGGATGCATCGTATTATTTATTCATTACTGAAGATGGAAATAACGAAACGCCACTCGAAGAATCGCTTTGGGTAGAAGCTGCTGAAGAAGCGGACAGGCTGGGAGTAGATATCATCAATACTTCGTTAGGATACTCTGTTTTTGACAATCCTGCCTACGATTATACTTACGATGACATGAACGGCCAAACTACATTTATTTCAAAAGGCCTGGAAGTGGCTTTTACGCGTGGGATGATTTGTGTAGTTTCAGCAGGAAATGAAGGCAATAAAGATTGGTATTACATTACAACGCCAGCAGATGCGACACACGCGTTGACCATTGGCGCAGTAAATGCATCAGCGAATTATGCTTCGTTTAGTTCGCACGGACCGTCATTTGACGGAAGAATAAAACCGGATGTTGCCGCGCAAGGGCAGGCGGCCGTCCTTTCAACACCGGCAGGCGTAATTAATACCGCAAGCGGAACGTCTTTTTCCGGACCGATCATGGCCGGGATGACTGCGAGTTTGTGGCAGGCGTTTCCTGATAAATCAAATGCTGAAATTATGCAAATCATCAAAGAATCGGCAAGTATTTTTAACAATCCTAATGATGAGATAGGGTATGGAATTCCTGATTTTAGCTCGGCATTGGCCAATAACTTAGGAGTAGAAAAGATCGTTGAAAAAACAATTGCGGTATATCCAAATCCAGCAGTAAGTGTTGTTACTATTGTATTTCCTGCCGGATTTCAAAATGGGAATATCCGTTTCTACAATACTTTGGGACAAAAAATGCTCCAACAGGAAATTTCCGGGAAACAATCTTCAATTTCACTAGAGCATTTAAATCGAGGCCTGTATCTTTACGAAATTCAGTCGGCTGGTCTAAACCAAAAAGGAAAACTCATCAAGCAATAATTGTAGTTCATGAACAAAATCAAGGAACTTTTTAATATTCAATACCCAATCATTCAAGGCGGAATGATCTGGAACAGCGGTTATAAACTGGCGAGTGCTGTCAGCAATGCAGGAGGTTTAGGACTCATAGGTGCCGGGTCGATGTATCCTGATGTACTTCGGGAACACATTCAAAAATGTAAAAAAGCGACTCAAAAACCATTTGGGGTTAATGTTCCGATGTTGTATCCTAATATTGAAGAAATCATGGACATTATTGTTGAAGAAGGTGTGAAAATCGTTTTTACATCTGCCGGAAATCCTAAAACGTGGACTTCGTTTTTAAAAGAAAAAGGCATTACGGTGGTGCATGTGGTCAGCAGTTCCAAATTTGCCCTTAAGGCGCAGGAAGCCGGAGTAGATGCAGTCGTTGCTGAAGGTTTTGAAGCCGGCGGGCACAATGGCCGCGAAGAAACCACAACACTTGCGCTGATTCCGATGGTGAAGCAAAAAATAAATATTCCGCTGATTGCAGCGGGCGGAATCGCTACCGGACGAGGCATGCTTGCCGCAATGGTACTTGGTGCCGACGGCGTTCAGATGGGCAGTCGTTTTGCAGCTTCAGAAGAATCATCGGCACATGATAGCTTCAAACAGGCTGTTGTTGATTTGCAGGAAGGCGAAACGCATGTAACACTCAAAGAACTGGCGCCGGTCCGGTTGATTAAAAATAAATTTTACCACGATATCATCGAATTGTATACGAAAGCACCATCGGCAGATGATCTCAAAACATTGCTTGGAAGAGCAAGAGCCAAACGCGGCATGTTTGAAGGCGATTTGATAGAAGGCGAACTCGAAATTGGCCAGATATCAGGACTGATAAACGATGTGCAGCCGGTTCATGTAATTATTGATACGGTAATTTCAGAATTTCGACAATCAAAAAAAGAACTCCAAAATATTGAAATATAATTTAAGATAACCATTTATGAACCAATTGAAAAAAGGACTATTTATTTTGTTGTTATTTTTCGGATTGCAACAGTCTTACGCACAATCGTATAAATTCCTCACGACCGGTTTCAGCGTACTTGAAAAAGATGCTAAAGGCAATTGGGGCAAATGGTCTGAATTGCAAAAAAGCGCGATGATGGTGACTCTCGATACGAATAAAAACAGGCTGGTAATCTATTCGCAGGAAATCCAGCTGTATGACATTTTGGACTATCAGGAAAAAGAAGAAAACGAAAATGACCTGATTTATGGTTTTACCTGTAAAGACGATAATGGCGTACCGTTTACGATTTCAATCATTACCAGGAAAAAACAAGACAATAGAAAACAGCTGTATATCAATCAGAAAGACGTAATTGTAGTTTATAACATTGTTAATTTTGTCGATAAAGACATGAAATAGGCTTTTGTTTGGAACGCATTTTTCTTTCAGATTTTAATACCCCCGAATTCCGTGTTTTTAGAAGAATTTTCTCTACTTTTACAACTCGGAATAAATCATCCCTACATTTTTATTTCGAAACAATCCCAAACGGCTCAACTGTAGTCTTTGGTTTGGATTGCCAGCCTATCAGTTCGTTTTTTAAGTGGCTTTTTGATGTGAAAAATTGTTAATCAATTTGTTCATAATATTAAGTAACGCTAAAAATTAACAGATTAAATTTAGTTAATATTATTGTCGATAATGGCATTGGATTTTTATCATAATGACCTGTTGGTCTAAGTATTGTAAATTTCTTAATTTGTCAATTGGATGCGTATGAGAATCATTACTCTTAGTAAAAAAAATATATATCACTTTTTTTTTAGTTTGGCATTTTTGTTATGCTTTGCGGTTTCGCATGCGCAATGCCCTACGGTTGTTAATCCGAATCAATCTTTTTGCGACAATCCCTATCCGACGATTGCGAGTTTAACAGCTACCGATAACGGTGGTGGCGTTGTTTGGTACGATACGGCGGTTTCAACGACGCCTTTGTCCAATTCCATTGCATTGATTGACGGCGCTGATTATTTTGCAGATGACAATACCGGAACTTGCGGTACGCGTCAGAGAGTGGTGGTTACCATAGTTTCTGCACCGGTAGTCCAACCGCGAACACAGGGTTTTTGTGAAGAATCGACGATTTCAGACTTACAGGCCATAGGGAATATGGTGCAATGGTATGCAGCACCAAATGGCGGATCGCCACTAAACCCAAATACGATTTTAGTTGACAATACACTTTATTATGCCAGCCAGATCAGCCCAATAACCGGCTGTGAAACGTCCAGGCGCTCCGTTTTGGTTTTGGTTAGGATTTTACCGGCACCTACCGGAAGCGGAATGCAGCAATTTTGTTCGCAACCTGCGCCCACGGTAGCAAATCTAGCAGCAAGCGGAAATAATATTCGTTGGTATCTGAGTCCGAGCTCTGGAGTAGAACTGAGTCCGGTAACACAATTGATCGATGGACAAACATATTACGCCGCTTCGTCGGATGATTTGTGCGAAAGTTTAACGAGGCTGGGCGTATTGGTCGATTTTACCGAGCCCAATAATGCCGGGACCAACGGCCAGCGAAGTCTTTGCATTTCTGAAACACCTGCTACACCGCCTTTTAATTTATTCAGCCTGCTCGGCGGAGCACCCGATACAACCGGGACATGGACTGGTCCATTGGCTACAACAAACGGACATCTTGGAACGGTAAATATTTCAACTTTAACGGCTGCGGGAAGCCCGTATGTATTCACTTATAGAGTCGCTGCGGGCGTATGTCCAACGGTAACCACTACGGTAACAATCAATATTTTGCCTTTACCATTTGCTACACTTCCCACCACGAACCTATTCATCTGTTCGGGCGAAAGTGCGAATATTGTGATTACGGGTACGCCAAATTCTAATGTGACATATTCGGTAAATGGCGCCATTCGTACGGTATTCATTCCGCAAAGCGGTTCAGTCACTATCCCCGGAACCTATACGACAACAACGGAAGTCAGGTTGTTGAATGTAGCCACCACCGGTACACCAAGTTGCAGCCAGATATTGGATAGATTTTGGACAATCAACGTACTTCCGCTGCCAACAGCGACAGTTTCGGTTGATCCGCCAAATGTTTGTTTTGCCGAACCAACCAGAATAACTTTTACCGGTACGGCCGGAGCCACGGTGACTTACACCGAAAATGGTGTCGTTCGAACCATCGTTTTAAACGAATTCGGTACCGCTTTTATCGACAGGAATCCGACCGCAACGACCACTTATATAATCACCAGTGTCACCAGCGCCGGACCGCGTCCCTGTACCCAACAAATGCCGGCAATACCGGTTGCAGTGGCCGTTACGCCATTGCCTACGGCGACAATTTCAGTCGCTGCCGCAGATGTTTGTTTGGGCAGTAATGCGGTAGTAACAATAAACGGAACGCCAAATGCAACCGTAACCTATACCGTAAACGGAGCAACGCGAACTGCAGTACTGAATGCTTCCGGAAGTTATACCGTTCCGCCGGCATCGTACACAGAAAATACCGAATTTGTTTTGGTAAGCATCACTACTGCCGGATCACTTGCCTGTACGCAATTTTTAACAGACCGTCGCGTCAATATCAGCATCCGCACTTTGCCAACAGCGGCATTTTCACTTGGCGTTACTACGATTTGCGAAGGTGCTTCGACTGTAGTTAGTATCACTGGTACGCCAAATGCAGATGTGGTTTATACGGAAAATGGCGTGTCACATACCATCAGATTGAATGCTTCGGGTGTGTATGTGTTGCCAGCCAATAATTACACAGTTCAGACAACATTCGTAGTGGTTAGTGTGACTTCAACAGTAGCACCATTTTGCAGCCAGACCATTAATCTGCCTGTAGTATTGAATGTAGTTTCCTTACCAAGGGTAGATAGTATTTCGGTTACTCCAAGCCCGATTTGCTCCGGAACAACTGCAACGGTTAGAATTGAAGGAACCGCTGGAGCTGTAGTCACTTACACGGAAAACGGAACTACGCATACCGCCACGATCAATCCACAAGGTTTTATTGAAATCACACAAACTTTTACAGCAACAACTACATTTATTCCGGTTAGCGTTTCTACAGGAGGAAATTCGGGTTGTTCACAGCCGGTAAACGGTTTGAGTACCACTTTGCAGGTTATCCCACTTCCTTTTGCCAATATTAGCGCGACTGCAGATACGATTTGTTCCGGACAAAATGTAACGGTAACGATCACCGGAACGCCGGAAGCAACTGTAGTGTACACTATAAATGGAAGTACGCGGACAATTACGCTAAATTCAAGCGGAAGTTACACGATACCACCGGCGGCATACACTATTGATACAGAATTTGTCCTGATCAGTGTTTCAACCAATACCAATCCGGTTTGTCCTCAGCTTTCATTGCCGGGAATTTTCATCAGGGTTTTGCCATTGCCAACGGCAGAAATTTCTGTTTTTCCTTTAAAGATTTGTGCCAATGAACAGGCGACTTTATCGTTCACAGGCACACCAAATGCGATCATCACCTATACTGCTAATGGAAATACTTTAACCATTCCGCTGAACGATCAAGGATTTGCGAGTACAAACATTCCGTATACAGTTTCAACCCGTTTTGAGCTCGTAAATGCTGCAACCACTGGCTCTCCAGGGTGCGGCCAAGGGATACGTGGAACAGCTGATTTAACCGTTTTTCCGTTGCCTACAGCAGCTATCGTCATTGAGCCAGCCAGGATTTGCTCAGGGGAAACGGCAATTGTCCGAATTACCGGGACGGCAAATGCACAAGTGGTTTATTCTCAAAATGGTGAAGTTCATACCGTCACTTTAAGCCCTTCAGGCAGTTTTGATTTTCCGGGAACGTTTACCGCAGCAGTACGTTTTATACTGATCAGCGTGACTACCATTGGAGATCCATCGTGCGTCCAGCTATTGAATATTCCGGCAGACCTGACTGTGGTACCGTTGCCAACGGCTTCGCTTTTTGTTCCAACGGCTTCCATCTGTTCCGGAAGTAGCGTAACGTCCATCATCAGCGGCACACCCGGAGCATTGGTTACTTACACGCAAAACGGCTCTTTGCATACCGTCACATTAAATTCTTCAGGTATTTACAATATTGAGGGCAATTATAACGTAAATACCACCATTACATTAACAAATGTCGCACTGCCGGCACCATTAAATTGCAGTCAGACTTTGGACGATACGAAAATCATCAGCGTATCACAGCCTCCGATTGCCGGTAGTAATACCGCAGTTCGTATTTGTGGCAGCAGCCCACCCATTGATTTATTCCTTTTATTAGGACCAACCGCTCAAACCGGCGGAATTTGGTTACCGGCTTTAGCCAGCGGAACCGGAATTTTCAATCCAGCGGTAGATCTTCCGGGACAATACCAATACATCGTTAACGGAACCATTCCGTGTCCGAATGCCGTGGCGACTGTTGGAATTTCAATAGAAGCCCCTGTAAATGCAGGAAGTGATGCGGTACAGAATTTTTGTTCGAATCAGGATCCGGTGGATTTGTTTACGCTTTTAGGTCCGAATGCACAATTGGGTGGAATCTGGTCTCCAACATTATCAAGCGGAACCGGAGTTTTTAATCCCGGCGTTGATACTGCGCAAACGTATACGTATACCGTAAGAGGGACATTTCCGTGTTCAGACGATCTGGCGACCGTAGCCATTTCAATTACGCCGGGACCCGATGCAGGTTTGCCGGGCAATGCCGATTTTTGTGTGAATAGCGCTCCGGCCGATCTGTTTTCTAGCCTTAACGGAACACCGCAAGTTGGCGGAACTTGGTCTCCGCCATTAGCTAGCGGAACCGGTGTTTTTAATCCCGCAGTAGACACAGCCGGAATTTACACCTATACTTTTGAAGGCAATCAACCTTGCGATGACGATACTGCGACCGTAACCGTAACGATCAATCCGATTCCGGATGCTGGAGAGAATGGCGTTGCACCACAATTGTGCAGCAATTTTCCAGCAGTCGATTTATTTGCATTTTTAAATGGAACGCCGCAAATGGGCGGTGTTTGGACACCAACACTGGCCAGCGGAACAGGAATTTTCAATCCACAGGTGGATCCGTCGGGCATTTATACGTATACAGTTGGAAGCACCCTTTGCCAAAGGGATTTTGCAACGGTAACCGTGAATGTCACCCGCTCTCCAAATGCGGGCGGACTTAATGCTCCTTTGCTGATCAATGCCTGTGTAACCAATACCGCAGTCAATTTATTTACAGGATTAAACAGCACTCAGGATGCTGGTGGAATCTGGACAGATGCCAATGGATTACCGGTCAGCAATATTTTCAATGCCGCTACGGCAACAGGATCAGGGCCATTTTTGTTTACTTATACGGTTACAGGTGGTGTTTCGCCATGTATTTCAGATGCGGCAACGGTTAGCGTAATTGTAGACCCGCTACCCAATGCAGGAATTTATAGAGGCGCACCACAGAATTTTTGCAGCAATGTGGAAACCTTGGATTTGTTTGCCTTGCTAACCGGAAATCAAGCTGGTGGTCAATGGACTGAAAACGATGGTACGTTGGTCAATAACGTAATCTATATCCGTAATTTTATTCCCGGAAATTACAGTTTTACCTATACCGTTTCAAATACCTGTGGGTCGGACACGGAAGTTGTAACATTTACAATCCAGCCGAATCCTGTATTAACAGCGGCAAACATCAGGGTTACTGAACCTTTGTGTTTGGGTTCGAATGCAACAGTAAACCTAACCGGAATGCCAGACGGAAACTATGTTTTGGTCTATAATTTAACAGGAAATAACGTCCTTCCAAATGAAACGATTAATGTTACGATTTCAGGAAGCGTAGGAAGTTTTATAATTCCGGCGGCTGATATCCTGAATATAGGAGCTACAACAATCAATTTTATTACTATAGCCAACGTAGGAACCACTTGTATCAGCACGCTCACTAATGTATCTGTTGGTTTTACCGTACGTCCGTTGGCAAATCTTGAAAATGGCAACCTGAGCATCAGTAATATCTGTTTCGGAAGCGATGCAACAGTAAATATTTCAAACGCCACAGGATTAGCAGACGGAATGTACCAGTTCAATATCAGTATGCCACAGGCTATACCATCAACAGCAACAACCGGAGCTGTTACAATTACTGCCGGCAGCGGAAGTTTTAACTTGCCGGCCACGTTCTTCCCAACCATTGGGACTTATACTTTCAGTATTACCAATATCAGCAGCCTGTCGGCAGGTTGTGGTAATCCGACGGAGAATGCAACGACTTCATTCCAGATTTTCCCGGTTCCGAATATTACCGGAGCAACGGCAACCGCAGCTTCGTCTTGCCTGAATCAGTCCAATCAGGTTTTCATTTCGAATGCAAGCGGACTTTCAGATGGTGCTTACAATATCACTTATCAGTTGTCAGGCGCAAATGTGGCGACAGGAACAGCGACTGTAACCATTGTTTCCGGAGCAGGAAGTTTTAGTATTCCTGCAAACGAATTATCAGCGACAGGAAATACGATTTTAACGATCACCCAACTCACAGGGGTTACAAGCCAGTGCGGCGCAACAGGAACGGCCTTTAATCCGGTATTGTTTGTAGTATCGCAAGCGGGAACGCCAACAATCATCAGCAACGGAAATGAATTTTGTGCCAAAGACAAACCGACAGTTGCCGATTTATCAGCTAATATCTCAGGCTCCGAGCCTGTAATTTGGTACGATGCCGCTGAAAATGGAACGGCTTACAACAATTCGGATCTACTCATTCACGGCACAATTTATTACGCTTCTTTCGGTTCAACTTCAGGTTGCCAAAGCGCCGTGCGTTTGCGTATAACCGTTGACCTGACCAAATGTGATGATATTTTAATTCCGGATGGTTTTTCTCCGAATAACGATGGTATCAACGACCAGTTTGTGATCAATGAGCTTGCAGAATTGTATCCGAACTTTAAACTCGAAATCTACAACAGATACGGCAATATCCTGTACAAAGGCAATAAAAATACACCTTTATGGGATGGGACATCAAGCGAAGGCGGTGTGAAAATGGGCGAGAAGACTTTGCCGGCTGGGGTGTATTTTTATATTCTTGAATTCAACGACGGCATCCGGAATCCGAAACAAGGCAGAATCTATTTAAGCAGGTAACATGAAGAAAATGAGAAAAATAGATATAAAATATGTGATTTTTATCGCTGCTTTTTTACTGTCTTCTTCGGTAAAAGCCCAGCAGGATCCGCAGTTTACGCAATATATGTACAATATGAGCGTGATCAATCCCGGATATGCAACGGATAGTGAAGGCATGCTGAACATTGGCGGATTGTACAGAACGCAATGGGTTGGTGCAGTCGGCGCGCCAAAAACGGCTACTTTTTTTGCACATTCGCCCATTGCAAAAAGAGTGGAAATGGGCATTTCATTCGTCAACGACAACATTGGCGATGTCGTCAAAGAAAATAATATTTATGCCGATTTTGCATATGTCGTTCCGTTGTCACCAACGACGAAGATCTCCTTCGGACTTAAAGGCGGTGTAACGTTATTTGATACCGATTTTACAGGGTTCAGATATACGGATGAACAAGCAGATCCTGCATTTGCACAGAATATCACAAAGACTTTTCCAAACGTTGGTGTCGGTACCTTCTTTTTTAGTGACAACTATTACATCGGATTGTCTGCGCCAAATTTATTAAAAACCAAACACCTCGACCGCAAAGACGGTTTGCAAACGACCGGTGTTGAAGAGATCCATTATTTTTTAACCGCCGGTTATGTATTCGATTTGAATCCGACGCTGAAATTTAAACCGGCTTTTATGGCCAAAGGCGTTTCGGGTGCGCCGCTTTCGTTAGACCTGACCGCAAACGTATTGTATAATAATTTTATTGAAGGCGGTATCGGGTACCGTTTTGACGATTCCATCAGCGGATTGGTCAACGTACACGTGACGCCAAGCCTGAGAATTGGATACGCTTACGATTATACGTTGTCCAATCTGGGTAATTACAATTCCGGGACGCATGAAATTTTTGTGCTGTTCGATCTCGATTTTTCAGGCCTGAAATCAAAAGGTTACGACAAATCCCCAAGATTCTTTTAATACAACAAGAAAATGAAAAATTGCTTTTACATCTTTTTTATATTTTGTTTCGGACTGACGGTGTCCGCACAAAAAGCCAGTGAAAAGAAGGCGAATTCGTTATTCGAAAAAAAATCTTATGTCGCTGCGGCAAAAATGTATGAGGAAGTAAAGGAAAACCAAAACGTGCTTCAAAACCTGGGCGATTCGTATTACAACAATTTCCAGATGATTGATGCGACACGCGTTTACGGGAAATTGTTCCTGACGTATAAAGACAGCCTCAAACCTGAAGTATATTTCCGTTATGCACACGCTTTGTTAGGTATTGCCGATTATGCCAAAGCCGATGAAATCATGGGCCAATACTTAAAATACAATGTCAATACGGTCAAATTCATTTCAAACCTGAATACGAATGTGCCTTACAATTATGTGATTCAGCCGATGGCTAAAAATACTTCTAACGGCGATTTCGGAATGTCGTTTTATGGCGATAAGGTAGCGTTCGCATCATTGCGAAATGCTGAAAATCCGGCATACGCATGGAATGACAAACCGTATTTGGATTTGTTCAGCGCTGAGGTAAATGACAAAGGGTTGCTTGTTAAAATTGAACCGTTCCCAAAAGAAATCAATACCAAAACGCACGAAAGTTCGGCCACATTCAGCGCAGACGGAAAGATCATGTATTTCAACCGTACGAATGATAAAAAAGTGGAGGTTGGCGATGAGAAGTTTGCCAGCGTTAAAATTTTCCGTGCCGAATTCAAAGACGGCAAATGGGAAAATATTACCGCATTGCCATTTACTAGTGATTCTTATTCTACCGAACATCCGGTACTCAGCAAAGATGGTAAAAAGTTGTATTTCTCAAGTGATATGCCCGGAACGATTGGCTCGTTTGATATTTATGTAGTAGATGTCAATGAAGACGGGACTTTCGGATCACCGTTAAATATGGGAAACACCATCAATACGATCCACCGCGAACAATTTCCTTTTATTTCTGATGACGGAAAATTGTTGTATTTCGCTTCAGACGGCCATCAGGGTATGGGTGGACTCGATATTTTCATGAGTAAATCGTATGATGGCGTGTTTGCCAAACCGCTGAATCTTGGCGAAACGCTGAACAGCAACATGGACGATTTTGGTTACATCGTCGACGAAAAAAAGAACAAAGGGTATCTGTCTTCTAACAGGAAAGGATCGGATAATTTGTACAGTTTCACACGTACTGAAAACGAGGCGCGTTATGTAGTTGAAGGCGATGTTAAAGACAAAAACACCCAAACGTTATTGCCCGGAACTCAGGTGACTTTGTATGATGAAAATGACAAGTTGGTTGGGCAGATGATCGTTGGCGCCGACGCCGATTACATCTTCAACACCGAGCCGAATAAAAAATACCGCATCGAAGCCGTGCGCGATTTCTACATTCCGCACAGCGAAGAATTTACGACCAATGAAGATGGGAAAATGCGCTACACGATTGAATTGTTTATGGAATGTTACGACGATGCAGAAGAAATCATTACCAAAAGACAGGATGGAAAAGTCCAAATCGTACTCGAAAATATCTATTTCGACCTGAACAAATGGGACATCAAACCCGAAGCGGCAAGTGTCTTAAATGTATTGTTGGAACTGCTCAAAAAATATCCCGATATGGAAGTCGAACTCGGCGCTCATACCGATTCCCGCGCTTCAAACATGTACAACATGATCTTATCGAACAAACGTGCTGCCGCCACACGCGATTATCTCGTGAGCAACGGCATCCAGCGCAAGCGATTACAATCTAAAGGTTATGGGGAAGAAATGCCGCTGATCAAATGCGGCGATACCAAGCCATGTACCGAACAGGAACATTCGATTAACAGGCGCTGTGAGTTTATTATTTTGAAGTAGTGACTGAGTGCCTGAGTTTAGTTTCAAAGTTCCAAAGTAGTTGATTTTTACAAGATATTCTATGAAAAAAGCGTCCGTTTATTTGGACGCTTTTTTGTTTTTATAATCTAATTTACTCAACTACTCAAAACTTATTCGCCACTTCCGCCGCCTGCAGCATCAAATAATGCAAATCGGTGTTTTTCACAAACGGTTTTAATAATTCGCTGCCTGGTCCAAACATGGCCAGTTCTACATAATCGGCAGAGTGGTCCATGCTGATCCAACCCACAGAATTGTTTTTTTTCTGCATGTCTGAAAAAGCCTTATAAGGCAGTTTTTTATAATTGTATAAACCGCCTTCTTCTTTGTGTAAACCATCATAAAAAGACAATACGATTTTAGCGTCATCTTCTGAAATTGTGGTTCCGTTTGCAGAGGCCACGATGTCGCGTACCTGTGCCGTTGTAGAATCTGCGTGGATTTTATTCAACAGCCATTCGTTGGTTTGGGTGTAATTCTGGATACTGTCAAAATTCTTGTTCGCGTCTTTTCCATAAATTACGCCTGGATTCGCATTGCCGTGGTCGGTAGTGATGATCACTAATGTATTTCCGTCTTTTTCGGCAAAATCCAATGCTACTTTTATGGCTTCGTCAAATTCGACCTGATCGTAAATCAATCCGCCGATATCATTAGCATGTGCCGCCCAGTCGACCTTCCCGCTTTCAATCTGCAATACAAATCCTTTGGGATTGTCTTTCATGCGGTCAATGGCTTTTTGTGCCATTTCTGCCAATGACGGAATCGTGTTTTTCAAATTCGCATCATTGTTCCGGTCGATGTAATACGGAACGGCATCATCGGCAAACACACCCAAAACCGGTTGGTCAACCGAAGCCGAGAGCATTTCACTGCGCGTTTTCACCACCTGGTATCCTTTGGCGGCATAAGAAGCATAGATGTCTTTTTTATCTTTCCGCTTCTCAGCAGCAAAATACTGGTTGCCGCCGCCCATCATGATGTCAAACCCTTGTATTAAATATTGTTCTGCGATGTCTTCCTGGCTGTTGCGGCTTTTGCTGTTGACGCAGAATCCGGCTGGCGTGGCATGTGTGATTGGAACCGTAGTCACACAACCTGCCATTTTTCCTGCTTTTTTGAATTTTTGCCAGATGGGTAAATATTGTTCGCCGCTTGCGCTGACATTTAATGAACCGTTCGGAACGCGGACGCCGCCGCCCCACGACGAACTTCCCGCAGACGAATCGGTAACGATCGAGCTTGCTGAAGCCGTATCCATCAATGCACGCGACACCCGGTTGTCTTTGTACAATTGAAGCCAGTTGGAACTTTTACCAAATTTGCGGTTCAAATACAAATCGGCCATATTCAACGTTCCTGTACTCATGCCGTCGCTGACGAGAAAGATGATGTTTTTTGCTTTTTTATTCCTGCCTGTCAAATCAAAATCCTGCGATTTTCCAAATACGTCAAGCGGATTGATAATGGCCGAGCCGATAGCGGCAAGTGAACCATTTCTGAAAAATTTTCTTCTGTTCATGGGGTTTTTGTGAGAAGCCAAAGATAAAAAACTAAAAGGCGTTTTGTGTTAAGGGTTTATTATTTGTTGCATAAAAAAGCACGATTTTCACCGTGCTTAGATTTATATTTCAATCATAATTTGATTTTTCAAAATGTCTTCAAAAGTTTCGCGTTCGCGGATTAAAACGCCCTTGCCGTCGATCCACAACACTTCGGCAGGTTTTAAACGCGAATTGTAATTGGACGCCATCGAAAAACAATAGGCACCGGCATTTCTAAAACACAACAAATCGCCTTCTTTGATTTCGGCTATTTTACGGTTGTTCGCAAACGTATCGGTTTCGCAGATGTAACCTACGACCGAGTAAAAACGCTCTTTTCCTTTTGGATTTGAAATGTTTTCAATATGGTGTTGCGAACCGTAAAACATCGGGCGGATCAAATGGTTGAAACCGCTATCAATTCCGGCGAAAACAGTGGATGTTGTTTGTTTGACAACATTCACTTTTGCAATAAAAAATCCCGATTCGCTGACGAGGAATTTTCCGGGTTCGAATGCCAATGTGAGCTCGCGGCCGTATTCTTTTTCGAAAACATTGAATCGTTTGGTAAGCTTTTTTCCGAGTTCTTCAATGTCGGTTTCGATGTCGTCTTTTTTGTAAGGCACTTTAAATCCGCTACCGAAATCAAGGAAATCAAGTTCCTTGAAATGTTTGGCGGTGTCGAATAAAATTTCGGCGGCGTATAAAAACACTTCAATGTCCAAAATATCAGAACCTGTATGCATGTGAATGCCGTTGATGTGCATGCCGGTATTTTCTACAATGCGTAACAAATGCGGCAATTGATGGATAGAAATCCCGAATTTACTATCGATATGACCTACAGAAATATTCGTGTTTCCACCAGCCATCACATGCGGATTGATGCGGATGCAAACGGGCACTTTCGGGTGTTTGGTTCCGAAATGTTCTAAAACAGAAAGGTTGTCGATGTTGATTTGGACACCCAATTCAGCTACTGCCTCGATTTCTTCGAATGATACGCCGTTTGGTGTGTAAATGATTTTTTCTGGTGGAAAACCTGCGTGTAAGCCCAGTTGTACTTCCTGTATAGAAACTGTGTCGAGTCCCGAACCCATTGATTTTAGCAACTGCAATACCGCAACATTCGACAGCGCCTTGACAGCATAATTCACGCGAAGGTGCTTGACCTTTGAAAATGCGGAAGTGAGGCGGTTGTACTGGAATTTGATTTTGTCGGCGTCGTATACATATAACGGACTGCCGAACTGCGCTGCGAGTTGTACTAATTCTTTGGGTTGCATTTGTTTATGATTTTACACAAAGCTATTATTCCAAAGGTGCAATTCCAAGCCTATTGAAAAGATTTTATAATTAATATCAATTTGTTAGTGATGCGGCTTTCGTACTGCCATAAAATGATTTTAACATTTAAAAATTTGAAGATTTGAACATTTATAAGTTAACGGATTAATTTTATGGTCAATCCATCGTAAGGAGCCTGGCTCATGGTGAGTTGGTTTGGCAATAATATGGTTTCTCCCATACTTTGATTATTGATGATGATTTCCTGACCACTTTGCTCAAGGTCATTCGTTACCAAATAGTCATAAGGATAGATTCCCGAATCGAAGTAATCGGTTTTGGAATCGTCGGTATTGTTGTTTAAAACGGTGACGGTTTGGTCGCCATTAAAGGTCCAAGTAATTAATCCTTCTTCAAAATCGTGGTTTTGGGGCATCATGCCGCCGCTTACATTGACAAGATTCCAGGTGCCGGCGAGTTTTGTTGCAGTTGGTGCCGGTATTGCATTATCCTGATCGTCATTGCAGGCTGAAAGCTGAAAAAGTAGTATGAACAAGCTTAAAAGTGTAATGGTTTTCATGGCGATGGTATTTAATTGGTTTTTAATCAGTTGTAAAGATAAGAAAAATGTTGTTGTGAAACGAAATGCCCTAGCCCTGATAACAGCGGTATCCTTTTTATGGCGTAGCGCAGCGGAGCCATAAAAAGATATAGCGGATAGCAGGAACCAGCTCCTGAAAAATCGAAATAGTTCCATTAAATTAATAGCATTTTCTCTTTACGGATTAATCCGAATTCGTTACTTTTGTGACACTTTTAAAAAGTCAAAAACTTCATTATGGATATACACGAATACCAGGGAAAAGAAATATTGGCCAGTTATGGCGTAAAAGTGCAGCGTGGCTATGTGGCTAATAACCCACAGGAAGCAGTAGCTGCAGCCAAACAATTAACGGCTGAAACCGGAACCGGATGGCATGTGATCAAAGCACAGGTTCACGCCGGAGGACGCGGAAAAGGTGGCGGTGTAAAGCTTGCTAAAAACCTGCAACAGGTGGAAGAAATTGCGGAACAGATCATCGGGATGCAGTTAATTACGCCACAAACTTCTGCTGAAGGAAAAAAAGTACACAAAGTTTTGGTTGCCGAGGATGTTTATTATCCAGGTGAAAGCGAAACGTCTGAATTTTATATGTCGGTTTTATTAAACCGTGGAAAAGGCCGCAACATGATCATGTATTCTACTGAAGGTGGAATGGATATCGAAGAAGTTGCTGAGCACACGCCACATTTGATTTTCACTGAAGAAGTAGATCCGGCTGTAGGTTTGCAAGGATTTCAAGTCAGAAGAATTGCTTTTAACTTAGGGCTTTCGGGCACTGCGTTTAAAGAAATGACGGCTTTTGTTCCGGCTTTGTACAATGCTTACATTGGTTGCGATGCGTCGATGTTTGAAATCAACCCGGTTTTGAAAACTTCTGATAATAAAATTATTGCTGTTGATGCCAAAGTAAATTTGGATGACAATGCTTTATACAGACATCCGAAATATGCAGAAATGCGTGACGTTCGTGAAGAAAACCCAATCGAAGTAGAAGCGAAAGCGGCTGGTTTGAACTATGTGGATCTTGACGGAACGGTGGGTTGTATGGTAAACGGAGCCGGACTGGCGATGGCGACCATGGATTTGATCAAATATGCAGGTTATGAGCCGGCAAACTTCCTTGACGTAGGAGGAACTGCTGATGCGAAACGTGTAGAACTGGCTTTCCGTATTATTTTGAAAGACCCGAACGTAAAAGCGATCCTAATCAATATTTTTGGTGGAATCGTTCGTTGCGACCGTGTGGCTCAAGGGGTAATCGATGCTTACAAAAACATGGGTGACACGATTAAAGTGCCGATCATCGTTCGTTTGCAGGGAACCAATGCAGAGCTTGCTAAAGAAATGATCGACAATTCGGGAATGCCGATTTTATCAGCAGTACAATTCCAGGAAGCGGCAGATCAGGTGAAAGCAGCTTTGAGTTAATTAATATTTGATAATTAAATGACATACGTTGTGATTATTACGGGTAGGTTATTAAAAATATAAAAATGTATTGGTTATAGTGTTCAAAATTGTTTCTGATACTTATTGAATAAAAAATCCCGGTTTAGCGACCGGGATTTTTTTATTAATTGATAATTTATAATGACTTCGTTATTGAAACTAAACGGGATGATTTGTGATGTTTAAGATTGGATTGGCTGATCTCTGGCGAGGTATGTCCCATCGCATCCACATTATCCATTATCTAATATTAATTATCCATTACCAATTAACACAATAGCTTTGTGCACAATCGGGAAGTTACAGGAGTTTGCAATAAAACACAGCTGATTTGCTTTAGCGTGTAACTCATTGATGTTTTCCATCATGGCAGTTTCAGTCACAGTAACGATCGGATTCAGGACAACTTCTGTAAAATGACCGCTGCCATCCGGATTGACTGTCATCGACCCGGTGGCATGGTCTTCATAAGCGGTCACAAGCACGCCGGCGTTGACGCAAACATGCAGAAAACTCATCATGTGGCAGCCGGACAATGCTGCGAGCAACAATTCTTCGGGATTGTATTTTGCAGGGTCGCCGCGAAAAGTAGGATCGGCGGAAGCCAAAAGATCAGGTTTGCCTGCAAAAGAAATCGTGTGATTGCGGTCGTAAGCGCGGTAATGCGAAGTGCCTTCCCCTTTATTGCCGGTCCATTTTACGGATAGGGTGTAAGTATGTTGGCTCATTAGTGCTGTTTGGGCATTTTGCTGTTATCCATATAAAGCATGTTCCAGCGATGGCCGTCGAGATCGGCAAAAGCAAATCCGTACATCCAGCCTTGGATTTCTTCGGGTTTTGAAAATACATTTGCTCCGGAAGTTGCTGCTTTTTTTGCCATTTCGTCAACCTGCTCGCGGCTTTCTGCGCTAAAAGAAATCATGACCTCGTTACTGGTCTTGGTATCGGTGATGTCATTCATCAGGTATGTTTTTAGCTGGCTTTCTTCAAAAAGCATGATGGCAGTTTTCTTTTCGTCAACAATCAGGCAGGCAGAAGTTTCCGTGTCGCCGGGATGGAATGAGAATCCGAGTGCTGTAAAAAAAGCTTTTGATGCCGCTACATTTTTTACGGGTAAATTTATCCAAAGTTCTTTGATCATAATCTTGTCTTTTAAGAATGAGTTGAAATTGAAGGGAAAACAAAAATAATCTGGTTGCGCCATTTAATTTTGTGGCGCATCATAATTGACCATCCAGCCAATCCCAAACTGATCGGTCAGCATACCAAAATAAGCGCCCCAGAAAGCCTGGTGCAAAGGCACAGTAACGTTGGCACCAGCCGAAAGTCCGCTAAAAATCGCGTCGGCTTCTTCTTTACTTTCCACATTTACAGAGATTGAAAAATTGGTTCCGGCGTTAACGGTTCCTCCAAATTCTGCTGTAGCATCACTGCCAAACAAAATCGTTTCTTTACTAATGGGTAAGCTTATGTGCATAATTTTGCTAGCATCGTCAGGGTTCAGCGTTTGGCCGTCCATCGGAGGCATTTCATCAAAACGGCCGATGTATGAAAATTCGCCGCCAAAAACAGATTTGTAAAAAAGGAAGGCGCTTTCACAGTTTCCGTTAAAAGTAAGGTAAGGATTAATTGTTGCCATATTCTTTTGTTTTAAGTTTTCAAATGCTAGCAAGCTGTCATTTACATGTTGCTTTGCTTATCAAATATAAATAAAAGCCAAAGAGCATTCATTATATTTTGATTATTTTAGCGGCAAATTTTACAGTATAACTTATGAATGCAATAACATTCTCATATAAAAGAATCGACCTTTTTATTGTGTTGATTTCGTCATTGCTAATGTTTACGGTAGCCAATTTGCCTTTTAAAGTGAAACCTTTTGGAGATATTACTTTTCATGCGGAAGCAAAAAACCTTGCACTGTATTTAAAAGGCAATATCGATAGTCAGGAAGTGATGATATCAAAAGCACCCGGCCCGGTATTATTTTATACGGTAAGTTATCTTTTGGCACCGTCTGACGCGACAGATCAGGAATTGTGGACTTATGGTGTAACGTTTGCCTCCATTATGATCACACTTAGTATGTTGTTGATTTTCAGGACGGCAGCGGCTTTTTTTTCAAAGGAAATCGGAGTATTGAGTGTATTGCTATTTTTTGTTTTTCCTATGCATTGTTATTATTCGCTCGGAATTCTTGGTGAAGCGCCTGCTTTCTTTTCATTGGCATTGGCTTTATACGGATGGTCGGTCGCGTTTTATAAACCCGAATTAAAAAAGGGTTGGATATGGCTTACAGTGGGATTGAGTTTCCTGATATTAAACCGTCCAAATACGCTTTTATTGATCGTGTTGGGTGTCGCCATTGTATGTTATGCGTGGGTTCGCAATAAAGGCTTTTTTACAAAATATGGCAAACAGCTATTGCTGTGTTTTTTTTGTATCGGATTGATTGCATTTGGAATTTTGCAAATATCAAAGGCCATTACGGGAAGTAAAACCGAAGTCGATCAGCAATTTTATTTTTATTATGTTGCCCATCAGGGCAGGTTTCAGTTTAGGGAAGAGCCAACCGATTTCAGGTATTGGGAAAGTGATGTCAGATCGGACAGTAAAGACTACCAAAATTGGATCGCCAGTTCCCGGGATTTGTTCGCAGAATCAAAAGCAACCGGGCGTTCTCATAATGAAGTGTATAAAGAGTTTCTTGTTAAAGATGCCTTGCAACATCCATTTTTACTTATGCGGCAATTTGTAATGAAAGGCATTTACGGTCATTTATATTACATCAACAGCCTGCGTCCGGAGAAGTTTAAAATGGGGCCGCTTCAAGGCGCAGTAGGTTTTTACACGTTTATTTTCATTATCAACTTGCTGAATATTTTAATTTTGATAGGTACGGGAATTTTTATTTTTAAAGAGAAAAACCTGATCAATTACTGGGTATTCTGGAGTGTTATACTTTCATTACTGATTTTCCACGGACTGACTTATATGGAGCCGAGATATATTTTCCCAACAAAAGCGGCACTGTATATTATGAGTGCAGCAGGTCTATACCGATTGGGTTTTATCAGAAAATATACGGATAAGTTTGCAGGCTTATTTTTTAAACAGTAAAACGCAAAAAAAAATCCCGGACAATTATATCCGGGATTTTTTATTTTTTGTTTTTGCCATTGTTGTACTTTACACGCTCAACCACTTCAATTTTTGGCGCTGCTTTTTTTGGCGCTTGTTTTTTGAAAGGTTTTGCTCCGGAAGGTTTAGGTTTTGGAAATGCATTTTTAATAGGTTGGTCTTTAGGGAAACGCGGTGCGCTGGACTGTACATTTTTATTATTTTCAGCAATAACATCCATGGCATTTTTAGGGTCTTCTTTTGTCCCACGCAAATGGATTACAAGGCCGTTTAAGAAATTTCGCAAGACCTGATCGCCGCATTCCATATAATTCGGATGGTCTTGTTTCCTGAAAATCGCACCCAATTCTGCTTTAGACATCCTGAAATCTACCAGTTCCAAAATTTCAATAATCTGCTCATCGCGCAATTGTAAGGCCACGCGTAATTTTTTAAATATATCGTTGTTGTTCATTTTTGTTGGTGTTTGTTCTGGGGAAATGGTTCAGGGTTCAAGTCAATTCTCAATTCTCAATTCTCAATTTAAAAAAGCCAAAGATACGCATTTACAAAATGTTCCCGCCATAATTTCTCACTGTGCTGGCCGCCTCTTACAATGACTTCTTTCGAAAGGTGTTTGCAAGCGCATCTTTTGGTGTCGACAAGTTTTTCCATACGCTGCATATCGGGAACCATTTCATCCGATTCGCTGTCGCCGGCAAGGAAATAGATTTTGGTTTTGATCTTTTTGGTGTTTTCGGTAAGTGTGTAAATGTCGTTGCTAAACCAAAATGACGGCGAAAACACACCGGCTTTTCCAAACACTTCCGGATATTTCAAAATGGCATAATAAGAAACCAATCCGCCGAGCGAACTGCCCATAATTGCAGTATTTTTTGCAGACGTTTTGGTCCGGTATTTTTTATCCACTTCAGGCTTGAGGGTTTTTACAATAAAATCCAGATAGGCATCAGCGTTTCCGCCGCCGTGTTTCGGATGTTTGAACGGCGTCAATTCGTCGATGCGCTTGTCATTTCCGTGTTCGATTCCAATCACGATTACTTTGGCGTTGAGGCTGTCCAGACTTTCATCCACATTCCATTCGCCTGAAAAAGCTGTTTTGGCATCAAATAAATTCTGTGCATCATGCATATAAAGTACCGGATATTTTTTATCGGAAGCCGAATAACCTTTAGGCAAATACACCCAGATTTTTTTCTGCCCGTTCCATTGTGGCGCTTCAATCATAAAAGTAGAAACCTGTTTCGATGCCGTACTTTGCGCAGAAACATTCGCAGAAACGGCAATCATTAAAAAAGGAATAAATAAAAATCGGATCATATCGGGTTTTGTATTGTAATCGAAAAACAATATTTTAGCTAAAATTACACTTTTGATGACTACCCGCGAACAAAAAATACACTTATTGACCGAAATGATTGCCTTTTCTGTTGTTGACGGAAAACTGCACCAGCGCGAATACGCATTCCTGGCGATAGTAGCCAAAGAACTCCAGATCTCCAAATCCGATTTCAACAACTTGTTCCACACCGAATTGCCACAGAAAATCATCAAATCCGAAACCCAGCGCATCCAGCAATTCTACCGTTTGGCTTTGCTGATGCATGTTGATGGCGAAATCCACGAAAAAGAAAAAACTGCAATAAACGAAATCGGCATCAACATGGGATTGAACCCATTCGCGATCAAACGTGTCCTCAAAGCGATGGAAGAATCGCCAAACCGTATGGTCGGACAGGCATTTTTAATGCAGGTATTCCACGAGCAGCACAATTGATTTTTTTTAGGAGCTATTGCTTCGCCAGTTCGCTCCGGATTTTATTTATCAGGAGCTCGTCCTGCTGTTCGCTATATCTTTTTATACTTCGCTGCGCTACGCATAAAAAGGATACCGCTGCCATCAGGGCTAGGGCAATATCATTTATTACACCTTTTCCTGTAACGATTTTATTTCATCTCGCAATTTTGCCGCCTGCATAAAATCAAGGTCTTTCGCCGCTTTTTCCATAGCTTTTCTTTTTTCGCGGATCATTTTTTCTATTTTATCTTTTGATAAATAAGTCGTATCGGGTTCTGCAGCGGCTTTCAACGCAGACGCACCAAGCTCTTCATCGACGAGTTTGTATTTCGTAAACGCGCTTTCAATGCTTTTGTTCAAAGCCATCGGCGTGATATTATTTTCGGTATTGTGGTTGATCTGTTTGGTCCTGCGGTAATTCGTTTCATCAATCGTGCGCTGCATGCTGTCGGTGATTTTGTCGGCATACATGATCGCTTTTCCGTTCAGGTTTCGCGCGGCACGGCCAATCGTCTGTGTCAGGGAACGGTTGCTTCTCAAAAAACCCTCTTTATCGGCATCCAGAATCGCAACGAGGGAAACTTCCGGTAAATCCAAACCTTCACGTAATAAATTCACCCCGATCAATACGTCAAAAATCCCTTTTCGCAAATCCTGCATGATTTCAATCCGCTCCAGCGTATCAACTTCTGAGTGAATGTAACGGCAGCGAATGCCAACTTTTGCCAAATATTTTGCGAGCTCTTCAGCCATCCGTTTGGTCAAAGTTGTCACCAGAACGCGTTCGTCAATTTCGGCGCGCAATTGGATTTCTTCAATCAAATCGTCAATTTGGTTCAGGCTTGGGCGGATTTCAATGACCGGGTCCAAAAGCCCGGTCGGGCGAATAATTTGTTCAATATAAACACCATCGGTTTTTTGCAATTCATAATCTGCCGGTGTAGCCGAAACGTAAATTACCTGGTTCTGCATGCCTTCGAATTCCTCGAATTTCAACGGGCGGTTGTCCATCGCAGCAGGCAATCGGAAACCATATTCGACCAGATTTTCCTTACGGCTGCGGTCGCCGCCATACATCGCGCTGACCTGCGACAAGGTTACGTGGCTTTCGTCCACAACCATTAAATAATCTTTCGGGAAATAATCCAACAGGCAGAATGGGCGCGTTCCCGGCAAGCGTCGGTCGAGATAACGCGAGTAATTTTCGATGCCCGAACAATAACCGAGTTCGCGGATCATTTCAAGATCGAAATTCGTTCGTTCTTCGAGGCGTTTTGCTTCGAGGTGTTTCCCGATTTCGGTAAAATAATCTACTTGTTTCACTAAATCTTGTTGGATGTCCCAAATCGCACTCTGCAACACATCAGGCGACGTCACAAACATATTCGCCGGATAAATATTGAGTTGGTTGTATTTTTCAATGACCAATGACGTTTTGGCGTCAAAAGCTTCAATGTCTTCAATTTCATCACCAAAAAAATGAATGCGGAACGGCTCGTCGCCATAACTCGGGAACACTTCAACGGTATCGCCTTTGATGCGGAAAGTTCCGGCTGTAAAATCGGCTTCGGTGCGCGCGTACAAACTTTGTACGAGTTGGTGTAATAATTTCGTGCGTGAAATCACCTGTCCCTTGTGGATAGAAATCACGTTTTTCTGGAATTCAACCGGATTCCCGATTCCGTACAAACACGAAACCGAAGCCACAACCAAAACGTCGCGACGCCCCGAAAGCAAAGAAGAAGTCGTGCTCAAACGCATCTTCTCCAATTCTTCATTGATCGACAAATCTTTTTCTATGTAAACGCCCGTGACCGGCATGAATGCTTCGGGCTGGTAATAATCGTAATAGGAAACAAAATATTCGACGGCATTGTTCGGGAAAAACTGCTTGAATTCAGAATACAATTGCGCCGCCAGAGTTTTGTTATGCGCGAGAACCAGAGTCGGTTTTTGTACGCGTTCGATGACATTCGCCGCCGTAAACGTTTTTCCGGATCCGGTGACACCCAATAAAGTCTGGAATTTTTCGCCGTCATTGATTCCCTGAACCAATTTTTCAATCGCCTGCGGCTGGTCGCCTTTCGGCTGATAATCTGATACAACCTGAAATTTCATCTGGAAAGTTAAAAGTTTGGATCACAAAGTTACAAAGGAAACTCCTATAAAAAAGGTTAAATGGAACCTAAAATTTCCAGCTTTTGCGTTGGTTTTCAGACAAAAAAGACCAGGCGATAAAACGGCTGTTTTTCTGTCCCTGCGCCATATCGATCGTTTTTACGGCGGCGGCATTCACCTTGTTCAAAATCTTATGAAGGTTAAAAAGATTCGATTCTTTAGACACCAAAGTCGTAAACCACAAAACCTGCATAGGATATTTGGAGCTTTCGTAAATCATTTGCGTGACAAACGCGAGTTCGCCGCCTTCACACCATAATTCGGCATTTTGGCCTCCGAAATTCAATGTTGGTTTTAGTGGTTTTTTGTTTTCGAGGTTGTTGATTTTGCGCAGCGAACCTTTAGCCGCTTCTTCTGCACTCGCGTGAAAGGGCGGATTACAAATTGTGAATGCAAATTTATCTTCTGGCTGGATGATGTCTTTAAAAATAAACCGCGGATTCATTTGCTGTTGCAGGCTGATCGCGTCATTGAGTTTCGGGTTGGCTTCAATGATCGAAATGACATTTTCCAATGCGACCGCATCAATATCTGTGGCTACAAAACTCCAGTCATATACGGCATTTCCAATAATAGGATAAATGCCGTTCGCACCGGTTCCGATGTCGAGGCCGCAAACGGAATTTCCAAAAGGAATTTCGTTTTCATTGGTTTCTCCTAATAAATCTGCGATATAATGAAGATAATCAGCGCGTCCGGGAATTGGCGGACACAGATAATTTTTTGGAATGTCCCAGTTTTGAATCGCGTATTCTGAAATCAACAACGCACGGTTTAACGCTTTTACCGCTTCTGGATTGCTAAAATCGATGGTTTCGATCTGATGGGCATTTACCGCAACAAATTTTTTAAGATCCGGATATACAGCAATCAACCGTTCAAAATCATAACCGAAGCGGTGCGGATTGCGCGGATGCAAATTCGTTTTCTCAGCAATTTCCTTTTTCATGGCGTTACTTTCAGCGGTAAAGATAAGCAAACGAAAATTGGAATTTAATTCCCGAAAATGGTATTGATCTGGGCGTATTGCAACAGCATGATCGTTTTGGCATCTTTGATTTCACCCGATTTGATCATTTGAATGGCCTTGTCAAAACTGAGTTCAAGCACTTCGATATTTTCCTGTTCTTCTTCGAGACCGCCGCCATCGTCCACCTTCATGTCTTTGGTGTAAGCCGCGATAAAAAAATGGATGATTTCGGTGACAGAACCCGGTGACATGTAGACTTCAAATACCTTTTCGATGTCTGAAATCTTGTAGCCGGTTTCTTCTTCGGTTTCGCGGCGAATGCAGTCTTCGGGATTGTCCTGGTCTAGTAATCCGGCGCAGGCTTCGATCATCATACCGGATTCGTTGCCGTTCAAATAGGTCGGAATCCGTAATTGACGCGTTAAGATGACGGTTTTGTTTTCGCGGTTGTACAATAAAATGGTCGCACCATTGCCGCGGTCGTACACTTCGCGGTTTTGGATTTCCGTTGTTCCGTCATTTTTAGTGTATTCGTAAGTGATCTTTTTTAGAATGTACCAGTTGTCTGAAAGCAGTTTCGACCCGGTGACCTTTATTTTTCCTGGCATAAGTGTGTGTGATTGGAATGAAGTATTCAAAGTTACTATATTTGAAATGGATAACTGTAGCATGGTCGGGCGAAATCAGAAAAAAATGTTATAACCTATTGCCATCCCATTAAATACCTTATTTTTGATTCCAATTGCAAAACCGAACAAAAACTGTTATGAGACTGATTGTGTTTCTGGGCCTGATTTTACTCACTTTTCCTGCATTTGCCCAAGGCGAATTCATGAACCCTAAAAATTCGATTCCGGCAGTACGCGATCCTAAAGCAACGATGGCACCTTCAACAGGTTCGTCGGTTTATACCCCGAATATTTACGATCCGAAACCAAAAACGTCCACTTCAAGCAGCACCATTGGCGAGAAGCCTATAGATTTTTCAAAAAGCAACCAGTTTGCCAATCCGGGAGACCGCTATAAAGACAAGCTCAATAAAAAAGAAACCGGTGAAAATTATACTGTTTTCAGAAAGAACCAATATTTAGGCGATTTTAAAACCAAAGCGTCACGTGTCAAAATCATGTACCGCGATTTTGGTGAAGTAGATGGTGATGAAATCAAAGTACTTGTTAATGATAGGGTGGTGGTATCGCGTATTTATCTCGACAGCCAATATAAAATACTCGAACTTGATTTGGTTTCCGGTTTTAACAAAATCGATTTTGAAGCGTTAAACCAGGGAATGTATGGACCAAACACGGCACAATTTCAGGTTTGGGACGATAAAGGGCAAACCATTTCCGCAAATCAGTGGAATCTCGCGACCGGATTTAAAGCGACCATTATTTTGTTTAAAGAATAAAAACGCAGCCGCATCAATCTTTTAATAATACGGCTGCGATACTTTAATTTATTGAATGATGTAAAGCCTGTGATCGGTTTCTGAAACTGAAAAATACCCAAACACATAATTGTCAAAATTCGTCTGGTTGACAAGATTGCTGCGCAAAGTTGCCGGCGGAACAGAAAACGGCCCGCCGCCGCCGATCATGCTGATCAAGATTTCCATGTAAGTGGCATATCTTTCAGAGATCCCGGAAACGGTAATGTCTAAACGATCTCCGGCTTTAAGATCTTCATGTCGGTACAGACCGAAAACCTGGTTGCCATCAAAAAACTCGTCGTCTGTCACATTGAATTCGGGAACTGCGTTTAGGCTTGATTTGTAACGCGTCAGGTAGTAATCGCTGGTTCCGGCAAAATCTGTAATATAAGCTTTGACTTCAATGACATCTTCACCGTCAAAACCCGGTTTGGTTTCCTGTTCGATTTTGTCGATGACAGGAACCGGTTTCAAAGTTTCGGTTGCGGTTAAAGTTTGCCCGTTTGCAATCACCGTTAAAGTATAGGTTTCGCCGATTGCAGGAACAAATGTATTGCAGACATATTCTCCGCTTCCGGGATTTTCAATGAAATCAAAGGTTTCGTCTGCGCTGTTTTTGATATAAACGGTCGCGCCTGAAACGGTAGGAATTGCGTCGCTGAAGTAGCCTGTGCTGGTCGAAAGTTTTATTTTTTGATCATTTCCGGCGGTTCCTTTTAACCATTGAATGGAAGCGTCAACAACCAATCGCGGTGCGGCAGTATCGAGATCCACATCAATAACCTCTTCACAACTCGTAAAAACGGTACTGATCAGCAGTAACAATAGTAAGATAAAATGATTGTTTTTCATCATGGTATTTTTTTGAATTTTTTGGATGCTTTCTGATGTTTTGTTTATGATAAGTTTCATGATCCTAGAATTTAAAGTTATAACTTACACCCGGAACAATTCCGAAAATGGACAGTCTGACGGCTTCATTCACACCGGTTTCAACATCTTGTCTAAAACTGATCGAAGCGGCATTGCTGCGGTTGTACAGGTTGTAAATGCTAAAAACCCATTCGCTTTGCCAGCCTTTTTTCTTAGTTGGTTTTGGCGTGTAAGTCGCAGAAACATCCAAGTGGTGATAGGCCGGAAGCCTGTTGCCGTTGCGCAATGCATAACTTGGGACCTTAATTTCCTGATACTCGTATTTAGCGTTTGGATACGTCACCGGTTGGCCGCTTTGCAGGGCAAAATTTCCTCCGAATGCCCATTTTGGCGTCAGTTTATACGAACCGGTAACCGCTAAATTGTGTGTTTTATCATAACCCGAACTGTACCATTCGCCTTTGTTGATACCTGTTTCAAAAGCATTTCTTCCTGGTGTTTGCTGTTCTGATTTTGATAAAGTGTAAGAAATCCAACCGTTGAGCCTGCCTTCGTTTTTGCGCAATAACACTTCGAGCCCGTAAGAGCGCAATTGCCCGTTGAGAACGATTTGTTCCAGAGCACGGTTCGCAATCAAATCGGCGCCGTCAATATAATCGAGGCGGTTTTTGGTTTTTTTGTAAAACGTTTCGACTTCGAGTGAATATTCGTCGTCTTTAAAATTCCTGAAATAACCCAGCGCTACCTGATCGGTGAGTTGCGGTTTGATGAAATTGTCGCTTGGCGTCCAAACATCCAAAAGCGTAGGCGCTGAAGTGTTTGAAATGAGCTGTAAATATTGTACCATGCGGTTGTAACTGGCTTTTATCGATTGGTTTTCACCGAATTTGTACGCAACCGCCGCGCGCGGTTCTAAATTGCTGTAATCGGCAATCGTTTTATTTTTGCCGTAATATTTGGTTCCGATAGGATCCGCTTTTTCGTAAATCTGCAATTCGCGGTTAAAAACGACCGCCTGATCGTTCGCATACACATTCATATTGCTTTCGCCCAAACGGTAAAACAGGCTGTATCGCAAGCCATAAGTGACTGAGATGCTTTTCGAGATGTCGTGTTCCGCCTCAATGTATAAAGCCGGTTCAAATGCTTTTTTCTTTTCGAGTTGGTCGGAAATGATTCCGGATTTATCATTTGAAGGGTCGATTTTCCCCGGATTGAAATCGTAATAAATGGCATTCACACCATAATTCAACTTGAAATTATCGGAAACATAATTTTTGAAATCATATTTGAGGTTGTAGTTTTTGATGCCCGATTTCCATTTAAGCCCAACAATATCCAAATCCAGACCGTAATAATAATCGCTGTAAATCAGCGACAGGTTTGAAAAGAGCTTGTCTGAAAACAAATGGTTCCAGCGCACATTTAAAGTTGCATTTCCATAAATATTTTCAAATGAATCCGATAAACTGAATACGTCACGCCCGAAATAACCCGAAACATACAGCGTATTATTGGCGTTAAGCTTGTAATTCAGTTTTGCATTCAAATCATAAAAATAAGCAGAATTGTCGTTGCCGGATAATTTTAAGAACAAATGCGCATACGACATGCGTCCGCCAACGAGAAACGACCCTTTATCTTTTACGATCGGGCCTTCGGCTAATAATCGGCTTGAAATCAATCCGATACCGCCATTCATATGGAAATCTTTGCTGTTTCCGTCTTTCTGGTAAATTTCAAGAACCGATGAGGAACGTCCGCCGAAACGCGCAGGAATACCGCCTTTGTACAATTTTAAATCTTTGATCGCATCGGGATTGAAGACGGAAAAGAAACCGAAAACGTGCGAGGAATTGTAAATCATCGCTTCGTCGAGCAAGATCAGGTTTTGATCGGCACCGCCACCGCGAACATTAAAACCCGAGGCACCTTCACCCGCATTGGTTACGCCCGGAAGCAGTAAAATCGATTTTAAAACATCCACTTCACCCATGACCACCGGCATTTTTTTGATTGCGCCAATCGAAAGTTTGTTAACGCTCATTTCGGCTTTTCGGGTATTGGTTGCAGTCCGGCCATCGGTGATCACCACTTCCTGCAATTGCTCTTCGTTTGAAGCCAGCTGGAAATTGTTTTTGATGTTTTTGTCGAGTGTGATGGTTTGGGTAGTGGTTTGGAAACTCACAGAGCTAATCTGTACTTTGTAAGTGCCTTTTGGAAGGGTAATCGAGTAAAAACCATACTCGTTAGTGGTCGTTGCAGCTTTAATTTCAGGGATAAAAATGTTTACTCCGATTAAAGTTTCATTGCTGTTGGCGTCGGAAATGGTACCGCTAAGCGTAAATTTTTCCTGAGAAAAACCAACAAAAAAAAATAATAAAAATAAGAACGAGAACGGGATTTTTTGATTCATTCGGTGTTTGTTTGATTGCTATTGATTGATTGGTCAGACGTAAAAACGAATATTTAGTTACAAAAGTATGTTGGTTTTGTAAATATTATCCGAACAATTTTTTTTAAAAATATTTTTCAAAATGGTTCATACTAAAATGATTTAGGAAAAGAGCGTAATACCAGTTATACCGTCACTTTTTCAAAATGGAGTTTCAGGGAATTGTGTTGGGATTTTTTAAAAATAAAATTTTTACAACAGAATCTGTTGGTTTTTTTTATTTTTTAAATTTTTACAACAAAATCTGTTGGGTTTTTTCAAAAAAAGATTTTTTACAACAGAATCTGTTGGTTTTTTTTATTTTTTGAATTTTTACAACAAAATCTGTTGGGATTTTTTTAAAAATAATTTTCACAACAGATTTTTGTTTTTCAAGCCGACTGCCCGTGTTGGTAAATTGCACTGCCTTTATAACCTCGAAAATAAAGAAGCCACCGGCTAAAAAATAAAAAAGACGGCCCATTGAGCCGTCTTTTGAATATTTAAGATTAAGAATTTTAAGCCAATTTTGCCAAAGCCGCGTTTAAAGTAGCACTTGGACGCATGGCATTTTCAGTCAATTTAAAATCAGGTTTGTAATACCCGCCGATTTCCTGTTTTTTGCCCTGTGATCCAATCAATTCTTCATTGATTTTGGATTCGTTGGTAGTCAGTTCTTTAGCAATTTCAGTGAAAGTCGCTTTTAATTCGGCATCTTTGTCCTGAGCTGCCAAGGCTTGCGCCCAATACAACGCCAGGTAAAAATGAGAACCACGGTTGTCGATCTGCCCAACTTTTCTTGCCGGGGATTTATCATTTTCAAGGAATTTCTCAGTAGCCGCATCCAAAGTTTCAGACAAAACCAATGCTTTTGAATTGTTTAAAGTTTGCCCTAAATGTTCCAATGAAACGCCTAAAGCTAAAAATTCCCCAAGAGAATCCCAGCGCAAATACCCTTCATCGATAAACTGCTCGACGTGTTTTGGCGCAGAACCTCCGGCTCCGGTTTCAAACAGTCCGCCGCCATTCATTAAAGGAACGATCGACAGCATTTTTGCAGAAGTTCCGAGTTCGAGGATTGGGAACAAATCGGTTAAATAATCACGCAAAACGTTTCCGGTTACTGAAATCGTGTCTTTGCCAGCTTTGATTCTTTCGAGAGAAAAATTCGTAGCATCGACCGGATTCATGATTTGAATATCAAGTCCGTTTGTATCGTGGTCTTTTAAATATAAATTGACTTTTTCGATTAGGTTTCTGTCATGCGCGCGATTTTCATCGAGCCAGAACACTGCCGGCGTATCAGACAATCTCGCACGGTTGACCGCGAGTTTTACCCAGTCGCGGATTGGGCCGTCTTTCACCTGGCACATTCTGAAAATATCGCCCTTTTGCACTTTTTGTTCCATTAAAGTGTCGCCTTTGGAGTCGATTACTTTTACGGTTCCGTCATTTTCCATCTGGAACGTTTTGTCATGTGAACCGTATTCTTCGGCAGCCTGCGCCATGAGTCCAACATTCGGAACACTTCCCATAGTTTTCGGATCGAAAGCGCCGTGTTTTTTACAAAAATCGATCGTCGCTACATAAACTCCCGCATACGAACGGTCTGGAATGATCGCTTTGGTATCTTGTCCTTTTCCTGCCGCGTTCCACATTTGGCCTGAAGTACGGATCATTGCAGGCATTGAAGCATCAACAATCACATCAGACGGTACATGTAAATTGGTGATGCCTTTATCAGAATTGACCATCGCAACGGCCGGACTGTTTTTGTAGACTTCATCAATTGCAGCTTCTACTTCGGCTTGTTTCGGATGTCCGGTAATTTTAGCGTAAACGTCTCCGAAACCATTTTTGGTATTCACGCCCAATTCTTTGAACAATTCGGCATACTTTTCAAAAACTGCTGCAAAGAAAACGTCCACAATCGCTCCAAAAATAATCGGGTCGGAGACTTTCATCATTGTTGCTTTTAAATGCACTGAGAATAAAACGTCTTTGGCTTTGGCGTCAGCAATTTGTTCGGCAATGAATTTTTTCAATGAATTCACACTCAAAACCGCGCTGTCAATAATTTCTCCAGCCAATAAAGGCGAAGTGTCTTTTAATATTTTAGAAGTTCCGTCATTTGATGTAAACTCGATTTTGAAAGTATTTGCTTCAGGAACCACGATCGATTTTTCACTGCCGTAGAAATCGCCTTCACTCATGCTCGACACATGTGTTTTTGAATCAGGATGCCATGCGCCCATGCTGTGCGGATGTTTTCTGGCGTAGTTTTTCACGGCTTTCGGCGCACGACGGTCGGAATTCCCTTCACGAAGTACCGGATTTACAGCCGATCCTAATACTTTAGCGTATTTGGCTTTGATTGCTTTTTCTTCGTCTGTTTGCGGGTTTTCCTGGAAATCTGGAATTTTGTAACCGAGTTTTTGCAATTCGGCAATCGCTTCTTTTAATTGTGGAACCGAAGCGGAAATGTTGGGTAACTTAATAATATTCGCTTCAGGTGTGGTCGCTAGTTTCCCTAATTCTGATAAATCGTCATTGATTTTCTGGTCATCCGTAAGGAAATCAGCAAAATTGGAAATGATCCTTCCGGCAAGCGAAATGTCGCGGGTTTCTACCGAGATTCCGGCGGGTGCTGTAAATGATTTAACAATGGGTAAAAATGAATGGGTAGCAAGCATTGGCGCTTCATCCGTAATGGTATAAAAAATTTTTGCTTTTGACATTATGTAGAAAGTTTGTTTATTCTTGTTTGTTGTAAGGATTACAAATATAGGAAAAGCAGATTTGTTTTCGCAGCGAATCGATTAACGAAATCGATTGATTTGTCAATAATTCAAACCGGTCTTAAAATTTTGCCGAATTCGTAAAATTTTGATTTTGTACTGTCAAATTAAAAAAAAATCCCGTTCTAAATGAATAGAACGGGATCTTGAAATCGTTGATAATAAATTATCTTCTTTTATCTTTAATTTTCGCTTTTTTACCTGTAAGTTCTCTGAAGTAGAAAATACGAGCTCTACGAACACTACCTTTTTTGTTGATTTCTACTTTTTGCAAAGCTGGTAAGTTAACCGGAAAAATACGCTCAACACCAATTGCACCAGACATTTTACGGATTGTAAAAGTTTCAGTAGCACCAGAACCTCTTCTTTGGATTACAACTCCTTTGAAGAACTGTGTTCTTGTTTTTTCGCCCTCTTTAATTTCGTAATATACTGTGATTGTGTCACCAGCGCCGAAAACAGGGAAATCTTTTCTTGTAACCAATTCGTCGTTAACGAATTTCATTAAATCTGCCATGATAATTTTTTTAATTATGGTTTTAAATCGGAGCAACATTCGCGAACTTCGCCAGAGGTTGGTCTAATGTGGGCGCAAAGATAGAATTTAATTGATAATTGACAATGGATAAATGATATTTTTTTTAAGCGCCTAATCTTCTTATTACCAGTATTTGTTTGTTGTTTTTTCGTAAATTGGTTTTGATTCTGCCATAAACTGTTAAACCCAATAAAATATAAACTCGTCCTTATGAAAAAAATTACTTTTCTGTTTTGTTTTGTGATCTTCCAGTTAAATGCACAAAACTGTACCCTTAGGCTGGTTTCAGATTCAGCACATTATGTTGTGTGCGGCGCAACGCTTGCGCCCATGGAGCCAATCGTATATTTCGCTGACGCACAAAATGTTAATGTCGAAGGCTTGCCACCCGGAATTGTAGCTACAGTTTTGGGCACCGAGCTCACCATTTCGGGCACGCCGCAACAAGCAGGCTCGTGGCATTACATTGTAAATGCGGGCATATGCCGGGATCCTTCAGGGTATATCGCGTATTCTATTGTCAATGAATTTCCGGTTTTTTGCTCAGCCGTTACAGAAAATAGTGTTACGGTTTCATTCCCGAATATCGGCCTGGTCACAGAAGGCGTCTTGTACTTATTTGTGAACTATGGCAACCAGTCTGCGTTTTTTAATTTTCTTCTGCCCTCAGCGACCACCAGTTTTACGATTCCCAATCTTCCCAGCGGCACTGACATTTCAGTAACAGCGCTGTTAAATGAATCGATACCGATTTGCATGGATGGGGCGGCGGTGCTTACATGCACTACGTCAACACTTGGTGTTAACGAAAATCATAAAAATACATTTCACTTTGCACCCAATCCGGTAAATGATCTCCTTGAAATTTCATCTGTAGATCCAATAGGAAAAATTGTTTTTTATGATGTTCTCGGACGCGAAGTACAGCGTGAGACTATCGGCACTACAGCAACAAAACTCGACCTTTCAAGACTTGCCTCAGGAACTTACACTATGAAAATCGATTCAGGCGGAAACGCATCCGCATACAAAATCATCAAACGGTAACTATTCTGACAGCAAATCCGGACGGCGGTTTTTCGTATGCTCATAAGCCATATCCTCGCGCCATTTTTCAATTTTCGCCGCATGGCCGCTCGTTAAAACGTCGGGAACTTTCCAGCCTTTGTATTCTGCCGGTCGCGTATAAATCGGGCCAGATAATAAATTGTCCTGGAAACTATCGGTCAGGGCAGAAGTTTCATCGCTCAAAACGCCCGGAATCAAACGGATCAAAGCATCAGACAATACCAATGCACCGAGTTCGCCACCGCTCAAAACATAATCGCCAATCGAAATTTCCTTTGTGATAAAATGGTCGCGCACGCGTTGGTCAACACCTTTATAATGACCGCAAAGAATAATAATATTTTCAAGCATCGACATCGTGTTCGCCATCTTCTGGTTCAAAGTTTCCCCATCTGGCGACATATAAATGATCTCGTCATAGTCGCGTTCGCTTTTGAGTTTCGCAATGCAATCGTCAATCGGCTGGATCATCATCACCATTCCGGCACCGCCGCCAAACTGGTAATCGTCAACGCTCTTTTGCTTATTCGTCGTGTAATCGCGCAAATTGTGAAAATGCACTTCGACCAAACCTTTGTCAATGGCGCGTTTCATAATCGAAGCCTCAAACGGGCTGCGCAGCAATTCGGGTAAAACGGTAATGATGTCTATTCTCATAAAGTAGCTGAGTGGCTGAGTACCTAAGTAACTGAGCAGTTAAAGCCGCAAAGTTACGAAGCCGCTCTAATTAATAATTGTTAATTATCAATTATTAATTATCAATTGAATAAGGAGCTATTTGCTTCGCCAGTTCGCTTCGCTCGTGTCCCGCTTTCCGTTGCAATTTTTTATTCCATTGCATTCCATAAAAGGATTTCCGCTGCAAATGCGTAAGCATTCACTGAATTCCGCTGAAAATAAATGTTTTATGAAGTAATCCGGGCTAGGGCAGCGGTTTCCAATTGATGTTTTCAGGAATTCATTCATTTGCCAATCCGCCCATTTTCTCATTTTCTAATTGCCCAATTTCTTAATTAAATTCGTAATTTTGTTCCTCAAATAAAAAAACAAACCATGGAAAACGGAATATACGCCAAATTCAACACCACTAAAGGTGCGATTTTGGTAAAACTCACCCACGATAAAACACCGGGAACCGTAGGAAACTTCGTCGCACTAGCCGAAGGAAACCTCGACAACAAAGCAAAACCACAAGGACAGCCGTTCTTCAACGGATTAAAATTCCACCGCGTCATTCCAGATTTTATGATTCAGGGCGGTGATCCACAAGGAACAGGAACCGGCGGACCGGGTTACAAATTCGACGATGAATTTCACCCAGACCTAAACCACGATACGCCGGGCGTTTTGTCAATGGCAAACTCCGGTCCTGGAAGCAACGGTTCGCAATTTTTCATCACACACATCGCAACGCCTTGGCTTGACCAGAAACACACGGTGTTTGGAAATGTAGTAGAAGGGCAGGATGTTGTTGATGCAGTCGCACAAGGCGATGTTATGGATACCGTAGAAATCATCCGCGTAGGCGATGAAGCTCAAAAATGGAATGCTGTGGAAGCTTTTCGTACATTCGAAGGGTCACGCGCGAAACGCGAAGCCGCCGAAAGAGCAGGAGCTGAAGCCGAAATGGACAAACTCGCAGCCGGATTTGAAAGAACAGAAAGTGGTTTGCGTTACCAAATGATCCAAAAAGGAAATGGTAAAAAAGCCGAAAACGGCAAAACGGTTTCCGTACATTATTCGGGTTCGTTGCCAAACGGTAAAGTGTTCGATTCGTCATACACCAGAAAAAAACCAATCGAATTTCCATTAGGACGCGGCAACGTGATCGAAGGCTGGGACGAAGGCATTGCTTTGTTGCAAGTAGGCGATAAAGCGCGTTTCGTGATTCCGTCACATTTGGGTTACGGCGCTCAGGGTGCTGGCGGCGTGATTCCGCCAAACGCGACTTTGATTTTCGACGTAGAATTAATGGACGTAAAATAATCTTATATGAAATTCAGATTGATCAGCGCGTTCGTTTTGGCAGCAGCCATTTATTCCTGTTCACCAAAAGTAGCGGTAACCGCAACCCAGCCGGATCCGGTACAGGTTCCGCCAAAAATTGTGGAAACCAACGCTCCGAATGAAGTAGTTGTTGCTGCACTCGAAGAAGGAAAATCTCTGATGGAAAAACAATGCGCGAACTGCCACAGCCTTTTTGCTCCTAAAGAATTCCGGGCCGATCAATGGCCATCAATCCTTAAAAGAATGCAGAAAAAAGCCAGGCTCAACGATGACGAAACCGCATTGATCCAGAATTACATTCTTTCTGAATTGTAAGTGTTATTTACGATTTCAGACTTACGATTTACGCGGGGCCTGAAATCTGAATGTTAAAAGCAAAAAGCACTCCGACAACGAGTGCTTTTTATTTTTTTTGAACCATTAAGTTCATTAAGAAAATTAAGGCGTTGCGCTTAATGAACCTTAATGCACTTAATGGTTTAATTTTTACACAATCTTTATCTTAATCGTAAGTCAAAAATCGTCAATCGTAAATCAACTCACCGTAAATCCATCCGGTAAAACCGCCCCTTTTTTCACCACAATAATACCGTCTTTAACTGTGTATAAAGGCGTGTTCGTATCTTCAAGATGTTTGCCGCCAAGGAGCTGCACATCGTTGCCAATCCTACAGTTTTTATCGACAATGGTATAATTAATCGTACATCTTTCACCAATTCCGATATTGGTCACATGATTGGAATAATTGGTACTGATTTCTTCGAGATTCTGATAGAAATCATTTCCCATTAAATACGAATTGGAAACCGAAGAACCTTTGCCTACGCGGCTTCTAATTCCCACTACAGAATGTTCGATTTTAGCCGAATCAATAATACAACCTTCCGCAATTACGGAACGGTCGAACGAAGAAGTACCCGAAATTTTAGACGGCGGCAAAACACGCGCTCTCGTATAAATCTTACTCGAATTGTCAAACAAATTGAATTTCGGAATTTCATCGGTTAAACCTAAATTGGCTTCAAAAAAGGAATCAATGTTCCCGATATCGGTCCAATAGCCTTCATATTGGTAACTTAAAATTCGTTTGTTTCCAATAGCCTGCGGAATGATTTCCTTACCGAAATCTTTGGTTTCCTTATTGTTCATCAACTCTACGAGCAAATCGCGGTTGAAAATATAAATCCCCATTGAAGCGAGGTAAATTTTACCGTCTTCTTTCATCTCATCGCTGACTTCCGAAGTCCAGTCCTGTAACAAACTCTGGTGCGGTTTTTCAATAAATGAAGTGATGAAATTTTCGGAATTCGTTTTTAGAATCCCAAATTCAGGCGCATCTTTCGCATTTACCGGTAAGGTTGCAATCGAAATATCGGCACCGCTGTCATGATGTGCTTTGATCATAAGGTTAAAATCCATCTGGTACAATTGGTCTCCCGATAAAATCAACGCATAATCGAAATCGTGGTTCATAAAATGTTGCATACATTGGCGCACCGCATCGGCAGTTCCCTGAAACCAAGTCGGGTTTTCGGGTGTTTGTTCCGCGGCTAAAATGTCTACGAATGCCGTGCTGAAATGGCTGAAATGATACGTGTTTTTAATGTGCTGGTTTAATGAAGCCGAGTTGAACTGCGTTAAAACAAACATCCTTTTAATGTCTGAATTGATGCAATTTGAAATCGGAATATCAACCAATCGGTATTTTCCTGCAATCGGAACTGCCGGTTTGGAACGGCTTTCCGTTAATGGCGCTAATCTCGAACCCTGTCCGCCGCCAAGAATAATGGCTAATGTTGTTTTGTTCATGGTTTAATTCATTATCGATTGATAAACGTTTAAGTATGTTTGTGCCGCTTTTTCCCACGAATGGTCAATCTGCATGGCAGTTGTTCTGACCTTGTCAAATTTTTCCTGGTCGTTGTATAAATCAATTCCGCGTGTGATCGAGTGATTCACATCGTAAACACTTGTATTGTCGTGGCAAATTCCAAAACCGCCATCGCCAATATCCAAAACGGTATCTTTTAATCCGCCGGTCCTGCGGACAATGGGAACGGTTCCGTAACGCAGCGCATACATTTGGTTTAATCCGCAAGGCTCTACCCGCGACGGCATCAGTAAAAAATCGGCACCGCCATACACAATGTGTGCGAGTTTTTCGTTGTAGCCAATATAAGCATTGTAATTTCCGGAATGATACTGCTGTAAACTTTGAAGTGCATTTTCAACAGCTGGATCGCCCGACCCTAATATTAAAATATTGATTTGCCCCGGATTATAATTGAGTGCGACGCTGCAGATTTCAGGCAGTAAATCGGCACCTTTTTCACCAACCAATCGTCCGATGAAAGTGAAAAGGGGTTTATTCACATCCAAATTAAACTGCTCGCAAAGAAACTTTTTATTTGCCGTTTTGCCTTTTTTGAAATTTTTGAGCGCATAATTCGCGTGCAGCATCGAATCGGTAGCAGGATTCCAGACTTCGGTATCAATCCCGTTTAAAATTCCTATTGATTTCGGGCGTTCATATCGCAACAAACTTTCCAATCCATTGGCTTTGTTGCTGATTTCTTCGAGATAACTCGGAGAAACCGTTGTCACCTTCCAGGCGCATTTGATCGCTGCTGCAAGCGGGTTGATTGTGCCGCCCCATTCGAGAAAACCGGCGACCAATCTGTTAAAATCAGGAATGTAAAACAATTTGTCAAATCCAAACCAGCCTTGGTATTGGCCGTTATGAATCGTTAAAACCGTTGGCGTTTTTTTTAAACTTTCATAATTGTAACAAAACTGTATCATAAACGGAATCAGTCCGGTATGGTGGTCGTGGCAATGAATAACATCCGGATACTGGTTCGTTTCCACAAGCCAGTTTAAAAAAGCGATTTGAAATGCGGTAAAACGCTCGGTATCGTCTTCATACGAATACACATTCGGGCGGTCGAACAATTCGGGAATGGCGATCAGGTACAATTCAAATCCGAGTTTGTTTGTTTTTTCCTTCAAAACCGAATAATTGAAAATAAAATTGCCAAGCCGCAATTGTCCATTGTGAACATTGTCAAACTCATTTTCATTCGTAAATTTATTGTCATAACCGGGAACGACCACTTTGGCATAATGGCCAAGCTGATTTTGATATTTAGGCAAAGCACCGACGACATCTGCGAGCCCGCCTACTTTGGCAACCGGATAACATTCGGCACTGACGTGAAATATTTCCATACAATTTTATGTTAGCTGTGTTTTCCATTTGATATTGCAGCCCAAACTGGGTTTCTGCGGATTGGCAATGGTGCGGTTGTAAATAACTGCGTCGATGGCATTCCGGAGATCACTCCCGCTTAAAGGAATGTTGTTTCCCGGGCGCGAATCGTCAAGCTGGCCGCGGTAAAACAATTTGTCCTGTGCATCGAATAAGTAAAAATCCGGTGTGCAGGCGGCGTCAAAAGCGCGGGCGACTTCCTGGCTTTCATCATATAAATAAGGGAAATCGATTTTGTTTTTGAATGCAAATTCGGTCATCAGTTGCGGACCGTCCTGCGGGTATTTTTCGACATCATTGCTCGAAATTGCGATGATCCCCAAGCCCTGAACCCTGTAATCATTGGCGATTTTCAGAATTTCATCAAGCACATGATGTACAAAAGGGCAGTGGTTGCAAATAAACATCAGCAGCGTTCCTTTGCTTCCTTTCAGATCGGAATAGGCGTAGTGATAGTTGGAATTGGTGTCTTTTAAACGGAAATCGGGCGCGGCAGTTCCGAGCGGCAGCATGTTTGACAGCGTATTTGACATGGGTTTTATTCAGTTTAAAAATCTAAATTTATGAAATTAAACTGACAAATCCGAAAGCGACAACGTGATAGTTGCAAACTTTCGGATTTTTTAAAGCCTCCAATCAATATGTTTCAGGAATTGATAAAGTCTGTTAAGTCTGTATTCAGTTTTTCTTTGTCGGTATAGAATAATCCGTGTGGCGAACCTTCATAAACGACATACCGGCAATCGGGAATCAGTTTGGCCGCTTTATGCGACGAAATGTCAATCGGGACGGTTTTATCTTCATCGCCATGGATGACCAATGTTGGTACATTTACAGTCACCATTTCTTCGCGGAAATCCGTCGTTGAAAATGATTTGGCACATTCCAATGTGGCGCGTGGTGAAGCAAAAGAAGCCAGCATCCTGTAATATTCTAAAAGCGGTGCGCTTAAAGGTTTGTTTAATATTCCGACACCGAAAAAGTCTTTTCCGAAACCATCTAAAAATCCGATGCGGTCTTCGCGGATTTGTTTGGCCATGTCGTCATTTTTCTCCTGCGGAACACCATCGGGATTGTCTTCCGTTTTAAGTAAAAATGGTGTTACTGAGGAAACCAGTACTGCTTTAGAAACATTGGCACCGCCATGGCGGCTGAAATAACGGACGACTTCTCCGCCGCCCATTGAAAATCCTACTAACGTTACATTGGACAATTCCAATTGGTCAATAATCGCCTTTAAATCGTCGGCTAAAGTATCATAATCATAACTGTTCCAAGGTTGTGCCGATTTTCCAAAACCGCGGCGATCATACGTAATTACGCGGAAATTGTTATTGACCAAATGTTCAATCTGATATTCCCACATTTCGTTAGACAATGGCCAGCCGTGTATTAAAATAACGGGTTGGCCTGATCCGTAATCGCGAATACGCAAATAAACATTTGGTTCTGTTTGAATGTATTCAGGTTTGGCAGAATCATGACCGGTTGTAAAATTGTTTTCCATTTTGCAATTTTTTTAGTTTTGAATTGATTGCCGGATTTTCAGGTTCGTACAAAATAAGTATCTTTAGAAACGTAAAAATCCAGTTTTCCAAAGTTGGTATTCTTACAAATAAAAAGCCTTACAACATTGTTTGTGAGAATTGTACAATTATCAGAAAACCAATGAATATGGAGCTTACCTGGGCCGAATTTGAAAAAACAGAAATGCGTGTCGGAACTGTTATCGCTGTCGCGGATTTTCCGGAAGCGCGAAAACCGGCGTATCAGTTGACAATTGATTTTGGAAGCGACATCGGCATCAGGAAATCATCGGCACAAATTACAAAACGCTACGAAAAAGAACATTTGATAGACCGGCAAATTGTCGCCGTAGTCAATTTTCCAAAAAAACAAATCGGGAAATTCATGAGCGAATGCCTGGTTTTGGGATCGGTTGGCGCGGATAATGACATTGTATTGTTGGCGCCCGATTTTAAAGTTCAAAACGGACTCCGAATCGGATAATTACCGCATAAACAAACGTTCGTCAAAACTGAAAGGTTCAATTTTTTCGATGCTGATGCTTTTAAAATCGGCATGATCCGGATTGATCAGGTAATTGAATTCGCCCTGAACCACTGCTGATGGGACTTTGATCGCGAGGAATTTGCCGACGTCTACAAAATGATCGCCAATTTCCTGTGTGGAATGCGAATGCGGAATCGATTTCCAGTCTTCTGGCAATTCACAAATTTCGAGTTCCGGAATGATAATATTGTCCGGAATTTTGATCAGGATGACTTCGTAATCAAGCGGAATATTTCCTAACGGCGTGTGAACGGCAATTTCCGTAGTGCACAAGGCGCGGGAATCGCTGGTATACAACAGCGCAACACCTTTGCTGTTCCATCGGCCGCCGAATTTTTCAGCGCCTTTTCCGCTGAGGTCTTTAGAATGTTTGGATTTACTCAGGCGAAAAACGATCATGCCAATACGCCGTATTCGATTCTGCCGAGTTCGTCTTTGAGCAGGTTGATCCCGAAAGAACTGTCGAATAAATCTTTGGGTTTTACGCTTCCCAACGCAACATTTTCAGAAGTGAGCCAGTTGTTGAATTTTTCTCCGGTACCAAAAACTTCTGTTCCTTTTTTATACAACAAAGCGATTTCGAGGATTTTTTCAGATTGTAAAGAATCGAAGGTTTTTTTCTCGCGTTTGTAGCGTTGCATCGTGCGTTCTGACAGGTGTAAAAATGCCGACCATTCATTGATACTGAACGGTCCTTTGTTTGCAAAATTGAAAAAAGCATTAAATTTTACGCCTTGTCTTACGACTTCAATAATCGATAAAACGTCTTTGTCATCGACTGAATTGTAGCCGCTTGCGTTGCCAAGAATGTCTAGGGTTGTCATAACTGGAAGTATTTGACTGTAAAGATAATGCAAATTGTCGGAAATAATACGACAAGTGTCATTTTTTAACATTGATATAAAAAAACCGGACACTTTTCAGTTCCGGATTTTCATTTGTCATGCAAACTTTCGATTTAAATATCGTCAAAATCAATATCCGTAAACGCAGCAATTGCAGGTCCGGTTTCTTCTGACTTTTCTAAATAGTGTTCTTTTTTATAATCTTTCTGGTGTCTTTCTGAGATCACTTCTTCGCCTTTATGATTTAACACATACGACGTCATGTCTTCTAATATTTCGGTAAAAGCGGCAAAATCTTCTTTATAAAGGTAAATTTTATGCTTTTTGAAATGAAACGATCCGTCTTCTTCAGTAAACTTTTTACTTTCAGTAATCGTAATGTAGTAATCATCGGCTTTTGTTGCCCTAACATCGAAGAAGTACGTTCTTCTTCCGGCTCTTAAAACTTTAGAAAAAATTTCTTCTTTCTCTAACATATCGTTTTCTCTCATAATCCCTCTGTCCGTTAAGTGGTAGTTAATTTACCTTCCAAAAATGGGAAAAAATGTCATAAAATCCAACAAATTAGGTTAATTCTTTTTCCGAAAGTTGTTTAAGGTACAACTCCTTATAATAACCATCCTGATTTACGAGCTGATTGTGAGAACCTTGCTGTATGATTTCGCCGCCTTCAAGAATGATGATCTTATCAGCATTTTTAGCCGATGAAACCCTGTGGCTTACAATAATTGTGGTTTTATTTTGGCAAAATTCGAGCAGGTTGTTTAAGATCGTTTCTTCAGTTTCAGTATCTACGGCTGAAAGGCAATCGTCGAGCAATAATATTTCCGGGTCTTTTACCACGGCACGCGCAATCGAAACACGCTGTTTTTGGCCACCTGATAAAGTAATCCCGCGTTCGCCTAAAATAGTTTCGTATTGCAGGTTAAAATTGACGATGTTGTCATGAACAACCGACAGTTTTGCAGCTTCAATCACTTCTTCTTCAGTCGCATTTTCTTTTCCGAATTTGATGTTGTTCTTGATCGAATCCGAAAATAAAAACGCATCCTGCGGCACAATTCCGATGTTGTTGCGCAAATCGAATAAATTTACTTTGTCGATCGGTTTTCCATCAATCAAAATTTCACCGCCAGTGGTGTCATACAGACGGCTGATTAATGACAAAATGCTCGATTTCCCAGATCCGGTTTTGCCTAAAATGGCAAGTGTTTCGCCTTTGTTTACAGTGAATGAGACGTTTTTTAATGCGGTAATATTTGTATCGTCATAAGTAAAATTGACATTTCTGAAATCGATAGAACCTTTAATATCGGTGCGTTCTGTTGTATTGTTGACAATATCCGGCTGTATTTTTAAAAATTCGTTGATTCTTTTTTGCGATGCTTCAGCTTCCTGAACCATTGATGAAATCCAGCCTAAAGACGCCACTGGCCAAGTAAGTTTGTTCACATACAAAATAAATTCGGCAATCGTACCGATGCTTTTGATACTGCCGTTGATGTACATCATGCCGCCTACGTAAATCACGACCAAATTGCTAATTCCGATCAAAGCGATCATTAACGGTCCGAACAGCGACTGTACTTTGGCAAGGCTCATGCTTTTTTGCTTGCTTTCTACAGACAAATCAACCATGTTTTTTTGATGCTGTTCTTCGAGCGAATACGCTTTAATGACCCGGATTCCGGAAAATATTTCCTGTGTAAAACTCGATACTTTTGATAAATACTGCTGGAAAACCGTACTGCGTTTGTTGATTTCCTGGCTTAATTTGAAAATCGTATACGACAGCAACGGCAACGGAAGTAAAGTGTAAATCGTCAATTCGATCGAGACATTACACATATACATAATCACGATAATGAATGAAATGATCGTGTTGATCGCATACATCACAGCCGGACCAACATACATGCGGACTTTTCCAACGTCTTCGCTAATGCGGTTCATAAGGTCGCCGGTGCGGTTTTGCTTGTAAAAATTCTGTGACAGGTTTTCATATTGCTGAAAGACTTCGTTTTTAAGATCGAATTCTACGTGGCGCGACATGACAATCAATGTTTGGCGCATTAAAAATGTCAGGAATCCTGCGATGATCGTGGTCAGGATCACGAGTAAAATGTTGTGCATCAGTGCTGTTCGAATGACTTCTTCGTTGGCGCTGCCGTTTTTTACGTGGTTTTCAATGGCTGTAAACGATTCGCTGATCAGCTTCGGAGTAAACAAAGAGAAGATCTGGGCGGCAATTGTAGTCAGGATTCCAAACAAAAAATGGTATTTGTATTTGGCGAAATATTTATTTAAATACTGTAATTCTTTCATTTTATTATTAAAAACTGAAAATTATTTAATGAAAATAAGTTAAAAAAGGTTGTTTTGTGTAATTTTTAAAAATCGCGCTTTAAAATCATTTCATTAATGAATTGCTAATTTATTTGAAAAAGAGTACGATATTTTGATTTAAATCATAATTTTGCATTGTCTTTTTGATAAAGTCGCAACAACTAAAATTAAAACTATGACTACAGAAATCACAACAGCCAAAGAGCTCCACAAAATAGATCCTGTTTTCGGGCAAGTGTCTTTTGATAACCACGAGCAGATCGTTTTTTGCAACGACAAAGATACTGGTTTAAAAGCAATAATCGGAATTCATAACACAGTTTTAGGACCGGCTTTGGGCGGAACCAGAATGTGGAAATATACCAACGAATGGGAAGCGTTAAATGACGTTTTGCGTTTGTCACGCGGAATGACCTACAAATCGGCGATCTCAGGGTTGAACCTTGGCGGTGGAAAAGCAGTTATTATCGGTGATTCAAAAATCGATAAAACGCCGGAAATGATTACCAAATTCGGTGAATATGTGAATTCGCTTAGTGGAAAATACATCACGGCTGAAGATGTGGGAACAACTACAGAAGACATGGACCGCATCAATGACGTGACCAAATTCGTAACCGGAATTTCAGAATCGCGTGGCGGATCCGGAAATCCATCTCCAGTGACGGCTTATGGCGTGTATATGGGAATGAAAGCGGCTGCAAAATACCAGTTCGGTTCTGAAAAATTGGATGGTAAAAAAGTGTTGGTTCAGGGCATTGGACACGTGGGCGAAACTTTAGTTGATTATTTGACGAAAGAAGGCGCATTGGTACAAATTACAGATATCAACGAAGCCCGTGTTTCTGATGTCAGCAAAAAATACGGTGCACAAATTTTTACCGGAAGCGATTTGTACAGTGCCGATGTCGATATTTACGCGCCATGTGCGTTAGGTGCAACGGTCAACGACGAAACCATTAACAGATTAAAAGCGCGCGTCATCGCAGGAGCGGCAAACAACCAATTGGCAAACGAACAGGTTCACGGAAAAATCCTTAAAGAAAAAGGCATTTTATACGCGCCGGATTTCTTAATCAACGCCGGTGGAATCATTAATGTTTATGCTGAAATCGTAGGTTATGATTCGGCTGAAGCGATGAGAAGAACAGAAAATATTTACAATACGACCTTGGAAATCTTTGCATTAGCGGAAGCGAACGGTTTAACGACCTATCAGGCGGCACTCGCCATTGCCGAGAAACGCATCGAAGACAGAAAAAAAGAGCAGGCTAAATAATTTGGCTTCTAAATATTATTACTATTTTTGCAGGGCGAAAGATTTTCTTTCGCCCTTTAATTTTAAAAAGTTCTTACGAAGTGTTAAACAGACGACATATCCGTGTTAAAGTGATGCAATCCATTTACGCAATGCATCAAAATGGTTCAGACAGTATTGAAAAAGAAGAAAAGTTTTTGCTCTTCAGCATCGAAAACATTCTCGATTTGTACCTGATCATGCTTTCCGCCCTGATCGAAATCAGGAAAAAAGAAGTCGTATTCCTCGAAAAATCTGCCGAAAAACACCTCGCCACCAAAGAAGAACGCAATCCGAACAAAAAATTTGTCAATAACGCCATTTTCGATTTGCTCGAAGAAAACAACTCGTTGAGCATTGGCCTTGAAAATCGCAAGATCAACAACTGGCACCAGAACGACGACTACATTCTGCTTTTGCTGGCTTCAATCAAGGAAAGTGAATTGTATGAAAAATACATGTCAAACCGCGAAAACAATTTTGCAGAAGACAAACAATTCATCGTCGATCTTTTCATGGAAGTCATTGCGCCAAATGAAAAATTATACGATTACCTCGAAGACCACAAACTGACCTGGGTGGACGATATTCCATTGGTAAACACCGAAATCGTCAAACAACTCAAAGCATTAAAACCAAGTGCCGACGACGCTTTCCGCGTGCCAAGATTGTACAAAGACATCGAAGACAAAGAATTCGTAACCAATTTATTCCGTAAAACGGTGTTAAACGAACCCGAATTGGCAAAAGAATTTACAGATAAAACGCCAAACTGGGACGTGGAGCGCATCGCCGAAATCGATACGATCATTTTAAAAATGGCAATTTGTGAGTTCCTGAAATTCCCGTCAATTCCGGTAAAGGTTACGATCAACGAATACCTTGAGATCGCAAAAGAATATTCTACGCCGAAAAGCAGCCTTTTCATCAACGGAATCCTCGACAACCTGGTCAAGGAATTTGAAGCGAATAAAAAATTATTAAAAACCGGTAGGGGTTTAATGTAAATCAAAAATCAAACAGACATGATCAAAAAAATCGTTTTTTTATTTGCCATCGGAACTTTCGCGTTGGTTACATCTTGTAAAAAACAGGAAACTGTTACAGAAACTGTAGTTCCAGATTCGGCTGTAGCCACTGAAACACCAATGCCGCAAACCGCAACGCCGCCGGCAGACGGGAAATATCCGGTAATGGAATTTCAAAATAAGGAGCACGATTTCGGAACCATCGACGAAGGCGACAAAGTGTTTTACACGTTCAAATTCAAAAATGCGGGAGAAGCCGACCTGATCATTACAAACGCCGTCGGATCTTGCGGTTGTACCGTTCCTGAATATCCGAAACAAGCTGTAAAACCAGGAGAATCAGGCGAAATGAAAGTCTCTTTCAACTCGGCAGGGAAATCAGGGCAGCAGCAAAAAACAGTCACCGTAACTGCAAATACGGCTTCCGGAACCGAAACTTTAACCATCAAAGCGTCAATAACGCCTAAAGCAAAATAATTATGGAACAAATACAACAATTCGCACCGTTTTTACTCATGTTCGTCGTGATCTATTTTTTTATGATCCGCCCGCAGCAAAAAAGAGCCAAATCGGAAAAAGAATTTGAAACCAGCCTTAAAGTAGGCGACAAAATCGTCACCAAAAGCGGCATCCACGGCAAAATCGCCGAACTTGCCGAAACGACAGTTGTAATTGAAACGATGTCAGGGAAATTAAAAATGGAACGCTCTGCGATTTCATTGGAATTGAGCGCAGCTTTGAACAAGAAAGCCTAAATCAATGGACAATTGATAATAAAAAAAGCTGTTGAATTTTCAACAGCTTTTTTTATACGTTAACAAGATAATTATCCATTGTCAATTATCCATTTATTTTTTTTTCTTCTTTTTCTTTTCAACCTTTGAAACATAAGGTTTCGAAAAATCCGTAACCGCCGTCAACTGCGCGATTTTCACAATTACGTCAATTGCTTTCTGCATGCTTTCTACCGGAACGTATTCGTATTTGCCGTGGAAATTATGCCCGCCGGCAAAAATATTCGGGCAAGGCAAACCCATGTAAGACAAGCGACAGCCGTCTGTTCCGCCGCGGATCGGTTTGATCAACGGTTTGATGCCGAGTTCGAGCATCGCTTTTTCAGCCAAGTCGACGATGTATTTCACCGGCTCAACCTTTTCTTTCATATTGTAATACTGGTCTTTGATCTCGATTGTAGTAATATCTTCACCAAATTGCTTCGCGTATTTTTTATTGATTTTATCCGTAATTTTCTGAACCAATTCCTTGCGTTTCAAGAACTTTTTCATACTATGGTCGCGGATGATCAGCTCGACTTTTGATTCTTCAATACTTCCCGAAAGCTGCGTCACGTGGAAAAATCCTTCGTAACCTTTCGTTTCTTCAGGTGTTTCGCCTTTTGGAAGCGCGCTGATAAAATCATTCGCGATCAACATCGAATTGATCATTTTTCCTTTGGCATAACCCGGATGCACACTTTTTCCTTTAAACGTAATTTTGGCTCCGGCCGCATTGAAATTTTCATATTCGAGTTCACCAATCTGGCTCCCGTCCATCGTATACGCCCAGGCTGCACCAAATTTTTCCACGTCAAATAAATCGGCGCCACGGCCAATTTCTTCATCCGGTGTAAAACCCACGCGGATTTTCCCGTGTTTGATCTCCGGATTTTTAACCAGGAATTCCATAGCCGAAACGATTTCTGTCAAACCCGCTTTGTCATCGGCGCCAAGCAAAGTGGTGCCGTCGGTCGTGATCAACGTCTGGCCTTTGTACAACAACAAATCTTTAAAGTAGTTCGGAGATAAAATAATATTGTGTTCGGCGTTCAATAAAATATCGCCACCGGAATAGTTCTCAATAATTTGTGGTTTCACGCCTTCGCCCTTAAAATCCGGCGACGTATCATAATGGGAAACAAACCCAATCGTCGGTACTTCATGAGCCACATTCGACGGCAACGTACCCATCACATAACCGTTTTTGTCGATCGTCACCTCCGTCAAACCAATGCTTTTTAATTCTTTGACAAGTAGTTTCGCAAGGACGAGTTGTTTAGGGGTACTCGGCGTGGTTGGGGAATTCGCATCCGATTCGGTATCGATCGTCACGTAGCTGATAAAGCGGTCTATGATATGTTGCATGGTGTTTTTTTGTTTTTCCAAAGGTACAAAATCACCGCTTTTCTCTATTATCAAATGTTTTTTTTATTTGCGTACGCCCTTTCAGGTCACACTTTCCGCTACACCCGAGGTTACAAGCCGGGCTGACCGAAGGAATCTTACGAATTTCTTTTCGCTGCAAGTTATCCAAAAAAGGATTGCCATTGTTTTAGTTTCTTAAGCAATTCTGTTGTAAAATTTTAAAAAATAAAAAATCCCAACAAATTCTGTTGTAAAAATTCAAAAAATGAAAAATCCCAACAGATTCTGTTGTAAAATTTTAAAAAATAAAAAATCCCAACAAATTCTGTTGTAAAAATTCAAAAAATGAAAAATCCCAACAGATTCTGTTGTAAAAATTCAAAAAACGAAAAATCCCAACAGATTCTGTTGTAGAAATTCAAAAAAAAAAAATCACAACAGATTTTTTTTTTTTGCAAAAAGCCTACAAACCTTTTGCCTGTAGTTTTTTTGAAAGTATCAAACGTGTTTAAAACTGTCAATTAAAAAAGTAACCGGTACTGGAACAAAACATCCTGATATTTTAATTGAAGAGTGGCCTGCGTTTGTTTTGTTAATGCAGTAATGCCTTAGAAAAGCCGAGGTAATATCACTAAGCTTTTTCAGCTATGAAATCAAGCACATTATTATAATATAACGCCTTGTCTTTCCCTGAAAAATGATCCACAACCACCACATCATTCGCAACCAATAGATCGATTTTTGATCTTGATTTTTCCAAATATTCATTCGGAATGAAATAATAAATCTTGTTTTTGATGCTCTTATGCCTTTTGTATAAAACCTGGCGCGCGCGATACGTCAGCAGCCACCAAAGATCGGTTTCTACAAAATCAAGCGCGAGCCCGAAAATGTACACGTCGGTTGTAAAAAATAAATCGATCCACGATTCGCCGTTTAGTTTTTTGGTTTCCAAACGTTTGATCAAAGGCAGTTTCGACAGTTTTTTATTCGTGTAATTCGTTCCTGAAACCACATAATTCCGGATCTGCTGCAATTGTCCGCCATAATGTTCGAACCCCAGATTGATGCTCGCCGGATTTCTGCAATCGCCATGAATGTGCCAATATTTTACACCTGATTTTTCGTAATTCCGAAAAACACTATACAGTTTTTCAGAAATTACGGCGTTGTTTTTTTGAGGTGTTTCCCCGATAAGCGTAAACTCATAGTTAGTAGTAATGATATTCGAATGCCCGCTCTCACGGATTCTCTTATGGATGTCATGACCGTTGATCTGGGATACTTTTGTTGCAATGAAGCTTTTAAGATCGCGCTCGTTGCGGTATTTTTGTTTTAGTGATTTCAGGAAGATCTCTTCATACAACAGCGGAAACGGTTTGTTCTCAAAATTCGTTACGAGTGTTCCGGCTTCGCAAAACGCCACAATGTCTTGCAACAGGTCGTGCCAACTATTATTAGGAATAATGTTGTTGATGTCATTCCCTGTAAACAACGTTTTCTGCATAAGGTAAGGTCGAAATTTTATATCAATTGAGTCGGGTAAAAATAGAATTATTTTCAATTCAAATGGTTATTTTTGCAGCAACAACACAACAACTATGTACAAATTCCTCATTCGTCCGGTGCTTTTTTGGTTTGATCCCGAAGAAGTGCACCATTTTACTTTTTCAATGATCCGGTTTTTATCAAAAATTCCGGGTTTTCCAACACTTTTCAAATCGCTTTATGAAGTGAATGACAAGCGCCTGGAAACCCAAGTTTTCGGATTAACATTCAAAAATCCTGTTGGCTTGGCTGCCGGTTTTGACAAAGATGCTAAACTGTATCAGGAACTATCAAATTTCGGATTCGGGTTTATCGAAATCGGGACTTTAACGCCAAAACCGCAGGATGGCAACCCTAAAAAAAGGCTTTTCCGCCTAAAAGAAGATTCGGCGATTATTAACAGAATGGGTTTTAACAACGGCGGCGTTCAACTGGCTGCCGAGCGTTTGAAAAAAAATAAACATGTCCTGATTGGCGGAAACATCGGCAAAAATAAATTGACACCAAATGAAGACGCAGTTACAGATTATGAAATCTGTTTTGACGGTTTATATGATGTGGTCGATTATTTTGTAGTGAATGTGAGTTCGCCAAACACGCCAAATTTACGCGCCTTGCAGGACAAAGAACCGTTGACGCAATTGTTGCAAACGCTTCAAAATAAAAATACGGCCAAGCCGAAACAAAAACCGATTTTGCTCAAAATCGCGCCCGATTTAACCGATGAGCAACTGCTCGACATCATCGATATTGTAAAAGAAACCAAAATCGCTGGCGTCATCGCGACAAACACGACGATTTCACGCGAAGGTTTACAATCTGAAAACAAAAAGGAGACCGGCGGATTATCCGGGAAACCGTTAACGAAAAGATCTACGGAAGTCATTCGTTTTTTATCTGAAAAAAGCAACAAGGCATTCCCGATTGTAGGGGTAGGCGGCATTCATTCTGCGGAAGATGCGATCGAAAAACTCGAAGCAGGCGCCAGTTTGATTCAATTGTACACGGGATTTATTTATGAAGGCCCGGCTTTGGTACAAGCGATTAACCGACGAATTTTAAAATCGAAATAATTTTAAATTTTTAAGAAAACGCCTTTTCAGGAAAAAATTTAAACCATTTAGGGTATTGAGCCCATTTAGGTTTACTGCAATCATAGTATTTTTCTTTATGAGCTTAATGTTCTTAATGGTAAGAAAACAATTAACGGTATAAAGTCTAAAAAACAGATTAAAACATTAAGAAAAAACGATTTCGTAAACTGCAACAGCTTTCTTATATTTGACGTTCTATGGAGCCAATCAAAATTATCGAATGTCCGCGCGATGCAATGCAAGGCATCAAAACGTTAATTCCTGCCGCTAAAAAAGCCTATTACATCCAGTCGCTTTTGCGCGTCGGTTTTGATACGATCGATTTTGGAAGTTTTGTTTCCCCAAAGGCGATTCCGCAAATGCACGACACTGCTGAGGTACTTTCGATGCTCGATTTGTCACAAACCAAAAGCAAATTACTCGCAATTATTGCGAATACACAAGGCGCGGTTTCGGCCGCAGAACATCCGGAAATTAAGTATTTGGGTTATCCGTTTTCGATTTCTGAAAACTTCCAGATGCGCAACACACACAAGACAATCGCCGAATCATTAGTGACTTTGCAGGAAATTTTAAATATTGCCGACCAGAGCAATAAAGAAGTGGTTGCTTATTTATCGATGGGTTTCGGAAATCCGTATGGCGATCCGTGGAACGTTGAAATCGTAGGCGAGTGGACTGAAAAATTGTCGCATATGGGCGTTAAGATTTTATCGCTTTCCGATACCGTTGGCAGTTCTACGCCCGATGTAATCGAATATTTGTTTTCAAACCTCATTCCGAAATACCCGAAAATCGAATTCGGCGCGCATTTGCATACCGTTCCCGAAAAATGGTTTGAAAAAATAGATGCCGCTTACAACGCAGGCTGCCGAAGATTTGATGGCGCTATCCAGGGTTTTGGCGGTTGCCCAATGGCGAAAGACGACCTGACCGGAAACATGCCGACAGAGAAATTACTGTCGTATTTTACTACAAAAAAAGAACCCACAGGAACCAGTCCAATGGGTTTTGAAAGTTCATATAATGAAGCAACGAAATTATTCGGGGCGTTTCATTAATCGACTGCTAGAATTATCAATTAATTGTTCTCCACCAGTTTTCAGATAATTTGACCGCATCAAGGTTTACTTTCTCACCGATCATTGGCGTTAATAAAGGTAATTCAGCTTTTTTTGCAGCTTCAGTGATTAAAGCAATCGGTTCGTTCCAAGCGTGCAATGCAAGCGCAAATTTCCCCCAATGTACCGGCATCAGTACTTTTGTTTTTAAATCTTTCGCCACTGAAATCATTTCTTCCGGCATCAAATGGATGTTTTTCCAGCTTTTGTTGTATTGGCCACATTCGACTAACGCCATGTCAAACGGCCCGAATTCTGCCCCGATTTTTGCAAAATGCGTATCATAACCGCTGTCGCCACCGATGAAAATTTTCTTTGACGGCGTTTGCAAAACAAATGACATCCAGAGCGCTTGGTTCCGGGTAAATCCACGGCCTGAAAAATGCCTGCCCGGAGTGGTATTCACGACAAATCCGTTGCCCAGATCAGTGGTTTCATTCCAGTCTTTTTCAATAATTTTATTAACGTCAAATCCCCAATGTTCCAGATGCGCTCCGGTTCCGAGTCCGGTGATGATGGTTTTGATTTTCGGTTTTAATTCCATGATGCTTTTGTAATCCAGATGGTCCCAATGGTCGTGCGAAATGAACAAATAATCAATCTCCGGGAAATCTGCTGCAGTATAAACATCGGATCCCGGAAAACTTCTCGTCGTTGCCGGAATTGGGGAAGCAGCGCCGCTAAACACCGGATCTACGAGGATTTTCTTACCGTCAATTTGCATGAAATATGACGAATGCCCAAACCAGACCAGCACATTTTCATCTGGTTTTAACGAAAGTAAATCTGTTTTTTGAGATGGAAATTTGTCAGCAGGTTTGCTGTTTTTGTCTTTTTCAAAAAAGAATTTTTTAAGGACTTTAAACATGGTTTCGCCTTCTGCCAAATCGGGTGTAAAACTTAAATTCTGAAACTTCCCATCGCGGTAATTTGGAGATTTTTTGATTTTTTCGAGGCGTTGGCCGGTTGGTAACTTCCCAAACTCCGGGCTTTGCAAAAAGAAATAAGTACCCACGGCAATCAATAATAATAAGACAATTAGGAACATAAATGTTTTTTTTAAGATGGAAATAAATTTATTTTTTGAAATATTTTTCATAAAATCAGATTAAGTAAGCATATCCCAAAGCAGTTCAAAGGTTTCCAAAATGACTTCTTTTTGCTTCAAAACTGGCAAATTGGCATTTTTCAGGTATTGGTTCAAACCAAAAAGATGGCTGCTGATCAGTGTAAAAATATAATCCACAGGTAGCGATTTTATAATACCGGCATCAATTGCTTTTTGGATGTCGCCACAGGTTTTTTCCATCTGTTTTTGCAATATTTCCGATTGCATCATGGCCGCATAAGGGGAATTGTAGAATTGCTGGATGTACTGAAATTCATCAGGATGCGACAGCGCCCAATGCAATGCGTGTACAAACTGGTTTTTGAATTGGGATTTAAAATCGTCATCCGGTTTTGTCTGGCTTTCCACATACGCAGCCATTTCCAGTTTGATGCTTACATACAACGAAACGATCAAATCGTCTTTTGTTGGATAATAATGGAATAACGTACCGTTTGCGACTCCGGCTTCTTTCGCGATTTTGCTGGTTGGCGTGCCGTGAAAACCAAATTCCACAAATAGTTTTAACGCCGCTGCCAATAATTCTTTTTGTTTATCCATTTTAGATTGACTAATCAGTCGATAAAAGTAGTTGTATTTTTTGAAATAAAATTGAAATTTTGAAATTTTTAACTTTGGAGGTTTTGGGTCCAAGGTTTAGGATCCAAAGTTCGGGGTTCAAGGTATAAGGTGGAAGATCCAAGGTTCGAGGTGTAATATTAAAGTGGAATTTAATGCCTAGACGCAAAACCCAAAACCCAAAACCCAAAACCCAGAACCCAGAACCCAGGACCCAGGACCCAGAACCCAGAACCCAGAACCCAATACCGTGTACCCAATACCGTGTACCCAAAACCTCAAACGTTAATTATTCATTATCAATTATCCATTATTCATTATCAATTGCTTATATTTGCACGCAATTTAACTACAACTACAGATTGCAATGATCGCACACAACTCCAAGATTATCGGCGAAGGATTAACATACGATGACGTCCTTTTGGTTCCCAATTATTCGAATGTGCTTCCGCGAGAAGTCAGTATCAAATCCAAATTTTCTAAAAATATCACGCTAAACGTTCCCGTTGTTTCCGCAGCGATGGACACCGTAACCGAAAGTGCTATGGCAATCGCTATGGCGCAGGAAGGCGGAATTGGCGTATTGCATAAGAATATGACGATTGAGCAACAGGCAGCGAAAGTCAGAAAAGTGAAACGCGCCGAATCTGGGATGATCATCGATCCGGTCACGTTGCCACTAACTTCAACCGTGGCCGATGCTAAAAATGCCATGAAAGAATTCGGAATTGGCGGAATCCCTATTGTTGATGAAAACCAGAAATTAAAAGGAATTGTCACGAATCGCGACCTGCGTTTTGAAAAAAACAATTCACGCCCGATCATCGAAATCATGACTAGTGAAAACCTTGTAACGGTTGCAGAAGGCACTTCTTTAGAAGAAGCCGAAGTCATTTTGCAAGGCCATAAAATTGAAAAATTACCGGTCATTAATAATGACAATAAATTAGTCGGACTGATCACGTTTCGCGACATTACAAAACTGACCCAAAAACCCATTGCAAACAAAGACACTTACGGGCGTTTGCGTGTGGCAGCGGCAATCGGAGTGACCGGCGATGCGGTTCAAAGGGCAGAAGCA
>Ga0081606_1000091_pt1 | contig 64131 bp, 58 predicted proteins | sample EareggfetidaYelm_FD_71127 | JGI IMG/M metagenome (GOLD analysis project Ga0081606, IMG submission 71127) | Earthworm egg capsule microbial community from the University of Washington, USA - E. fetida Yelm (SPADES assembly) (version 2) | ecosystem: Host-associated > Annelida > Reproductive system...
GCAAATGATTTACGCCGGAAAGGAATTGTACCTTAAAGATATTTTATTGCCGGATTATTCCGACGCAGATAAAATGGGTTATTCGCCTGAGCAAATAGCCTGGAGCCACGAAAATGAAAGTTATATGTGGCGGTTTTTTATCGAGAACCAGTTGCTGTATGATACCGATCAAAAACTGATTCCACGTTTCATCAATCCGGCGCCGTTCTCAAAATTCTATCTTGAAATCGACAACGAAACCCCGGGCAGAATAGGAGCGTGGCTGGGCTGGCAAATCGTTCGTTCGTATATGAAAAACAACCAAACATTCGTGACCGAATTACTAAAAATGGATGCCAAAGAAATATTTGAAAAATCTAAATACAAACCGAAGAAAAATGGCGAATAATATTACCTCAGAAATAAAATTTACAGTAGAACTGGATGAAAACCGGGTTCCCGAAAAACTATTATGGTCGGCTCAAGATGGCGGAGTCAACGAAGAAGAAGCCAAAGCGATGATGCTTTCCATTTGGGACAGCAAAGCCCAGGAAACACTTCGGATTGATTTATGGACCAAAGACATGCCGGTCGATGAAATGAAATTGTTCTTTCATCAAACTTTAGTAGCGATGTCAGATACATTCCGACGTGCGACTGATGACGAGAAAATGGCTGATACGATGAAAGACTTCTGTGATTATTTTGCAGATAAACTCGAATTGACGAAATCATAATTTAAGTTTGAGCATAAAAAAACCGGATACTAAGTCCGGTTTTTTTCTGTTATTTAAGCAAATATTCCTGCATAAAGCGAATGACTGCCAGTCGCTGGTAATCTACATTAGGTTTTTTTCTAAAACCGTGGCCTTCGTCTTTGGCTTCGAGATACCAAACCACATTGCCCTGCGCTTTTAACTTGTCACGCATTTGGGTGGCTTCGGTAACCGGAACACGCGGATCGTTTGTCCCCTGAATAATAAATAACGGTTTTTTGATTTTATCGATATTGTTCAACGGTGCAATTTTTTCAAAAAACGCAGCCATTTTCGGATCGCGTTCGTCGCCATATTCAACACGTCTTAAATCGCGGCGGTATTCTTCAGTGTTTTTCAGGAAAGTCGTAAAGTGCGAAATCCCAACAATATCTACAGAGCATTTGATCCTGTCGGCATAATGAAAAGCGGTTGCCAAGGTCATGTAACCGCCATAACTGCCGCCCATAATCATAATCCGGTCTTCATCGAGTTCAGGCTGTTGTGCGATCCAGTCCAGTAATGCACCAATATCTTTAACCGAATCTTCGCGTAAAAAACCGTTGTCTTTTGCAATGTATGTTTTCCCAAATCCTGAGGAGCCTCGAACGTTTGGAGTAATATAAGCCACGCCCATTTCATTCGTATAATAATTGCTCGAACCTAAAAATGATGCTTGCGATTGACCTTCCGGTCCGCCATGAATGCTAATGATCACCGGTCTTTTTCCTGTAAATTTGGCTGCAGCCGGATAATAAAAACCGCTGATTTTCATATTGTCGAAACTTTTCCATTCGATTGCTTTCGGAAGCGAAATGTCATTTTCCTGAATTTCTCCGAGTTCACTTTTGGTCCAAGGTTGGATCTTTCCCGATTTAAGGTCGAGTTTGTAAACATCCGAAGACGTTTTTGCTGTCGATTGTGTAAAGAAAATGCTTTGGCCGTCTTTTGTAAAATCCATACCGCCAATCAATCCGACAGGAATATTCGGGATTTCTTTATACGTTTTATCCGTAGTATTCATCAGATATGCCTTATCAAGTCCGGCTTCATTGGTCACAAAAACCATAGATTTTTTGTCTTCTGACAAATTGTAAAATTCGACATCCCACGGAATATTCGAAGTGTAATATGTCACTTTTTTCGTTGCCGGATTGATGGTTGCCAATCGCTGGAATTCAAAATCCTTATCGGTTATAAACCAGATTTCATTCGCATTGTTTGAAAAACTGGCATTCGATTGTACAATGTTTTTAGAGTTCCTGTTGGTGATTTCGGTCAACTTACCATTTTCGGTATTCAACGACCACAAATGCGATTCGTTTGCAGAAACATATTCGCTAACCAAAAGTGTTTTGCTGTCATCTGAGATATCAGAAATGCCCCAGCCGCCACCTTTGACTTCCAAAACGAGTTTCGTTGCTGCCGGATTGTTCGGATCCATAAAGTAAATGTCGCGGTCGCCGCCGTTTCTTTTGGTTGACGAAAAATAAAAACCTTTGCCGTCTTTGGTCCAGGTTACGCCGCCATTTTGCGAACGGCCGCCGTCAGTCAGTAAAGTCGATTGCAGTGTTTTTAAATCGAATTTGAACAATTGCCCAAACTCATTTCCGCCAATATCTTTCGAATAAATGAGGTAATCGCCTTTGATCGGTTCGTATTTTGCGCCGCCAACCGGTTCGTCAAAAAACGTGATTTGTGTTCGTGCGCCCATTGGCTGAACCACTTTATGCAGTTGTGAAGTTGCGCCAAAACGTGTACTGATGATAATTTCATTCCCAAGCGGATGAATGCTGGCCAGTCCGGCGCCACGGGATTCAGCATATTTTTTAACCTGAGCAGCCAATTCCTTCGAAATTTCGGGAATGTTTTGTGCAATCAGGTTTTCATTCGGAACGACAACGTTTTTATTTTGTTGTGCAAAAGCCAGCGCGCTGGAAAGGAATAACACGCCTAAAAGTTTGGTTTTTTTCATATTGGTTGATATGTTAATGTTTCTAATCGAATGTCGAATGTCGAATGTCGAACGGCAATCGCATGACGACGTTGAACTTTCAGACTTTACTCATTTGACTGTCTTTGAACCAATATATTACAAAAAAATCGAAGAATTTAATTGTTGTTCTTAAAAATTTCCTCGTTCACTTCTTCGATATATGAAAGGACGTCCTCTTTTCCGGTGGTTTCGGTTGCTGAGGTAACGAAAAAATTCGGCATTTCAGCCCAATTGTTCGCCAGCATTTGTTTGCGATAGGCGGCAATGTGCGAATCCACTTTCACGCGGCTGATCTTGTCGGCTTTGGTAAAAATAATGCCAAACGGAATTTCGCTTTCGCCCATGTATTCCATAAATTCCAGATCGATATTTTGCGCCTCGTGGCGAATGTCAATCAGTACGAACGCACATACAAGCTGTTCTCTTTTCTCAAAATAATCGGTGATGAATTGCTGGAAAACGGATTTTGTTTTCTTCGAAACTTTTGCATAACCATAACCGGGTAAATCGACTAAAAACCAATTGTTGTTGATTTTAAAATGGTTGATCAACTGTGTTTTTCCAGGTCTTCCCGAAGTTTTGGCGAGGTTTTTATGATTCGTCAACATATTGATCAATGACGATTTCCCTACATTCGAACGGCCGATAAATGCATATTCCGGAAGCATTTCCTTTGGGCATTTGTCGACTTCAGAGTTGCTGATGATAAATTCGGCTGTGGTAATTTTCATAATCAATAATTTTGGCAAAGGTAAGTAAAAAAGAAACTGCTACTTTCCATATTTTATTGGGAAAATAGCAGTTTAAATATTTTTATAATCTTACAAATGTTTCTCTTTCAACCAGCCGTGCATCAAAGTATTAAACTCATCCGGATGCTCCATCATCGCAGCGTGTCCGCATTTGTCAATCCAATACAAAGCAGAATTTGGAAGCAATTGGTGAAATTCCTCTGCAACTTCCGGTGGTGTGACTTTGTCATTTTTCCCCCAAATGATACAGGTTGGGACATGCATTTTTGGCAAATCTTTAGCCATATTGTGGCGAATCGCGCTTTTAGCGATGGTTAATGTTTTGATCAGTTTGATGCGGTCGTTAGCCATCGAATAAACTTCTTCAACGATTTCGGGCGTCGCTACTTTTGGATCATAAAAAACGTCTTCGGCTTTTTTCTGAATGTATTCGCGGTCGCCGCGTCTCGGGTAACTGTCGCCCATCGCACTTTCGTAAAGTCCCGAACTTCCTGTAATGACAAGTCCGAGCATTTTCTCCGGATACATTTTCGTATGGTACAAAGCGATGTGTCCGCCAAGCGAATTTCCAAGCAAAATCACGCGCTCAAAACCTTTATAGGTAATAAAATCCTTCACATATTTGGCGAAAGCCTTGACGTTGGTTTTTAAGATATTTTGGGTGTAAATCGGCAATTCCGGTATCACAACTTTATAGCCGTTTTTCGGAAAAAATTCTGCCACGCCGTCAAAGTTGCTAAGTCCGCCCATCAATCCGTGTAAGATGATGATTGGCGTGCCTTCGCCGGCTTCAAAGTATTTGTATTTTCCTTCTTTTTTTAAATCTTGTTCCATTGGTGTCATTAAATCCCGAGTTAGCAGGAGTCCACAAATATATAATTTTATAGGCATATGTTATGCTGTTTCATGTTATTTGAACGGTAAAAAAATCATTGTGAATTCCAAATAAATTGATTTTTCAACGATTTTAAGAATATCGCCATTTATGATAAAAAAGGGTATAAATGATGAATTTTTAAGCAATCACAACATGTTTTTTTTAAATAATCCATATTTCTTAACAATTTGTTAAATAAGTCTTTGCGTGCCAAATGCGTGTTGTTGCGGATTTGAAACTCAAGTGGTAAAACTTATCAACAAAGTGGTAGAAAGTGGTATTAAGTGGTAAAATATTTTATATTTTTGCTCATATTCTATCTAAAATCATTTTGTGAATTCAATTGTTGGAACATATGAGTGTAAAGTTGACGCCAAAGGAAGGCTGCTTTTGCCAGCGCCTTTGAAGAAACAATTGTCAGCTTCGCTTCAGGATGGTTTTGTCCTGAAACGCTCTGTTTTTCAACCTTGTCTCGAATTGTATCCGATGGAAGAATGGAATGTGATGATGCAGAAAATCAACAAACTAAACCGTTTCGTCAAAAAAAACAACGACTTCATTCGCAGGTTTACAGCTGGAGTGAAAATCGTTGAAATCGACAACCTCGGTCGTTTGCTGATTCCGAAAGATTTAACTGTTTTTGGATCGATTTCTAAAGATGTGGTCTTGTCATCGGCAGTGAACATCGTAGAAATCTGGGATAAAGATTTGTATGAAAAATCGCTCGATAATTCGGAAGTGGATTTTGCTGATTTGGCAGAAGATGTAATGGGAAATTTAAATGACGATGACAATGGACTATCATAATCCGGTTTTGCTTAAAGAAACGGTCGATGGGTTGAATATCAATCCTGACGGCGTTTACGTGGATGTGACGTTCGGTGGTGGTGGCCATTCTAAAGAAATTTTACGCCATTTGGGTCCAAATGGAAAGTTATTCGCTTTCGATCAGGACGAAGATGCTTTAGCAAATGCTTTGGAAGACGAACGGTTTACATTGATCGGTGAGAATTTCAGGTTCATCAAAAGGTTTTTGCGTTTTCACGGAATCCGTCAGGTTGATGGAATTCTGGCCGATCTGGGTGTTTCATCGCACCAGTTTGACGTTGCGGAGCGTGGATTTTCAACACGTTTCGATGCCGAGCTCGACATGAGAATGAATCAAAAAAGTGAAATCAGTGCGTACAGTGTTGTAAATGATTACGATGAAACGAATTTACGCCGTGTTTTTTACGATTACGGCGAACTTAAAAATGCTCCGGCAATTGCGCGCGTCATTTTAGAAGCCCGCGATTTTGAGCCGATCAAAAATACCGAACAATTAAAAAATGTGCTGAGCCGGTTTTTACCTGCGCACAAAAGCAATAAGATTTTAGCCCAGATGTATCAGGCGATCCGGATCGAAGTGAATCAGGAAATGGATGTTTTAAAGGAATTTTTAGAACAATCGCTCGAAATCCTGAAACCCGGCGGAAGATTAAGCGTGATTTCATACCATTCATTAGAAGACCGATTGGTTAAACGGTACATCAAAAACGGCATGTTTGAAGGCGAACCGGAACGCGATTTCTTCGGAAATTTTAGCGTTCCATTCAAAACCATCGGAAAACTCATTGTTCCGGATGCTGCCGAAATCAAAATCAACAACCGCGCCCGCAGTGCCAAACTCAGAATCGCAGAAAAAATATAACATTTCATTTTAGTAATAAAGTAGCCAAAAAGGGAAAATGAAAAACGGAGTCTACAGTATATTAAAAGCAAGATACCTTATCAATGAGGATGCAAACGCAGCGAAAAACTGGCGTTTCATTGTCTTTTTGATCCTGCTCGCGATACTGATGATTGCCAATACCCAGCGTTACGAACAAAAAGTTTTCAAAATTATTGCGTTAACAAGTGAAGTCAAAGAATTAAGATCGGAATTCGTAGACCGAAGATCTGAACTGATGAAACTCAAAATGGAATCGACAGTTTCAACCGAAATGGAAGCCAAGCAAATTTTCCCTTCATCGGTTCCTCCAACAAAAATCAAAGTCAAAAAAGAACCTGAAAAAGGATTTTTCCAAAAATTATGGCAGTAGAAGATAAACATATTTCTTACCGGATGTATCTCGTTGCATTTGCGATGTTTATCATGGCTGTGGCGATTGCTGTCAAGCTTACGAATATTCAATGGGTTGACGGCGATTATTACCGAAAATTAGGTAATGAACGAACGGTTAAGGACTTTGTGATCCCGGCAAATAAAGGCAATATTTATTCTGCTGACGGAAGTTTGCTGGCCACATCCATACCAAATTACACGATCCGTTTTGATGCCGTTGCGCCAAAAGGTGAAGCTTTTGAAAAAAATGTCAAAGCGCTGGCCGATTCATTGTCATTTTTATTGGGCAAACCGGCAAGCAATTTCCAGTCGGATCTTAGAAAAGCACGTGCGAACAAAAACCGCTATTTCCTTGTTGCCCGCGATTTGAGTTATACCGAATACATGAAAATCAAGAGTTTTCCACTGTTCAATCTCGGCGCTTACAAGGGCGGAATCATCACCGAACAAAAAACCATCCGCGAATACCCAATCGGAAAAATCGCATGGAGAACCATTGGTTACGAACGCATCAGCGAAAATGCCGGCCATTACGGAAAAGGAATCGAATGGGCGTATCGCAAATATCTGAACGGAAAAGACGGAAAAATCCTAAAACAAAAAATTGCAAAAGGGCAGTGGAAACCGATTCGAGACATCAATGAAGTAGAGCCGCAGGACGGTTTTGACGTGACTTCGACAATTGATGTGTATATTCAGGACATTGCGCACCACGCCTTATTAAAGCAATTGAAATTATATGATGCCGATCACGGTTGTGTTGTTGTTATGGAAACCAAAACCGGTTATGTAAAAGCAATTGCAAACCTGGGCCGCGATAAATCTACCGACAGCACCTATTACGAAACTGAAAATTACGCGATCCGCGAATCTCACGAGCCGGGCTCGACTTATAAATTGGCCGATTTAATGGCGTTGCTCGATGATAAAAAAGTCGATACGAGCCAGGTATACGACAGCCATGGCGGAATAGTGACTTACTCTGGTTCAAAAGTACGCGACTCCCACACCGGAGGTTATGGAAAAATTTCACTTGCCAGAGGTTTTGAAGTGTCTTCGAATACTGTGATGGTGCAGGCCGTTTACGAAAATTACAGAAAAGACCCGAAACAGTTTATTGCCCATTTGAACGATTACGGCTTGACAAAAACGCTCGGATTGCCGTTTGAAGGTGAAGGAAAACCGTATGTTCCGCAGCCGGGTGACAAACATTGGAGCGCGATTTCATTGCCGTGGATGGCTTTTGGATACGGTGTTTCGATTACGCCTTTGCAAACGCTGACTTATTATAATGCCGTTGCCAATAACGGTGTGATGGTCAAACCACAATTCGTTTCTGAAATCAAAGAATGGAACAAAACAATCAAAAAGTTCAATCCGATTGTAACCAATCCTAAAATTTGTTCGGATGAAGCACTCAAAAAAGTACAGGCGGTTTTGGCGAATACTGTAAAAAGAGGAACCGGAGCCAAGTTGTATTCAAAAGATTTCCCGATGGCAGGAAAAACAGGAACTGCAGCAGCGAATTACAATAAAAAAGACGGAACGGAGAAGCATTACATTTCGTCATTCGTAGGGTATTTTCCTGCAAATGATCCAAAATATTCGTGCATTGTAGTGGTTCACGAACCAAATACTTCAAAAAACAATTATTACGGGGCTGACGTGGCCGGGCCTGTTTTCAAAAGGATCGCCCAAAAGATTTTTACCGATGCGCCTTCAATGAACGAAATCAAAAACCTGAATAAGAAAAACCCGAAAGTCGAAAAAGACTATTCGGAATATTCAGTGCTCGCTCAGGAAAAATACACGACAATCCCAAATTTAAAAGGCATGGCCGGAATGGATGCTGTCGCTTTACTTGGGAATTTAGGAATGAAAGTTAAAGTCATAGGTATCGGAACGGTCAAGAAACAATCGATCCAACCGGGACAGAATTTAGATAAAAACGCAACCATTATATTAGAATTATCGTGATCAGCCTGAAAGAAATATTGTACAAAGTGGGCATCGAAGCCGTGCATGGTTCGACCGAAATCGCTATTGAAAAAATGGCTTTCGATTCGAGGCAGATCACTGCAAACGATGTTTTTATTGCTATTCGCGGAAGCGTTTCAAATGGCCACGATTTTATCGAAAAAGCGATCAGCCTTGGGGCAACAGCCATTGTTTGTGATGTTTTTCCGGAGATAATGGTAGACGGAATCACTTATGTTCAGGTCAAAGACACCAACAAAGCGATGGCGTTTATGGCGGCGAATTATTTCGGAAATCCGTCACAAAACCTGAAACTCGTTGGTATTACCGGAACGAACGGCAAAACGACAATCGCTTCTTTATTGTATCAACTGTTCAAAAAAGCAGGATTTAAAGTCGGATTGCTTTCGACAGTAAAAATCCTTGTGGATGAGAAAGAATATCCGGCAACACATACGACTCCGGATTCGATTACCATCAATCATTTTTTAAAAGAAATGAATGATTCAGGTGTCGAATATTGTTTTATGGAAGTGTCGTCGCATGGCATCCATCAAAAAAGAACCGAAGCATTGGAATTTGCCGGCGGCGTATTTACGAATTTGTCGCACGACCATCTCGATTACCATCCGACATTTGCGGAATACCGCGATGTTAAAAAATCGTTTTTCGACCATTTGCCAAAATCGGCGTTTGCTTTGGTAAACATTGACGACAAAAACGGACTGGTGATGATGCAGAATTCGTCAGCTAGAAAACTGACCTATGCGCTAAAAACTTACGCGGATTACAAAGCACAAATATTAGAAAATCAATTGTCAGGTTTGTTGCTGAAAATCAATGACAATGAAGTTTGGGTGCGATTGATCGGAACATTTAATGCTTATAATTTATTGGCGATATACGGAACTGCGGTCGAATTGGGACTTGAAAGTTTTGAAGTGTTGCGATTATTATCCGAATTAGAAAGTGTTTCCGGCAGATTTCAATTCATTATTTCAGACAACCAAATTACAGCAATTGTCGATTACGCGCACACGCCGGATGCTTTGGACAATGTGTTGAAAACCATAAACGACATCCGAACCAAAAATGAACAATTGATTACTGTTGTGGGTTGTGGCGGCGATCGCGATACGACCAAACGCCCGATTATGGCAAACATCGCCACGGCATTAAGCGATAAAGTTATTTTGACATCGGATAATCCGCGCAGCGAAAACCCGGAAGATATTATTGCCGACATGGAAAAAGGCGTGGAACCGCAACACTATAAAAAAACCATCGCGATCACCGACAGGAAACAGGCGATTAAAACCGCTTGCCAACTCGCCGCGCCAAACGATATCATTCTGATTGCAGGAAAAGGACACGAAACCTATCAGGAAATTAAAGGCGAACGCCAGCATTTCGACGATATGGAAACCGTAACGACACTATTGAAAGAACTCAATAAATAGAAAATTATGCTGTATTATTTATTCGAATATTTAGACAAAACCCTCGACATTCCTGGAACTGGCGTGTTCCAGTATATTACATTCCGTTCGGGATTGGCAATTATGTTGTCACTGATTTTGTCTACCGTTTTCGGAAAAAAGATCATCAACTTTTTAAGAAGACAGCAGGTTGGAGAAACGGTACGCGAACTTGGGCTCGCAGGCCAGAATGAAAAAGCGGGAACGCCAACAATGGGCGGACTCATCATTATTTTTGCGACTTTAGTTCCGGTTTTTTTACTGACTAAACTCGATAATATATACATCATTTTATTAGTGGTTACGACTTTATGGATGGGAACCATCGGTTTTATAGACGATTACATTAAGATTTTCAAAAAAGACAAACAAGGGTTAAAGGGAATTTTTAAAGTGATCGGGCAAGTTGGATTGGGATTGATCGTCGGGTCTGTGTTGTATCTGCATCCGGGCGTAACGGTTCGAAAAGACATGCCAAAATCAATTTCCCTGAAACAAACCGAAAATGTTTTTAGCCAGGCGCCGATCGATGAAAAATCAACAGCCACAACGATTCCGTTCTTAAAAAATAATGAGTTTGATTATGCCTCAGTTTTGAAATGGATCGGCGACGATTACGAAAACTGGGCGTGGATTATTTTTATTCCAATCGTAATTTTCATCATTACGGCAGTATCAAATGGCGCAAATCTTACCGATGGGATCGATGGTTTGGCCGCCGGAACATCAGCGATTTCAGTCATAGCGCTCGGAATTTTCACATTCGTTTCAGGGAATATTATTTTTTCGAGTTACCTCAATATTATGTACATCCCGAATTCGGGTGAAATGACGGTTTTTATCGCGGCTTTTGTCGGCGCATTAATCGGATTTTTATGGTACAATTCGTATCCGGCAGCCGTATTTATGGGTGATACCGGAAGTTTAACTATCGGCGGAATCATCGCGGTTTTAGCAATTGCCGTTCGTAAAGAAATGCTGATTCCGTTATTGTGCGGGATTTTTCTGGTCGAAAATGCCTCAGTGATTTTACAAGTCAGTTATTTTAAATTCACCAAAAGGCGCTACGGCGAAGGCAGACGGATTTTCCTGATGTCGCCTTTGCATCACCATTACCAGAAAAAAGGCTACCATGAAAGTAAGATCGTAACACGCTTTTGGATTGTTGGAATATTGCTTGCCATTTTATCCATCGTAACCTTAAAGTTAAGATAATGCAGCGGCTCGTAATTCTTGGCGGAGGCGAAAGCGGCGTCGGTACGGCCATTCTCGGAAAGAAAAAAGGATATGATGTTTTTGTATCCGATTTCGGGAAAATCAAAAATAATTATAAAGAAGTTCTTACCATTAACGGTATCAAATGGGAAGAGGAAACCCATACGGAAAAGAAAATCCTCAATGCCGATGTCGTGATGAAAAGCCCGGGAATTCCCGATAAATCACCAATTGTCAAAAAACTGGTCGAAGCCGGAATCCCGGTCATTTCCGAAATTGAATTCGCCGCACCATTCACCGATGCGATCACAATCGGAATCACCGGAAGCAACGGCAAAACGACAACAACAATGCTGACCTATCATTTGCTAAAATCAGCAGGATTGAATGTCGGCCTCGGCGGAAACATCGGAAAAAGCTTTGCCTGGCAGGTTGCTGAAGACCAATATGATGTTTACGTACTGGAATTAAGCAGTTTCCAATTGGACGGCATCATCGATTATAAGCCGCACATCGCGATTTTAACGAATATCAGCCCGGATCATTTGGATCGTTACGAATACAAATATGAGAAATACATCAATTCCAAATTCAGGATCACAATGAACCAGACAGCGGAAGATTATTTCATTTACGATGCAGACGACGCAGCAATTGCCGACTGGATGAAAAACAACAAAATAAAAGCCCGAACCATTCCATTTTCACTCGATAAAACCTTTGAAAACGGAGCATTCATAAAACAAAACAAAATGGAAATTAACATCAACGAAGAAGAATTCATCATGGAAACCGAAAGCATTGCGCTCGAAGGCAAACACAACCTGAAAAATGCGATGGCCGCTACATCGGTAGCCAAATTGATGCAGATCAGGAAAGCCACGATCCGTGAGAGTTTGTCGAATTTCCAGGGTGTCGAGCACCGTTTGGAGAAAGTCCTCAAAATCCAAAACGTGCAGTACATCAACGATTCAAAAGCAACGAATGTTAACGCGACATTTTTTGCGCTCGACAGCATGAATGTGCCAACGGTCTGGATCGTCGGCGGGGTCGATAAAGGAAATGACTACACCGAACTTATGGCTTTAGTACGCGAAAAAGTCAAAGCGATCGTATGCCTCGGTGTTGACAATAAAAAAATCATCGACGCTTTCGGGAATGTTGTCGATGTGATGATCGAAGTCGACAATATGAATGATGCCGTAAGAATGTCACAGCGTTTGTCAGAAAAAGGCGACGCGGTTTTACTATCTCCGGCCTGCGCGAGTTTCGATTTGTTCGAGAATTATGAGGATCGTGGAAGACAGTTTAAACAGGCAGTGCAGAATTTATAATCGTCGAAAGTCAAATGTCGAAAGTCGAACGGTTAGGAGCCGGGAACCTGCTATCCGCTATATCTTTTGTTCCGCTGTGCTACACAAAAGGATGCCGCTGCTATCAGGGCTAGGGATTCGATTAAACAACAAGCAATAAAATAAATTAAGCCAATCTTGGCAAAAACTAAGGTACTCAGGTAACCGCAACTAGCAACTCAAATGAAACAGCTGTTAAACAATCTAAAAGGAGACAAGGTAATCTGGACATTCGTGGCCTTATTAGCACTGTTTTCGTTTATGCCGGTTTTCAGCGCGAGCAGCAACCTCGCCTATATGGGCCACGGAACCGGCAATACGCTCGGGTATCTCGTGAAACATCTGGCGCACATTTGCATCGGTTTTTCGATTATTTACATGGTGCATAAAGTGCCGTATCACTATTTTCGTGCGATTTCACGCGTCGCGCTTCCGGTCGTCTGGATTTTATTGGCGTATACGCTGATCAAAGGAACCGTCATCGCCGGAGCCAACGCCAGCCGATGGATTCAGGTGCCTTTCATCGGAATTACCTTTCAAACATCAACCTTAGCATCCATTGTATTGATGATTTTCGTGGCGCGGTATTTATCCAAAACCCGTGAAACACCGGTAACTTTTCAAAACTCATTATGGGAATTGTGGACACCGGTTTTTGTGACTTTAATGTTTATTTTACCGGCCAACTTTTCGACTGCAGCATTAATGTTTGCTATGGTTGTGATGCTAACGTTCATCGGAAAGTATCCATTAAAATACATCGGTTTTATTATCGGAATGGGTGTTGCAGCGTTAATGCTTTTCGTATTGATGAGCAAAGCGTTTCCGGATGCGAAATTTTTCAACCGTGTCCACACCTGGGAAAGCCGGCTTGAGAATTTTACGACAGACAAACCCGATGAAGACGATTACCAGATCGAAAAAGCAAAAATCGCAATCGCCTCAGGTGGCATCCAAGGCCTCGGACCGGGAAAAAGTGTACAGAAAAATTTCCTTCCGCAATCGTCATCAGATTTTATCTATGCGATTATTGTGGAAGAATACGGCCTGATTGGCGGAATCGCAGTACTGTGTTTGTACATGTTGCTGTTTTTCCGATTCATCGTCGCGGCACACAAAGCGAATTCACTATTCGGAAAACTCGTCGTCGTTGGTGTCGGATTTCCAATCGTATTCCAGGCGTTAATTAATATGGCTGTTGCTGTCGAATTATTGCCGGTAACAGGACAAACGCTGCCGCTGATTTCAAGCGGAGGAAGTTCGATTTGGATGACCTGCATCGCCCTTGGAATCATCATCGGCGTAACCAAAAAAGAAGAAGAAGTCGCCGCCGAACGCGAAGAAAAAGAACAAAGAGAAGAAACATTGCGAAGAATGATCGACGCGCAAATCAAACGCGAAGAAGAAGCTGAAGCCGCTTTACTCGCCGGAGAAACACCCGAAAGTTATTCGATTGAAGATAAAACAAACCCGATGAACGCGGTTCTCGGAAAACCGTAAAGGTGCAAGGTAAAAGGTCAAAGGTACAGGTAGCGCTGCCTTGAACCATGAACCCAAAACCCTGAACCCAACAAAAAAATGAAAAAACTAAAATTCATACTAAGCGGCGGCGGAACCGGTGGGCACATCTACCCGGCGATCGCTATTGCCAATGAATTGAAGTCGCGTTTCCCTGATGCCGAGTTCCTGTTCGTAGGGGCAAAAGACAAAATGGAAATGCAGAAAGTACCGCAGGCCGGTTATAAAATCAAAGGCTTGTGGATTGCCGGTTTGCAACGCCGATTGACATTTGACAACACGCTTTTTCCTGTCAAACTGATCACGAGTTTGCTCAAAGCCAGAACGATCATCAGCGATTTTAAACCCGATGTCGTCATTGGAACCGGCGGATTTGCAAGCGGTCCTTTATTGCAGGTCGCGTCGATTGCGGGGATTCCAACGGTAATCCAGGAACAAAATTCGTATCCCGGGATTACAAATAAATTGCTGAGTAAAAAGGCGGATAAAATTTGCGTGGCCTACGAAAATTTAGAACGGTTTTTTCCAAAATTTAAAATGGTGCTTACTGGAAATCCGGTACGCCAGGATTTAATTGATATTGAAAGCAAGCGCGAAGAAGCCATTGAATATTTCAATTTAGATCCAAATAAAAAAACGCTTTTGGTAATTGGCGGAAGCCTTGGTGCCAGAAGGATCAACCAATTGATTGCAAAAGAACTCGTGGGTTTTAGTGCGCAAAATGTCCAGGTGATCTGGCAATGCGGCAAACTGTATTTTGACGAATACCAGCATTTTGATGACAAAGAAAATGTGAAAGTATTGTCATTTATAGACCGGATGGATTTGGTTTACGCTGCCGCAGATGTAGTGATTTCGCGTGCCGGAGCATCGTCGGTTTCAGAATTGTGCATCGTCGGGAAACCGGTGATTTTTATTCCGTCACCAAATGTAGCCGAGGACCATCAGTCAAAAAATGCGCAGTCGATTACGGATAGAAACGGAGCGATTTTGATCAGGGAATCCGAATTGGATACACAATTCACCAACATTTTCAACAATCTTTTATCAGATGAAAATCTACAAAAAAGCCTGTCGGAAAATATTAAAAAATTAGCAAAAGTAAATGCGACAAAAGATATCGTCGAAGAAATAATTAAGTTCATCAAAACTTAGGAACTTAGGTTCTCTGTCACTCAGCAACTATGAATTTAAACCAAATACATAACGTCTATTTCATTGGCATCGGAGGCATCGGAATGAGCGCGCTTGCAAGGTATTTTAAGTACATCGGCAAGAACGTTTCCGGTTACGATAAAACGCCAACGATGTTAACTGAAGAGCTTATCACTGACGGCATCAACATTCATTTCGAAGATTCGATCGCGTTGATTCCGAAAGATTATTATGTAGAAAATACGCTAGTGATTTATACACCAGCCGTTCCTGCAACCCACTGCGAATGGCATTATTTCCTTGAGCGAAATTATCACATTAAAAAAAGGGCAGAAGTACTTGGGATTATTACGAGAGACACGTTTTGTTTCGCTGTTGCCGGCACGCATGGTAAGACGACAACTTCAAGTATTTTAGGGCATATTTTGTATGAAAGTGGTGCTGATGTGACGGCTTTTGTTGGTGGAATTGTCGAAAATTACAACTCGAATTTAATCGGAAGCGGCAAAACCGTAACGGTTGTTGAAGCGGATGAATTCGATCGTTCCTTTTTGCATTTGCATCCCAATATTGCTTGCGTGACATCAATGGATGCGGATCATCTGGATATTTATGGCGATTCGGCAGCGATTGAGAAATCATTTGAGGAATTTGCTTTAAAGGTCGAAGATCCAAATAAATTATTCATTGCCAAAGGCCTGCCATTAAACGGTATTACGGTCGCGGTCAATGAAGAGGCACAGTTCAAAGCATTTAATATCAGAATCGAAAATTCACAATATGTTTTTGACGTGCAAACGCCGACAGAAACGATCAAGGATTTGCGTTTCGGATTGCCCGGAACCCATAATCTGACAAATGCATTAATGGCTTTAGCGATGGCGATCACTTATGGTTCCCCAACCGCAGCCCTTGCTAAAGCTTTAATGTCATTTAAAGGCATCAAACGCCGTTTTTCGTATCAGATCCAGACCGGAGATTTGGTTTATATTGACGATTATGCACACCATCCAACGGAAATAAACGCCGTACATCAGGCTGTTTCCGAATTGTACCCGAATGAAAAAGTACTTGCGATTTTCCAGCCGCATTTGTTCAGTAGGACGAAAGATTTTGCCGATGATTTTGCGAAAAGCCTGTCGCAATTTGATGAGGTAATTTTACTCGATATTTATCCGGCAAGAGAATTGCCGATGGAAGGAATTACCTCACAATGGCTGTTGGATAAAATGACAAACCCGAATAAAAAATTGGTTTCAAAAGAAGCGTTGATCGCTGAAATAAAAGCCAGCGATGCCAAAATTATAGTTACAATCGGAGCCGGAGATATTGGTGAAATGGTAAAATCGATTAAAGAAAGTTTGTTATGAAAATATTTAACTGGTCAAATATCAGATTAATCCTAATGTTTGCGTTAGTAGTGTTCCTGTATTCGTTCACTTCGCAAAGAAATGCGCATCGGAAATTAACCAAATCAGTCGTGGTTTTTACCGATGATACCAGTCCGTTTATTCGACAGGAATCGGTTAATAAATTGTTAATAGAAAATAAAACGGATGCAAAAACCATTGAAAAACTTGGGGTAGATTTGAACAAGCTGGAAAAAACCATCAACAATAACCCGATGATTGAAAAATCTGAGGTTTCTGTAAGTATTGATGGCGTCTTGAAAGCTGTAGTAAAGCAAAAAACGCCGATCGCGCGTATTTTCGATGGAAATGGTTCTTTCTATATTGACTATCAAGGAAATGAAATGCCGCTTTCAGCAGAATATACCGCCCGGGTTCCATTGGTTTCGGGGGAAATTAACAGCAAAAACAAAGCAGATCTGGACAAGCTTTTACGGTTTGTTTATGACGATGAATTTTTGAGAAAAAATATCATTGGTGTCCAGATTTTGCCAAGTGGCAGCTTAAAAATGCTGAGCCGCGATTTCAATTACGAGATCGAATTTGGGAAAACGATTAACATCGAACGAAAATTCAGCAATTATAAAGCGTTTTTTCAAAAAGCTGTCAGCGACAGTTCGTTATACAAGTACAAAAATATCAATCTGAAGTTTACGCAACAGGTCGTGTGCACTAAATAAAAGGTTATGGAAAAAGAAAATATTGCAGTGGGATTAGACATCGGGACAACGAAAATTGTTGCGATGATCGGCAAGAAAAATGAGTACGGGAAACTGGAGATTTTAGGTGTTGGAAAATCCAAAAGCCTTGGTGTGGCGCGCGGTGTGGTAAATAACATCACGCAAACGATCCATTCGATCCAACAAGCCATTCTGGAAGCGGAAAACAATTCAGGTTACAAAATTAAAGACGTGGTCGTTGGAATTGCCGGACAGCATATCCGCAGCATCCAGCATAGCGATTACATCAGTCGCGGCAACGCAGAAGAAGTGATCGGTGGAAAAGACATCGATCTTTTGATCAATCAAGTTCATAAACTGGCGATGCTTCCGGGTGAGGAAATCATCCACGTATTGCCTCAGGAATTCAAAATCGACGGACAATCGGATATTAAAGAACCGATTGGGATGTACGGCGGACGTTTGGAAAGCAGTTTCCACGTAGTTGTCGGGCAAGCATCATCGATCAGAAACGTTGGAAGATGTATTCAAAGTTCAGGTATCGAATTGTCAGGATTGACCTTAGAGCCGTTGGCTTCAGCCGATGCGGTGTTGAGCCAGGAAGAAAAAGAAGCCGGAGTTGCCTTAATTGACATTGGTGGCGGAACAACAGATTTAGCGATTTTCAAAGACGGCATCATCCGCCACACGGCAGTAATTCCTTTCGGAGGAAACGTGATTACAGACGACATCAAAGAAGGCTGCTCGATCATTGAAAAACAGGCAGAACTGTTAAAAGTAAAATTTGGATCGGCCTGGCCGGGGGAAAATAAAGACAACGAAATTGTATCGATTCCGGGCTTGCGCGGAAGAGAACCGAAAGAAATTTCATTAAAAAACCTTTCGAAAATCATCCACGCGAGAGTCGTGGAAATCATCGAGCAGGTCTTTTCAGAAATCAAAGCTTACGGCCATGAAGACCCGCGCAAGAAATTGATCGCAGGAATCGTTTTGACCGGTGGTGGCGCGAATCTGAAACACATCAAACAATTGGTGGAATACATTACCGGAATGGATACGAGAATCGGATATCCAAACGAGCATTTGGCCGGAAATTCTGATGAGGAAATTTCAAGCCCGTTATACGCAACAGCGGTTGGCTTGGTGATGAACAGCATCCAGAACAAAACCCAGAGCGCGGTGAAATTCGAAACGACGGCAGTTCCTGAAAAAGTAACTTTTCAACGCGAGCGCATCATTGAAAAAGTAGAAATTGAAGAAGTTCCGGCTCCGGTAGTCGAATTGGAAACCGTGTCAAATGCACCAGCGCAATCTCACGTGCGTTCTGCCGATACGATCCAGAAACCGGAATCGACTGAAGCGAAAATTCGCCGCTCGTTCTTCGACAAGTATGTAGACAAAATAAAAGATTTTTTAGATAACGCAGAGTAGGCCCCAGCCCTCACAATAGAATAAAAACAAAAACCAAATATTATGACAAGCAACTCAGATTTTGGAAGTATTTCATTTGATTTACCAAAAAACCAATCAAATGTAATTAAAGTAATCGGTGTCGGCGGCGGCGGAAGCAACGCGATCAACCACATGTTTAAGCAGGGAATTAAAGGGGTGGATTTCATCGTTTGTAATACCGATTCCCAAGCCCTGCAAAATAGTTCCGTACCAAATAAAATCCAATTGGGGATGCATTTGACGGAAGGATTGGGTGCAGGTGCAAACCCTGAAGTGGGCCAGCAATCAGCGATCGAAAGTATTGCCGAGATTGAAAAAATGCTCGACACCAACACCAAAATGGTCTTCATCACTGCCGGAATGGGCGGTGGAACCGGAACCGGTGCGGCTCCTGTCATTGCGCAATTGGCTAAAGAACGTGACATCCTGACTGTTGGAATTGTAACGATTCCGTTCCAGTTTGAAGGAAAAGTGCGTCAGGACCAGGCTTTACAAGGTGTAGACCGTCTTAGAAAACAAGTCGATTCGCTTATTGTGATCAACAACAACAAGTTGCGTGAGGTTTACGGAAATCTTGGTTTTAAAGCCGGTTTCTCTAAAGCTGACGAAGTGCTGGCGACTGCATCACGTGGTATTGCCGAAGTGATCACGCACCACTACACGCAAAATATCGATTTAAAAGATGCGAAAACCGTATTGTCAAACAGTGGAACGGCGATCATGGGGTCTGCCACCGCATTGGGTGACAACCGTGCGAAAGAAGCGATTGTTTCTGCGCTCGATTCGCCTTTGTTGAATGACAACAAAATTACAGGTGCCAAAAACGTATTGTTGCTTATCGTTTCGGGTACGAATGAAATCACGATTGACGAAATCGGGGAAATCAACGACCACATCCAGTCGGAAGCTGGTCATAACGCAAACATCATTATGGGTGTTGGTGAAGATGAAACGCTTGGAGATGCGATCGCTGTTACAATCATCGCTACGGGATTTAATGTAGAGCAGCAAAATGAAATCGTAAACAACGAGCCAAAAAAAATTATCCACTCGCTTGACGGTGAGCAGAAATTCGTTCACGACCTGACAAAAAAAAATCTTGAAGTATTCAATTTGAATATTGATACTCCGGTAAATAAAGAAGAAAAAATCGTTTTTGAACTGATCGAAGATGAAGCGCCGAAAGCGATTGCAGAAGAACCGGTTGCTGTTGCTGAGCCAGTATTCTTTCAGCCGGAAATCAATGAAAACGAATTGATCGTTATTTCTGAATTCATCAAAAGTTTAGACGTGACTTTTGAAATTGTTTCTCCTGAAAAAGAAATGCATTTTGAAGTGAATGAGCCCGTGTTTTTTGACGTAAAAGAAATCAAGCCGGTTACCGAAACATTTGTAGCCAAAGAAGAAGAACAAGTTGCCTTTTCATTCGACCTGCCAATCGCAAAAGTAGAAACGCCGGTTGTTGATGAAAACAAAATCCTTTTTGAACTCACGAATGAAACCAGAAACATCGTCGTAAACCAGGCGGTAGAAATGGTTCCGGTAACTGAATTAAACGAAAACGGCATCATCAAATATTCGCTTGAAGAATACATGGAAATCGAAAACGATTTGCTGAATTCTAAGCCGGTAGAGCAAAAAATCGTTGCAGAACCGGTTCCGGAAGAATTAAAAATCACAATGAAAGTTCAGGAACCTTCAAACTTTTCAGCCGCTTTTGAAGAAGTGTCGCCAATGGAAATGTCAATCGAAGAAACATTAAAATTCCGCGCTGACGAAAGAAGAAGGAAATTAAAAGAGTTCAACTACAAATTCCACAACAATCCATCACGTATGGACGAATTTGAAAAAGAACCGGCTTACAAAAGATTGGGAATCGACATTTCAGGCAAACCAGCCGATAACAATAAATCGCGGACCTCATTGGGAATGGACAGTAACGACGACATTCAGTTGCGTTCGAACAATTCGTTCCTGCATGACAACGTAGATTAGCTAACTCAAAACTTGTTGCAATAACCCGGAAATCTTCTTGAATTTCGGGTTATTTTTTTTAACTTCGCTGCCGCTGATTTGCCCCGGATGGAAGTGGAAAGCCTTTTGAGACGAAAATGTATTTTTTCTAAAACTGCAAACGCGACCAACGGAAGCGATTTGCCGTTTTTAAGAAAAAAACATTTTAGGCCAAAAGCTTGAAGCGTACAGCCGGATTAAGGCACAAAACAATGACAATTATTAATTGTTTAATTATTCATTATTAATTAAAAAAATGAGTTTACAAACACAAATCATGGACGAGCTTAAAACCGCCATGAAAGCCAAAGATACCGTAGCGCTCGAATCGCTGCGTTCCATTAAATCAGAATTGCTGCTCGCTCAAACGGCTTCGGGTTCTAAAGAAGAAATCTCCGAAGACGAAGAAATCAAATTGCTGCAACGACTCGTAAAAACGCGTAAAGAAAGCGCGCGCATTTTTACCGAACAAAACCGTCCCGATCTCGCCGAACCCGAATTGGCACAGATTGCAGTAATCGAAAAATTCCTTCCGGCACAACTCAGTGAAGCCGAAGTCGAAGCCATTATAGCTAAAATCATCGCAGAAACCGGTACATCCGGAATTGCTTCTATGGGAAAAGTTATGGGAATAGCCAGTGCACAGCTCGGTGGTACAGCAGAGGGAAAAACCATTTCTACAATCGTAAAAAAGTTATTAGCGTAAGAATTAAGATTTCAACTAGACGCTTAAAATCTTAATACATATGGCTGCGTAGTTCAATGGATAGAATGCCAGATTCCGGTTCTGGTGATGGAGGTTCGAGTCCTCTCGCGGTCACTAAAATACAAAAGCCTTCAATGTTATTTTGAAGGCTTTTTTCGTTAAATGCTTTTTGTTCCAAATCCTTGATTTGCATACAAGTTTCATGATTTTGCATACCCTTCATAAAATGTTGTTGGCGAACTTTGTCTTATTAAAATAACGTTTATGAAGACAATAAATTTAGGAAATGAAGGTTTGGTTGTGCCGATTATAGGTTTGGGCTGTATGGGAATGACCGGTTTTGAAGAGGGAAATATGTATGGCCTGGCAGATGAGCAGGAAAGTATCGCTACGATTCACAAATCGCTCGAATTGGGAGGCAATTTTTTAGATACGGCCGATTTATACGGCCCCTTTAAGAATGAACAGCTTATCGCCAAAGCAATTAAAGGCAACCGGGACAAATATATTGTCGCTACCAAATTCGGTTGGGAGATTGATGCGAACGAAAAAGTGACCTGGGCTATTAATGGTAAAAAGGAATACGTGAAAAAAGCAGTGGAACGTTCCCTGAAAAACCTTAACACAGATTATATTGATTTATATTACCTGCACCGACTTGATAAAAATACGCCTGTCGAAGAAACTGTAGAAGCGATGGCCGAATTGGTAAAAGAAGGAAAAGTGGGGCATCTCGGGCTGTCGGAAGTGTCCTCCGAAACGGTCAAAAGAGCCCATTTGGTTCATCCCATAACGGCAGTGCAAAGTGAATATTCCCTATTCGAACGCACTGTCGAAGAACGTGGCGTATTAAAAACTTTAAACGAACTTGGAATCGGTTTTGTTGCCTATTCTCCACTAGGGCGCGGATTTTTGTCTGGGCAAATAAGAACCATTGATGATTTGCCGGAGAATGATTTTCGCAGGGGAATTCCACGTTTTCAGGAGCCTCATTTTTACAAGAACATGGCATTGGTCAAAGCCATTGAAGTTATGGCTGAAGAAAAAAATATCACAACTTCGCAATTGGCACTGGCCTGGATCGTCAGCAAAGGTATTTTGCCTATTCCGGGTACAAAGCAAAGAAAATACGTCGAACAAAATATAGCGGCTGCCGACATTGTATTGAGCGAAGCAGAAATGTCTAAGCTCGAAAGCATTGTGCCTTTAGGAACAGATACCGGTAATCCTTACGATGAATTTAGCATGGGTCTTATTGATTAAGAGAATTGTCTGTAAAAAAAACTTCCGGCAGGATTGTCTTTTCTAAAGAACTGGCATTTTTCAAAAACGGTTTAAAAAAGCGCGTAAATCTGTGACAAAATGAAAATGAAAAATAAAATTGTCACAGATCTGTGACAAAATAATTTTCAAAAAATAAATTGTCACAGATTTGTGACAAAATGAGAATGAAAAACAAAATTGTCACAGATTTGTGACAAAATAATTTTCAAAAAATAAATTGTCACAAGATTTATTAAATAAAATAATTTAAAAATGTAGTATTATGAACGCCATTAGATCTGTTTCAGAATTCCATCGGTTGCTTTCTTTACCTGAGCCCAGGCACCCATTGGTAAGTGTAATCAACCTCTCCGAAAGTGTTTTCCTGGAAGATGAAGTTTGGAAAGGCTTTGTCAACAGGTTCTATTGCGTTGCACTCAAAAGGGAAGCAAAGGGCAAAATACGGTATGGCCAGCAGCATTATGATTATGATAAAGGTGTTCTGAGTTTTACGGCACCCAACCAGGTTCAGTATCTGGATATCGAAAAAGTGGAATGCGGATCGGGTTACCTGCTTATTTTCCATCCTGATTTTTTGCTTGCCCATCCTTTAGCGGCGAAGATGAACAGCTATACTTTTTTTTCTTATTCGGTCAATGAAGCGCTGCATCTTTCCGCTGAAGAAGAAAACGATCTCATCACGATCCTGGATAAAATCAATGAGGAATGCCAGCATATTGACAAGCACACCCAGGAAATTATCCTGTCGCAAATAGAACTGTTGCTTAATTACTCGAATCGGTTTTATGAGCGTCAGTTTATTACACGGAAAAACCACAATTCTCAACTGTTGACAAAATTTGAAAATATTGTTAATGCGTATTTTAACGACCATACCGCAGCACAACAAGAGTTATTAACGGTGCATCGCATTGGGGAACTGATGAACCTGTCTTCAAATTATCTTAGTGATCTTTTGCGATTGCATACCGGGCAAAATACACAACAGCACATACACGAAAGGCTGATCGAAAAGGCTAAAGAAAAACTCTCTACTACAAATTTATCTGTAAGTGAGATTGCTTATGCATTGGGTTTTGAGCACGCGCAGTCGTTTAGTACGCTTTTTAAAAAGAAAACCAGTTTGTCGCCTTTGGAATTCCGACAGAGATTTAACTGAATGAGGTTTAAGTTTATTGTGAAATTTATTCTTCAGACTGATATTCCAAAATATCTGCAGGTTGACAATCCAGCACTTTGCAAATGATTTCCAGCGTGCTAAACCGTATTGCTTTTGCTTTTCCGGTTTTGAGTATGGAAAGGTTAGACAGCGTTAGCCCAACTTTTTCAGAGAGTTCATTTAATGACATTTTTCGCTTTGCCATCATTACATCAAGGTTTACAATAATAGGCATACTTATACGGTTAATTCATTTTCTGTTTGTATCTCAATTCCCCTTTTAAAAATATGCGCAATTACAAAAAGGATTACGCTCATAAAAAGCCATACGTCGGCACCGGCGATACGCAGCGATTGCGGATCGGGTACTTGAACACCTTGTTTTGTTAGCCACGCGGTATAATCAACGCCATAGGAAGAGAAAAATCCAATAAATAAACTCAGGTAGGATAAGTGGAAGATAAAACGTCCGGTGTCTTTATTGAAAGGCTGTAACATGTTCAGTTTTTTATCATATAAAAATTTTACGATCAGGTAAAAGAGAAAACCACGCATCATTGCCACGATGCACATCAACGAGGTAACGACTATGAATTGCCCATGATCGTAGGCGTAAAGTTGGGATAGGTCTGCCTGTTCCAAAAAGTTTCGGGCGCCAGTTGGATTGATTTCCAAAGTATAAAAAATATTGAATAAGATGCTGCCTGCTTCAATGCATACGCCAATAAAAATAATCCACGAAAGAACATGCAGTATGTTCAATATTTGGCTGGTGCTAATTTTGATTTCCATGATGTTTAAATTAAAAGTTATTTAATTCAAAAATAATAAAAATATATTGATAAACAATAAATATTTTATTTTTAAAGCTATAGTTATTTTAATTTCAGATTGACATTTAACGCAAAAATACTTTACTTTAATAAGGGCAGCATTACTTTCCGGATGTTTGAGACGAACAGTTTCCTATATTTACAAAAGATAATGAATCGATCTTAAATGACTAATAACAGCTAATAACAACCGGCTGTCATAAAACAATAAATTATGCAATTCGGAAAAGTAACTGATCCTGGTATTGTTGATTTTACGCTTCCTTCGGATGCGCCGCAAACCAAACAAATCCTGCAAAAGAATAAAGATTTAAAGTTGTTTGAAGCTTTTGTGGGTTGTGCCAAATGGAACCGGGCTGAACTCAAAGGTTTTTATCCGCGCGGGACAAAAGACGAATTGGCTTATTATGCTACACAATTCAATTCGATTGAACTCAACGCTACATTTTATGGAATGCCCGGTTGGCAGCAAATTGTTACCTGGCGCGATAAAACCCCGGATGGTTTCAAATTTTTCCCGAAACTCACCAACACGATCAGTCATTATAAAAGGTTGATCAACGTAAAAGAACCGGTTGATAATTTTTGCAATGCGATTAGCAATTTTGAGGACAAACTCGGAATGGCATTTTTACAATTGCATGACAATTTCGGGCCGAAAGATTTTGACCGCTTGCAAAAAGTGTTGGATGAATTCCCCAAAGGCATCCCGTTAGGTGTTGAAGTGCGCAATGCAGCATGGTTTAGCAATGCGGAGATTCGGGAAAATTTCTGTCAATTATTAGAAAAGCACGAAATGGCAAATATTATTGTAGATACTGCCGGCCGCCGCGATATGCTGCACATGCGATTGACAAGTCCGGTTGCTTTTATAAGATATGTTGGGGCAAACCATGCGACAGACATACAAAGGCTTGATGATTGGGTGGCGCGAATTAAAAAATGGCGTGCTGAAGGTTTGCAAAAGTTATATTTTTTCGTCCACCAAAATATTGAACTCGAATCGCCTTTGCTTGCTGCGCATTTTATCAATAAACTGAACGCCGAATTACATGTTTCGCTTTCCATTCCGGCCAAACAAGTAGCGCAACAATCGATGTTTGACAATTTGTAAAATTAAATGGCTGTCAGTTGTTTCAATTCAACAATGGTTTGCGTTGGGTTTTCCGATTTAAAGACAAAATTTCCTGCAACCAAAACATCTGCGCCGGCTTCTACGAGTTGGACGGCATTTTTGGAAGTTACACCACCGTCGATTTCGATTAAAGTGGAAGCGCCGTTCCGTATGATGATTTCCTTGAGTTGTTTGATTTTGGTATACGTATGTTCGATAAACGATTGTCCGCCAAAACCAGGATTCACACTCATGATGCAAACAATATCAATATCTTTAATAGAATCTTCCAATAAAAGGACATTCGTATGCGGATTGATAGCGACTCCTGCTAACATTCCCTCGGCTTTGATTGCCTGAAGCGTCCGGTGTAAGTGATTACACGCTTCGTAATGTACTGTAAGGTGGTTGGCGCCAAGGTCTGCGAACGTTTTGATGTAACGATCCGGGTCGACGATCATCAGGTGCACGTCGATGGGTTTTTTGGTGTGTTTGGTAATCGCTTCGAGTACGGGCATTCCGAACGAAATATTAGGAACAAACACGCCGTCCATGATATCAATGTGAAACCAGTCGGCTTCGCTGTTGTTGATCATTTCGATGTCGCGCTGTAAGTTGGCAAAATCTGCGGCAAGTACCGATGGTGCGATGATAGTGTTTTTCATTGTAGTTGTTGTGCTGCGTTCAATGTTCATTATTCGTTAATCAATATTCAACATTTTTGTTAGTGATGCAAATATAAACATTTCATTATTTTTGGAGTGTTGAACTTTGAATTTTACCATTAAGACATTAAGGCGTAATTCTATAATGGTTTGTCTTTAAATAGATGGACTGCGTTAGGGATTAAGGCGGTATCCTTGAAGCGCAGCGGAAAGATATAGCCGAAAGCCCGGCCGAAGGCAACGTCCAAATAATTTAAGATTTACGAATGAAACGTTTATAAAAAACAAAACTCAGGAAACCCGAGCGCAAGGCGCGAACCGACCGGATTTTGTTTCAAGACTGAAAAAACAAAACTCCGGAAACCCGAGCGCAAGGCGCGAACCGACCGGGTTTTGTTTCAAGACTGAAAAAACAAAACTCCGGTAATCAGCCGGAGTTTCAATCATCAATCAAAAAACGAACAGTTAATCAGACTGTTGTTGCTATGTATATTTCCAATAGTCGTACCGAAGTTGGAAATATAAGGAATTTATCCCAAATATGTTTTTAAAATTTTACTTCTTGAAGTGTGTTTCAATCTTCTGATCGCTTTTTCCTTGATTTGGCGGACGCGCTCTCTGGTCAGGTCGAATGTTTCACCGATTTCTTCAAGTGTCATCGGGTGTTGGTCGCCCAATCCAAAATACAAACGCACAACGTCTGCTTCTCTTGGTGTTAACGTTTCTAACGAACGCTCGATTTCGGTTCTCAAAGATTCGTGAATCAGTTCACGATCCGGGTTTGGCGATTCTCCTGAGCGCAATACATCGTAAAGGTTAGAATCTTCTCCTTCTACGAGCGGCGCATCCATTGAAAGGTGGCGACCGGAATTTTTCATGCTTTCTTTTACATCATTAACGGTCATATCCAATTCTTTTGCAATTTCTTCTGCAGAAGGCGGACGCTCATTTGATTGTTCGAGCAAAGCATACATTTTATTGATTTTGTTGATCGAACCGATTTTGTTCAATGGCAAACGAACGATACGCGATTGTTCGGCCAAAGCCTGTAAAATCGATTGGCGGATCCACCAAACGGCGTAAGAAATGAATTTGAAACCACGGGTTTCATCAAAACGCTGGGCAGCTTTGATGAGTCCTAAATTTCCTTCATTGATCAAATCGGGCAGTGTTAATCCCTGATTTTGGTATTGTTTGGCAACGGAAACTACGAAACGCAAATTGGCTTTGGTCAATTTTTCGAGTGCTCTCTGGTCTCCGGCTTTAATTTTTTGTGCTAATTCTACCTCTTCGTCAGCGGTAATAAGGTCAACTTTTCCAATTTCTTGCAGATATTTGTCTAATGAAGCAGTTTCCCTGTTGGTTACCTGCTTGGTAATTTTAAGTTGTCTCATGTTTATTGTCTCCTTTTTTTAAAGTGTACAAAGCTTTTACGTAGCGTATATGTAAAAAGTTACAAAATAGTAAAGTTTTTTTCAGAATGCATTTTTTTTGGAACAGAGTTTATCACAAAAAAAGCCCGGTTGATGAACACCGGGCGTAAAAAACCAATTCAAAATTTTATTTTTTTAATGAAAACTGCAGGCCTGCAAGTATTCCGATGGTGTATGGATTTACCTGATTGTGTTTGTAATCGAACAGGTGGAATTTGAAAACCGGCTCCAAATTGATCCGAACGAATTCTGAAAATTTGTAATCAAGCCCAATGCCGGCATTTATTGAAAAAGCGTTGCTCGACAAGTGTTTGGTTTCCCCGATATCAAACTTGGCTCCATTGGCTGCGGTAAACGACACTTCATTTTTTCCGAGGAAACGATAACTCAATCCGCCGAATGCGCTAATGCCAAATTTACGGTCACCAATGGTATATTTGAATTCGAGGGGGATTTCTGTATAGGAAATTTTCTGAATAATGTCCATTGACCGGGATTGGCCCGACTTTTCGTACACATCAGTGTTAGACAGGTTGTTTGTGTAATTTATGTTGTTAAAATTTAAAGAGTTGGGATTTGCCTCTTTTGTTACAAACTGTAGGTTTTCAATACTGATCCCGAACCGCAAGCTCCATTTTGGAGTGGCTTCATAAATGGCATAAGCACCATAACTCAGGCTTATTTTTGCATTTTTGGAATTGTGGTCCAATGTTTTGTCGATGGGCGAACGGTCTGAAAGATATTTACCATAAGTAGGCGATCCGTAAACGAATATTTTAATTTTTTCGAGTTGACTTTCTTTAGTAGCCACAGAGTCTTTCGGAAGTTCTTTTGGCAACTTTTTAACAGGTGTTTTAAGGCTGTCGTTTTTCTTTGGATTGGCAACTTCTTCGGCTGCTTTTTCAGTCAGCGCAATCCCTGATTCAACAATAGTATCGTTTAGGTTTTGTTTTTCTGCTTGTGCTTTTGAATCGGGTTTCTGTGATAGTAACCATTCGTCTTCTATCGTATTTTCTGTTTTGTTTTTGCCGTGTGCGGAAGTTTTTTTCTTTCTATTTTTTGCAAGCTTTTTATTTTTGCCAAACGTTTTTTTGTTTTGATTCCCGATTTTGTTTTTGTCAGAAACATTTGACAAACCATTGTTTTTTGCATTGCGGACACTGGCGTTTTGTGTTTGTTTTGTTTTTAGATTTAAATGGTTGATTCTTTGAATTTGTTCGCTGTCGGAATGCTGATTTTTATTTGTGTTTTCAATATTTTTGCTGTTCTCATTGCCGGTTGCGCCAATCGGTTTTATTGAAGGTTTCCCGATAGGTTTTGCGTCATTTCCGTCGTTATTTAGCATAATTTTCTTTCCATCTTTTCGTTCCGGGAACGCTAAATTGCCTCTGATACCGGTTATTGTGTCAGGATAAATCGCGACCATTATTCCTGTAGCCAACAATAAAAAGCCCACGGTTTTCATCCAAAAAGGAAAAATAAACCGCTTTTTTTTCTTTTTTTGCAAATCGGCATAAATGGCATTCCATACTTTGTCATCAGGGGTTTGATCCAGATCTTTAAGTTTTTCCCGAAATGCTTTTCCGATATCTTTTTTATTTTCCATGACGGACATTGTAATTGTGGAATGAATCCGTTGTTTTAATTTTTTCTTTCAGGATAACTTTGGCGCGGGAAAGATTGGATTTTGATGTGCCTTCAGAAATAGAAAGCAATTCTGCAATTTCCCGATGTGAATAATCATCAAGCTCGTAAAGGCAAAATACCAAACGGTATTGCGTAGGCAGTTCCTGTATCAGTTTCAATAAAAGGCCTAATGAAAAATCGAGATCGGTTTCTTCAATATCAGTGTCCTGAGCAGTGTTTTCGTTTAGAGCCACGAGATCGTATTTTTTTTTATAGCTGTCTATGGCTTTATTGATGGTGATTTTTTTCATCCATCCTTCAAAAGAACCTTTACCTTTGTAGTTTTTGATGTTTGTGAAAATTTCAATAAAAGCATTGTGCAGATTGTCCTCGGCCTCCGCTACGTTGGCACAATACTTTAGGCAAAGCACAAAAAGGGTGTTTTTATACAAATTGTATAAGCTTTCCTGTGCTTTTCCGTTCTGCCTGATGCAGCCTTTGATGAGTTCGTTTAAATCCAAAGAGGAAAATTTTAATTAAAAGTAATGAATCTTTGACTTATTCTGTTTGTTGGAAATTAAAGGTAACAATACCGCTAATGGCATTTGCCGTGTAAAATTCCGGCATTTGCTGTCCGTTTGCCATTTGGTCTGTGCCGCCGGTCACTTTAATATGCCCTATAGTAACCGGATAACTTACCGCCGATCCGTTTTCCTGAAAAAGCATATAATAATCATCGCTGGTAATGGCCACGACATATTCTTTGTCTTTTTCAAGTAATAATGGTGTAATTTCAAGTTTAGTATCAGTATTAGCAGTCAGGATATCGATATACTCTGTGCGTAAGACCATTGCCGTTGCTCTGTCCCAAACCGTGATCCTGACGTTTTCATGATTGTCGGGTATTTTTATGACAAAGGAGTTTATTGTTCCTTTTACCAATGGGATGAATGCTATGCCCATATCATAATAATTGTTATCATCAATGTAGCTAAGCGTGGTATGTCCCAGATTTGTTTCCTGAAGCAGTCCGATCCATGGATTTTCTTCTGCGAAAGCTATCGGCGCGGTTGTAACCAGTTGGTCATCATCTGAACAAGAAACGATAGAGAACAATGTTAACATTAAAGCGAATGAATAAAAATAATTTTTCATGTTTTTTCTTTTAAATTAAAGATAGCGTACTGCAATAGTTTTGACCGGATTGGCAGAAGCTAATTTTGTTTACCACCCAAATGTTGTAATAATCTACAGGCCCTTGGCTCAAACTTTTAATTTCTGCACTCGACGGCACTCTTTGACAATTTCGCTGCGCGTAAGGCAAAATTGAATGCCAATATTGATGCCCAATCCATTTAAATTTCTAAAACGGGTATTCATTCCTCTAATCGTATTCAGGATCTGATTGTTAGAAATGTTATTTCCTGTTCCTATTGCTTCGCCGGTATGGATAACGTGAACCACAATAGGAATGTATAAAATAGCATCGTCCATACGGTTTTCAGACTGCGCTGAGATTCTATCCTGAAGTTGGTTTTCAAGCGTTTGAACCATTGCTGCATATTCAGGATTGGATTGCATTTGGGCATGTTGAATTTCGTCGGTTCCGCACTCTTGGGCTTGAGCCTGAATTAAAAGCAGCAACGATAAAATAAGGTATAAATTTTTCACCATCATTCCGTTTTTTCAAAAAGGAAGCTGCAAATGCCGCCAATGCTATTCTGCACATAAGTATCTGGCATAGCTGTCGCATTGCTAAGTTGCCTGATGGAGCCGGTTATTGTTATGTTTCCAACGGCAACCGGATAAGTCACATCGGGTCCGTTTTGTTGCGTCTTACAAATGATAAAATCGTCGTTAGTTATGGAAACTACGTATTCTTTATCTTTTTGAAGGGCCAACGGCTTTATTTCAAGTGTGACGTAACTATTTACGCTTATAACATCCATGTATTCTGTGCGTAATAATGTGGCTGTTTCTTTGTCCCAAACCGTAATCCTGACATGGTCATTCATTTGCGGAAGTTTCACAAGAAAAGCGTTGATTTTTCCTATAGTATTCGGGACAAATGAAAAACCCAGGTCGTGGTCGTCAAAATCAATATAGGCGGTGTTCATCTGACCAAAACCTGTTGCGGAAAAAAATGATGGCATGGGATTTTCACCGGCAATGGACGGCTCGGCTGGGAACACGACCATAGGGCCAGGATTTTGATTGGCATTATCATCGTCTGAACATGAGAACAGGCAAAGTATCGTTGTAGTTAACATCAAAAAGCAAAAGAAATTTTTCATAATGATTTTGTTTAAATTTTAAAACTTGCTTTAAAAAAGTTTCGGATCACTTCAATCAGAAATACCTCACGGCCATTGTTTTGATTGGAGTTGGCGATGCTAATTTCGGACTGTCTTCTACCATTCCAGTTGTAAAATCGATGCTTTTGGCAAACAAAACGTCTGTTTGTGTTGATGTCCAGTAACTTGCGGTAAAAGTTCTGATCCCGCTCAGGTGAAGGTTAATGTAAACTTGCATCAGTTCGTCTTCTGAAGGCAAAAGCCAGCCGTTATTGCCCTGTTCGAAAATAATGACATTTTTAGCGGCTACCGAACCATTGTTTAAAGCGTTGCAAATGCCAGGATTGTTGTAGTAGTTAGCCAATCCGTCATGAAAGTTTGCTATTGCCGCCGTATTGATAAGCCCTCTTCCAATTCCGGTATTATCGGTGTTGGCAACAGCGGTACCGGAACAGCCCCATTCAAAAGCTCCAAAAATTTCATTCGAGGCTTCCATGTAACGCCAACCATTGCTGTAAAAGCCTTTGTCATAAAAAACAATTCCGTTAGCCGGCCCGGTTTGACCTATTATGTAAGTTGTGGCACTTTCGCAATTTTGTTTCAGGATGGTGTTTTTTGGTGTGTTTTCAATAACAATATTTCCGTCTGCAAAAAATATTTTACGGTCAATATTCCAATCGGATGCGACTGCAGATGTGCCTTCCAGATTAATGTTAAGGTGCAGCTGATCATCTACAAAAAGAAATACCCAGGAGCCTGGATAATCCACAAGATTGTAATTGAATATCAAACGGCCGTCAGGATTGATAAAAAAAGTACCACCTACATACTTGTTGTCGCTATCGGCAGAATATTTTACATTCCATACACAGTTTGTGCCTGGAGTCGATGGATTTCCACAAAAAACATTGTTGCAATACAGCACAATATCCTCACGCGAACAATTGTCTATCGCCAGTTTGAGTTCGTCATTGTTGTTTACTGAAAAAGTTTCGCCATTTTCAAATGTTGTTGTTATGGGATAACTGATACTTAGTGATTGATCATCAGGTAAAGTGCCAAGAAAACTGCTGAATTGTGAATCTCCAATGAAAACCTGCGAACCAATTGTCTCAAGATTTTCATCATAAATCAAGATTTCCATTGGATAGACAAAGTCGATGCAGACTATTTTTTCAACTGGGTCGGTATTGTCTGCATCGGTGACACGTTCAATCAATTGATACAATTCTGAAGTTTTAGTGATTACTTCAGGTTTTTCTCCAGTTGCGGTTTCGTCAATTTTCAGGTTATCATCGAAGTCGCTGCAATTGACTGCTGAAAATAAAATTGTGAGAAGTAATAAGAATTGAAAAAAATATTTTGCATTTTTCATAGGATTGCGTTTTATCATTTTCAAAAGTGTTTTTTTTTGTAGATATAGTATAGTCGGAATAAGAAGTTAAAGGTTGCGTAGCAAATACAATAAATTAAAAAGCCCCGGCCTAATCAGGACGGGGCAAGTAACTTAACTAATTAACTATAATTAATGAATCTGACAGATTCTCTTTATAGTCTGATGAAAATGAAAAGGTTGCGTAATGAGTGCAATTATTTTACTTCGAAAATTTCTTTTGCAAATACGGCGCTTCCTTTGTCTGTAAAACCTTCAAGTACAACTTCATATTTCCCTGAAATATCAGAAGTAAAAAAAGAAATAGCTTGTTCGTTTTGCTGCATATTTATTGCAGGCATCCATAAAAGTTGTTGCCTGTAATCTGGAATGCGGCTGTTTTGTTTTGGTTGGGTATAATCAGGATTGAAATATATTTTTTTAGCCGACGGACGCTGAACACTCACTTTTTTGAAATAATCGCCAGCTGCTTTTGTTTCATAATCAGTGTTTTTTGTAATAAAATTGGCTATGCCGCTGAATGTCTTTGGACCGAAAATATATGGCTCATTGATCAAGTCGACTTTATCTATGTTTTCTGTATTGTAATCATATAATTCATTACTGTCCTGGATGAGAAGTCCATCAACTAAAATGAGTGGAAGCCCATAGACTTCAGGGTCCATGGTATTGTTTCGCAGATGTATAGATTGTTTGCCTTTACTGGTCTTTGTGTACATTTCTAAAATGACTTCGGTAATGGTTTCCTTAAGTGTAGGAAAGCGGGTGTAATCATCCAGAGCATATGTTTTTTGAGTCGAGTCGTAAAAGGAGGCTGTTTTTGCAACTGCCGAAGTGCTGTCTTTTTTGCGTTCGTAATACGCATTTTCAACCTGATTGGCTACCGAACGTTGTTCGATTGCATTTTTTAAGCCAGGATTTAATTTCACTTCCGGTAAAAAAGTAATTGCAGATAGTTCTGGTTTTTTTGGAGCATCGATAATGATGTTATAATTATCACGGTCTTCTTCCATGACCTGAAGCACAACTTCTGATGCGTCTGGATTGTCATCAAGCACAAAAATAAATTTTCCTGATGCATTTGTTTTCACAATTTTAAAGGCAAAGGATTTTCCTGGTATTGAAAGCGCAACCGATTTATTAGAGATGTTTTTCTCACCATTTTTCCCGACAATGCTTCCGCTTAGCAATTCTCCACGCAATTCCGGTAAAATGGTTACGGAAGGTTTCTTTAGATTAGAAGTTTCCGAAATGAGCGTCGTGGCATGTACAGTTGTGTTTACAGGCAAAGCATCAATTTTCCTTATTGAAAGCGAATAATTGCCTTTTGCAGTTTCACTTGATTTAAGTTTTAAAACCACTTTTTCCCGATTGATATAAGTCTTTTTGTCGGTTTGTACTGTCATCAGGTTACTGATAACAGGTTTTTCCTGATTTTCTGTTAACGTGTTTTCTGAACCTGTATTTTTGTCAATGCTTGTTTCAGGTAACAGCTGAAAAGGATTAATAATTAATAGGTCCATTGTAAAAATTCCAGCTGAGGATTTTTCAAGAATCCATTGCGTATAGCCTATTAGCTTAAAATTTCCGGTTTTTAATGTTGCCGGTATGAAAAAATCAGCCTGTCCTGTGCCATTCTCAAGATTGATTTTTTGGTTCAGTATTGTTTTTTTATCACTATCAATGAGTTCAATATAAGCAATTTTGCTTACAGCGCCGGGGATTTTTGTCGCCGGATCAATACAATATACCTTGCAATGCAGTGTTTCTCCGGTAAGAAAAGTCGTTGCATTGGTATGGATGAATAGCTGTTCGGCGCTACTGGTTGTGATCTTCGTACTTTCATTCACGGTAGCATTGCCTTGTGCTGTGGCCAGTGTTGCATTTGCCATAAGGAAAACAGCAACCAAAAGATTTTTTAATCTATCCAAAATGATGGTTTTATGTTAGATGAAATATTTGTGCAATCAACGCAGGGCGTCAGTGCCATGGTATAATAAAGGTCGTCATCGCCTAGGTACTGGATCTGGTTTGATGCAATGGAAGACAATAGCGCCGCGCCACGGCATTCAGGGTCAGTAGGTACGAAACAGAACTTGTAGATTCGCGCGAGGCAATCAACAAAATAAGGCGGAAACGGCTCTCCTGGGAAAAGGTCAGTATAATTAAAAAACACCCTTTTAGAAGAAACTGAAGAAACATCAAAAAAACCGATTACTTTTTCATTCGGGTTGTCGTTTGAATGCATGTTTCCGTAAAAAAATCCCGGCTGGTTCTGAGACAAGATGCTTCCGGATCCGGATAAATCTTTAAGCGTTTTGTAAAACGTATAAGACGCCAGGTTTTGCACATACTGTCTAACCAAAATGCTGTACCGGTTTGCAATAATAGGATCCCTGTCGCCGATAAAACGTACAGGAAAATCGACACGGTCTTCACTTAGTTCTGCAGTACTGGTCTGGATGATGTCTGAAGAAAGCGCATTGGAGTAACAGGTGGTTATTTCTCTCCCATCACGTAGTATTACGGCAATATCATCATGTGTGCTTCCAACCGCGCCAGGGACAACAGTTGCCCTGAAAGCACTAGTATATGGTGCTACGATCTTGTAAGTTTCTTCATATTCATAGCGGTAATATCCTGAAGTCGCTTCTGGGTTATAACTTTGTACATTCAAAGAAACACCTCTTTTTCCCTGTACCGTTTTTACGGTAGTGGTTATGTCCTGGATTTCGTTAACCGAAGGTAGTTTTTCTGTAGTAGAAGAATAAGTGCGTCCGTCTTTAGTGACGATAGAAAGCCTGTATGATTTTTCGGGCTGGGCTTCAAATTCACTGGCAGAAAAATATTGCCCGTTGCTTTCTTCAAAATCAATACGGTTTCCGGTTTCATCAGTGATGTAAACTTCTGCGCCAGTTTCGGGAATAGGGCCGTTTTCTTCAAAACGATAGGTTCTGGAGATTTTTATTTGCTGTTTTTTAAATTCATTTGTGATCGTGGCTTCAATCACAAGCGCATCATCAAATGTATTGGTCTGAATAACATATTGCTCGGTGCAGCCCTGTATTGTAAAAACAAACAGCAGCAGCAAAGCTATTTTAATTGAGAGTATGTGTTTTAGTCTATCCAAAATGCCGGTTTTATATTAGATGAAAATGAGGTACAATCACCACAAGGAGGCGGTACCATGAAAAAATAAGAAATATTGCTGTCATAATGCACCAAACTGTTAGAACCTACGACCGAAACTAACGCGGCGCCTTTACACTCAGGGTCAACATTCTGGTTGAAACAGTATTTAAATTCGCGCACATCGCATTCTGTGAAATAAGGCGGAAGCGGTTCTCCGGGAAACAAATCCTCATAATTGAAATAAATGCGTTTGGATGAAACCGAAGAGACTTCAAAAAAGCCGACAATCCTTTCATTAGGATCGTCCTCCGACTTTAAATTCCCGTAAAAAAAACCTGGTTGGTTTGAAGATAAAATACTTTCGGAACCAGATAAATTTTTTAAAGTTTTGTAAAAAGTATAGGCTGCAAGGTTTTGAACGTACTGCCATACCAGAATGCTATAGCGATAAGAAATAATATAATTCTGAGTGCTGATGAACCGTACAGGAAAATCCACGCGGTCTTCGCTGAGGTCATTGGTGCTGGTTTGTATGATGTCTTCCGATTTTTTTGTCGAATAACAAACCTGGTTTTGTATCGTCCTCGGAATGACAGAAACCCCGCTAAACCCAGTGCCGGGATCGAATGCACCTAAAACTGCGCGTTCATCGTCCCATTTTGGAGCAATCACTTTATAAGTTTCCTCAAATTCATAGCGGTAATATTTGGAACTGTTCGCAGGATCAAAACTCATCGCATTGATCGATACCCCGCGGTCGCCTTTTACTGTTTTTACGCTGGCTTTAACATCCTGCATATTGTTTACCGTTGTTAAAGTTTCCGTCGAAGAAGTATAGGATTTTCCATTTTGTGTGCTAATGTGTAGCTGATACAATTTTCCGGTTTCAGCTGCAAATGCGTCTGCCGATAAATAAATGCCGTCGTTTTCTTCAAAATCATATTGTTTTCCGGATTCATCGGTGATATAAACGACTGCTCGGGATTCTGGCTGCGGACCATTTTCCTCAAGTTTGTAAGTGCGTGTAATCCTGATTTGCTGCTTTTTTAACTCATTTGTTATAGTAGCTTCTACTACAAGCGCATCTTCAAATGAGGTGGTTTGCAAAGCATACTGTTCTGTACAACCAGCCGCAAGCAGGAGTAGTGACAGTAACATTACAAAGCTTTGTAAAAATGCTGGTTTCATTGTTAAAACTTAAAGTTGTACGTGATTGTTGGTATGGGAATCGAGAAAATGGATGTTTTATAAGCTTTGACCTTTCCGTCATCAGTAATGAAATAAATAGAATACGGATTGTTCCTGCCCAACACATTGTAAACAGAAATGTTCCAGAAGCTATGTGCCAGTTTTTTTAGCTTGTGGTTGCCTTCAATGTTTAGCCCGATGTCAAGTCGGTAATAATCCGGAATTCTAAATTTATTCCTGTCGCTGTATAAAACATACTCTGCATTACCATACACATATTTTCCAATCGGATAAGTGATTGGCCTTCCCGTTTGATATACAAAATTAGTAGATAAACTGTATCGTTTGGTAAATTTATAATTCAAAACAACGCTTACATCATGTGGCTTGTCAAAATTGGCGGCAAAATATTTACCGTTGTTGACTTTCTCTTCGTTGAATTTGCTGTCAAGCTTAATGAAGGTACGGGAATAAGTATAACCTACCCAGCCGTTAAGCCTTCCGAATGTTTTTTTGGCAAGCAATTCGATTCCGTAAGCTTTCCCTTCACCTTGTAAAAGCTCGGTTTCGATGTTCTGGTTTAGGGCCAACTCGGCACCCACTTTATAATCTAGGATGTTTTTAGATTTTTTGAAGTAACCTTCAACGCTTAATTCGTATTCATCGTCCTGAAGGTTTTTGTAAAATCCAAGTGAAAATTGTTGGGAATTCTGAGGTTTTACATTTAAGTTGGAAAGCTTCCACGTATCTGTAGGCGCCTGTGTGGTATTGCTCGATAACAAGTGAATGTATTGAAAAGTTTTGTCATATCCGGCTTTTACCGAAAAATCCTCAGTGATGAAATAACGGGCGGCAACTCTTGGTTCAAATCCGCCATAAGTTTTGATGACTTCATTGTTTCCATAGCTTTTTACTTCGGTTACAGTAGCATCATTTATAGGTACGCCCTCTTGGTAAATGCGTTGGTTTGCGGCACCAAGTGCGGCATAAAATGAATAGCGCAATCCGGCATCGATCAATAATTTGTCATTGACTTTAAAACTGTCGGCGATGTAAAGAGCCGATTCAAAACCTTTGTCTTTAGGGATTTCAACAGGAACCAACAGACTTTCTGCCTTATACGGATGCAAATAACCGGGATTAATGCCATAAAGTTTACCAGAAAGCCCATAACTGATTTTGTGCTTTTCATTGTACTGGTAATTCATTTTCAGCTGTAGTTGGGTTTCGTTGATCTTATAACCAAAATCAAATGCATTCGCGCCTTCACTCTGGTAATCGATATTGAATTTGTATTCGGTATTGGTTACAATCAACGCGCCCTTGTTTTTGTCATTAAAAGTATGGTCCCATTTTAAAGAAAGTAGCCTGTTGCTGTATTTAAATAAGGAATCGGAAGTAATACTAAAGGCGTCACGGCTGTAATATGCAGTAGCCTCAAGTAAGTTATTGGCGTTGAATTTATGACTGTATTTAACAATGGCGTCGTAAAATGATGCCTGGCTGTTTTTAAGCGACTCTTCATCGAGGCTTTTTAAGATCCAGTCAGAATAAGTAGCTCTTCCGCCCACAATCACACTGGATTTCCCTTTTACAATCGGAGTGCTCAGGCTGATGTTACTTGTTACCGGACCAACGCCGCCTTCTCCCATGAATTTTTCATAACTGCCCGTTTTGGTAGTGATGTCAAAAACAGAGGAAAGCCTGCCTCCAAATTCAGCCGGGATACTGCCTTTATAAATATCTACTTTTTTTGTGGTATAAGGATTTAAAGCAGAGAAAAATCCAAAAAAGTGCGAAGGATTATACAACAAAGCGTTGTCTAAAAGAAAAAGATTCTGGTCTTCTTTTCCGCCACGTACATTAAATCCTGCAGATCCTTCTCCTGCGGTTTTAATTCCCGGGATCGAAATCGCAACACGTAAAATATCCCTTTCACCAAATATAAGCGGGATGTTTTTAATGCCTTCAGCGTCGATTGTAGTTACGCCGGTAACTGCTGTTCTGATGGTTTGGCTTTTTCTGCTTTTTACATTTACTTCGGCAAGCTGGTTGATGCGTTCAGACAAATCCATGTCGAGCGTACCGTTGCTGTAAACCATAATCTGTCGAATGAATTTTTTATGACCGATGGATTCTGTTTCAACAACATTCATCCCCGATGGAAGCTGCAGTGTAAAAAAACCGTCATCATCAGTCACGGTACTAATATTTTGACCTTTGATTCTAATCGAGATATTCGAAAGTTTTTCCTGCGATTTGTCATTTTTGACATAACCGGACAGCGTATAAAATTTCTTTTCGGTATTTGTATTTTGCTTTCCTACAAGTGTGATGGTGCTTTTCTTTGAAGCCGAACCGCTAATGGAGTCAAATTGCTGATAAAATACCGGACGGTCAGTTTCATTATTTTTAGGGATCGCGGTTGTTTGCGCTTCTGTACCAAAATAATTCTCCGGGACTTTATTGTAAATGATGCTGTTGTTGCTCAGGATGATTTTATTATTATCAATAAAAAAGTTCAGGGTTGTATTGTCCAGAACTGATTCTATAATGTTTTTCAACGGAGTGTCCTTATAATTGCCTGAGATCAGATTTTTATCGGCGGCAAGCCAGTTTTCATCAAAAAACAATTTATAATTTCCAGCTTTCTCGATCATTTCAAGCGCTGTTTTTCGGGGTACATTGTTAAATTCTATACTTACGAGTTCATTTCCTTCTTGTGCAAAAAGTCCACAGCTGCATAACAGTAAAAAAAGCAGTATAATTTTTTTCATCGAATTAGTTTGTTGGCGTTGGTAAAAAATTACTGATGTATTTGATCAGGTTTTTCATAAACATTGGCTTGTCGGTTCTTTCCATTGCTGCATTCATACCATAATAGTCATTGATGTTTTTTTCCTGTTCTGGTAATATCCGGATCGCATCTTTAGCACTATTGATCCTGTAATAATTGCCTTGATAGCCAAGAATATATTCTATGTTTTGTTCAAATCTGTAAAAAACACCGTCATTTTGGAGGACTTCAACTTTTGTTTTCGAGAATTTTGTAAACAATGCCAATTTGGAGTTTTCAGTATATTCTTCATAAAAACCGTTGACAAACGATGGTACTGTTGGATTTCCAAAGTTGAGGTTCACAAATTTTTTCCCGTCCAGATAAAAAGCCGCAGTTTTGTCTCTGATCAAGTTGATGCCGATAGTGTTATTTTCGCCATTCACTTTTGAAATCAGCACATCATTTAAAACATCATATTTTAAGGAAACGCCCGTGTATTCCTGGTTGTCGTAAATCACATTACCAGTACGGTATTTGTCAATTCCAAAATACCGGTGTGTATCATTGATCTGGCGTAATGTATTAAGATGGATTTTTCCGTTATTCAGTCCGGAGTTGTTTTTTCCTACCGTTTTGTCAAATGCTTCGTATAATGAATTATTTGCAGTTTGTCCATGTATGGATGTAGAAAAACAGGTGAATAGAATACTAATCAAAAAAAGATTGGCGGGTTTTAACATTTTGTTTTGGTTTTCTAATGTTTTAAGTCGGCAATTATAAGATAATGTTACAAAATTTTTATAAAGATAGAAAAAAGACTACAAAAATTATCAAAATAACAATAATTCCCTGTTATATTCCGAAACAAAAAGCAAAACCCCGGTTTAACTGAATAAACCGGGGTTTTTGTATTGGAATAAAAAATTACTCTGCCGAGTCTTCTTTTTTATCATTGTTCTCAGCGCGAGGCGCCCTGTCGTCACGTCTTTCCGGACGCGGGCCACGATCGTCTCTTCTCGGACCACGGTCGTCACGTCTTTCAGGGCGTGGGCCACGGTCTTCTCTTGGAGCATTTTCGTCTCTTGGAGGTCTTGGCATCAACGCTTTTCTCGATACTTTTTCTTTTCTGGTTTTCGGATCGATTCCCAAATATTTCACCTGGAATTCGTCGCCCATATTGACTACGTCAGAAACATTTTCGGTACGTGCCCAATCCAGTTCAGATACGTGAAGCAATACTTCAGCACCCGGCGCTTGTAAATATTCTACAACGGCACCAAAGTCAAGCATTTTGATCACTTTCACATCGTAAGTTTCGCCAACAACCGGTTTAAAAATCAACGAGTCGATTTTTGCCAGTACTGCTGCGATTCCGTCTGGGTCAGTTCCAAGGATTTCTACAACGCCTTCTTCGTTTACTTCGTTGATTACGATTGTAGTTCCAGTCGCTTTTTGCAATTCCTGGATCACTTTTCCTCCAGGTCCGATCAAGGCACCGATGAAAGCACCAGGAATGGTTCTCATGATGATTTTCGGAGCGTGAACTTTCACGTCTGTTCTTGGCAAAGCCAATGTTTCAGTCAGTTTTCCAAGGATGTGTAAACGGCCGTCACGGGCTTGGGCCAAAGCCTGCTCCATGATTTCATATTTCAATCCGTCGATTTTGATGTCCATTTGGCAAGCCGTAATTCCTTCAGAGGTTCCGGTTACTTTAAAGTCCATATCACCCAAGTGATCTTCATCACCCAAAATATCAGACAATACTGCGAAACGATCACCATCGGTAATCAATCCCATAGCGATTCCTGAAACCGGGCGGATCATTTGAACACCAGCATCCATCAAAGCCAAAGTTCCGGCACAAACTGTCGCCATAGAAGACGAACCGTTTGATTCCAATACTTCAGAAACGATTCTGATCGTATATGGATTTTCAGCAGGAATCATGTTTTTCAACGCACGTTGTGCCAGGTTTCCGTGACCCACTTCACGACGAGAAGTTCCTCTCAACGGACGTGCTTCTCCTGTAGAAAATGGTGGGAAATTATAGTGTAAGTAGAATTTTTCTTCTCCTTGTTCAGATGGCGAATCGATTTGGTTGGCTTCTCTTGAAGTTCCCAAAGTCGCTGTGGCCAACGCCTGAGTTTCCCCACGTGTGAACAATGCCGAACCGTGAACCGATGGCAAATAATCCACTTCACACCAGATTGGTCTGATCTCGGTCGTTTTTCTTCCGTCCAAACGCGTTCCTAAATCCAGGGTTACGTTACGAACAGCTTCTTTGTTCACATCTTTAAAATATTTGGAAACCAAGTCGCCGTTTTCAATCAATTCTTCTTCGGTAAACAACGCTTTTACTTCTTCTTTTACCGCGTCAAATGAAGCAGAACGTTCGTGTTTCGCCGAACCTTTACTTGCAATCGCGTAAATTTTATCGTAAGCCGCTTCTTTTACTTTAGCGTAAATCGTTTCATCAGATTTCTCCTGCTCGTACGTACGTACTTCTTTTTTTCCAAAAGCCGCTTGCAAACGTTCTTGTGCCGCAATTTGGTTTTTGATGTGTTCGTGTGCGAATTTGATCGCTTCAACCATTTCAGCTTCTGAAATTTCTTTCATTTCACCTTCTACCATTGCGATAGAATCAGTCGAAGCACCAATCATCATGTCAATATCGGACAATTCCAATTGGGCGCGTGATGGATTGATGATGAATTTTCCGTCAATTCTTCCTACACGTGCTTCTGAAATCAACGTTTCAAACGGAATATCAGACAAAGCCAAAGCTGCCGAAGCGGCCAAACCTGCCAATGCATCCGGCATCACGTCTTCGTCATGCGACATCAGTTGGATCATCACCTGCACTTCAGCGTGGTAATCGCTTGGGAAAAGCGGACGCAACACGCGGTCTACCAATCTCATGGTTAATACTTCGTTGTCGCTCGGGCGCGCTTCTCTTTTAAAGAAACCGCCAGGGAAACGTCCTGCTGCTGCAAATTTCTCGCGGTAATCTACCGTTAACGGTAAAAAGTCGATCCCCGGACTTGCTTTTCTTGCGGAAACAACGGTGCCTAAAATAACCGTTTTTCCAATTCTGACTACTACAGAACCGTCGGCTTGTTTCGCCAGTCGTCCTGTCTCGATTGTGATGCTTCTGCCATCACCTAAATCGATGCTTTCTACAAATAATTGTGGAATCATAAAATTTAATTCTCTTAGTTAAACAATGGGTCTTAGTTGTGTTGTTGTTGTGTAGTTGTTGTCCTAAAACCCAATGAAAAACCAAACTTTTTTTTCCGGTACGCCGATCCTGACTCTCAGAATCCTAAAATCTAAAATGCTATAAAAAAAAAGAGGCGCGTTCGCACCTCTTTAAATATTGAATTATTTTCTGATATTCAATTCTTTGATAATCTCACGGTATCTGTTGATCTCTTTTTTCTTGAGGTAGTCAAGTAGCGACCTTCTTTTACCTACTAACAAAACGAGTGAACGCTCTGTGTTGTAATCGTGGCGATTCTTTTTCAAGTGCTCTGTAAGGTGCGAAATTCTGTGTGTGAATAAAGCGATTTGTCCTTCAGCCGAACCTGTGTTTGTTGCAGCACCTCCGTGTTTTGCAAAAATTTGTTCCTTTACTTCTTTAGTTAAGTACATGCTAATATTATTTAAATGATTATTATGTATGAATCGAAGTTTTTCCAATTCGTGTGCAAAGGTAAATTTATTTTTTTGAAAAACAAGTTTTTTGGAAGTTGTTCGCCGGTATTTTTGAAAAATGTTGTTGTGAATGATAACGCCCTAGCCCTGATGGAGCCGGTATCCTTTGCGAGGTACAAGCAAAGATAAAGGCGAGAGCAGGAAATAGCTTCTAAAATAATTTTGCGATTTCGGCATTCACAGACTCTAAAAAGCGCTCGTCGGCTTCGGTAAAAGCGTCAATGATTTCTGAGTCAATGTCAATCTGGCCAATGTTTTTGCCATTGACAAACAATGGTACGACAATTTCAGATTTTACCGTGATCGAACACGCGATATAATTGTCCTGGGCCGAAACATCGGGAACGACGAAGTTTTTATTTGATACCGCGACTTGTCCGCAAATGCCTTTTCCAAAAGGAATTACGGTATGGTCTGTTGGTTCGCCGGCATAGGGCCCAAGCAATAATTCTTCTTTGTCGCCGTTTCTGAAATAAAAACCAACCCAGTCATAATAATCGATGTTGTCGCGTAATAAGTGGCAGATTTGCAGGATTTTTTCGTCGCGCAAAATGTTTTTGTGGTGTAAAATGTCCTGTACTTTGATTTCTAATTCCTGGAATGTCATGGCTAATTTTTATACAAAAGTATTTAATTAACCGAACCTAAAATTATATAAATTTGTTAAAAATGCCCTTTTGAAAAATTACTTCTTAAAATACAAACCGTTCCTTTTATTCCTTGCAAAATTCCTGTTGACCTATTTGGTACTTACCTTTTGTTACCAATTATATCTCGACAGTTTTAATGCTGCAGTTTTTGAAGTGGACAGTTTTACAAAGTCGGTCGCGATTCAAACTGAAAAACTCTTACTGGCTTTTAGTGCTGATGCTTCGGTAACGCCACATTTAAGCGAGCCAAGCATGAAATTGTTTTACAATCATGAATATGTAGCCCGTGTTGTTGAAGGCTGCAACGGACTCAGCGTCATTATTTTGTTTGCCTCATTCGTAGTGGCTTTCACAGGAAAATTAAGACAAACGGTACTTTTTTTACTCTCGGGAAGTTTGCTGGTCCATATTTTAAATGTAGTAAGAATCGCTTCCTTGGCCTATTTTCTATACCATTATCCTGAACAGGAACATTTGCTTCACGGCGTGTTGTTCCCATTGTGTATTTATGGAGTTGTGTTTATTTTGTGGATTATTTGGGTTAATAAATTTTCATTGTATGCCGGAAAGACTGTTTAAACATAAAGTAAAAATACTGTTTGTCACGATCTTCATTTTTTTGCTGATCGCTGTCAGGGTTTTTGAAAACCAGTTGTTTTATGATCCGTTTTTAGCGTATTTTAAGGACCAATATGGCAGTACGCCATTGCCTGATTTTGCCGCTTTAAAATTATTTTTTGCCCTGTCCGCCAGGTATTTCCTGAATGCCTTTTTTTCGCTCGGGATTATTTATATCATTTTTAAAGATTTCGACCTGACGAAATTTGCCGCATTGTTATACCTTTTCTTTTTCATAGTATTGATCGCTGGATTTTTTATCGTTGTGTATCGGTTTCCTGAAAATAAAATGGCCGTTTTTTACATCCGTCGTTTTTTGATCCAGCCCATTTTTCTGCTGCTTTTCCTACCGGGTTTTTATTTCCAGCTGAAATCCAAAAAATAACATTTCATAAAGACTATAGATGCTTTTTTTGAATAATTTTGCAAAATGAAAATAACAAAATGCACCAGTTTGTTCTTGGCATTGCTGATATTGGTTTCCAATGTCGGGCTCGCTTTCAACGTGCACTATTGTGGTGGGAAAATCGCCGGAATTTCATCTGTTTATAATGTTGCCCATTTTGAAACTGAAAAAAAAGCGCCTGCGAAAAAATCCTGTTGTGCTGCAAAAACGGATAAAGATCAAAGCTGCTGCAAAGATAAAGTCATTAAAATAGACAAAAAGCAGGAAGTCGTTGTAAAAACATTTTCATTCCAAATTTCACTTCCTTTTATTTTTGAAGCCTGGCAGCCGCTGGTTTTCATAGGAACGCCGCTGCTTCAAAACACACAAATTCCATCCTATTGTTTTGATGCCAATGCGCCGCCGCTTTACCAATTGTACAGCCAATATATCCTTTACGCCTAATTGTAATGTTTGTCAAAGTTCACTGACTTTTTAAACATTATAATCTATTTTTATGTACAAACAAATGGCAATGCTTTTTGTGCTGTTGACCGCTTTTAACGCTTTCGCGCAAGATACGCTGAAGGCTGTAAAAGTCGAATCGAGCCGTAAAAGCCTCAAAAAATCCTACACCGTTACGGCCAATACGACCACAATGACCAGCAAAGAACTGCTGAAGGCCGCGTGCTGCAACCTCGCAGAAAGTTTCGAAACGAATCCGTCTATTGATGTCAATTTTTCTGACGCGCTGACCGGAACCAAACAAATCAAAATGCTCGGACTTACGAGTCCGTATTTGATGATTACCGAAGAAAACATCCCGTCGGTTCGTGGCGCTTCTCAGGCATACGGACTCACATTTACGCCCGGAACCTGGATCGAAAGCATTCAGATCACCAAAGGTGCGGGCTCGGTCGTGAATGGTTTTGAAAGCATTTCGGGCCAGATCAATACCGAACTGCTGAAACCGGCAAACGACATTCCGTTTTTCCTGAATGTGTACGGTGACAGCGGTTCGCGCTTTGAAGCGAATGTGCATGCAAACACCAAAATTTCCGACAAATGGGCTACCAGCCTGTTTTTGCACAACAACCTGCGATTGTCTAAAAATGACATGAATAATGACGGTTTTCTGGACAATCCGCTAGCAAAACAAACCAATGTGATGAACCGCTGGCAATATACCGATGCCAAAAAAGGCTGGGTGAGTTTTATCAATTTCCGGTATATGGACGACGAGAAACAAACCGGGCAGATTGGTTTTGACAAGAAACGAGACAAAGGCACAACAAATTTCTGGGGTTCTGAAATCAATACCGAAAAGGTCGATGTTTCGGCGAAAATCGGGTATTTGTTTCCCGATATGCCATTCCAGAGCATCGGTTTTCAAAATGCATTCAGCAGCCACAACCAGCAGTCTTATTTTGGCTTAAACCAATATGACATCCGCCAGCAAAGTTATTATTCGAACCTGATTTTCAATTCGATCATCAACAATACGATGCACAAATTTGCGACCGGGCTCAATTTTGCTTACGACCGCTACAATGAATTTGTGCTGGTTCCTAATGCCAATGGGAATTTTGACCGGATCGACAACAATGTCGGCGCTTTTTTCGAATACACCTATGACAATTCCGACAATTTCAGCCTGATTGCCGGCGCCAGGGTTGACAACCACAACCGTTTGGGGACTTTCGTCACACCGAGATTGCATTTGCGCTACAATCCGTGGGAGAAAGCGGTGGTTCGCGCTTCAGCAGGAAGAGGGAAACGGGCTGCAAATATTTTTGCCGAAAACCAACAGCTTTTTGCGACTTCTCGCGCGTTTGATATTTTAAATACAAATGGGAAAATTTACGGACTGGATGCCGAAATTGCATGGAATTACGGACTGAGTTTTTCACAGGGTTTCCTGCTTTTTGGCAAAAGTGCCGATGCCGGTTTCGACTTTTACCGCACCGATTTCCAGAATCAGGTCGTAACCGATTTGTATGCTTCGCCGCAACAAGTAGTGTTTTACAATTTGCACGGAAAGTCATTTGCAAATAGCTTTCAGGCCGAATTTAATTACGAACCCGTAAAACACCTGAATTTACGGACAGCATATAAATATTACGACATCCAAACCGATTATCTCAGCGGAAATTATGAAAGGCCGTTGCAGGCGAAACATCGCTTTTTTGCGAATTTAGGGTTTAATACGCATATTTTAGAACACGGCCAGCAATGGAAATTCGATTTTACCTACAATTGGATGGGACAACAAAAATTACCAAATACGTTGTCAAATCCGATAAATGAAAGATTTCCGGAATATTCACCATCGTTTTCTTTGATGAATGTTCAAATTACTAGAACGTTTTCATCTACTTTTGAAGTCTATGCAGGTGGTGAAAATATCGGAAATTACACACAGAACAAAGCCATAATAGGAACAGACAACCCGTTTGGACCGTATTTCGATTCATCGATGGTTTATGCACCGGTCTTTGGGCAAATGTATTACGTAGGTTTGCGTTTTAAAATCAAATAAAAACAATTAACAAATAATAATTGATAATGAGAAATATCATCATAATCCTTGTCGCCTTAATCGGATTTTCGGCGCAAGCACAAGACACAAAAAACAAAAATGCGAAACATGCTTTTGAAGTCAACGGAAATTGTGAAACCTGTAAAAAGCGTATTGAGAAAGCGGCTTACGCTGTTCCGGGTGTCAAATCTGCGAGTTGGGATATCGAAAGCCACCAGCTCAGCCTGATTCTGAATGAAGAAAAAACCTCGGTTGCAGCGGTCAAAAAGGCTGTTGCAGCTGTCGGTCATGACACCGATGAAATAAAATCGGATGAGGAAACCTACAAAAATTTACACGGCTGTTGCCAATACGAAAGAAAACCATGAAACAGACCTATACAATTACCGGAATGACTTGCAACGGCTGTAGGGTTGGGGTAGAAGACAAGCTAAACAGAATCCCCGGCGTCGTTCTTGCGACAGTCGATCTGGAAAAAGCGGAAGCTGAAATTGAGATGAAAACGCACATTTCTACCGGCGCGTTTCAAAACGCAATTGGTGAAAAATATACGATTTATGAGAAAAACGATTTTCTTTCTATGCCAACGGAAGTGGAAGAAAAATCAGAATGGAGGCAATTGTTTCCGCTATTCCTGATCTTTGGTTACATTACCGTTGCCGCGGTTTTGTTAAACAGAAATCCGTTCAGCGCACATGGATTCATGCTCGATTTCATGGGACTTTTTTACATCGTTTTCAGTTTTTTCAAAATGCTCGACCTTAAAGGTTTTCCGGATTCTTTCCGGATGTACGATCCGCTGGCAAAAAAAGTTCCGGTGTATGCTTTGATTTATCCGTTTATAGAAACCGCGTTGGGACTGCTGTTTTTATTTCGTTTTGAAGTAGGATTTGTATTGGTTGCAACCTTGATTATTCTGGGAATTACGACGTTTGGAGTCGTCAAAGTGTTGTTGGATAAAAAAGCTATTCAATGTGCCTGTCTCGGTACTGCATTAAAACTGCCGATGACCAAAGCAACGTTTATCGAAAACAGTATTATGATTGTAATGGCAATCCTGATGCTCGCCGGATTTTGATATCGGTAAAATAACCTTAAAACTACCCTAATTAATTGCGGTTGCAGTAAATTATTCTTAATTTCACGCCCGAATTATTAGCCTTAAAAAACACCGCATGAGTGACTTTGACTGGAAGAACCTGATTGACCCACTTTTTTACATCCATTTTGATATTAATGGGATAAAAGTAGGACTTTATATCGTATTGTTTATTGTATTTGCCGAAACCGGACTTTTTGCCGGATTCTTTTTGCCAGGCGACAGCTTGCTTTTTTTGGCAGGAATTTACAACCGCGAATTGATTGAAAATGTATTTTTAATCGGGCCGGATTTTTTAAACGTACTGTTGCTTTCAAGCCTGGTGGCTGTGGCCGGAATCTTTGGAAACATGGTAGGCTATTGGTTCGGGTCGAAAAGCGGTTATTATTTGTACAATAAGGAAGATAGTTTTTGGTTTAAGAAAAAATACCTTATCCAGTCTAAAGATTTCTTTGAAAAACACGGCGGAAGAGCGATTATTTTTGCGCGTTTTCTTCCAATTTTTAGGACTTTTGCGCCAATTGTGGCCGGAATTGTAACGATGGATAAAAAGAAATTTATGTTCTACAATATCCTGAGTTCTTTTTTGTGGTCGTTCAGTTTGATTTTTGCAGGCCATTATTTATACGGTTTCCTGTTGAATAATTATCAGATCGATCTGAAAGAACACATTGAATTAATCATTATCGGATTGGTAGTGCTCACGCTTTCACCGGTCATTATGAAGTTTGCAAAAAAGTTACCGGAGCAAATTCCGGATTCTCATGCACCTGGTGAGCAGGAGAAAAAAGAAGAATAGTTACATGTCTGTAAATGCAGTTTAAAATATAAAAAATCCCGTTTCAACTTGAAGCGGGATTTTTTTTTAAACGTAATATTTGATAGTTGTTTTATCTGTCAAAATTAAAACTATTTTACTTCCAATAAATGTGATTCCGAAATCATCGTGCCGTCGGCATCCAATCCTTCGATAATGATGCGTACCGATTTTTGATTGAGGTTTGGTATGGAAAAATGAAAAGAGCCGTTTTCGTTAGTGGCAACAATTGGTTTCCAATGAATCGTCCCCAATTTGAGAAAACCTTCATCCTGAACATTGTCGTATTTCGGGTTCTGATACGGTTTAAATTTCTGAAAACCATTTTTCACGAATAACGATTCCGAGGTATTTGATTCCTCATTTGTGAAGCCCGTAGTTGTTTTTGTATAAATCCTGATAGTGCCACTCGAACCATAAGTACTCAAATCATTGATCATCCGGTTAATATAAATTTCGTCTATTTGGTTCATCGTATAATCGCGCAAAACATCATAATTTGGCACAAGAATATTATCAATAAAAACCGCTGGGCCATTCATATTTGCGTTGGTGTCTGAGTACGCATTGGTGCTCCAGGCACTTCCGCTTTTCTTGCTTCGGTTGATGGTGCGACTTCTGGCGGCAATTTCCAATCGCGAATGACCATTGATGATAGAGACTTTTCCGCCAAGTGAACTTACTTTAAAGCCATTTTTTCCGATAAATTGTAAGACATCACGGTTGCTGTTCACATCTGCATCCGATATTTTAAAGCCTTTGGCCATCACATTGCCTATTCTTTTTTGGTGTTTAAGGACATTCTTTTTGCCGGTCACCATAACACTGTCGAGAAGGATGGAATTTGCGACTTTCGGAAATGGAATCTTTTTCGTTTTTTCTATCTTGGGTTCAACTGCTGGGCATATTTTTTGGGATGTCAAAATGAGCTTGTTAAATATCCGGTTGTTATCAAGCAACTGGCTGTGTATTTTCACCTTCGGTTTGTATTCGTTTTGGTCTATGACGACAAAATAAATTTTACTCGAATCCTGAACCATCACATGTTCAAAGAAGAATTCTTTTTTGTCATTCAGTAGTGCAAATTCGTTAATGCCGAGCCCAAGAGTATTCATATTCACCCTGCTTTTCTTCAGGTTTTTCAAATTTGAATTGACGGTTCCTTTTATAAGAAGGCCTTTGTCATTAGCGAATTTTGCTGTTGGTGCATTGCCCATCATGGCGTTCCAATTGTATTTCGAGCGTTGGCTTAATAAGAAATTGTCGAGTTCGTAGTGTTTCTTACGGGAGAAATCATTAAGGTAATACCAAGTGTTTTTAGACGCTTTCGACAAATAGTTGTCAAATAGAAAATCGGAATGAATCATTTTAGGTGGACTTTCAGTCAATGTCGCCTCTGGTAAAATAGAAATGCTTAAGGTCCCTGAAATGATAGCAGAGGAACCTTCAACAACAACAGAATCTTTTCGGGTGTCGGCAATCCATATTGCTGTCTTTTCTGGCATTAAATAGGGGTTATAAATAATCCGCTCTCCCATTTTGTTCAGATTTTCATCAATAAGATATAATGAATTTAGTCCTTCGGGTAATTCTGAACTTAGAACAATCAGTTTTTGTTCGTTAGCATCACTAAAAGAAAAATTGACAAAAGTTGTCGCCTCATCCTGTTGGAAAACCAAAGTATACAGAGCGTTTTTTATCTGGTTGATGGTTTTGGGATTCGTCCGGAGTTTTATGATGGTTTTATCCGGGAAAATATAATTGTCTACCGAAAATGAGATACCGGTTGTTACCGGCATCGGAAGCGGCTGCTCTTTTCTTTGCCCCTTAACGGTGAAAATGGCGGTGTAATTTTCGGATTTGGTTTCATGAATTTCAAATTTTCCATAGCCAAAAATATCGGTTGAAAAAGTGGTAACGGTATTGCCATTGGAATCAATGATTTCTACATCCTGAACGGCAATGCCTTGTCCGTTGCAATCGGAGATCTCAACGCCAATTGTATTTGGAACACCTTCCAGGAAAACACCGCTTTCCGGAAAAAAAGAAAGAGTTGCAGAATTATAATTAATACTGGCTTGTGGAACAAAATCTTCTGCGGCTTCATTTAAAATGTCAATCTCATATACTGAAGACTCGTCTTCTGAAAAATTATTCATGAAATTAGTATACGCTTGCAGGAAATAATGGCCGGTAGGCAATTTAGGGTCTAACTTTAGGCGGCCTTCAAAAATGCCGCCTTCGGCATAATACAGTTGTGTGGTTATTTTTTTTCCGTTAGCATCATGCAAACTCACATAAACATTAGAAGTATTTTGTGTGGGTTTGTGTTTTTTTTCGATAATGTAACCTTTAAGCCAAACCTGTTCGTTAGTAACGAAAGTAGCTTTGTTGAGGTGCAAATGGATGTTTTCACGATCAAGCTTGAAATAATCCACTACTGAATTGCTTATTTTTTGATGGTTTGGAAGCAAGGCATTTTGTGCGCTGCTTTGAAACACGATCAATGACAAAATAGACAAGAATGTAATTTTAAACTTCATGCTGTAAATTTTTCTTGAAACTAAGATATCATTTTTTGATATAAAAAAAGCTGCCTGAATAATTTATTCAGGCAGCTTTATAAAAATAGGATTTCAGGATTACATCATTCCCGGCATACCGCCACCCATTGGGTTTCCGCCGGCATTTTCTTCTTTGATGTCAACCAATGCACATTCGGTAGTTAAAATCATACCTGAAACTGATGCAGCATTTTCAAGTGCCACACGCGTTACTTTTTTAGGATCGATGATTCCGGCAGCAAGCATGTCTACATATTCGTCGGTTTTGGCGTTGTAACCAAAATCTCCCGAACCTTCAGCCACTTTTGCAACAACAACAGAGCCTTCAAGACCTGCGTTTTCTACAATGGTACGCAATGGCGCTTCAACGGCACGCGAAACAATCTGGATTCCCGTAGCTTCATCAGCATTGTCTGCTTTGATGTCTTTTAACGCGTTTTTCGCTCTTAAGAGCGCCACGCCGCCTCCGGCAACAATGCCTTCTTCTACAGCAGCACGGGTTGCGTGTAACGCATCATCCACACGGTCTTTTTTCTCTTTCATTTCGACTTCAGATGCGGCACCAACATAAAGTACGGCAACTCCGCCTGCTAGTTTAGCCAAACGTTCCTGTAGTTTTTCACGGTCGTAATCGGAAGTTGTGGTTTCCATCTGACCTTTAATCTGGTTTACGCGGTTTTTGATCATGTCTGCTTCTCCGGCACCACTAACAATTGTAGTGTTGTCTTTGTCTATAGAAACGCGTTTGGCAGTTCCAAGCATTTCTAAAGTCGCTGCTTCTAAAGTGTAACCTCTTTCTTCAGAAATAACGGTACCGCCTGTTAAAATGGCAATATCTTCCAGCATCGCTTTTCTTCTGTCGCCAAAACCTGGTGCTTTTACAGCAGCGATTTTTAATGCGCCACGCAATTTATTTACCACCAATGTTGATAAAGCTTCTCCATCAACATCTTCAGCGATGATCAATAAAGGTTTTCCCGATTGCGCCACCGGCTCTAAAACCGGAAGCAATTCTTTCAAAGAAGACACTTTTTTATCGTATAATAAAATGTAAGGATTTTCGAGTTCCGCTTCCATTTTTTCAGGGTTTGTGACGAAATACGGAGACAAATACCCGCGGTCGAATTGCATGCCTTCTACAACATCAACATACGTATCTGTTCCTTTGGCTTCTTCCACTGTGATAACACCTTCTTTTCCTACTTTGGCGAAAGCCGTAGCAATCAATTCGCCAATCACTTCATCATTATTTGCTGAAATAGATGCAATTTGTTTGATTTTTTCTGAATCGCTACCGACCACTTTTGCCTGTTTTGACAAATCGGCTACTATAGCTTCAACCGCTTTGTCGATTCCGCGTTTCAAATCCATTGGATTCGCTCCGGCAGCAACGTTTTTCAAACCTTCTTTTACAATGGCTTGTGCCAATACCGTAGCAGTAGTTGTTCCGTCACCGGCCAAATCATTGGTTTTGGAAGCGACTTCTTTTACCATTTGAGCGCCCATGTTTTCCAATGGGTCTTTGAGTTCAATTTCTTTTGCAACAGTCACACCGTCTTTAGTGACATTCGGTCCGCCGAAAGCTTTTCCGATGATCACGTTACGGCCTTTTGGGCCAAGGGTTACTTTTACTGCATTTGCCAATGCATCCACGCCGCGTTTTAAACCGTCGCGTGCTTCAATATCAAATTTTATATCTTTTGCCATTATTTGTTGAATTATTCCGCTGCGCGCCATACAATTTGGCTACGCCTCGGGTCGTTTAATTGTTGATTTGTTGTTTCGATTAAATAATTGCGAGAATGTCGTCTTCTCTCATGATTAAATAATCTTTTCCTTCCAGTTTGAGTTCGGTTCCTGCGTATTTCCCATATAAAACGGTGTCGCCTACTTTGACAGTCATGTCGTGGTCTTTATTGCCGTTTCCGACAGCTACGACAGTTCCTTTTTGTGGTTTTTCTTTGGCAGTGTCAGGAATGAAAATGCCTGAAGCAGTCTGGGTTTCAGCAGCAACAGGCTCAATGAGTACGCGGTCTGAAAGCGGTTTAATGTTTAAAGCCATAGTATTTTTTAGTATTGAATGATTAAAAATTGTAATGTATTTTCCTTTTTTCGAATATTGTGCCAGTCAGCAGTTGCCTGCCAAATTTTCAGGGTAAAAAAAATGCCAGCGAATTGCCGGCATTTTGATTTGTATGTATAAATATTATTTTGCAGGCGTTTCCGTTGCAGGTGCTTTTGTTTCTGCTGGCGTTACTGCTTTTGGAGCTGGTGCGGCTGTATTTACATTGTCTATGATTTTAGAGTCACCGTCGCTTAATGAGCCTGTAAAGCTTAAGCTTGACAATAAAACCAAAAGAATTAAAATTGTTCCCAATGTCCAGGTGCTTTTGTCAAGGAAATCGGTTGTTTTTTGAACACCGCCCAACATTTGTGATCCGCCTAATGAAGAAGACAAACCGCCGCCTTTAGGGTTTTGAACCATGATTACTACGATCAATAGAAAACAAACGATAGTGATTAACACTAAAAAAATTGAAAATGTGGTCATTGCTATTTATTATTTTGTTGTAAATTTTTAATATCTAAAATTCGGTCTGCAAAGAAACTACTTTTTTCCGGATATTTCAAAATTAATATTTGATATGCCTGAATTGCTTTTTGATATTTTTTTTGTTCGAGATAAACCCTGGCGAGCGTTTCGGTCATCAAGTAAGAGTTGTCTGCTTTGCTGGGTTCAAAAATGAGGGTTTGTGGTAGCGGTGCATCGTGTTTTACCGGCGGAATTTTCGGGCTGGTTTCAATAAAACGATCAATTAATTGATTTTTTTTTTGTTTCTCCGAATCTTCTTCGGAGGAACTTTTTGTGTTTTCTTGAGTGGATTCCCGATTGATGGGTGTTATTTTCGATAGCTGCAGCCATTCCTGAAACGAATGCTTTTCACCTCTTGTAAAGGGCAGCGGTTTTCCAATTTCGAGATTTTGCTGGGTTTTTTCTTCGCTTTTTGTTTCAATACTGCCCGGAATTCCTGCAGTAGTAATATCTTCAGGAACTTCTAAAATTTCTTCATTTGAAACTTCCAAAGCTTCTTCAACAGGAGTAGCTTCTTTAATGGAGGTCAATATGGATTGTTCAATCGTATTTGGACGTGCTTCTAACTGCTTCGGCTCTTCGGTTACAATTTCACTGTCTTTTACAATGATATTGAGGATTTCTGCGAGTTTCTGATCGTACAATTCTTTTTGAACGGACACAAAAGTATCTGAAGAAATAAAGTCAAATAACACGCTTCGGTCCACGGTGTGTGCTGCAGTTACTTTTAAAACATGGTTGTATTTAAAACTGTTCTGGTTGTAAAGCCCTTTTAAATATAAAGCCCTGGCGCTTTGAAAATAAGGGAATTCCTGTACGATTTTTTCCAATACCACAGTATGCTTGTCGTTGACAGCATCGGGTTTGTTCATCAGGTAAGTGAATTCGGTTACGTTCAAAATGTGTTATTCCTTTTATTATTGGCAAATCAACTCAAAAAATTACCATTTTGCAAGTGATTCATTAAAAATGTCTTGTGTAATTCTTTCAAAAATCACGTCGAGCGCTTCTGTCAGTTGTGCGCCAACGGGCAATTGGTCGCCGGCATAGTCAAAGAAAAATGAAAATCTTTTTTCAAAATCGTCGGCTTCCTTGTTTTTATTGGTAAAGCGAACATTCACGCTAATCGTCAGCCTGTTTTGAGAGGCGCGCTGGTCTGCTGTTGCCGTCATCGGACTGACACGATAATCTGTAATTTCACCCTCATAAACCAAATCACCGCCGGTACTCACTAGATTCAGGTTGGTTTGATTCTGGATCAGATCCTGCAATTCGAGTGTAAATGTGCGATCGATTCCAGGCTCTACCAATGCGGCATTGTTCAAAAAATAATTAACCTGAAAGGTTTTAGCATCGATTTTTCCGGTTCCGGTAAAGTTATAAACGGAACAGCTGTTAAACGTCAGTAAAACCAATAATGCAATAAGAGAAGATAATTTTTTCATACGGATAAAAAACAAAAGTATCGTTTATTATGGAAAAAGCAGCGAATAAAATTACAAATCAAATTGCTTGATTTTGCGGTATAAAGTCCGTTCAGAAATTCCGAGTTCGTCAGCGGCAGCTTTTCGTTTGCCTTTATTTTTCTCCAATGATTTTTTGATCATTTCGATTTCTTTCTGCTCCAAGCGCAAAGTTTCTTCTTCTTCGATGGTTTCCGCAAAAGTATAATTGTCTTCCTGTTTCACCGGAATTACATTCGCAGGCTTGTTTGAAACCGGAATCAAAGACATTTCATGCGCTTCTTCAAAGTCGATTTCGCTGTCTTCCTGTTGTGAGCCGTAAATTTTCTGGATCAGGTTCGGATTGGTTTCCTGTACTTTTGATGCGCCGTTTTTCATCAGCTCCAGCGTTAATTTCTTGAGGTCGTTCAAATCACTTTTCATGTCAAAAAGTACCTTATATAAAATTTCCCTTTCGGTAGAAAAATCGCTGTCGTTCTTTTTTCCGATTACCGACGGCAGGTTGCTGCCTTCCACCGGAAGGTACGTTTGCAAAGTTGCAGCTGATATGTCACGGTTGGTTTCCAAAACAGACAATTGTTCGGCTACGTTTCGCAACTGGCGGATGTTTCCGCTCCAGCGGAATTTTTGCAACAGCGACACTGCATTATCATCAAGTTTCAACGGTGGCATTTTATATTTATGCGCAAAATCTGCAGCAAATTTCCGGAACAATAAATGAATGTCGTCTTTGCGTTCGCGTAACGGCGGAAGCAAAATATCGACCGTACTCAATCGGTAATACAAATCTTCACGGAATTTTCCTTTTTCGATCGCGTCGAACAAATTCACATTGGTTGCAGCCACAATCCGGACATCGGTTTTCTGAACCTGGCTCGAACCGACTTTAATAAATTCGCCATTCTCCAAAACCCGCAGCAACCTAACCTGTGTCGTTAAAGGCAATTCGCCTACTTCATCCAGGAAAATCGTTCCGCCGCTTGCGACTTCAAAATAGCCTTCACGCGTGTTTGTTGCGCCAGTAAAAGCGCCTTTTTCGTGCCCGAACAATTCGCTGTCAATCGTACCTTCGGGAATTGCTCCGCAGTTTACGGCAATGTATTTTCCGTGTTTTCTATGGGATAATGAATGGATGATTTTCGGGATACTTTCTTTTCCAACGCCGCTTTCGCCAATAACCAGCACAGAAATATCCGTTGGCGCGACCTGGATCGCTTTTTCAATCGCACGGTTCAGCTTCGGATCGTTCCCTATAATCTCAAATCGTTGTTTTATGGCTTGTACGCTTTCCATTTATTTCAATTGATAATTTATTCCGCTGCGCTCTATACAATTCGGCTGCGCCTTGGGTGATAATGGATAATTGACAATGTCAAGCATTATCCATTGTCCATTGTTAATTATTTTAATTCATATCGCTGTATCCAACGGCTTCTCCAATCAAAGTGCCGCTCGTGCAATTCGTGATTTTTACATTCACAAATTCGCCGACGTTATAATTTTCTTTTGGAAAAATAACCATCATGCTTTGTGAATTTCTTCCGGCCAAATCATTTTCAGATTTTTTGGATGCTTTTTCAATCAGCACTTCCATGGTTTTTCCAACATAGGAATTGGTTCTTTCACCGCTGTGTTTGCGTTGCAAATCGACAATTTCCTGCAACCGGCGCAATTTGGTTGTTTCAGCAACGTCGTCTTCCATTTTTCTTCCGGCCAATGTTCCCGGACGTTCAGAATAGGCATACATGTATCCGAAATTGTATTTGACATATTCCATCAAACTCAACGTATCGGCGTGGTCTTCTTCTGTTTCTGTAGGAAAACCCGCAATCATATCCTGTGTAATTTCGACTTCAGGAATAATTCTCCTGATGTTGTCAATCAAACTCATGTATTCCTGGCGCGTGTGCAAACGATTCATCGCTTTCAAGATGCGGTCGCTGCCCGATTGCACTGGCAAATGGATGTGTTTGCAGATGTTCGGATATTTTGCAATGACGTGTAAAACGCTTTCATGCATGTCCTGCGGATTCGAAGTTGAAAAACGGATGCGCATTTTCGGGTAAGCAACAGCAACCATCTCAAGCAGACGATCAAAACCAACCGCAGTCGCTTTCGCCATTTCCGAAGCATTGATAAAATCTTTCTTCAATCCGCCGCCATACCACAAATAACTGTCGACATTTTGTCCTAAAAGCGTAATTTCCTTAAACCCGTTTTCCCACAGGTTTTTAATTTCATTCATGATGCTTTGCGGCTCGCGGCTGCGTTCCCGACCACGCGTAAACGGCACGACGCAAAACGTACACATATTGTCGCAACCGCGCGTGATCGATACGAAAGCGGTAATGCCATTGCTCATCAGTCGCACCGGCGCGATATCTCCGTAAGTTTCTTCTTTAGATAAAATCACGTTGATCGCGTCGTTTCCGGCTTCGACTTCCTGCAATAAATTGGGCAAATCTTTGTAAGCATCGGGACCAACGACGAGATCGACGATTTTCTCCTGTTCTAAAAACTGGCTTTTCAAACGTTCGGCCATGCAGCCCAGAACGCCGACTTTCATTTTCGGGTTCACCGTGCGCTTAACAGCGTTGTATTTTTCGAGTCTTTTGCGAACAGTTTGTTCGGCTTTGTCACGAATCGAACACGTATTGACCAAAACCAGATCAGCTTCTTCTAAAATATTCGTGGTGTTGTAACCGCCATCGGCAAGGATTGAAGCCACGACTTCACTGTCCGAAAAATTCATCGCACAGCCGTAACTCTCTATAAAAAGTTTCTTTTTGTTTTCAGGTTTTTGATCCAGGACCAGGCTTTCTCCCTGTTTGCTTTCTTCAATAATCTTTTCCATAGGGCGCTTTCGCAGGTAAAATTCAGAACGCAAAGATAAGTTTATTTCGATATATCTGACAAGATGGCAGTTGATCTTTAACAAAATAAATATAATATTTCCTTGAGATGTCATCCTGAGCGCAGTCGAAGGATTAGGAGCTATTCCCGCTTTTCGCCTTTATCTTTACTCGTGCCTCGCAAAGGATACCGGCTGCAATCGGGGCTAGAGCATTTGGTATCAAAAAGAAGTATTCAATAAAATGGAAAATTTTCAAACCATTAAGAACATTAAGAACATTAAGTTCATTAAGCCTGCGCAAACCTTAATGAACTAAATGCCCTTAATGATTCAAATTATTTACACCTAATAAATAGGTATAAAACCAACGTTTTGAAATCCAAAATTCCACCCAATCAAAATAAAAAAAATCAATATTTAAAAAAATCATCTACTTTTGCGCCATAAACAAACCGCGTTATGGCAAAGAATTTAGTGATCGTCGAGTCGCCTGCAAAGGCAAAAACAATAGAAAAATTCCTTGGAAGCGATTATCAGGTTGAGTCCAGTTACGGACACATTGCCGATCTTCCGTCAAAGGAAATCGGGGTCGACGTCGAAAACGGATTCAAACCCAAATACGAAGTATCACCCGATAAAAAAGCATTGGTCAGCAAACTCAAAACCCTTGCAAAAAATGCCGATATGGTCTGGCTCGCAAGTGATGAGGACCGCGAAGGAGAAGCCATCTCATGGCACTTAGCGGAAGAATTAAAGCTCGATAAAGCCAAAACCAAAAGAATCGTTTTCCACGAAATTACCAAAACCGCAATTTTAAAAGCAATCGACAATCCACGCGAAATCAATTACAATTTGGTCAACGCGCAACAAGCCAGACGTGTATTGGACCGTTTGGTCGGTTACGAATTGTCACCGGTTTTGTGGAGAAAGATCAAAGGCGGATTGTCAGCCGGGCGTGTACAATCGGTTTCTGTGCGTTTAATTGTAGAACGAGAACGCGAGATCCAGGATTTTAAAGCCGTTGCGTCTTATTCGGTCGTTGCCGAATTTGCAAACGAGGCCGGAAAAACGTTCAAAGCCAAATTACCAAAGAATTTTAGTACAAAAAAAGAAGCCGAGGATTTCCTTCAGAAAAATATCGGATCTATATATAAGGTATCAGACCTCGAAACCAAACCGACCAAAAAATCGCCGGCTGCGCCATTTACAACATCAACTTTGCAACAGGAAGCCGCGCGTAAATTGTACCTTCCGGTTGGGATTACGATGCAACTCGCACAACGGTTATACGAAGCCGGACTCATTACCTATATGAGAACCGACAGTGTGAATTTATCCAATGAAGCGATGAACGCGGCACAAGCCGAAATCATCCATTCGTACGGTAAGGAATTTTCTAAACCGAGAACTTTTACGACCAAAAGCAAAGGCGCGCAGGAAGCACACGAAGCAATCCGTCCGACCGATATGTCACGGCATACCGTAAATATTGACCGCGACCAAGCGCGTTTGTATGATTTAATTTGGAAAAGAACTTTGGCATCTCAAATGAGTGACGCTGAATTGGAGCGTACGAACGTTAAAATCCAGGCCAACAACCACAGTGAATTGTTTACAGCTACCGGAGAAGTATTGCTTTTTGAAGGCTTTTTGAAAGTCTATCTTGAAGGACACGATGACGAAGAAGAAGAACAGGAAGGCATGCTTCCGGCGATGAAAGTCAACGAGAAGTTGCAAAACCATTACATTACGGCAACTGAAAGGTATTCGCGGCCATCGGCTAGATATACCGAAGCTTCGTTAGTTAAAAAACTAGAAGAATTGGGAATTGGCCGTCCATCAACGTATGCACCAACGATTTCTACAATCATCAACAGGAATTATGTTGAAAAAGGAAACTTGGAAGGGCAGGAGCGCAATTATACGCAGTTGACTCTGAAATCGGGGAAACTCGATGAAAAATTATTAAAAGAAAATACAGGTTCAGACAAAGGAAAATTGGTGCCAACCGACATTGGAACGATTGTTACCGATTTCCTGGTGAAGAATTTCGAAAATATATTAGACTACAATTTTACTGCAAAAGTAGAGCAGGACTTTGACGAAATCGCCGAAGGAAATGTGAATTGGGCAAAAATGATGCAGGAATTCTACAGTCATTTCCATCCGAATGTAAAAGAAGTCGAAGCCAATGCCGAACGTGAAAGCGGTGAACGCATTTTAGGAAAAGATCCTAAAACCGGTCGTCAGGTGAGTGTTCGTTTAGGCAAATTCGGACCAATGGCGCAAATCGGAGAAGCGGAAGACGAAGATAAAATTTTCGCAAGTCTGCGTCCAGAGCAAAACATTGGAAACATTACTTTAGAAGAAGCGTTGAATTTATTCCTGCTTCCGAAAAATCTTGGGACTTACAAAGGAGAAGATGTAGAAGTGAGTGTTGGAAGGTTTGGGCCGTACATTCGTTTCGGAACGGCCTTTATTTCACTTCCAAAAGGTGAAGAGCCGTTGGATGTCACATTGACAAGAGCACAGGAATTGATTGACGAAAAGGCTAAGGCCGACGCGCCGATCGCACATTATAAGAATGAACCCGTTCAGAAAGGTGTAGGTCGTTTTGGACCTTTTATTAAGTGGAACGGGACTTTTATCAACGTTAGCAAAAAATACAATTTCGACAATTTATCGCAATCGGATATTGAAACTTTGATTGAGGAAAAAATTCAAAAAGACATTGATAAAGTGTTGCACCATTGGGAGGAAGAAGGTATTTTGGTTGAAAAAGCACGTTGGGGAAGATCGGTTATTACAAAAGGTAAAATCAAAATCGAACTCAGTAAAGATGTTGATGCCGGCAAGTTAACTTTAGACGAAGTCAAAGAAATGATTGCCAAAAAAACGCCGGCTAAGAAAACTGCGGCAAAAAAACCGGCAGCAAAAGCTACGGCAAAAAAGAAACCAGCAACAGCAAAAAAGAAATAAGTTATGGAATTTGATTTTCTGGCACCGGTCGATGCCCAAATTATCGGTTTTGTACAAGATTTGTCTTCGCAGCATTTGGGAAGTAAAGTCGTTTTTCATTCGGATAAGGATTTTCCAGATTTGGATCAGGTGAAAATCGCAATTATCGGCGTTTTGGAAAACCGTGGTTCAGGAAATTACGAAACGGTTGATCTGTTTGAAATCCGTAAAGAATTCTATTCGCTTTATCCTGGAAACTGGCATGTTTCGATTGCCGATCTTGGAGATGTTCTTCCCGGAAATTCAATAGACGACACTTATTTTGCAGTTCATAAAGTTATTTCCAGATTGTTAAAATCCGGAATTATTCCGATCATTATCGGAGGTTCGCAAGATTTGACCTATGCTTTATACCGCGCTTTTGACGTTTTGGAACAAATGGTAAACCTGGTGGCAATTGACAGTCGTTTCGATTTTGGAAAAGAGGAATCCGGAATTTCTTCTGCTTCCTATCTGACGAAGATTATTGTTGACGAGCCCAATAATTTGTTCAATTATAGCAATATTGGTTTTCAAACCTATTACAACTCGCAAGAAGAAATCGACCTGATCGAAAAGTTATTTTTTGACGCTTATCGTTTGGGGGATGTTTCAAATAATATAGCGATTGCTGAGCCGGTGTTCAGGGACGCTGATATCGTTTGCGTTGATTTAACTTCGGTAAAGTCATCGGACTCAGGAAATTTTGCTACATTTACGCCTAATGGTTTTAATGGAAAAGAAATCTGTTCATTGGCTAGATATGCCGGGATTAGTGACAAGGTATCGTTGTTTGGAATTTTCAATCACAACGCGTCTAGTCAGGAGGCTGTTTTAATCGCTCAGATATTGTGGTATTTTATCGAAGGCTGGCATTACAGGTCAAACGAATATCCATTTGGAAGCAAAGAACAGTATTTAAAATACATAGTTCCATTGGAAACAGAGGAGTTGGTATTCTTTAAAAGTAATAAAACAGATCGCTGGTGGATAGAGATTCCATTTATTTCATTAGCGAATAATAAACTAAAAAAAAGTACGTTATTACCATGTTCTTATGAAGAGTATCTTGCTGCTTGCAATCAGGAAGTTCCTGAAAGATGGTGGAAAGCTCAACGTAAGAATGTAATCTAAAAAGAAGGTAATTGTTACGCGTTATTTTTATAAAATAAAAAAAAAGTTAAAAATTATCAATACATTAGCAGCTTTATTCTTACAAAATAAATTACTTTAGGTATTTTATCGTCAAATTATGCACTTTATCGATAAAATATTTTTTTATAATAGATTTTAATCCTAATTTTGGTCTGTAAAAGAAATTTTACACCAATTAATTGCTTTTTTGAAAAATAATAAATACGTTTACGCCCTTAAAAATATGAATACATACATAACCCAAATTTATATGAAGAAATTCATTGCATTTACAGTAATTACGGCTTTCTTAGTTGGTTGTGGCGGGGTTGGTCAGTAAGAAAAACAAGGGCGGGGAAAAAGAAAGAAAGGGCAGTGTGCGAAGA
>Ga0081606_1000092_pt1 | contig 63691 bp, 62 predicted proteins | sample EareggfetidaYelm_FD_71127 | JGI IMG/M metagenome (GOLD analysis project Ga0081606, IMG submission 71127) | Earthworm egg capsule microbial community from the University of Washington, USA - E. fetida Yelm (SPADES assembly) (version 2) | ecosystem: Host-associated > Annelida > Reproductive system...
CGGTGCTTACCTGAATGGTGTAGGTCAAGGCTGTTGCGCTTCCACCTGTTGGAGCCGCCCAGTTTAGATTGAAAGTGTTGGTTCCGGTTCCGGAAACACCAACGCTGTTAGGAACTGCCGGACAGGTAATCATACTTCCGGTCAGCGGTCCTGTAGCATACACTGGGCCTCCGCTACAAACCGCATTGTTATACGCATAAATAAAATAAAAATATTGTGTGTTTACAGTCAAACCGGTGCTCGAAAAACTGGTTCCTGTTCCATTTTGTACCAATGTCAAACCCGTTCCTAACGTATTGACATTAGCGGGCGTAGTATAAGTTGTACCATTCGTTGGTTGCGTTGGCGGCGTATTGGTTAACGAGCGAATCACAAGATAACCACTCGCAGATCCTGAAAAAGATCCTGCAGCCGAAGTGGAAGTGATGGCTCCCGGATTAAATGGTGTAGCCTGCGCAGGAGCTACGCAAGCAGAAACCGTAACGCAACTTACCGCCGCAATCCATCCTGCAAGTGCTGTTGTGCTGTCTGACCGGAAACGGATGGTAATCGCTCCGCCGGAATGGGAGGAAGTGATCGTACCCGGACTCGTGGTTCCATAAAAGGATCCAGCAGGCGTAAGGGTTCCGGAGCCAGCTGGCAATCCTGAAGAAATTAGGGGTGCAGCCGTAGTCGGACCGTCATAAATAAGCATGCCGTCATAAACTTCGGTAGCAAAAGCACTAAATATGAGTTGGACTTTGTTGGTGCTTACCGACGGCGTAAATGTAATGGTATAATCCTGTGAATTTTGATAGGTACTGCTGCTTCCGCCACTATCAACAAAACTGTAAGTGTTGCCACAAGTGATAGACTGGCTGCAGCTTGTTGTTAAAGGAATGATTGTATTGTCTGCTGCGGTTGCAGCTGTTAATGTCAGGTCGTCGAGATAGCGCTCTGCATTTGCGGCTGCACCGGACCGGCTGTCACGAATCCTGATATATACATTTGTTACAGCTAAGGCTGCCAGATCTAGAGTATATTGCTGATATGTGGTTGTAAACCCGGATGCGGTTGTGCCTGTAATCGTTCCCCTTGATGTCCATGCCGTATTGTTAGGAGAGGTTTCAATGGTAAATTGCTGTGTGCCATTTGCATTGGTTGACCTTTTATACCAAAAAGACAACACTTTCGGGTTTGCAATTAAGGGTGTTCTTATGAAATCCCCAACTGCATTAAATGTAAGATGATTGTTACCTGTTAACGGATTTGAAGTGTCATACGTCATACTGCTTTCAGCCCAAGAGCCTCCGGCAGTCGGCAAAGTTGTACTAAAACCTTCATAAAGTTGATAATTGGCACATTGCGAATAAGCATATTGCCCCAGAAGTAAGCATGCGATTGACATAAGCAACTGCACACTCTTAGTGTGGTAGTTTTTTTTCATAGGGGTTTCGAACAAAATATTTTTCAAAAATAATAGTTTATTTAACAAAACTTCGATAAAATGTATTTTTTTGTTGGTAAATTACCTTAAATATTGAATTTTGTAACAAAAGTTGGTAGTATTTCTGAATGATTCTCTTGATTTAAATTAAAATTTTACGAAAACGTTGTTGAGTAAGTAAAAAGCAGATTGCTCCAACCATCTTAATTTCATTACTTTTGAAAACTGTAAATCAAGTGCTATGAGATTTTTTTTGCTCCTGTTATTTTTTCCTGCGGCGGTGCTCTCACAATCGGTCTTCAATGATGCGGAAAAATTATATAAAGCCGAAAAATATTTGCAGTCAAAAACATTATTCGAACAAAACCTCAAAGCAAATCCGAACCATTTAAAAACGATAGAATATCTCGGAGACATTCAAAGCCACTTTCAAAATTGGGATCAGGCGATTGTTTTTTACGAAAAATTAAAAACCGTAAATCCGAAAGTTGCAGATTACCAATACAAATACGGCGGCGCACTAGCCATGATCGCAGCCCAAAGCAATAAATTGAAAGCGCTTACGATGATTAACGACATTGAATCGTCTTTTCAAAATGCCATTACATACAATCCGAAACACATCGAGGCCCGTTGGGCGCTTATAGAATTTTACCTGCAACTGCCCGGGTTTTTTGGAGGAAGCGAAAGCAAAGCCACGCGTTATGCGAATGAACTTTTCGCACTTTCGCCAGTTGATGGGTACCTTGCCAAAGGCCATATTTCCGAATATTTTAAACGGTTTCCATCAGCAGAAAGTTATTACAAAAAAGCCATTCAAACGGGACACTCTAAAACAACTTACCAAAAATTGGCCAACCTGTATAAAAACAAAATGAACCAGCCTGAAAAAGCGGCCCAACTGATGGAAGATTTTTCTAAAAAAGGCTAATTGTCATTAAACAAACCCTTTTTTCAAACCCGTATTTTTAAAGTTTTTGTGTATTTTTGGACACCGGATTCGATCCCAAAATAACACTAAACTATGCGTACTCATTTTATAGCCATCGGCGGAAGCGCCATGCACAATCTCGCCCTTGCCCTGCACAACAAAGGTTACCAGGTTACAGGCAGCGACGATGCGATTTTCGAACCGTCAAAAACACGCCTTCAAAATAAAGGTTTGCTGCCAATGGAAATGGGCTGGTTCCCCGAAAAAATCAATTCAGATATCGAAGCGGTCATTCTGGGCATGCACGCTAAAGCAGACAATCCCGAATTGCTCAAAGCACAACAACTCGGACTCAAAATATATTCGTATCCTGAATTTTTATACGAACAATCGAAAAACAAAACCCGCGTCGTCATTGGCGGTTCTCATGGAAAAACTACGATCACTTCGATGATTCTCCATGTGATGCATTTTCAAAATGTAGCAGTCGATTATATGGTTGGTGCCCAACTCGAAGGTTTTGATACGATGGTGCATCTGACGGAAACCAATGATTTTATAGTACTCGAAGGCGACGAATATTTGTCTTCACCAATGGACCGCAGGCCGAAATTCCATTTGTACCAACCCAATATCGCACTGATTTCAGGAATTGCCTGGGATCACATCAACGTGTTTCCAACGTATGAAAATTACGTCGAGCAATTTGAAACGTTTATCAGATTGATCACAAACGGCGGCATTTTAGTTTACAATGAAGATGATGCTGAGGTGAAACGCGTGGCCGAAGCGGCAACAAACCCAATCCGGAAATTGCCTTATTCAACACCAAAATACACCGTACAAAACGGCATTACGCTATTGGAAACACCCGAAGGCCCGATGCCTATCGAGGTTTTCGGCGCACACAATTTGAACAATCTCGCCGGTGCCAAATGGATCTGCCAGAATATGGGGATTGATGAAGCTGATTTTTACGAAGCCATTGCGAGTTTCAAAGGTGCATCCAAACGCCTCGAAAAAATCGCCGAAAACCAGAATAATGTCGCCTACAAAGATTTTGCGCATTCACCAAGCAAAGTGGCCGCGACAACGAAAGCCGTTAAAGAGCAATACCCGGACCGCACGCTCATTGCATGCCTCGAACTGCACACTTACAGCAGCCTGAATCCTGAATTCCTCAAAGAATATGAAGGCGCGCTCGATGCCGCCGATGTGGCCGTGGTGTTTTATTCGCCCGATGCCGTTAAAATCAAACAGCTTGACGAAATTACCGCAGAGCAGATTGGCAAAGCGTTTAACCGCGAAGATCTGATCATTTACACCAATCCTGCGGCTTTCAAGGAATATTTGTTCCACCTGAAATACGATACAAAAGGCGTGGCTCTGCTGTTGATGAGTTCGGGAAATTATGGCGGACTCAATTTTGATGAGATCAAGACTTTAATTTAGGAGCAGGTATTTTGCGTATCTGGTGACCGTTCCGTCCCGCTGTCATTCCAACTCTTTTTGCCTGGGCACAGGATAAAATCGGTTGGGCAAAAAGGATTTTCCCTTCCATCGGGGCTAAACGAGACGTGATTCGTTGCAATCAGCATCAGCCCGAGTAACGGTAATGACCCGTAATTTTATACCGGAACAAACAATCGTCAAGCACCTGGCCGCCGCCAACATTGTGTACAATCTTGTTGCGCTTGCCGTCTGCGGTTTTAATCGCCGTAACAATCCCGATGTGCGGTAGTTTTCCATTAATCATCCACGTGACAAGATCACCGGTTTTATAATCCGCGGCATTTTCAGAAATCCCCAGGCTTTTCCCTTTTCTGGTAAAAAACACCTGAAGGTTCGGCACACGCCGGTGATCGATATTGCTATCGGTAGTTTTTAATCCCCAGATTTTAGGGTACAATGCAAAATTTTCCTGCATGTCTTCGTGGATTTTTTTCTGCAAATCAATCCCCAGTTTCCGGTATGCCCGAATGACGACATCGGTGCAAACACCCTTATTTGCCGGAACATCACCGTTGGGATACCCAATTGAAAAATATTGAGGATCGTATTTTACGTCTGTTTTGGTTAATGTCAGCGCAGCATCGGAAAGTTTTTGGTAAAAACGGTCTGTTGGAACCGCAAAAGAAAAACCCAAAAAAGCACAAATGATGAGGATAGATTTCATATTTTAGTATTTCAGGTTTAAACGGGGAAATAACCGTTTTAAGTATGAACGATACACGCCATTACAAAAATTATAAGCCATGTCTGAAAATACTTCATTTCCTATCAGGAGCTGGTCTGAAGATGACCGTCCGCGCGAAAAATTAATGAGCAAAGGCAAATCCGCGCTCAGCGATGCCGAACTTATCGCCATTTTAATCGGTTCGGGAAGCCGCAACGAAACCGCGGTAGATCTGAGCAAGCGCATCCTTTTTGATTCCGGGAACAATCTGAATGTACTAGGGAAATTATCTATTCAGCAATTGACTGCTTTTAAAGGAATCGGCGAAGCCAAAGCGATAACGATCATTGCCGCAATGGAACTCGGCCGCCGCAGAAAAGCGGAATCTGCCATCGAATTCACAAAAATCAGTTCGAGCAAAACCGTTTTTGAAATCATGCAGCCGTTGATAGGCGAGTTGCCACATGAAGAATTTTGGGTGCTTTACCTGAACAATTCCAATAAAATCATCCACAAATCGCAGTTGTCCAAAGGCGGAATTACAGGAACAGTGGTCGATGTACGACTGGCATTTAAAACCGCAATTGGTTATAATGCCACCGCAATAATTTTGTGCCACAACCATCCGTCAGGTACTTTGGTCGCGAGTGAATCCGATAAGCAAATTACGAGAAAGCTGAAAGTTGCCGGGGAAAATCTCGATATCAAAGTTTTAGATCATCTCATCGTCACAGAAACGGCCTATTACAGTTTTGCCGATGAAGGAATTTTGTAAGCGTTACCCAAATTTTGGCACAAGCGTTTCCTGAATTTCTTATCTTGCAGCCTGTTTCACCATTAAAGCAAACCATGCCAAACACGATTTCGGACATTTTTTTTGATTTGGACCATACGTTATGGGATTTTGAGAAAAATTCTGCTTTGGCATTTGCAACCATTTTTGAAAAACACCGGATTCCCGTTGATCTTTCTGCTTTTTTGGTTCATTACGTTCCAATTAACCTGAAATATTGGGAATGGTACAGGATGGAAAAAATCTCCCAGACGGAATTAAGATTCGGAAGATTTAAAGAAGCTTTTGACGCTTTAAATCATGAGATTTCTACAGAACAAATCCAATTATTATCTGAAGATTACATCCATTTCCTGCCGCAAAACAACCATCTTTTTGATGGAACGCTTGAGCTGCTCGATTATTTGAAACCAAAATACCGATTGCATATCATTACTAACGGTTTTGCGCAAATACAAAGCAATAAGCTCAACAATTCCAACATTCATCATTATTTTCATACGGTAACCGATTCTGAAAAAGCCGGCGTGAAAAAACCAAATCCGCTGATTTTTGAATATGCATTACAGGCCGCCAATGCGAAAAAGGAAAATTCCATAATGATTGGCGACTGTATAGACGCAGATGTCAACGGTGCATTAAATTTCGGCATCGATGCGATTTTATTCGACAGCAATAACTTGGAAACTACCGGAACCATTAAAAAAATCAACCATTTATCTGAACTAAAAAACTTTTTATAATGAAAAAAATCTTTGTTTTATGCTTCTTTTTATCCGTTTTTACGGGTATTGCGCAAAGTGTAAATGATTATCAGTACGTCATTGTTCCGGCAAAATTCTCGTTTTTGAAAAAGCCAAATGAGTATGGTTTGAATATGCTTACAAAAAAGCTACTCGAAAAATACGGCTTTGTAACTTTTTACGATACCGACGAATTTCCGGTAGAAGTGGGTGATTATAATTGTAATAAGCTCTATGCCGATGTCGAAAAGGACGGAAGTTTTGTCAACACCAAATTGCGAGTGGTGCTAAAAGATTGTAAAGGAAATACACTTTTTGCGACAGAAAACGGAAAAAGCAAAGAAAAAGAATATGGACCGGCTTATATTGAAGCGTTGCGGGGAACCGCCAAATCATTTGACGATTTACAGTATAAATACAATGGTTCAGTCATTGGGATTGAAAAATCGATTGTAAAAACGACTAATGACGGTACTGCAGTGAAAACAGAAATTATTCCTGTTGTGACTTCAACTCCAGTAGCACCTAAGGGAAAAGATGTGTATTTTGCGCAGCCGATTTTAAACGGTTTCCAACTTGTTGATACAGCGCCGAAGGTCATTATGAAAATTTACAACACCAATTCTAAGGATCTGTTTATTGCAGAAAAAGGCGAACTCAAAGGCGTGCTTAGAAATGACGCCGGCAACTGGGTTTTCGAGCACTATGCAGATGGAAAGCTACAATCTGAAGCTGTTTATATCAAATTCTAATAGCCGTATTTGTTCTTCCAGCGGTTTTTTAAAAATTCCCGGGTGCTGTTTTCACGTGAATTATTTCCGGGTACATACAAAGGCGTATTCACCACTGCATCCGGAAGAAATTCCTGTTCGGTAAAATTGTTGTCATAGCTGTGGGCATATTTATATTCATCGCCATAACCGAGCTCTTTCATCAACTTTGTAGGCGCATTGCGCAAATGTAACGGGACAGGCAAATCACCTGTTTGCTTGACCAATTGCTGTGCTTTTCCAATCGCTTCATAACTGGCATTGCTTTTTGGGGAAGTTGCAAGGTAAACTGCACATTGGCTCAGGATAATTCTGCTTTCGGGATAGCCAATGGTGGAAACCGCCTGAAAAGTATTATTGGCCATAATAAAAGCGGTCGGATTTGCATTGCCGATATCTTCACTTGATAAAATCAACATGCGCCTCGCGATAAATTTAACATCTTCGCCACCTTCAATCATTCTTGCCAGCCAATACACAGCGCCGTTTGGATCGCTTCCACGAATAGATTTGATAAAAGCCGAAACGATGTCATAATGTTGTTCGCCGGTTTTGTCATATAAAACCGTATTTTGCTGCACAATTTGCAGTACTTTTTCATTAGTGATCAAAATTTCGTCTTCATTCGACGCGTTTACGACCAGTTCGAACACATTTAATAACTTCCGTCCATCGCCGCCGGAAAGACGCAATAACGCTTCTGATTCTTTGATTTTTATTTTTTTGCTGCTTAAAATCACGTCGGTTTTCATCGCACGCTGCAGTAAAGCCTCGAGATCTTCTTTTGAGAAAGCGTTCAGGATGTACACCTGGCAACGGGATAATAAAGCGGGAATCACTTCAAAACTTGGATTTTCAGTCGTAGCGCCAATGAGTGTGATCCAACCTTTTTCTACTGCTGCGAGTAAAGAATCCTGCTGTGATTTGCTAAAACGATGAATCTCATCAATAAACAGTATCGGGTTTTTTGCAGTAAACAAGCCGCCACTTTGCTTGGCCTTTTCAATCACATCACGAATGTCCTTTACGCCAGAATTGATAGCACTCAAAATGTAAAACGGGCGTTTTGATTCCTGTGCAATGATTTGTGCCAACGTGGTTTTCCCTGTTCCCGGCGGTCCCCAGAAAATTAATGACGGAATAATGCCTTTTGAAATTTGTTGTGTCAACGAACCGTTTGGCCCAACGAGGTGCAGCTGACTGACATAATCTTCCAGTTTTTGCGGGCGGATTCTTTCTGCTAACGGTGCTTCCATGTTACAAAATTACATTTTTTTAAATAGTAAATTTTGGAATTGCAGTATTTTTAAGAAGCTCTTCTCGTTTTGTGATTAGCCATGGCTGGCGCTGCATCTTTTATGATTGTGTGAAATTTTATTTTTTTTTGAAAAAAATCACACAAAATAAAAATATGCTGAATCCGTTAGTTGTCGGCATTTGAACCAGTTTACAATGTACGGATGGTTTCTGATGATTTTAATAACGCAGACAGAAAGACACGTTTTCTGACAAAATAGCATTAAATTATTTTTGGTTGTATTTTTGACAAACAGCCGAAAATGTTTAAACCCGGTTATTATGAACGACAATCATTTTAAATTTTCAGCTTCGGTTATTGTATTGCCGTTTTTATTTGTGCTGAGCCTTTGGGCGGTTTTCTGGGCAGATGTGAGCTATCGGCTCAATTTGGCTGAGTGGGGTGTTTTTCCACGCACATTTGAGGGTTTGCGTGGTGTCGTTTTGAGTCCGTTTTTGCATGGAAATATCGAACATCTGTACAATAATTCAATTCCGTTACTGATTTTACTCGCGGCTTTGCGTTTTTTTTACAGGGATCAATTCTTTAAAGTGGTGGCTTACGGAATATTATTATCGGGCTTGATCACTTGGGTTATCGGCCGTGATTCGTATCATATTGGCGCCAGCGGATTGGTTTATGTACTGGTCAGCTTTATCTTTTTTAAAGGTTTGCGAACCAAATATTACCGGCTTGTGGCTTTGTCGTTAGTCGTTATCATGATTTACGGAAGCATGGTTTGGTATGTTTTCCCCGATGTGGAAAAGGGGATTTCATGGGAAGGCCATTTGGGTGGATTGATTACCGGGTTTGTTTTTTCAATACTTTTTAAAACGCCCGAGTACCAAAAAATAATCAAATACGACTGGGAACGACCGGATTTTGATCCGTCAGGGGATAAGTTTCTTGAAAGATTTGATGCGGATGGAAATTTTGTGAATCTGCCAAAACCTGAGCCGGAAATAGAAATTACAGTTCCGTCAAACGTTACTATAATTTACAATTATTTGCCAAAAGAAAATCCATTGGCAAGTGAAGAAATCAAGTAAATTAACTTCTTTGGCGAACCGCTTCGTATAAAAATGCGCCACAGGCAACAGAAACATTCAAGGAACCAATTGTTCCAAACATGGGAAGTTTTGCTTTTTCATCTACAATTTTCAAGACAGATGGGTTGATTCCGCGGTCTTCAGATCCCATAATAATTGCGATGGGTTCGTTTAGCGTGATGTCGTAAATGTTTTGATCTGTTTTTTCAGTTGCAGCTACAGTTTTGATTCCCGAACCCTGCAGCATAAATATGGCATCTTTGATGTGTTCCACTTTGCAAATAGGCACATTAAAAACTGCTCCCGCAGAAGTTTTTACTGTATCGCCATTGACAGGTGCTGAACCTGATTTTTGAACAATTATTCCGTTTACACCGGTGCATTCTGCAGTTCGGATGATGGCTCCAAAATTTCTTGCGTCTGAGATTTGGTCTAGGATTAAGAATAATGGTTTTTTACCGGATTCAATTGTAGATTCTACAAGCGTTTCCAAATCCATAAAGCCGATAGGAGAGATGCTTGCAACTGCGCCCTGGTGGTTGTTTGGCGTAAGCCTGTTCAGTTTTTCAACTGGAACATACGAGAAGTTGATGCTGGCCCGTTTCATGACTTTCATCAAATCCTTCATCAATTCGCCGGAAGCTTCCTTTTGTATAAATACTTTGTCTACTTCTTTTCCTGATTGGATGGCTTCAATGATCGCACGTATTCCAAAAATCTGATGTTCTTTTTCCATGCGGCAAAGATATAAAAAAACCACCAGCGTTAACTGGTGGTTTTATAAATAATTGTGGGTTGAATACTAGTATTCGTCCTCTGCGAAACCTGTTCTTTTGTGACCTTCGTAAACGATGTCATATCCAGCAGGGTCGTAGCTGTAGTGAACTCTAAAAGTAATTTTGTCAACAGTATGTCCTCCTTTTGAAGTAGCGCCACCTCTGATGATTTGACCTTCAGTGATGGTAGTTGTACTTTGTGGAACATTGTCTTCGTCAACATCGTAGAAGTTTGGAGAATCTACCGATGAGAATAAACCTGATGCTGTATCGATAGTAAATTTACTCTTGATTTCATAACTGTTTGTATGATCGTCCATCCACATGGTGTTATCATTTGCAGCGGTGTTATAAGTCGAGTGAAGGGCATTATCAGGTACCCCCGGTATTGGATTACCATCAGAATCTCTTGCTGTGATAAACCAATCTCCGGCGAATGAACCAGTTGTTGTCATTACTTTATCAGGATCGCCACCTTCATCACATGAAGTGAAAACGGGTACACTTACAATTAAGAAAAGGTATACTATTTTTTTTAAAATTTTCATCTTTATATTTTTTAAAATTAACGTCTAAAGTCTCTAACTGCAGTTCCATAAACTCCGGAAGCAATCAGTACCCATGTAAATCTATTGTTGCTAACCAATGTACCGTTGATGCTTTCTACATCGATACCATTAGTAGTTTGTGGCGGGATGTATAAATGTTCATCATCGATGTTGTAGAAAGTTACAGCAGCAGGCGTAGTTGGCGGAGCAATTCCACCGGCATTATCGCAAGTGTAGGTTCTATCTGACACTCTTACCACATGATTTTCATTACCATTTCTTAAAAAAGTTCCTTGCAGGTTAAAAGCACTTGGCGCGCTACTTAATACAACAATTGTCCTTGTTTGAGAAGCATCGAATCCATCATTGTTGCTGGCGCTATAAGTGATTTTGTATACGCCAGGAGTTGAAGCGTCTACAGTTCCATCTGTAGTGACTTCCAATTCGTCTGAACCAGAAAGTGCGATTGCGCCTTCGTCAGTGAAAGAACCTCCTTCTGTTAATACAACTACGCTGTCACCATTCATGGTCACAATAGGGTAAATAGTTACGCGAGATACATTATCTGAAGACGTATCTTCACAGGACGTAAATATACCTCCTGAGATTATTAGCAATGCTATTATTATTTTTTTCATGATTTTTTTTTTTAGTTAGCCCACCAAACTGGTGTTGTTATAGAAACAAGTGCCGGCGCATTAGGGTTTGGATTTCTTTCGCTTAAAGGATAAACAATTCTTTTTGGGAATTGACCACCTGTAACACCATTTACACCATAAGCAAATTCGCCAGGAACGTAACTGCCACTGGTTTGTGGAACAGCTGAAATTTGTGGATAACCTGTACGGGTTTGCTCAAAAAATGCTTCGAATCCGTTTCCAGGGAAACTAGCGATCCATTTTTGAGTAATAATTGCTTTTAATTTAGCATCAAAGTTTCCAGCAGTAGGGTATGCATAAGCACCACTTAATAAAGCGGTAGCACTTTCATCATATCTAGCAAAGTTTGCAGCTACACCAGCATCGTATAATGCTTTAGCTCCAGTTCCTCCACTATATCTTTCCAATGCCTCAGCCTGAAGGAAGAAACTTTCTTCTTTGCTCATAAAGAATACAGGACTTAGTGGGCTTAGGTTTACAACAGCTATCGTACCAGCACCTACCGTGTTAGCATAATCCCCTTGATTTAAAGAATTTCCAGCAAGATAATATGAAGCTTTTCTTGGATCTGCATTTGCATCAAGGAATGAAGCCGTTGTTGTACTCATACGCAAGTTTGTAGCAACGTTTAATCTCCTGTTGATGTATTCGTATAATGGATTGCTTTGGTTGATTGCATCTGCGAATTGAGTCACCGCCGCATCAGTATCTAAGAATGCCACACCTGAACTAAGCAAAGCAGTAATTCCGGCATCTGCAATTGCAGACCTAGAGCTTTCTGTTTGTCTCATGAAGATTTTTAGTTTCATAGTATTGGCAAACTTTGTCCAATTTTCCATATCACCACCATAGATGAAATCATCATCTGCAGGTGAAGCACCAACTGATGTTGACAAGTCTTTTGAAAGTGCATCATCTAAATCAGCAATCATTGAGGCATAAACGTCTTCTCCGCTGTCAAATGCAGGAGCAAGAATGTTTCTGTCATTAGCCTGGCTGTATGGAATACTACCATAGAAATCAGTCAAAACCTGTGAAGCTTGAACTTCAAGGGTTGTTGCAATCAGGTAATATTTCCAGTTGCCTTCAGAAAGTGCTCTTCTTTTTACGTTTCTGATGTCTCCAAGCGCGTCATACATACCATCCCATGCAAAGTTGTAGTCTGCAGTTCCGATACTATAGTTGTCAATATCCTTAAATTGGTTAGCGGCATTACTTTGTGTCCAGTATTGTGACCAGAAACCACCAATGATAGCGAATGAAGCACCTTCGGAACCAGCAAGCCCTGTAATCCCTGCCGGTAATTGTGCCGACAATGGTGCACTATTCGGGTCTAATTGATCCGGGTCCCTATTGATATCTAAATCTGTACTACATCCGACAAATGCAGTAGATAAAACTATTATACTAATTATAAACTTTTTCATTGTTCTTTTTTTTAAAATGTTAATTTAAGAGAGGCACCATATGATCTTTGAGATGGATTGGTACCAAACTCACCCTGCTCGCTTAACAAACCATCGCCATAAGTTGACAATTCAGGATCGATGTACGGATTATCATCCGGAGTCCATAAGAATAGGTTTTTACCGTAAACGCTAAAAGAAAGATTAGCTAATCCAAGTCTTTTAACTGTTTCAGAAGGGAAACTGTACGTTAATGAAACGTCTCTAAGTCTAACAAAAGTTTTGTCAATGACGTGACCTGCCTCAATTGCTGGGTTGTTTGAAGGATTCCAGTAGTCAACAACGTGGTCAAAAGAAACCGCAGTTGAGTTTTCTGTGTATCCTGTAACATTGCCGCTTGCATCCGTAACTTCATTAACTGAATTTGGGATTATGAAAGCATTCCTGTCATTGTAAATCGTTTCGATACCATTTCCGGTAAAATGAGATAGCCTTTTCGTGTAAGAGTACATTTCACCACCTTGTTTCCAGTCGATACCGAAAGCCAATACTAAATTTTTATAGCTCAATCTGTTTTTGAATCCCATTACGAAATCTCTTTGAGAATCTCCAACAATCTGCTCGTCAGTGCTTTGCTCATAGTATCCAGTGTTGGCATTAACAATATATTGTCCTGCCTCATTTTGTCTAGGTACAAAAGTATTAAAAGTTCCTAATGGCTGTCCTTTAGTTGCATTAAAGCTTACACCATAATTGGCTGTTAACTGTACTTTTTGTAATCCACCGGCAATATCAGTAACTTCTGATTCATTTTTCGTAAATGTTGTTGTAAAATCCCATTGAAAGCTTTCTGTTTTAACAGGAATTACATTTAAGACCACCTCAATACCTCTATTGGTAAGACCAAGAAGGTTGCTTGTTTGTTGTTGAAACCCTGTTGAAGTTGGAAGGGGTCTAGTGAATAAAAGATCAGACGTTTTTTTATCATATACAGATACATCCAAATTCACTCTTTTAGAAAATAAGTTGCTCTCGAAACCGAGTTCAATCTCTTTTGTTCTTTCTGGTTTCAAACCTAAGTTGCCTAAAGTGGCACTGTTTTCATAACCATTAACACCTCCTAAAGGAAGGAAAATGTTACCAAATCCAAGTACTGCATTTCCTTGAATTAACCCTGATTCTGTACGGTATGGTTCAGTGTCCCCACCAATTTCTGCATAACCAGCTCTCAATTTCAAGAAGTAATCATTGGTATCCAAAACAATTCCACTCAAGTTAACAGATGGGTAAAAATAAGAGTTTGCCCCAATTGGTAAAGTAGAAGTCCAGTCATTTCTACCGGTTACAGTAAGATACAATCTTTCTTTCCATGATGCCTCGATTGATGAGAAAACAGAGTAAGATTTACGCATTAAATTGTTTTGAATCGCTTGCGGTTTAATTGATGAATTCGATAATTCATAGAAGTTTGGAATATCTAAATTGGTAATAGACGCACCAATTCTTGAATATTTTCTTTCATTAGAATTGAAACCAACCATCGCTGCAACATTGAAGTCCTCTCCAACAGCTGTATTGTAATTGAACATTAAGTTTTGGTCAAATTCTGTGTTCTCGTCAGTATATTCTGTGACACCACCGACAACTCCGTTAACAGCACCAAGATCCTGAGGTGAACCTGGGTCAAATCGCACCAAAGCACCATAAGATTTTATTTTTTCTGTACGGTAATCACCACCGGCCTGGTAGCTCATAGAGAATTTTTTATTGAATTGGTATCCGATATTGGCGTTACCAAATAAACGGTTACCATCGATAAGTGTTGCATTTTGGTTTACAGCCCAGTACGGATTCGCAGCGTAAGGCGTAAAGTAGTTGCTGTTTGAGTTGTAAGGATTGTTAACATCTTCCAAATCTACAACGCTAATATCACGTGGAATCTGAAGCAATTCCTGAGAAACAGTATTACCTTCACCAGCATCATTACCCTGGCCGGTATTTACGGCATTCATGTCTTTTTTAACATAATTGAAACTCGCTTTGAACGACAATTTATCGCCAGTCACACCGCCATTAAAACTTAACGTTCTTCTGTTGAATTGATCTGCATCCGTTGGGATAATACCATCAGAATTTACATCTGTAAAGTTTAAAGAGAAGTTAGAGTTTTCTCCACCGCCACTAACTCTTACACTATTAGTGTAAGTATGTCCGATTTCATAAAAATCCTTAACGTTGTCTTTAAGTGCAACATAAGGCTTGATTTGTTGTGCATTGTTTAAAATAGCACCCCATGGACGAATTTCACCATTGAAAGCAGGTCCCCAAGAACCATTTTCGTTACTTGCAGTATTTGGACTTCCTGCCCAGCTTGATGCAGACGAACCAGCCCAGCCTTGACCAAATTGATTCTGTAAGTGCGGTACTCTTGCCACTTCTGCATAGTCAGTAGAGGTTGAAATATCAACAGAAATCTTTGATTTGTTTTTTCCTGATTTTGTAGTAATTAAGATAACCCCTGCAGAAGCTCTTGATCCGTAAAGTGCTGCTGCTGCTGCTCCTTTTAAGATCGAAATACTTTCGATGTTATTAGGGTCTACATCTCCAATACCATTTCCTGAATCGAAACTTCTAGTAGCGCCAATACCTGGATTACCATTTACCCCACTTGAACTCGCGTTGTTGATTGGTGTTCCATCAACTACATACAACACGCCTTGTCCTTGTGTCAAAGAGCTGAATCCACGAATCACCACTTTAGAAGAAGCTCCTACCTGTGCAGGCGCAGAAATATCAACACCGGCTACTTTACCCGATAATGATTCAAATACGTTCGTGTTATTTACCTCAGTAAGTTCTTTCGAGCTTACATTTGAAGTAGCATAACCCAACGATCTTTTTTGTTTTTTGATACCGAAAGCGGTAACAACAACACCTTCCAATTGAACTGAATCATCAGCCAATTTAACAGTCATGTTAGCCGATGCTGGTCTTTCCTGTGTTTTCATTCCCAGAAAACTAAACACCAAAACCTGGCCTTGTGCTGCCGAAATCTTAAATTTACCATCAAAATCGGTTTGAGTACCGTTTGTGGTTCCTTTAACTAAGACATTTGCTCCTGGTACAGGCATCCCTGTTTGATCCTGAACAACACCAGTTACAGCAATGTCTTGCGCAAAGGTAATTTGCGTTATTAGCACTACTAACAGTGCTAAAAATCCATTAAACTTTAGTTTCATTTTAAATTATTTTGAATTAGTTACCCCAAAAGTCCAAATTAATTGTTAAGTTTCCTAATCTTAGAAGCACTTTTTATTCAAAAAAAATTAATAAAAGGTTAAAAATTTGTTTTGAAACTGATATGAACAATCGAATTGGAGAATTTTATCGCTTGTTCGTTCGTACTTCCATTAGCATAAACAATATTGAAAATGCCGTTTTTTGTCAGCAATCCAAATCCAAAACCAAGGCCTAGAAGGTTGCCTTTATTGTCTGAAGTTTTGTCTTGAAAATAGCCGTAATCTATAATAGAATGCACGTAGATAGTTGGCGCGAGCAAGTAACGGTATTCTGTTAAAATTGATCCGAACGCATTGGCTTGCAGGCTGTTCTCATTAAATCCGCGAATCGAATTGATGCCGCCAAAACGGTAAAGTTCATTCGTAATATACGTGTAGCTGCCAAGATAAAAATTCTGGCTTTTGATATTAAAACTGTTCTTTCGGTTTAAATAAATGTTATGGTTTAATTCGGCATTCACAAAAAACTGTTTGTCTGATTGAAGTTTGGAGTCGCGTGATCCGGTTCCGGCTTTAACAATGATTTTTGTTTTTTCAGGAAAAAAATAATCTTCAGGGGAAAATTGGTAAAATTCAAAATTTGTTGTTAAAAATGAATTTTCGTAGTCGCTGATCAATGCAGTATTCGAATTTTGGATGTCGCTTGATTCTGTAGATTGGTAACCTACATACAATCGGGTGTTGTAATTAAAAAAATAACCCAGATCGATAGCGGTTTTTGTGTTCTGGAAAGTGCTGTCCTGTTTGAAAATATTCAATTGCCCTTTTAATCCAAACGGACTTTTAAAAATATAAGGGAGTTCGATGGCTGCGTTAAAAGTTTTCTGGTCGTTGCCGTCGCTTTTCCAGTACAGTTTAAAAGTTTCCCCGGTGTTTAGGATGTTGTTCAACACCAGGTCGAGATAGCCGTTAAAAATCAGCTTGTTTTCTTCATTGTTTGAAAACCCGATAAAACCGTCAAAAGTATTGGCTTTGTTTTTTTCGAGATACACATAAATTTTGGTCGAATCTTTCGAAAAAAGAATCTCTGGATATTTTGTCTGCTTCACAAAACGGAATTTTTCAAAATCGCCATACAGTTTTTTTAAATTATCCTGGTTGAAGATTTTATTGCGGTACATTCTTTTAATGTTGGCCTTATGGCCCTCGGGAAATTTCGGATACCCATTGATGACAATGTCATTCAATTGGCGTTTTTTTTCGGGCGTGTATAAAAGTTCAGCTTCCAGGCGGCTGTTATTTTTTTTGATATTGATCAATCGCAATTTAGAAAGCGCATAGCCTTTTTTTTCCAATTTGGATAAAGTGCGGTTCATAAAATTTTCAGTTTCAGCAAAAGACATTGCCAAAGTATCGTTATTGGAATCGAAAACGTCCAATTCGCGCAATGCAGAATTCCTACCTATATATATATGTATCAGGTTTGTTTTTGTGCCTAATGAAAATTCGGAAACAAAAGTAGAGTCGTTCGATTTTTTATTTTGGGTGATTTCATTTTCAATGTAACCGATCCTTGTCAGTTTTTCAGAAAGGCTGTTCGATTCGTCAATGATTGATTTGGCATTGTCATGGAGTGCTGTGTAGCCAATGGAGTCAATAGTTGTTGTTTCCGATTTGCTTTTCCCGTTCACTTTTAAATGCAGTTTTTGAGCAGAAAGTGTCTGTCCGAAATACAAAAAAAATAAAAGTACCAGAAACCTTTTCAAAATCTAATTTAAATTTTGATAAAAGTAACGCAAAAAAAGACGCTATCTTATAATTTTTGATTTGTTAGAGAACGCAATTGAAATCGTCTTTGATAAATGCTTGTTTTTTGAGATCGGATTTTAATAAAGGCTATTCTATATTCCTTTCATAAACAAATCATTAGTTGGTGTAAAAATTAATGAATTATGATTTGTTTCATTAAAAATAATTGCTACATTTGCAACCCCGTAAAAAGCGGGAAAATCATATATAAGTAATTTTTAGTATTAATTATGCCAACAATTCAACAATTAGTAAGAACTGGAAGAACTCAGATAACTAAGAAGAGTAAATCGGTTGCTTTAGATTCTTGTCCTCAAAGAAGAGGTGTTTGTACGCGTGTTTACACTACAACTCCAAAAAAACCAAACTCTGCAATGCGTAAAGTAGCGCGTGTACGTTTGACCAATGGAAATGAAGTGAATGCTTACATCCCTGGAGAAGGACACAATCTACAAGAGCACTCGATAGTATTAGTTAGGGGTGGAAGGGTTAAAGATTTACCGGGAGTTAGATACCACATCGTTCGTGGTGCGCTTGATACATCAGGTGTAGCAGGAAGGACGCAAAGAAGATCTAAATACGGTGCTAAACGCCCTAAAGAAGCAAAAAAGTAATTTAAACTTTTAAGAAAAAGACATGAGAAAAAGAGCGGCAAAGAAAAGACCACTTTTACCAGATCCGAGGTTTAATGACCAACTGGTAACGCGTTTTGTGAACAACTTAATGTGGGACGGTAAAAAATCAACAGCTTTTAAAGTGTTTTATGATGCTATTGACATCGTAGAAGCAAAAAAGCAAGATGCTGAGAAATCATCATTGGAAATCTGGAAAGATGCATTGACTAACGTAATGCCACACGTAGAAGTACGTAGCAGAAGAGTTGGTGGAGCTACCTTTCAAATCCCAATGCAGATCAGACCAGACAGAAAGATCTCTATGGCAATGAAATGGATGATCCTTTATGCAAGAAGAAGAAATGAGAAATCTATGGCTCAAAAATTAGCTTCTGAAGTTTTAGCTGCGGCTAAAGAAGAAGGTGCTGCTGTTAAAAAGAGAATGGATACTCATAAAATGGCTGAAGCAAACAAAGCATTCTCTCACTTTAGATTTTAATCATAAGAAATGGCAAGAGATTTAAAATATACAAGAAACATTGGAATTGCTGCTCACATTGATGCCGGTAAAACGACAACAACAGAGCGTATCCTTTTTTATACTGGTAAATCACACAAAATTGGTGAAGTACACGATGGTGCTGCAACAATGGACTGGATGGCACAGGAGCAGGAGCGTGGTATTACCATTACTTCAGCTGCTACAACTTGTGAGTGGAGTTTTCCAACGGAGCAAGGGAAACCATTGCCAGACAGTAAGTCTTACCACTTTAACATTATCGATACCCCGGGACACGTGGATTTTACCGTAGAGGTAAACCGTTCACTTCGTGTACTTGATGGTTTGGTTTTCTTGTTTTCTGCAGTTGATGGTGTAGAGCCGCAATCAGAAACCAACTGGAGGCTAGCAGATCAGTACCGTGTGCCACGTATGGGATTCGTAAACAAAATGGACCGTCAGGGTTCTAACTTCTTAGGTGTTTGCCAACAAGTTAGAGACATGCTAAAATCAAATGCAGTTGCGATCACTTTGCCAATTGGTGAAGAAAATGATTTCAAAGGTGTTGTGGATTTGGTTAAAAACCAGGCAATCATCTGGCATGATGAAACTCAAGGGGCAACTTTTGATATCGTGCCGATTCCTGCTGAAATGGTACAGGAAGTTAAAGAATACAGAGACATCCTTATCGAAGCGGTTGCTGATTACGACGAGAACCTGCTTGATAAATACATGGAAGATCCGGATTCTATTACAGAAGATGAGATCAATGTAGCGCTTAGAGCTGCAACCATGGATATGGCTATCATTCCGATGATCGCCGGATCTTCATTCAAAAACAAAGGAGTTCAATTTATGTTGGATGCCGTTTGTAAATATTTGCCTTCTCCAATGGACAAAGAAGGTATCGAAGGGATTCACCCTGATGATGCTGAATTGTTGGAAGAAGACCAGACTAAAATCTTACGTAAACCAGACGTTAAAGAGCCGTTCGCTGCTTTGGCATTTAAGATTGCAACTGACCCATTCGTAGGTCGTTTGGCTTTCTTCCGTGCGTATTCAGGTCGTCTTGATGCAGGTTCTTACGTATTGAACACCCGTTCTGGAAACAAAGAAAGAATTTCCCGTATCTACCAGATGCACGCGAACAAACAAAACCCAATCGAGTATATCGAGGCTGGTGATATTGGAGCTGCTGTTGGATTTAAAGATATCAAAACAGGTGATACTTTGTGTGATGAAAAACACCCGATTATCCTTGAATCAATGAAATTCCCTGCGCCGGTAATTGGTATCGCTATCGAGCCAAAAACAAAAGCAGACGTTGATAAAATGGGTATGGCTTTGGCTAAATTGGCTGAGGAAGATCCAACATTTACAGTTAGAACTGACGAAGCTTCAGGTCAAACGATCATTTCAGGTATGGGTGAGTTACACTTAGACATCCTTGTAGACCGTATGAAACGTGAATTCAAAGTAGAGGTAAACCAAGGGGAGCCACAAGTTGAATATAAAGAAGCTTTTACAAAATCTGCTCAACACAGAGAAACGTACAAAAAACAATCAGGTGGTCGTGGTAAGTTCGGTGATATCGTATTTAAACTGGAGCCAGCAGAAGAAGTTGACGGTAAAATACCTGTAGGATTGCAGTTTATCAATGCAGTAAAAGGTGGTAACGTTCCTAAAGAATACATTCCATCTGTAGAGAAAGGTTTCAGAGAAGCGATGAAACTTGGGCCATTAGCCGGTTACCAGGTTGATAGTTTAAAAGTAACTTTATTAGACGGATCTTTCCACCCGGTCGATTCTGATGCGCTTTCTTTTGAACTTGCAGCAAGAATGGGTTATAGAGAAGTAGCTAAAGCTGCAGGAGCGATCATCCTTGAGCCGATCATGAAAATGGAGGTTATCACGCCAGAAGAGAATATGGGAGATATCGTTGGTGATATCAACCGTCGTCGCGGACAGGTGAATGATATGGGTGACAGAAACGGTGCAAAAACAATCAAAGCGGATGTGCCATTGTCTGAAATGTTCGGATATGTAACTACATTGAGAACATTGTCATCTGGTAGAGCAACTTCAACGATGGAGTTCTCTCACTATGCTGAAACGCCTTCAAACATCTCTGAAGCGGTAATCAAAAAAGCAAAAGGTAACGCCTAATTCTAAAGAAAATGAGTCAAAAAATCAGAATAAAATTGAAATCTTACGATCATATGTTGGTTGACAAATCAGCAGAGAAAATCGTAAAAACTGTAAAAAGCACCGGAGCTGTGGTTACTGGCCCGATTCCGTTGCCAACGCACAAAAAATTGTTTACCGTATTGCGTTCTCCGCACGTAAACAAAAAAGCACGTGAGCAATTCGAAGTAATGTCATACAAGCGATTGATCGACATTTATTCTTCTTCATCAAAAACGATCGATGCGTTGATGAAATTGGAATTGCCTAGCGGTGTTGAAGTAGAAATTAAAGTGTGATTTTATCATATTTTATACAAAAAAGCGAGACAGAAATGTTTCGCTTTTTTTATTGTATTGTTTGTAATTGAATTCTTTTTTCGAATGCAATTTTGAATGGAATTATGTCCTGATGTCTTTTATAATGCGGTTTCCGAATGTTTTTTGTGAATAAAATATTTTATTCTGGTTTAAGAAACAAGACGTTTTATTGGTGGCTGAGATCTTTGAAAATATTTAGTTTTTCGTTAGAATGTCATAATCAGCGATTTAATTCTTTTTTTGGGTTTGGAATATTGAATTTAAATATATACTTTTGCACTCCCTGTTTGGAAACTTCTGTTGTTTTCAAATTGAAGGGAATTTTTAGTAATCATTAATTAATATTTATGTCTGGGTTAATTGGTAGAAAAATCGGCATGACAAGCATCTTTGACGAGAACGGGAAAAACATTCCTTGTACCGTGATTGAAGCGGGTCCATGCGTTGTTACCCAAGTCAGAACCAAAGGTGTTGACGGGTATGAAGCGTTGCAGCTTGGTTTCGATGACAAAAACGAGAAACACTCCACGCAAGCGGCCGTAGGTCACTTCAAAAAAGCGGGAACTGTTGCTAAGAAAAAAGTCGTTGAATTCCAAGATTTCGCAACTGAGCAAAAATTAGGGGACATCATTGATGTAACTGTATTTGCTGAGGGAGAATTTGTAGATGTACAAGGTGTATCTAAAGGTAAAGGTTTCCAGGGTGTTGTTAAGCGTCACGGTTTTGGTGGTGTTGGACAAGCGACTCATGGTCAGCACAACCGTTTAAGAGCGCCGGGTTCGGTAGGAGCTTCCTCTTATCCGTCACGTGTATTCAAAGGAATGCGCATGGCTGGAAGAATGGGTGGAGATAATGTAAAAGTACAAAACCTTAGAGTTTTAAAAGTAGTGGCTGACAAGAACCTGCTTTTGGTAAAAGGATGCGTTCCTGGACACAATAACTCTTATGTAATCATTCAGAAGTAATGGAAGTAAAAGTTTTAAATAGCACCGGAAAAGAAACTGGCAGATCGATCACTCTTTCTGATTCAGTATTTGGAATCGAGCCAAACAACCACGCGGTTTACTTAGATGTAAAGCAGTATTTGGCCAACCAGAGACAAGGTACGCACAAAGCGAAAGAAAGAGCTGAAGTTGCGGGATCTACACGTAAGATCAAAAAACAAAAAGGTACAGGTACAGCCCGTGCCGGTAGTGCAAAGAACCCTTTGTTTAAAGGTGGAGGTACTGTTTTCGGACCAAGACCAAGAAGCTACTCGTTCAAATTGAACAAAAGCTTGAAGCGTTTGGCAAGAAAATCAGCTTTCTCAATCAAAGCAAAAGAGTCCAATATCATCGTTCTTGAGGATTTCAAATTCGACACACCAAACACTAAAAATTTCATTAATGTTTTGAAAGCTTTAGGGTTAGAGAATAAAAAATCATTATTTGTGTTGGGTGATTCAAATAAAAATGTATATTTGTCCTCACGCAATTTAAAGGCTTCTAACGTTGTAAGTAGCTCAGAATTAAGTACTTACGCCATTCTTAACGCTAATAATTTAGTGCTTTTGGAAGGTTCTTTAGAAGGAATTGAAGAAAATTTAAGCAAATAATAGGAATATGAGCATCATAATTAAGCCTATAGTAACTGAAAAAGTAACCAAAGAAAGTGAAGTTTTAAACCGCTTCGGATTCGTGGTTGACAAAAAAGCAAACAAAGTACAAATTAAGAAAGCTGTTGAAGCTGCTTACGGAGTAACAATTGTTTCTGTCAATACGATGAACGTAAGACCGGACAGAACAACTAAATACACTAAAAGTGGTTTAATCAGTGGAAAGTCTAACGCTTACAAAAAAGCGATTGTACAAGTACAAGAAGGAGAAACAATAGATTTCTATAATAATATCTAAATCAAGGCAGAAACATGTCAGTTAGAAAATTAAAACCTATTACCCCGGGTCAGCGATTTAGAGTTGTGAATAGTTTTGACGCTATTACAACTGATAAGCCGGAACGCTCTTTGATAGCGCCGATAAAAAACTCTGGAGGTAGAAATAGTCAAGGAAAGATGACCATGCGTTATACAGGCGGTGGTCACAAACAAAGGTATCGTATCATCGATTTCAAAAGAACTAAAGACGGAATCCCGGCTACAGTGAAATCAATCGAGTATGACCCGAATCGTACAGCGTTCATCGCGCTTCTGTGGTATGCAGATGGTGAGAAAACGTATGTAATTGCTCAAAACGGATTGCAAGTTGGTCAGAAATTAGTTTCTGGTGCTGACTCTCAGCCAGAAATTGGCAACACTTTGCCATTGAGTAAAATCCCATTGGGAACCGTAATCTCTTGTATCGAATTGCGCCCAGGACAAGGAGCTGTTATTGCTCGTTCTGCCGGAACATTCGCGCAGTTAATGGCAAGAGACGGAAAATATGCTACTATCAAAATGCCCTCTGGAGAAACAAGATTGATCTTGTTGACTTGTTCGGCTACTATTGGAGCAGTTTCTAATTCAGATCACCAATTGATCGTATCTGGTAAAGCAGGTAGAACAAGATGGTTAGGAAGAAGACCTAGAACTAGACCAGTTGCAATGAACCCTGTTGATCACCCGATGGGTGGTGGTGAAGGCCGTTCTTCAGGTGGACATCCACGTTCAAGAAAAGGTATTCCAGCTAAAGGTTACAGAACTCGTTCTAAAGTTAACCCGAGCAACAAGTATATTGTAGAACGTAGAAAGAAATAATTAGATAGACATGGCACGTTCATTAAAAAAAGGACCTTTTGTTCACTATAAATTAGATAAAAAAGTTCAGGAAAATATCGAGAAAGGTAATAAAGGAGTGGTTAAGACTTGGTCTAGAGCTTCTATGATTACTCCGGATTTTGTTGGACAAACTATCGCAGTTCACAATGGTCGTCAGTTTGTACCGGTTTACGTAACAGAAAACATGGTAGGTCACAAATTAGGAGAATTTTCACCAACAAGATCATTTAGAGGTCACGCTGGAGCAAAAAATAAAGGTAAAAAATAAGAAGCAATGGGAGTTCGTAAAAGAGAAAGAGCAGAAGGCATCAAAGAAGCTAACAAGCAGATTGCTTTCGCAAAGTTGAATAACTGCCCTACTTCACCTAGAAAAATGCGCTTAGTAGCAGACTTGGTAAGAGGTCAGAAAGTGGAAAGAGCTTTGAATATTTTAAGATTCAGCTCAAAAGAAGCTTCAAGAAAATTAGAGAAATTGGTATTGTCTGCAATCAACAATTGGGAGCAGAAAAATGCTGATGGAAATGTTTCTGAAGCAGGCTTATTCGTTAAAGAGATCAGAGTAGATGGCGGAATGATGTTGAAAAGACTTCGTCCGGCTCCACAAGGTCGTGCACACAGAATCAGAAAACGTTCCAACCACGTAACAATCGTGCTTGGAGATAACAATAACACACAAAGTAATTAATTAAGATGGGACAAAAGACAAATCCAATTGGAAACAGACTTGGGATCATCAGAGGTTGGGATTCTAACTGGTATGGTGGAAATGATTACGGTGACAAAATCGCCGAAGATTATAAAATCAGAAAGTACATCCACGCCCGTTTATCAAAAGCTAGTGTATCGAAAGTAATCATCGAGAGAACTCTAAAACTTGTAACCGTTACTATCACTACTGCAAGACCTGGTATCATTATCGGAAAAGGCGGACAAGAGGTAGACAAGTTGAAAGAAGAACTTAAGAAAGTTACTGACAAAGAGGTTCAAATCAACATCTTTGAAATCAAAAGACCTGAGCTTGATGCTTATCTAGTTGCGACTAGCATTGCCCGTCAGATCGAAAGCCGTATTTCTTACAGAAGGGCTATCAAAATGGCTATTGCTGCCTCTATGCGTATGAACGCAGAAGGTATCAAAGTTTTGATCTCTGGTCGTTTGAATGGTGCTGAGATGGCGCGTTCAGAAGGTTTCAAAGAAGGACGTATTCCTCTATCAACTTTCAGAGCTGACATCGATTACGCTTTGGCTGAAGCACATACTACTTACGGTAGAATGGGTATCAAAGTGTGGATCATGAAAGGCGAAGTTTACGGAAAGAGAGATCTTTCTCCACTTGTAGGAATGGACAAAAAACAAGCCGGACCAAACAGTGGTAAAGGTGGCGATTCTCCTCGTGGAGACAGAAAACCTTTCAACAAGGACAGAAAGCCTGGACAAGGTGGACAAGGTGGAGACCGTAAAAGAAAGTAATTTTTTAAAAAGTAAAGAAAAATGTTACAGCCTAAAAGAACAAAATACCGTAAGGTACAAAAAGGTAAAATGAAAGGGAACTCTCAAAGAGGGCATGAACTTTCTAACGGAATGTTCGGAATTAAATCTGTACACGAAGATGGTATGTTTTTGACGTCTCGTCAAATTGAAGCTGCACGTATTGCTGCAACACGTTTCATGAAAAGAGAGGGTCAATTATGGATCAAAATTTTCCCAGACAAGCCTATCACCAAAAAACCGCTTGAGGTTCGTATGGGTAAAGGTAAAGGAGCCGTTGAATATTGGGCTGCTGTTGTTAAACCAGGGAGAATTATGTTTGAAGTTGGAGGAGTTCCTTTGTCAGTTGCAAAAGAAGCATTACGTCTTGCAGCTCAAAAACTTCCGGTGAAAACTAAATTCGTCGTTGCTAGAGATTTCGAAGCATAATTTATATTTATTATGAAACAATCAGAAATAAAAGATCTTTCTGTAGCAGAGTTGCAGGAAAAACTGAGCAAGACTCAGAAAACGTACAATGACCTGAAAATGGCTCATTCACTTTCTCCAATCGAAAATCCATTACAGATCAGAACTGTAAGAAGAGCCGTAGCGAGAATTGCAACAGAGATCAGCAAAAGAGAATTACAATAATGGATTCTGCTAAAATGGAAGATAAAAGAAATTTAAGAAAAGAAAGAATAGGTGTAGTAACCTCTAACAAAATGGACAAGTCTATTGTTGTGGCGCAGGTAACTAGAGTAAAACACCCATTATACGGTAAGTTCGTGTTGAAAACTAAAAAGTATCACGCACACGACGAAACAAACGACTGTAACATCGGTGACACCGTACGCATCTCTGAGACGCGTCCATTGTCAAAAACCAAATGTTGGAGATTAGTTGAAATCATTGAAAGAGCTAAGTAATTATGGTACAACAGGAATCAAGATTAAAAGTAGCAGACAACACGGGAGCAAAAGAAGTTTTGACGATCCGTGTGCTTGGAGGAACGAAACGTCGTTATGCCTCTGTTGGAGATAAAATTGTAGTATCAATTAAAGATGCGGCACCAAACGGAAACGTGAAAAAAGGAGCTGTTTCTACTGCAGTTGTTGTACGTACCAAAAAAGAAGTGAGAAGAGCCGATGGTTCTTACATCCGTTTCGACGATAATGCATGTGTTCTTTTGAACGCTGCTGGCGAAATGAGAGGAACTCGTGTTTTTGGTCCGGTTGCAAGAGAACTTCGTGAAAAACAATTCATGAAAATTGTATCATTAGCACCAGAAGTGCTTTAATTATTTGCAAGATGATAAAGCTAAAAATAAAATCAGGTGACGTAGTAAGAGTTATCGCAGGTGACCATAAAGGTGCTGAAGGTAAAGTGGTACGCGTATACAAAGAGAAAAACAAAGCGGTCGTTGAAGGCGTAAACATGGTATCGAAACACACGAAACCAAGTGCAAAAAACCCACAAGGCGGAATCGTTAAGAAAGAAGCTCCTATTCACATTTCAAACATCTCGTTGATTGATCCAAAATCAAAACAAACGACAAGAGTTGGAATCAAGACTGAAGGAGATAAGAAAGTAAGATTTTCAAAAAAATCTAATCAAGTACTATAGTGATGGCATATACACCTAGACTAAAAGATGAATATAAGAACAGAGTAATCTCTGCGCTTAAAGAAGAGTTCGGTTACAAAAACGTAATGCAGGTTCCTAAATTGGAGAAAATCGTTTTGAGCCGTGGCGTTGGTGCAGCAGTATCTGACAAGAAATTGATTGACTATGCTGTAGACGAAATGACCAAAATTACTGGTCAGAAAGCAATTTCTACGATCTCTAAGAAAGACGTTGCGTCGTTCAAATTGAGAAAAGGAATGCCGATTGGAGCAAAAGTAACTTTGCGTGGCGAAAGAATGTATGAATTCTTAGATCGTTTGATCACTTCAGCATTGCCACGTGTAAGAGATTTCAATGGTATCAAAGCTACTGGATTCGACGGAAGAGGAAATTACAACCTTGGCGTTTTAGAGCAGATCATTTTCCCGGAAATTGATATCGACAAAGTGAACAAAATCTCCGGAATGGACATCACTTTTGTTACGACTGCAAAAACAGACAAAGAAGCAAAATCATTATTGGCTGAATTAGGTTTACCTTTTAAAAAGAATTAAGACATGGCTAAAGAATCAATGAAAGCCCGTGAGGTGAAAAGAGAAAAAACGGTAGCAAAATATGCTGAGAAAAGAAAAGCTTTGTTAGAAGCTGGAGATTTCGTAGGTTTGCAAAAATTACCGAAAAACGCTTCTCCGGTTCGTATGCACAATCGTTGCAAATTAACAGGTAGACCAAGAGGTTACATGCGTCAGTTTGGTATTTCACGTGTGACTTTCCGTGAGATGGCAAACAACGGATTGATCCCGGGTGTAAAGAAAGCCAGCTGGTAAAAAAGTTTAAATTTGACTTTTGAATTGTAGGAATTTACTTCTTATTTGAAAAAATATCAAACTTTAACAAATTAAATTGTATAAATTGGATACAGGTTCGGCATAAAATTACTTTATGCCGAAAACCGTTTCCGCAAATCCATAATTATGTATACAGATCCAATCGCGGATTATTTAACAAGGGTTAGAAATGCAGTGGCTGCCAACCATAAAGTGGTTGAAATTCCTGCTTCTAACATGAAAAAAGAAATCACCAAGATTTTATTCGACCAAGGGTACATCCTGAGTTACAAATTTGAAGAGAACGCTGTTCAGGGTTCTATCAAAATCGCTTTGAAGTATGATAAAGATACCAAAGAGCCTGTAATCAAAGACATCCAAAGAATTAGTAAACCAGGTTTACGTAAGTACGCAGGTTCAACGGAGATTCCACGTATCCTTAACGGATTGGGAATCGCTATTGTTTCCACATCAAAAGGTTTGATGACAGGAAAACAAGCCAAACAACTCAATGTTGGTGGTGAAGTAATTTGTTACGTATACTAAAAACGATCAAAGATGTCTAGAATAGGAAAAAATCCAGTAACAATACTTGACGGCGTAACTGTATCGGTTGCCGACAATGTCATTACAGTAAAAGGAAAATTAGGTCAACTTACACAGGAATATTCAGATGTGACTGTGACAGTTGAGGGTAACCAAGTTCAGGTAGAAAGATCTTCGGATCACAAAGACCAAAGAGCAAAACACGGTTTGTACAGATCTTTGATCAACAACATGATCGTAGGTGTTTCAACAGGTTTTACTAAAGAACTTGAATTAGTTGGAGTAGGTTACAGAGCTTCAAACCAAGGTCAGAAATTAGATTTGGCTCTTGGATTTTCTCACAATATCGTTTTGGAAGTAGCGCCAGAGGTCACTTTGGAAACCATTTCTGAAAAAGGGAAAAACCCGATTGTGAAGTTAACATCATTTGACAAACAACTTTTAGGAGCTGTTGCCGCGAAAATCAGAGGTTTCCGCAGACCAGAACCATACAAAGGAAAAGGTGTTAAATTCGTAGGAGAAGTATTAAGAAGAAAAGCCGGTAAATCCGCTTAAAAAATAGTAAGATTATGTCATTAACAAAATCTGAGAGAAGACAGAGAATCAAATTCAGAATCAGAAAGATCGTTAGCGGAACTGCTGCTAAACCAAGACTTTCTGTATTCAGATCTAATAAAGAAATCTACGCACAACTAATTGATGATGTGAACGGGGTAACTTTATTGGCTGCATCTTCAAGAGAAAAAGAAGTAAGTAAAGGTACTAATGTGGAAACAGCAACTGCAGTTGGAAAACTGATCGCTGAGAAAGCATTAAAAGCTGGTTTGGAAAACGTAACCTTCGACAGAGGTGGTTACTTATACCACGGCCGTATTCAATCATTAGCAGAAGGCGCGAGAGCGGCTGGGCTTAAATTCTAATTATAGTATGTCTAATAGCAAATACAAAAACGTAGAGTTGGTAAAGCCTAGTGGTCTTGAATTGAAAGACCGTCTGGTAAGTGTCAATCGTGTTACTAAAGTTACAAAAGGTGGTAGAGCTTTCGGTTTTTCTGCAATTGTAGTCGTAGGTGATGAAAATGGAGTAGTTGGTCACGGATTAGGAAAATCTAAAGACGTTTCTGAAGCAATCGCAAAAGCGGTGGAAGATGCTAAGAAAAATCTTGTAAAGATTCCTTTGAGCGGACAATCTGTTCCTCACGAACAAAAAGGAAAATTTGGAGGTGCACGTGTATTCTTAATTCCTGCGTCTCATGGTACAGGAGTTATCGCTGGTGGAGCTGTTCGTTCGGTTCTTGAATCAGTAGGGATTCACGACGTATTGTCAAAATCACAAGGATCGTCTAACCCTCACAACGTGGTAAAAGCAACTTTTGATGCTTTGCTACAAATGAGAAGCGCTTACACTGTTGCAAAACAAAGAGGTGTTTCTTTAGAGAAAGTTTTTAAAGGTTAATAACAGGAAATTATGGCTAAATTATTAGTAAAACAAGTAAGAAGCAAAATCAACTGTCCGCTTACACAAAAAAGAGGATTGGAAGCTTTAGGTCTCCGTAAAATGGGACAAGTTGTCGAGCATGAGTCAAATCCTGCTATCCTTGGGATGATAAACAAAGTTAAACACTTGGTTTCTGTAGAAGAAGCTAAATAACAAATACAAGTGATGAATTTAAGTAACTTACAACCTGCTGAAGGTTCTACGCACAATCAGAATAAAAGATTAGGCCGTGGTGAAGGTTCCGGTAAAGGTGGTACTTCTGCAAGAGGACACAAAGGAGCGAAATCGCGTTCTGGTTATTCTAAAAAGATTGGTTTTGAAGGTGGGCAAATGCCACTTCAAAGACGTGTGCCTAAGTTTGGTTTCACAAACATCAACCGTAAAGAATACGAAGGTGTTAACCTTGATACGCTTCAATTGTTAGTAGACAACGGAATTGTAACGGATGCTGTCGATATGACAACTTACGTAGCAAACCGTTTGGCTACCAAAAACGAAATCGTTAAGATCCTAGGTCGTGGCGAATTGAAAGCGAAATTGAAGGTAACCGCTCACAAATTTACTGCTACTGCAAAAGCGGCTATCGAGGCTGCTGGTGGAGAAGCTGTAACATTATAATTTTTCTATTAAGATGAAGAAATTTTTTGAATCATTAGCTAATGTTTGGAAGATTGAAGAATTAAGGAACAGAATTACGTTCACTTTATTACTTCTTTTAGTATACCGTTTCGGAGCGCACGTAACCCTTCCGGGAATCGATGCGACCCAGCTGGCCAGTTTAGCAGGACAGACTAAAAACGGTATTGGTTCAATTCTGGATATGTTTACAGGTGGATCTTTTTCAAAAGCTTCGGTTTTTGCCTTGGGAATCATGCCTTACATCTCTGCTTCGATTGTGGTTCAGTTGATGGGAATTGCGATTCCTTATCTTCAGAAACTGCAAAAAGACGGAGAAAGCGGCAGAAAGAAAATCAACCAGATTACACGTTGGTTGACCATTGCAATCACCTTGGTACAAGGGCCTGGTTACATTTACAACCTGTACAGAACGTTACCAAACTCTGCTTTCCTATTAGGATTTGATTCTTTCTCATTCTTGTTTTCTTCTGTAATTATTCTTGTAACAGGTACCATTTTCGCAATGTGGCTTGGAGAAAAAATCACAGATAAAGGAATTGGAAACGGGATCTCACTTTTAATTATGGTGGGTATTTTGGCAAGGCTTCCACAAGCATTCATTCAGGAGTTTACAACAAGGGTTACCAATAATAACGGTGGACCAATGTTATTGGTAATCGAAATCATTGTTTGGCTTTTGGTAATCATTGCCTGTGTATTGCTGGTGATGGCCGTAAGAAAAATCCCGGTACAGTACGCCCGTCGTACGACTACAGGTGATTTCGAGCAGGACGCATTTGGAGGAAACAGGCAATGGATTCCGTTGAAGCTTAATGCTTCCGGAGTGATGCCAATCATTTTTGCTCAGGCAATTATGTTCATTCCTGCAGCTTTAGCCGGCTTGTCGCAATCTGAAACCTCACAATCAATCGCTGGTGCCTTTAGTAATATGTTTGGATTCTGGTATAATTTTGTATTTGCTACCTTAATTATAGTGTTTACATTTTTCTATACCGCTATTACAGTTCCAACGAACAAAATGGCCGATGACTTAAAAAGAAGCGGTGGTTTCATCCCGGGCATCCGTCCAGGAGTTGAGACTTCTGATTTCCTTGATAAAGTAATGTCTTTAATTACTTTCCCTGGTTCCTTATTTCTTGCGCTAATCGCTGTGTTCCCGGCAATTGTTGTAAGTGTGATGGATGTTCAGCAATCTTGGGCAATGTTCTTTGGAGGTACGTCTTTGATCATTATGGTAGGTGTCGCGATCGATACTATCCAACAAATCAATTCTTACTTATTAAACAAACATTACGACGGTTTGATGAAAAGTGGTAAAAACAGAAAAGCAGTAGCTTAATTTTATGGCTAAACAATCAGCAATAGAACAAGACGGATCGATCATTGAGGCATTGTCCAATGCGATGTTCCGAGTAGAATTAGAAAACGGACATATAGTAATTGCCCACATTTCAGGAAAGATGCGCATGCATTACATCAAATTATTACCTGGTGATAAAGTGAAACTGGAAATGAGTCCTTACGATTTGTCAAAAGCAAGAATTACTTATAGATATTAATATGGCAATAAGCCATAGGCGGTAGGCGATAAGCTTATTGCTCAAAGCTTACAGCCTAAAGCAATTTACAATGAAAGTAAGAGCATCAGTTAAAAAAAGAAGTGCCGAGTGCAAGATTGTACGCAGAAAAGGCAGATTATACGTAATCAACAAAAAGAATCCTAGATTTAAACAAAGACAAGGATAATTATGGCAAGAATAGCAGGGGTAGACATCCCAAAAAACAAAAGAGGAGTTATCGCTTTAACATACATCTTCGGAGTAGGTAGAAGCAGAGCTGAAGAAGTATTGGCTAAAGCCGGTGTAAGCGAAGATATCAAAGTTCAAGACTGGAATGATGACCAGATCGGAGCAATCCGTGAGGCCGTTTCATTTTACAAAATTGAAGGGGAATTGCGTTCAGAAGTGTCATTACACATCAAACGTTTAATGGACATCGGATGTTACAGAGGAATCCGTCACAGATCTGGTCTTCCGTTAAGAGGACAAAGAACGAAGAACAATTCCAGAACAAGAAAAGGTAAACGCAAAACTGTTGCTAACAAGAAAAAAGCAACTAAATAATAAGTAATATGGCTAAAGCAACAGCAAAAAAACGTAAAGTTATCGTTGAATCAACGGGTGAAGCTCATATTAGTGCGACTTTCAATAACATCATCATTTCTTTGACTAACAAAAAAGGTGAAGTTATTTCTTGGTCTTCAGCAGGTAAAATGGGTTTTAGAGGTTCTAAAAAGAACACTCCATACGCAGCTCAAATGGCAGCAGAAGATTGCAGTAAAGTAGCGTTAGAGGCTGGACTGAAAAAAGTAAAGGTTTATGTAAAAGGACCAGGAAACGGACGTGAGTCTGCGATCCGTTCGGTACATAATTCTGGAATTGAAGTAACAGAGATCATCGATGTTACCCCAATGCCGCACAATGGATGTCGTCCTCCAAAAAGACGTAGAGTTTAATTTTACATAAGTAAGTATAACCCGGGACAGGCCCAGATTGTCGAAGGATTTGACCTGAATTCACAATCTCTGACCCAAAACAATTTAAAATGGCAAGATATACTGGTCCTAGTACAAGAATCGCCCGTAAATTCGGTGAAGCGATCTTCGGAGATGACAAATCTTTCGAAAAAAGAAATTACCCACCTGGACAACATGGACAGGCGAAAAAAAGAGGTAAAAAATCAGAATACGCTGTCCAGTTGATGGAAAAGCAAAAAGCGAAATACACTTACGGAATTCTTGAAAAACAATTTCGTGGATTATTCGAAAAAGCATCTGCAGCCCGTGGGGTAACAGGTGAAGTTTTGATCCAATTGTGTGAAGCTAGATTAGACAACGTAGTTTACAGAATGGGTATTGCACCTAGTCGTAGAGCAGCGCGTCAAATTGTTTCTCACCGTCACATTACAGTAAATGGAGAATTGGTAAACATTCCTTCTTACCATTTAAAAGCTGGCGATAAAGTAGCTGTTCGTGAAAAATCTAAATCAGTGGAGGCTATCGAGCGTTCACTATCTAATTCAAGTCATGTTTATGAGTGGATTACATGGAACAATGACCTTAAAGAAGGTACATTCGTTTCTGTTCCTGCAAGATTGCAGATCCCGGAAAACATCAAAGAACAACTTATCGTCGAATTGTACAACAAATAATAATTGACTTAGTCGAAATTATGGCAATATTTAATTTTCAGAAGCCCGATAAAGTTATCATGATCGATTCAACAGATTTTGAAGGGAAGTTTGAATTCCGCCCTTTAGAACCTGGCTACGGATTGACTGTTGGTAATGCACTTAGAAGAGTTTTGCTTTCCGCTTTAGAAGGATATGCAATTACGTCTGTCAGAATTGAAGGTGTAGACCACGAATTTTCAACTATTTCAGGTGTTGTTGAAGACGTTACCGAAATCATCCTTAATTTGAAACAAGTCCGTTTCAAACGCCAGATCGAAGACGTCGATAACGAATCGGTTACGATTTCTGTTTCAGGTAAAGACCAATTGACTGCAGGCGATTTTCAAAAATTTATTTCAGGTTTCCAGGTGTTAAACCCAGAATTGGTGATCTGTAATCTTGATCCGAAAATCAAACTGAATTTCGAATTAACTATCGAAAAAGGTCGTGGGTATGTGCCTGCAGAAGAGAATAAGAAACAAAATGCCGCTATCGGAACCATCTTTACGGATTCTATTTTCACACCAGTGAAAAACGTGAAATACGCGATCGAAAACTTCCGTGTAGAGCAAAAAACAGATTACGAAAAATTAGTTTTCGAAATCAAGACAGATGGTTCTATCAACCCTAAAGACGCTTTAACTGAAGCGGCTAAAGTTTTGATCCACCACTTCATGTTATTCTCTGATGAAAGAATCACGCTTGAGGCTGACGAAATCGCACAAACAGAATCATATGACGAAGAGTCATTACACATGAGACAGTTGCTTAAAACCAAACTTGTCGATATGGACCTTTCTGTAAGAGCATTAAATTGTTTGAAAGCGGCAGAAGTTGACACTCTTGGTGATCTTGTATCATTCAATAAAAATGACCTGATGAAATTCCGTAACTTCGGTAAGAAATCTTTAACTGAACTTGACGAACTCGTTGCAGTAAAGAACCTGACCTTCGGAATGGACCTGGCAAAATACAAATTAGATAAAGAATAAATTACTTCATATTTTGCGCTCCAGAGCGGATCGATGCAAGATGAAGTTAACAAATACACGTCATGAGACACGGAAAAAAATTCAACCACTTAAGCAGACAAAAAGGTCACAGAGCAGCAATGCTTGCCAATATGGCTTGTTCTCTAATCGAGCACAAACGTATCAACACGACTGTTGCTAAAGCAAAAGCACTTAAACAATTCGTTGAGCCGCTTATTACAAAATCAAAAGAAGATACAACCCACAACCGTCGTATCGTTTTCGCTTACCTTAGAAGCAAATATGCAGTAACAGACTTGTTCCGTGATGTAGCAGCTAAAGTTGGTGACCGTCCGGGTGGTTACACACGTATCATCAAAGTTGGAAATCGTTTGGGAGATAACGCTGATATGGCGATGATCGAACTTGTAGATTTCAACGAATTATACAACGGTGGTAAAAAAGAAGTGAAGAAAGCAAAAAGCCGTCGTGGTGGTAAAGCTACTAAAAAAGAAGCTGCTGTTGAAGCCGCTCCTGAAGCTAAATCACCTGAAGCACCTGCTACAGAAACTGAAAACACCGAAGCAGCTGAATAATGACATTCACTATTCAATACAAATCAAGGATAAACTTTTAGTAGTTTATCCTTTTTTTTTTTGATTTTTAGGAGCACAACATCCATCATTCAAAAGAAAGTCCTGTCCCGCTTTCCGCTATATCTTTTGTTCCATTGCATTGCACAAAAGGATGCCGCTGCAATCGGGGCTAGATTAGAAGTATTTGTTTAACAAAGAAGTTAAAATACCTGACAGCCACTGGCAAGAACCGAAAGTCTACTAGACTTTCTCCTCTTAATATCAAATTCCTTTTAATTTCAAATGCTATATCTTTTGTTCCATTGCATTGCACAAAAGGATGCCGCTGCAATCGGGGCTAAACCGGAACAGTTATTTCCATAAGAACGTCGCGCCAACGACTTAATTAAACTTAATGCCTTAATGGTTCAAAAAAATACACAAAACAACTAAATTTGCAAAGGTAAAAGATGCAGCAGGGTAAAAGGTTCACAGTATAAGGTTCAAACACAGTAGCTAGCCCTAAACCCAAAACCCTGAACCAAAAAAACAACTAACTACAACAATGAAACACACCACACGACAAAAAGCCATTTTATTATTAAGCGACGGCACCATTTTTCACGGTAAATCCATCGGGATCTCCGGTACAACCTTCGGCGAAGTCTGCTTCAATACCGGAATGACCGGCTACCAGGAAATCTTCACCGATCCATCGTATTACGGCCAAATCATGGTCGCCACTAACGCCCACATCGGGAATTACGGCGTCAACGAACAAGACATCGAAGCTGATAAAATCATGATCTCCGGACTCGTCTGCAAGAATTTCAGCTTCAATCATTCGAGAGCCAATTCATCCGAAAATCTCGAAGACTATTTCCGCAAGCAAAACCTGATATGCATTTCAGATGTCGATACACGCGCACTCGTGAGTTACATTCGTGACAACGGCGCGATGAACGCGATCATTTCCACCGACGGCAAATCCATAGAAGCATTAAAAGCCGAACTCGCCAAAGTTCCCGATATGAAAGGTTTAGAGCTTTCTTCAAAAGTATCCACCAAAGAACCGTATTTCATTGGCGAAGCAAATGCGACTTATAAAATTGCGGCTTTAGACCTCGGCATCAAAAAGAACATCCTGAGAAACCTCGCCAAACGCGACTGTTACATTAAAGTCTTTCCATACGACGCGACTTACGAAGAAATGAAAACCTTCAATCCTGACGGTTTTTTCCTTTCAAATGGCCCTGGCGATCCCGAACCGCTTTTGGTTGCACAACAAACCGCCAAGAAAATTTTAGAAAACAACGATCCGGTTTTTGGAATTTGCCTCGGCCACCAAATCATCGGATTGGCAAATGGCATTTCTACTTACAAAATGTTCAACGGCCACCGCGGCATCAACCATCCGGTCAAAAATGTTTTAACAGGCGAGGGCGAAATCACGTCACAAAACCACGGTTTTGCAGTCAATAAAGAAGAACTTTTGGCGCATCCCGATTTTGAAATTACACATCTGCACATTAATGACGAAACCGTAGCAGGAATGAAAATGAAATCCAAAAACTGCTTCTCGGTGCAATACCATCCGGAAGCGAGCCCGGGTCCGCACGATTCGAGTTATTTGTTTGATCAATTCATAACAAACATCAAAAACGCCTGATAAGTATTCAAAAAGATGCGGACTGGAAATTTAAAAAGCCCACTAAAACGTTTGAGTTTATAAGTTTTGCCAAATTATTGACGATGCCCTTTCCCAATAGCGGATAATTTTTTAATTTTCCAAAAATTAGATTCAAATAATAACAAATAAACAAATTACAATGAGTATTATTATTAAAATCCACGCAAGACAGATTTTTGATTCCAGAGGAAATCCTACAATCGAAGTAGATGTCGTGACCGAGAATGGTGTTTTAGGACGCGCTGCAGTTCCATCCGGAGCATCAACAGGCGAGCATGAAGCGGTAGAATTGCGTGACGGCGGAAAAGCATATCTTGGAAAAGGTGTTTTGAAAGCAGTTAAAAATGTAAATACAAGAATCGCCGAAGAAATACTTGGTACATCAGTGTTCGAACAAAACCTGATCGATAAAATGATGATCGACCTCGACGGCACACCAAATAAATCAGAACTCGGAGCGAATGCCATTTTAGGCGTTTCATTGGCTGTAGCCAAAGCTGCGGCTAACGAATTGGGCATGCCATTGTACAGATATGTAGGCGGTGTTTCAGGAAACACGCTTCCCGTACCGATGATGAATATTATCAACGGCGGTTCACACTCCGATGCGCCGATTGCGTTTCAGGAATTTATGATTTTTCCGGTAAAAGCCGAAACTTTTTCACAGGCAATGCAAATGGGAACCGAGATTTTCCACCATTTGAAAAAAGTATTACACGACCGTGGTTTGTCAACTGCTGTGGGTGACGAAGGCGGATTTGCACCAAACCTTGCCGGCGGAACCGAAGATGCCTTGGATACAATCAAAAAAGCGGTTGAAAACGCAGGTTACAAATTCGGAGATGAGATTATGATCGCATTGGATTGTGCGGCATCGGAATTTTATGTAAACGGACAATACGACTATAAAAAATTCGAAGGTGAAGGCGGAAAAATCCGTTCGTCTAAAGAACAGGCAGAATATTTAGCCGAACTGGCTGCAAACTACCCGATCATTTCAATTGAAGACGGCATGCAGGAAGACGATTGGGATGGCTGGAAATACCTGACGGATTTGATTGGAGACAAAGTACAATTGGTAGGAGATGATTTGTTTGTAACCAATGTAGAACGTTTGGCCACCGGAATCGAAAAAGGCATCGCCAATTCAATCCTTGTAAAAGTAAACCAGATTGGTACTTTGACAGAAACGATCGCAGCGGTAAACATGGCGCATAATGCCGGATACACTTCTGTAATGTCGCACCGTTCGGGAGAAACCGAAGACAATACCATCGCCGATTTGGCTGTCGCTTTAAACTGCGGACAAATCAAAACCGGATCTGCTTCGCGTTCTGACCGCATGGCCAAATATAACCAGTTGCTTCGTATTGAAGAAGAATTGGGTGATACCGCTTATTTCCCTGGAAAAAAAGCATTCAAAATCAAGTAGTCAATTTTTTGATTTTTTACAGAACCCGGTCGATTGATCGGGTTTTTTTGCAAATTCTAATTCAAACCTGCCGAATTCTCATTGGTCAAAGTCGAATTCAATTTAAGATGTACATTTGGAAAATAAAGCCAGTCTTATTAAAAAAACACTATTATTGTTATTCTTCGTTTGCAGTTTTTGCAGGCACAGCCGATTGTGAACATTCCTGATGCAATTTAAGAATGCATTATTGAATTATAACCCGCCAATTGACATTAATAATGATGGTGAAATTCAGGTTTCGGAAGCGCAGCAAACTGTAGGGATTTGGCTATAGAGTTCCAACATTGTTTCGCTTGAAGGCATTCGGAGCTTTTAAAACCGGACCAGTTTGATATTTACTTCCAATCCAATTGCGTCAATCGATCTTTCCAATTGTCCTTTATTGGATTTTTTGGAATGTGATTTTACCAATATTACAACTTCGGACATGAGCCATAACCCACTTTTACGTTGGCTTGAAGCAGGGAATAATCCATTGTTAACAGCCTTAATTTAGAGCATTGTGTCACATTGGCCACACTTAATATCGATAGTTCACCAATAGAAAACCTCAGGCTAATAAACCATCCGAACTTGCAATTCGTGAGTATGGATTCAGATTTTCGCGGAATATTGACCGTATCGGGTTGCCCATTGCTACGTGAACTTCGCAACGGTGGTTCGGCAGCGCCAATTTCTATAAACATTTCCGATTGTGATGCGCTCGAACGCATTAACATTGGCGGAATTCCTGACTGTGGAGGCATAGCGGCGCCCACAACTTTTACGGTTTCCAATTGTCCAAATTTAACGAACGTCGCTGTAAGCATTCAAATGGTACCACCTATACAAATCAGGATGGCGTGTATAATTGGATGTTGGTGGAAGACTTATTGAAAAGCAATTTCCAAATAGAGATGAAATACAACTACCAATGCTTTCAAAATTAACCGGAATATACATTTTGAAAATCACGACAAACCAAGGCTCGTTTTTCCAAAAGCTCATAAAAAATAATAGATTTAGCAACAATCAAAAAAAGCCTGTGTAAATTTCACAGGTTTTTTTTGGATGAAAATGACAAAGCTGAGATATATTAAATTTGCATCATTTATAGAATTATTAACGATTTCGCTACAATATTCATTTTTTAATTCATACTAAATTCCATAGATTTGTTAAATTATAATTTTCAAGATTAAAATCCACCAATAATTATGTCAAAAACAGCAATATTAGAATTAGATGGCAAAAAGTATGAACTTCCGGTAATTGAAGGAAGCGAAAATGAAATCGCAATCGATATTAATAAATTAAGAGATTTATCAGGCGCCATCACAATGGATCCGGGTTATAAAAATTCAGGAGTTTGTAAAAGCGACATCACTTTCCTTGACGGAGAAGAAGGCATCCTGCGTTACAGGGGATATGCAATCGAAGATTTAGCCGATAAAGCCAATTTCCTTGAAGTTTCTTACTTAGTGATATTTGGTGAATTGCCAACAGCCAAACAGTTGGAGCAATTTGAAAATGACATCAGAAAATATACATTGGTCAATGAAGAAATGAAAAACATCATTGATGGTTTTCCAAAAACGGCACACCCGATGGGCGTTTTGTCTTCTTTAACCAGTGCTTTAACAGCATTCAACCCAAAAGTGGTCAATGTTGACAATGAAAAAGAAATGTATGAAGCAGTTTGTAAAACAATGGGAAAATTCCTCGTTTTAGCAACCTGGACGTTTAGAAAAGCTTCCGGATTCCCGTTAAATTATTACGACAATACCAAAGGTTACGTAGAGAATTTCATGAATTTGATGTTTGCTCTGCCAACTGGGCCTTACAAAGCGAATCCGGTTGTTGTAAACGCATTGGATAAATTGTTCATCCTTCATGCAGACCACGAACAAAACTGTTCTACATCAACAGTTAGAATGGTAGGTTCGTCACATGCCGGTTTGTTTGCTTCAATCTCTGCGGGTGTTTCTGCACTTTGGGGGCCATTGCACGGTGGCGCCAATCAGGCGGTTTTAGAAATGTTGGAAGAAATTCAGAAAAATGGCGGTGACGCCGATAAATACCTGGCCAAAGCCAAAGACAAAGACGATCCGTTCCGATTGATGGGCTTTGGACACAGGGTCTATAAAAACTTCGATCCGAGAGCAAAAATCATCAAAAAAGCAGCTGATGAAGTGTTGGCGAATTTAGGCGTTGACGATCCAATTTTGGTGATCGCTAAAAAATTAGAAGAATCTGCATTGGTAGACGATTATTTCGTTTCCAGAAAACTATACCCAAATGTCGATTTCTATTCCGGAATCATTTACCGCGCACTTGGGATTCCAACGGATATGTTTACGGTGCTTTTTGCCATCGGGCGTTTGCCGGGCTGGATTGCACAATGGAAAGAAATGCGTGTCAACAAAGAGCCAATCGGAAGACCAAGACAAATTTATACCGGTTATCCGTTGAGGGATTTTGTTGAGATGGAAAAGAGATAATTAAATTGTTACGATAATAAAAAAAGCTTCACGCATTGTGAGGCTTTTTTTGTTAATAATTGTTAATGAAGTATGGTTTATCGACGTTATAAATACTTAACTTCGAGATAATAACTAATAAATTTTATTTTATGAAAACAAATCTTTTTTTATTAGCAATTTGCTGTTTTTTAGGAGGCGGGATTACTGCGCAAACGGTATCATTAAGGTCGCCAATGACAAATCAAGGTGGGAACTCAGTTTTTATTGGAGTAAATTCAGGGATAAATATTTCAAGTCCACCAGTTCCAGGAACAGCTTTGGGAAATGTTTTCATGGGTTTCGAATCAGGAAAGTCTAGTACAATAGGAAATTTCAATGTTTTTACCGGATATTTGGCAGGAATTAATAATATTGGTGGAAGCGCAAATGTTTTTTTAGGATCGGAAAGCGGTCAGTTAAATGAGGAAGGCGTTGGGAATATTTTCATAGGAAGGCTTAGTGGGCAACGCAATACGCATGGCGTAAGTAATGTATCAATAGGGCATTTATCAGGTTGGACAAATAAAGGTTCTAGAAATGTATATTTAGGAGCATTCGCAGGAGCGGCTAGTACAGGAGCAAGCACTGAAAATTCGGGAAATATATTCATTGGGGATCATGCAGGATTTGATACAAATGTGAGTGACCAGCTCATTATTCATAATTCAGGCAGCTCAATTACAGTGCCTTTGATTTGGGGCAATTTTGCTACAAGAAACCTGAAATTCAATGTGAATTCCAATGCAACGTCATATGTAGAAATAACAGGCATACCTAGTAAGTCGGGATTAAGATTTACAAGTTTGAAATCCACGACAACAGAAGTTTTAAATAACACCACAAATAAATTCTTAACTGTAAATGCAACAGGTGATGTGGTTCTTGAAAATTTAACACCTGGCACTGCCGGAACTATTGCAATGGCAAACGGCGCCAATACAACAGTTTCAGGAAATGGATCGGTGGCTACACCATATGCGATTGCAGCCAAAAATATTTACACAGACAACGGGGTATTAACTGGAACACGTACCATGGCTATGGGTGATTTCAACCTAAGTTTTAATTCTGCCAGTACAACAGGAGGTAAGGTTTATATTGGTCAAACTTCGGTATTTCCAACAACTAGCGGGAATTACAGGTTGTATGTTGAAGGCGGTATTTTAACAGAGAAAGCTAAGGTAGCGTTGAGAAGCACTGCCAATTGGGCAGATTATGTCTTTGCCAATGATTACAAACTGCAACCGCTTTCCGAAGTAGAATCATTTATCAAAGAAAACAAGCATTTGCCAGGGATTTCTTCAGCTGCAGAATTAGTGAAAGAAGGTCTTGACCTTGGCAGCATGCAGGCCAAACAAATGGAAAAAATCGAAGAACTTACACTCTATGCGATAGAACAGGATAAAAACTTAGAGGCGCAAAAAAAGGCTCTTGATAAACAAAGCAGTGAAATTGAGGAACTAAAAGCACAGATGAAACTCCTGATGGAAATGTGTAAATGATCAACAAAATCCAAATAGCTAAAAAATATGCAAAACGTAAAAAATATAAAAATTAAAACCATGCCCTGGCTGATGTTGCTGTTGCTTTTTACGACCGCTCCTTCATTTGCACAACGGTTTGTTGACTGGACAACTTTTTCTCATGGATTAATATTAACAGGTAGTTACGCCGCGGGAACTACAACTTTCCCAGTGCGGGTGGAGGTAATAGGGGTTGGTAATCAGTTAAACGTATACACGCCTAGTGAATACGTCCAAAATCTTGAAACGACAGTTTCTACCCAAACATTTCAAACTGCCGGGCCTCACGTTGGCAATTCAAAAGATCTTAGGCTTAATTTTGACCCAGACAATACAGGTGTAAGAGTCATTGTGAGAAGTTTATATGTAGCAGATATTGATAGATCGGATACCTGGAATGATACTTTCACACTTAATACAGATTTTGAAGACTCAATGCTTGAAAACTGCAATAACTTTACTGATAGAGGTGTAGCTGGCGGAATAGACATTGGACAGAATGCAGAATTTGCTTCTTGGAGTAATAGTGATATCATGTCTGGTTTTACAATTGATTACAGAACGACCGATGGTCTTACAACAGATTATCTTGCTTATTCGATTGTAGTTTCAGTAGTTCCAAGGTTTGAAGGTATTTTGTCGGTATGTCCCGGCAGCATCGGGCTGTTGCCTACAACAGACAGTTATGGCATTAGTGGCTCCTGGCTACTAACAACGAGTGCGGGTGGGCAATTTGCCGTTTTTACACCAGGTGAAGATCAGGGTACAGATGTACGGGTACGCATTCCGGTGACCGAATTGTCTGAAGATGACCCACGTTGTTGTCCTGTTACAACGACGCTTTCTTCGACAAACAATGATGTTTTATCAGGAACAGCTAATAGGGAAGCACAGGAAACTATTTTTGCTTCAAATTTTATCAATACCGGTGCCCGCGCCGTTTACCACGCAGGCCATTTTGTTGAAATGAATCCCGGATTCGAAGCTCAAAGTGGGGCCGAGTTTGCTGCTTACGTTGCGGGCTGCGATGGAACCGTGACCTATAAAAGCAACAGCCAAGGATCTAGACCAACCACCAGTTATAAAGATATTTCTTCAAAACCGTTACAGCAGGTCGCTCGTTCAAAACCTGTCGTCATTTCCCCAAATCCGTCAAACGGGCTGTTTAAAATCTCTGTCGAAAACAATACGATTAACCACATCCAGGTGACTTATCTTGACGGAAGGATTATTTTTAATGCAGCTGCTAATAGTGATCGTTATGAAATTGATGCTGCCGGTTTTCCGAAAGGGATTTACATCATAAATATTGATACACCAAAAGGGCGGTTTTCTGAAAAATTCATCAAAAATTAATTTTAACTTATTAAAAAGCCTCCAGATTTCAGGAGGCTTTTTTAATAAAGAATATTTTGTAATAGTGCGAAAAAAATAAATTTACCACCTTAAAAAAAATAAAAAAGTGTTGTGCATTTTTACAAAAATAGTAGCTTATTTCTTTGCACACTATTTTAGGGTAACCGACTCGATAAAGAACCAATCGGAACGGTGAGGAAAATTTATACCGGTTATTTGTTGAGGGTTTGTCAGGATGGTAAAGAAATGATTTGTTTTAGAGTTTTAAGAAACCCGAAACTGTAATGCTTTTTGTTCATAAATGTTATTTGTCATATAGTCAATGTTGGTTGTAAAAACTTAAATTAGACAGATATTAACCTTTAAAACAATAGATTATGCAAACAATTAAAATTTTAATTTTCACTGTATTTGTTGCGTCAGGTCTAGAATCGGCTGCTCAGACAAATGTGGTAATCGGAGCCAATACATCAACTCCGAATGGTGTGAACGTATCCGTAGGCTATCAGGCAAATGCTTTTAATCCGCCGCCACCTGCAACAAATCCGGTCTACAATACTTTTATAGGTGGCTTAGCGGGCTTTGGCTTTCAGAGTGGCGCTGAAAATACTTACATTGGATATGTATCTGGAAACTACAGTCCGGCAAGCGATAATGACAAAAATACTGCTTTGGGAAGTGGCTCTTTCCAAGCGAGTATTGGCGATGCGAATATCGGGATTGGTGTAAATACAGCCTCCAGGATAACAGGAAGTAACAATATTTATATTGGCACTGGTACCGGAAGCAATATTACAGGAAATTCAAACGTTATCTTGGGCGGCTACCTCAATCCGGGCGGATCACTTAACAATACAACGGTTTTAGGAGATGGCGTTGGAAATACAAGGGTTTACATTCATTCCAATGGCTATACCGGGATTGGCATTGGTTTTTCGATTCCGCAAAACAGACTGGAAATTAATGCCACCGGAGCGGTCAGCGGTACAACAGGTTTGCGTTTCCGCAATTTTACGAATTCAAATTTTAACACCTCTGTGACAACCGGAGCCAAAAGAGTGCTGTCTGTAAATGCTGCCGGAGATGTAATTCTCGTCGACGACATGGTAGGAACTGGCGGCGGAACCGGAATTGCAAACGCCTGCACAACAGCAAATTTCATTACAAAATCTTCCGGGTCTTCCGGGAATCTTACCTGTACTTCAATTTATGACGATGGCGCAGGACATGTTGGCTTCGGTTTTGGTGCAACCCCAAATACAGCTGTAAATGTAAGCATCAACGGGTCATCTGCCACCTATGGAGGGACTTACAATGTATCAGATAAAAAGTTTAAAACAGATGTCAAATCCATAGACAATGCGCTGTCGAAAATATTGCAGCTTGAAGGGAAAACCTACAATTGGAAAAAAAGCGAATACAAAAACATTAATTTTTCAGATGATTTGCAATATGGGCTCATCGCACAAGATGTTCAAAAGGTAATTCCGTCTTTGGTTTTAAAATCTGATAATGGTGACCTGGCAATGAATTACATAGGGCTCATACCAATTTTGATAGAAGCTTTGAAAGACCAGCAATCTCAAATAGAAGATTTAAAAAGCCAATTGTCTGATAGTTTTCAAAAGCAAAACCAGGATCTGATTGCTTTGGAAAACACAAAAATCATCAGTGTATCGCCAAATCCTTCAAATGAGTTGATTTCCGTTTCAATGAACATCGAAAAATCGGTAGCAAATGCAAAATTGATGGTTTATGACCTGAAAGGTGCCGTTTTAAGCAGCCTCAACATCAATGAAAGAGACAATAACATCACCAAAACTTTGCAAAAGGACAATTTTGGAAAAGGTGTTTACATAGTTAGTTTGGTCGTAAATGGCAAAAGTATCGACTCGAAAAAGATCATCTTTAACTAAAGTATACCGGTTTGATTCATTAAGAAAGCTTCCTAATCAGGAAGTTTTTGTATTATAAGCCGTTTTGAAAAGGATAAAAAAACAATTTAAAATTGCGCTCCCAGGCTTCAAATAAATCCGTAAATTCGAACCAAACCACACACTATGAAAAAATCATTACTATCATTAATTGCAGTCGTATTTTTCCTGTACAGTTTTAACATAACGGCGCAAACTTCAGTCACCGTTTTTAATGAAATCCTGTTCTACGACGGTTATGCAGCGGTCGTTGATTTTCCAACACCGGATGGTGTCATCAGGCATCGCAATGATTTGTATGCCAAAAAGCTCACACCTGAACAATTGCTGGAATTTGGCGATTCCATGACGATTAATGTTACAATCAAAGCGGCCTGCGACAATTATGACCGCATCGGAAATGTAAACTTTGCTTTTGTTCCCAAAAACAGTATAACATATATTCCTGCCGAGGTAAAGCGCATCGAACTCGGGCGTTTCATCACACCATTCATGAATAAAAATATAGAGCCTACGCAAGTGCCTTATACTTTTTCTGTAAACAATGTGGCTAAAATGGTCAAAGATCCTGCAATCCTCGAAAATTATGACATCTGGGCAGAACTTGAAGTTTTCGGAGTTCCTTATGCCGCAAATACGCAAGTTGCTGGCTGTGCCGGACGCAATGACGTTTTTTACGGAACGTTGGAATTTGTTTCAAATGCCGAAACGGTAAATGCAACCAACAATTACATATTGCCGCTGAATTTTAGAAATGACCTGAACAATTATACCGTTGGTGCTTCGGATGCTGTCGGGCAAACTGTCAGAACCATAACTTTTAATCTGCCAGAGCCTGTTTCGGCTGCCAGTTTCCACCTGATTACTTCAAACCACGGAGCAAATTCTGGTGGCGAAGAATACCGCAGGAGAATCCACAACATTTACCTCGATGGAAATTTGGTATTGACTTACAGGCCTGGAGGAATTTCGTGCGAACCCTACCGCATCTACAATACGCAGGGAAATGGTATTTACGGTTCTACACCACGAACAGACAACAGTTGGGCGTCTAACAGCAACTGGTGTCCCGGACAAGTGATACCGATACGCGAAATTCCGCTTGGCGATCTTGCTGCAGGAACACATACGTTTAAAATTCACGTCCCGGCAGCAGTATTTGTGGGTCAACAAGGTTATATTCCGGTTTCGTTGTACTTGCAAGGACTCAGTAATGCTGGTTCACTGGGCAATGCCAATTTTCAAACCCTAACGTATAATTTGTATCCAAATCCGGCAACGCATTTTATCAACATCAGCGCATCTGAAAAAGTAACTGCCGTAAAATTGTACAACATGCTCGGACAGCAAATAGGGCAAGGCAATGCAAATGGCATTGATATCTCACAATATCCAAAAGGGATTTACAATGTCCAGATCGATTTTGAAGGAAATCAAACGGCTTCAGAAAAAATAATAAAGAATTAAAAATAAAAGCCTTCTCTAACGAAAAGGCTTTTTTTATCTTTGCTGGCGAAAACGATTGCTATGCTGAATTTAAATGTAAAAAACGAAACGTCAAGACTGCGCGCTGTTGTACTCGGATCTGCTGTAAATAACGGGCCAACGCCAACTGCCGATGAAGCGTATGACCCAAAATCACTCGAGCACATACTCGCCGGGACGTATCCGGTGGAAAGTGACATGCAAAACGAAATGGAAGCTTTTAATAAAGTGTTCCAAAAATATGATATTAAGGTTTTTCGTCCCGAAATGATCGAAAACTACAACCAGATTTTCGCACGTGACATCGGTTTTGTCATTGACGATATCTTCGTCAAAGCGAATATTTTGCCGGACCGCGAACGCGAACTCGACGCCATCCAATACATCATCGACCAGATCGATCCCAAAAAAGTCGTGCGCCCGCCCGAAGAAGTGCATATCGAAGGTGGCGACGTCATGGTTTGGAACGATTATATTTTCATCGGAACCTACAAAGGCAGCGATTACAAGGATTACATTACCGCGCGTACCAATATGCAAGGCGTACAATACATTAAAGATTTGTTCCCGAATAAAATCGTAAAGGAATTTGATCTTGTCAAATCCAAAATCGAAGCCCGCGACAATGCACTGCACCTCGACTGCTGTTTTCAGCCGGTGGGAACCGATAAAGGAATCATTTACAAAAGCGGTTTCCGCGAAGAAGCCGATTATATGTATCTCGTGAAGCTTTTCGGAAAGGAAAATCTATTCCACATCACACGCGACGAAATGTATCACATGAATTCCAATGTGTTTTCGATTGCGCCCGATGTCGTGGTTTCTGAAAAGAATTTTACACGACTGAACGATTGGTTGCGCGACAAAGGATTTACGGTAGAGGAAATCCCTTATGCTGAAATTGCAAAACAAGAAGGGCTTTTAAGATGTTCGACTTTGCCTTTAATCAGAGATTGATAGGTATAGGTACAGGGTTTAAGGTTCATGGTTTGCCGGAATCTGAAAACGCTATTTTTTGTATAAGTGTAAATTGAAAACGCTAGCCCGCGTTAAGGATAGAGGCAAGTGCCGCGCACAGCCGATAGCCTGACCCATAGGGAACGCCCAAATATAAATTGGTTTAAGGTAAAAGTATAAGGCTAAAAGGTTGAAGGTACAGGGTTTAAGATTGGGACGAAATACTCCTGTTATAAAACCCAAAACCCAGAACCTAAAACCCAAGACCCAGAACCCGTGAACCAGAACCCAAAAAAAATGAAACAAACCACCAATTCCATATTAATGATCCGTCCGGTCGCTTTCCGGATGAATGAGCAAACTGCTGTAAATAATTATTACCAAAAAGTACTTGACGGACTGTTACCAGCGACTGTAAATGCCAAAGCGCAACAGGAATTTGACGCTTTCGTAGAAAAACTCCGCGCCGTTGGCGTAGACGTGACCGTTGTAGATGATACACTAAATCCCGATACGCCGGATTCGATTTTTCCGAACAACTGGATTTCGTTCCATGAAAATGCCGATGTGGCTTTGTACCCGATGTTTGCCGAGAACAGGCGTGCCGAACGTCGCGAAGAAATCCTGGATATGCTCGAAGAAAAAGGCTTTGAAATAGAAAACATCGTAGATTATACCGAAGCCGAAGAAGACAATATTTTCCTTGAAGGCACCGGAAGTTTACTGTTAGACCGCGAGAACGGCAAAGCCTATTGTGCGTTGTCGCCGAGAGCCGAAGAAGAATTGTTTATCGAATTCTGCGAGGATTTTGATTTTGCCCCTATTATTTTTGAAGCATTTCAAACGGTAAACGGCGAGCGTAAACTGATTTACCATACGAATGTGATGATGTGCCTTGGCGAAACTTTTGCCGTAATCTGCGCCGATTGCATCGATGATAAAACAGAGCGCAAAATGGTTTTGGACAGCCTCAAAGAAGACAAAAAAGAAATCATCCTGATCACTGAAGACCAGGTGAATAATTTTGCCGGTAATATGCTTGAAGTGCGCGGTGCAAATGACAAACGGTATTTGGTAATGAGCGCTGCGGCACACCAGAGCCTCACGGCTGACCAGGTTTCCAAACTTGAAAAACACGCGGAAATCTTAAGTTCAAGTCTCGACACCATTGAAGCCTGTGGCGGCGGAAGCGCACGCTGCATGATGGCTGAGGTCTTTCTGCCGAAGGCTTAATATCTCAATGGCCTTAATGGTGCAAATTGGCAATCCAAAGAAAATTACAGTTCAAGTGTTCAAATAAAAGCTATAAAAAAAAACGGATTCCTTAATGGAATCCGTTTTGTGTTTTAAAGGATATCTAATTAAGCGTCTTAGTTTTTGATGAAACTGTCAATAATCTTATCGCTTTCTGCTTTGGTAGCTGTTGGTTTCAATTCGAACAAATGCATGTAAAGTGGCGATTTGTTTACTTTTTCTTCCAGGTTCAGGTCTTTGTTTCTGGCGAAAACGGTAGCCCATTTGTCACGAACATTTTTCCACAACGGTGCATTTTCTTTCCAGAATTTTTGCGCAGCGATGCATTTCGAATCAGCTACTTTTTTATACACATCATGTCCCTTTTCACGGGCCAAAACCACATCTTTACCGGCATCGTCGCGTAAAATCTTAGCATTGTCCTGGTCATGGATCCAGCCGTCTTTAGTAATTTCGTGTACATTCGTTCTGTTTAAAACATTGTAATCTTTCCTGATCGTGTGCTCTCTTCTAGGAAGCGGCGCGTCGGTATTGTTTTCCCAAAAATGTCTCCCGTCAACGTGAACCCATGTGGCTGAACCTTCATATCTCGGACTGTCATCTACCTGGAAAACGCGTTGCGTCCATTGTCCTTTCACGTCATTTTTAGCCAAGGTTTGGTATTTCCAACTCGTGCCTTTGTTAAAGTTGTACAATCTGGTGTTTTCAAATTCCCAGTCCTGTCTCCAGTGTTTAATAATCATCGTATCATTTACAATCAATAAATGTTGCATCACAATCTTGTTAGGCTGGTCTTCTACAAGCTCTACCCATTCGAGGCCGTAATCGTATTTGGTTTTAGACGGGATGTATTTTTCGTCTTTTGAATACTGAAAAGTTTCAGCAAAATTGAATTCTACTTCATAACAGCCGCACATTGATTTGATGGCTTTAATGTCTTCTTTCTTCTTTGTGTCCTGAGCGCTGGTGTTGATTGCAAGTAGCAAAACAAGCGCTGAAAGTATTCCTGTTTTCATTGTAAATGGTTAAAAATTTCTTTTGCAAAAATAGTACTTTTATTTAGAACAGTTAAAAATAATAAATATATTTGCAAAAAATTATCTGTAATAAGTCTAAATAAATTAGATCAGGACAGTAAACCAACAAGCATGAAATTCAATATACTTCATTTCTTTTTTGCAATAACCACAGGAACTTTAGCGTATGCGCAACAGGATACGATCCCGAAAGTGAACAAGCTGGATGAAGTAGTGATCACCGGGCAGTACAACGCCCAGTCTGTGAGAAAATCGGTTTTTCAGGTCAATGTGATCACGCGTGCAGATATCGACCGCCAGGCCGGAAACAACCTTGCCGATCTGTTAAACCAAACCCTGAATATCAGTGTTACGCCAAACAGCAATACCGGGAAATCGGGCGTCATGCTTTTCGGACTGGATGCGCAATATTTCAAGATCCTTGTTGACAATGTGCCATTGATCAGCGATGAAGGTTTGGGAAACAATATCGACCTGACCCAAGTTAACCTTGACGATGTGCAGCAAATCGAAATCGTTGAAGGTTCGATGGGTGTCGAATATGGAGCCAATGCCATTTCGGGGATCATCAACATTATTACAAAAAAAGGGTCGAAGTACGAATGGGAGATTACGCCATACATCCAGGAAGAAAGCGTAGGCAAAGAGTACAACATGAACGACATGGGACGGCACATCCAGTCGTTGAAGATTGGGCATAATTTTAATGAAAAATGTTATGCCAATGCAACGGTAACGGCCAATGATTTCAAAGGTTTCCTGAATGACAAAAAGGGTGAAAAACACGTGCTGAACGACAGTTTGCGCGGATACGAATGGTTGCCGAAAAAACAACTGAACATCAAATCGCTGGTGGCTTACAATTTACAAGACCACAGGTTTTTTTACAAGTTCGATTATTTTGACGAAGCGACAAACCGCTATGATGCGAAAGTCAATTTGAATGAAAATACGGCTACTGCCACAGACAATCCCACTGCAAACGACTTTATTTTTACAACGCGCCGTTTTTTCCACAACATCAATGGTTCGGGAAGGTTTGAAAACCTGATGAATTACGACATATCGTTCTCTTACCAACAGCAAAAACGCGATGCGGAGTCGTACACCTATTTTATCCGTACCGATACAAAAGACGGCATTAAAAATTTCGAATACGAATCCAGGCACGGGATTTTTTCCAAGGGTAATTTTAGTAACTTCCTAAAAGCTGAAAACGTCGATTTTCAGGTTGGTTATGAAATTAGCGACATCCAGGGTTTTTCTTCCTCAATGGCCGTTGAAGATCCGTTGCTCGTGGGCCGCGATGATATCAAGAAAAAACTGGGCTCTTATGATGTTTTTGCCTCTTCGGAAATCAATATGGGCCAAAGATTTTCATTTCGCCCCGGCTCCAGGGCTTTATTTTCGTCGCAATTTGACACGCAATTGGCATTGTCGCTGAGCACCAAATATGTACTCAACAACGGTTATGAGCTGCGTGCCATTGTCGGAACCTCGCCTAGACTGCCAACTTATGATGAATTGTACACCTATTTTGTCGATGTCAACCACAATGTACAGGGCAATGCCGCTCTGAAACCGGAGCAAGGCATATCGGCGTTCCTGCATTTGAATAAAACTTTTGTTACAGCGGGCAAACTGCAGTTTGTTACCAAGTTTTCTGCCTGGTATATTGATGTGCAGGACAGGATTGAGAATATTCAGGTGACACAGTTTCCGCCGGAATTCCAATTCAGGAATATCGATCTATACCGGACTTTAGGCGCTTCCGTTACTTCGTCCATGAACTACAAAAACCTGACGCTGAATGCCGGATTTACTTTTTCCGGGGTTTCAAAGGTGATCGACCAGCAGGCAGATCCAAACGATGATTACCTCAGTGCGGTGCAGTTTAATACCAACGTGTCGTATGCGATGCCAAAATGGGGAACCGTTTTTTCAGCTTTTGTCAAATACAACGGGCCGCAATACCAGTTCGTAGACGAGACGATCGATGGCAATACCGTTACGGTCAGAGGCAAACAAACCGATTTTACCTTTGTCGATGCGACCGTCAGGAAAAACCTGTTTGACAACAAACTCGAGGTGACCGCCGGTGCGAGAAACCTGCTCGATGTTACAAGCGTCAATACCACGTCCGGAAACGCGGGAGCACATACCGCTGCAGCGCCTTCGCAATTGCTGGGTTACGGTCGGTCGTATTTCCTCAAATTATTGTATAAATTCAATTTTTAAGATATGAACATTAAAATAGTATTCGTCAACCTGCTGCTGTTGCTCGCACTTTTTTCCTGCGAGAGCGAAGATGTCGATTTGAGCCAGCCTTTCGTAGCGGCTTTTTCGAGCACTTCGTACAACCTTGGCACCATCAGGGAATCACAGGAAATTAAAGTTGTTTTTTCTGAAACTGCAGCCAGCGCCGGTGTTGTTACGATCAAAGCCACAGCAGTCAATGCGGCTTACAAAACAGACTATGAAACCATACCATCTGCGGAAAACGGTTTTTTTGAAATCCCGTTCGAAGCCGGAGATACCGAAGTGGCATTTACTTATATCAATCGCATCGTGCTTCCGTTTGACGAAGAAGACAATGACAAAGCCATCACATTTGACGTTGTAAAAATTGATTACAATTCGCAAAATTCCATCCAGGGGCAAACCAGTACCGTCGTGAGTTTCTCGGTATCGAATGGCGCGACGCTGTTTCCGGAAACCGGCGGGCCAAACCAGGGCAATCAGGTGTTTATTGATCTGAGTACGGAACTGATGACCACATCCAGAAGGGACAAATGGGACCTGGGTTTTTATAACGGAGAACAATTCAGGGTTACGATCAACGGCTCGTTGTACATGGCTGCGAAACAATTAAATTCCGATAATATCGATGCCGTTACCCCAGCGAGTGTGCAGCCATATTTCAATCAGGTAGCCATTGGAACATTTGAAGCTTCGAATGTCAATTATATTGATGCGCCAAACGGCAATATCGCACAAACCGCCATTGCAGAAATTTCGAGTACGCCAAGTGACAACAAAGTATACCTTGTGAATATGGGTTACCAGATCGGTACTGATGTTCCTCCGCCAGGATCGGTTGCTATTGCGGGCAATTCCCGCGGTTGGAAAAAGATCAGGATACTCCGAAGCGGTGACAATTATGTTTTGCAATACGCCGACTTAAACAGTACCACGCATACCGAGGCGACAATCCCGAAAAAGGACACCCACAACTTCAGGTTTTTCAGTATGGTAACCAACAGTGAAGTAACTGTAGAGCCGGAAAAAAACAAATGGGATTTGAATTTTACTGTTTTTACAAACGAAATAGTAGGCTCAGGTTCTTACGGATATTCTGATTTTGTAGTCAACAACTTAAAGGGCGGAGTTAAAGTATACCGTGTGAACAACAGCGATCCGGAAGCGTTTGGCAAATTTGCAAGAGCAGATATCGACAATTCTAAATTTACCGACGACCAAAGAATCATCGGTGCCGACTGGCGCGATGTTTTTAGCGGAAGCGCTGCCACCGACCGCTTTTACGTTCTCAAAGATGTTGACGGCTATTATTACAAGATCCGCATGTTGTCATTTGTAAATCCGGCAGGCGTGCGCGGTTATCCTAAATTCGAATATAAATTAGTACAATAATCACTTTAAATATTTTTACCATGAAAAAAAGAATACTATTAATGGCGGCCGTTTTGTTTGGTACTTTTGCCAATGCACAAACCCCGGGAACGGTTGTAATGGGACCGCAATATGCAAACCAGGTGTATTATAAACTGGCTGACGGAACTTCAAATGCGTATGCGCAAACTGTTTGGGATATCGCTTTTTTAAGAACCAGCAATTTCGGTTTTGCAACAAGGATCAATGATGCCAAAGGAATTTCGGTTTTTGAAGCAGGGACAGTAGCACAATGGGCGACAATTGATGTTACTCAGGAAGCCAACTGGACGCAATTGTACAACAGCGAATTCGAATGGGAAAACGGTGCTTTCGATAACGGATCGGCTACTTACGGCTGGGGCGAATACAACATGGCAAACCACCACGTAACCGGAGCGATCACGTTCATATTGAAATATGCCGACGGATCTTTCAAAAAATTCAAAATTGACGATTTCTTCGGAGGCTATACGTTCACGTATGCGTCTTGGACAGGCAGTGCTTGGGGAGCAGACCAGACTGTGGTTTTGGCAAACGCAACCAATCCGACAAAAAACTTTAATTATTATTCACTTGAAGCCAATGCTGCTGTGGATGCCGAGCCTGCAAGCGCAGATTGGGACATGACTTTTACAAAATACCTGACAGATTATCCAATGCCAGGAGGCGGTTCAATGATGTATCCGGTAACCGGTGTGTTACACCATCCAGCGGTAACGGTAGCCGAAAATACTACGGGAACGACAACAAATTTAGAATTCTCTGACGCGATCAACACGATTGGTTCTGACTGGAAAACGTTTTCAGGAACAGCTTATACGGTCGATTCAAACAAATCTTTTTTCATCAAAAGAGGAACAACGGTTTACAAATTGAATTTCACTTCATTCACAGGTGGCACAGGTGGCGGAAACGGTACGATTACTTTCAACTACCAGGATGTAACAAGCCAGTTGGCGACTCAGAATTTTGGCAACAATGTTTCTTTCGGTGTGTATCCGAATCCGTCTGCAGACAAAAAGATCAACGTCGTTTATGACATGCCTGCAGGAAATGCAGATACAAACACCGTAACGGTTTACAATCTGACCGGGGCTAAAGTTTTTGAAACTAAGATTGGAAATGCTTCCGGTTTCTTCAACCAGGAAATTAATTTAGGGTCTTTGAATACGGGTGTGTATGTATTGCAATTCCAGTCAGGGAACTATTCAACCACTAAAAAGATCGTTTTGAATTAATACTTTTTGAGTTAGTTATATTTTATTTGGTTAAGCCTCCGTTTTGCGGAGGCTTTTTTTGTAAGCCATCATCGGGCAGGAATGGAGCCAAATTTTTATTTTTCATTTCATTTTAAACGATACAAGGCAAACGAATCAAATCTGTGGCACTTTTTTCATTTCAAAAAAATTGCCACAAAAAGTGTGGCAACTTTTTCATTTCGAAAAAAGTGCCACAAAAAACGTGGCAAAAATTTCAATTTAAAAAAAGTGCCACAAATAAATTTCAATACTGATCGATATGCATATTGAATTTGAATAAAAAACAATAACTAAAGTTTTTTTGCCATGTAGAAATTATTACTTTCGCACCCAATCCATACGACAAATACCACTTCATTCGTATGGTACCCGTTCAAAGCGCAACCGGTTCTGGCTGTAATTTGAGCCCACTCAAAATTTAACAATTATTACATAAAACACGTAATGATCCTCCGGCCAGCTGTTTTATCTTGGCAGCGCCAAAACACATCTATATCGACGATTATGAAAAAAAACAACCCATTTGGGCGGAAATTGCTTTTCACGCCACTGCTCATCGTGCCTTTGCTCTCTTTCGGGCAGGACCTGCTTTGGGAGAAATCCTATGGCGGGCAGCATGCCGAATATTTATTTGATGCCGTTCCCACAGCCGATTATGGTTTTATCCTTGCCGGGAGTTCGCTGTCGGGGAAAAGCGGCAACAAAACTTCCGACGGCTCGGGCGACCTGGATTACTGGCTTTGGAAAATGGATGAAAACGGCGAGATGGACTGGCAGAAAAGCTTCGGCGGCCCGGGTTCGGATTTCCTGCAATCGATCAAACTGACCAATGAAGGCGGATTCATCCTTGCCGGGAATTCAGATTCCCCAAAAGGATTCGCCAAAAAAAACGACGGTTTTGGCGGCGAGGATTTCTGGATCATCAAACTCGATGCAGGTGGTGGCGAACAATGGCAGAAAACCATTGGCGGCATGGGCCAGGAAAAGCTGCACAGTATAGCACAAACCAAAGACGGCGGTTATATTTTAGGCGGTTCTTCCGCTTCGGACCAATCAGGCAATAAAAAGCAAAAAAGTTATGGCAACCTCGATTACTGGGCGGTCAAACTCGATAAAGAAGGAAATATCGAATGGGAAAAAACCTTCGGCGGGATTTATTTTGATGAATTGCGCAGCATTGAACAAACCGCTGACCAGGGGTATATTCTGGGAGGTTATTCAAATTCCCCAATTTCAGGCAATAAAAAAGAGAACAACATCGGCATTGGCGATTACTGGATCATCAAGCTCGATAAAAAAGGCGAAGAAGAATGGCAGCAGACCCTTGGCGGTAATAAAGACGACCAACTGTATGTGGTGCATCAAACCTATGATGGCGGTTATATTCTGGGAGGCAACTCGAACTCAGGGGCCAATTACAGCAAAAAGAAAAGCAACGGCAAAGGCACCGATTTCTGGATTGTCAAACTCGATAAGGACGGGGTGATGTCGTGGCAGGAAACTTATGATTTTGGTGAAACAGACATCCTGACTTCCATCGTAGAAAATAAAGACCATACTTTACTCATTGGCGGTTTTGCGAAATCGGAAGCCCAGGGCAAATCAAAGGACAAAGAAGGGATTAACGATTACATCGCCCTGAAAATCTCTGAAACGGGCGAGCAGTTGTGGGACAAAACCGTAGGCAGTGATGGCGAGGACGTCCTGAGGAAAGTGGTGGAGACCCGCGACGGCGGCTACTTACTGGCCGGGACTTCAAACCCGCTGCGCCGCAATTCTACAGGAGAAGGCGAATCGGATTCTAAACTTGGTAAGGGTTCAGGCATCAACATGGGCAACGGCGGGCAGGTCCAGGGGCTTAAAAATGCCACGGACAATGCAAACCAAAAAATGAAGGAAGCTACCGACAGCTTGAATGAAAGCTATCAGGAAACTGTTGGCGAGACAGTCAGCCAGATCAACAAGGCGACCGACTTAGGTGCAGATTCCCCGTTGAAATTCGGGGTCAATGCGCCGAAGAGCCCGTTGGGCAATGCACCTTCACTGGGTGGAGGAAATGGCAGTAGCGGCAACCTGACAGACAAAGCGATGGACGGCTTGTCTTCGGGACTGGGCGGCAATAAAGCCAACATCCCGGCATCAAGGGACAAGAAATCCCACTATGGGAATAATGATTTCTGGGTGGTCAAGCTCAGGGACAAAGACAAACCCAAAGTGGTGAAAGCCACTATTGAAGCGATGCCGAACCCTGCAGGAGATTTTACAAATGTGATCATAGGATATGAATTTGAGAGCGGCACCGCAACAGTAGTTGACCTGGCCGGGCATACCTTGCAGACCTTCAAAATTACCGGCAGGACAGTTCCGGTGGATTTGAGCCGGTATCCGGCGGGAATGTATATCATCAACATCAAGACCAATAAACAGAGTGACGGGGTTAAAATTATTAAAAATTAAATCGGCAATAATATTTAAAATGCTTTAAATAAAACTTACAACAGTACTTTAAACTAAATCAATGAAAATCAATTTTATAACCTTATGCAAAACGCTTATCATTTCGATATTTTGCATCATTAATTCGTTTGGGCAAGACACCGATGACGCGTACAATTATTCAAGTATGTATAGAAACTCGCCAGGGGCAAACCATCAGGGCCAGAGCCACTCGGTAGATTTGTTTACAGGTAAAATTAATGTAAATATCCCGCTATACCAATTCATTGGGAGAGAGATGGACTTGCCCCTCAGTTTAAGTTATTTAACAGATGGCGTAAGGGTAGAAGAAATTGCAGGCAGTGCTGGTTTAGGTTGGGACCTGAATTTTGGAGGTCGGGTTACCAGAATAATAAACAGGGCTCCAGACGGACCTTGCCACTACTGTTTATATCAGGATGATAAAGATATTTATTTGGTTAATGCACCAGGGCTTACGGAATATTACTTAATGGAAGGATATACACCACGTCCAATGGTGAATCCTCTAAATCATGCATTGAATAGGCTTGGAGATTCTGACTGGGTGATTACGGCTGTTGATGGGACACGGTATTATTTTGGAAAAGAAGAGACTCAGGATATTACTGAAACAGCTACTACTACAAAACTTAACGTGACACCTATTGAGACAGAAACAGTAGTAATGTCTTGGCTTTTAACAAAAATAGTTTCTTCAAACGGTCTTGACACCTATAGGTTTGTCTATAAAAACTATAACTGGTTAGATCAACTACCAAATAACGGAGAAGGGTACAGTATACAAAATTCTGTTAATGTGGTGACTACTTTTCCAGGTAATACATCGTACAAAACCAATCAGCAAATTATTGCTTCAATTTACCATAACGACAAATTGATTATTGACTTTAAACACAAAAATCGCGAGGATTTGCTTTTTTCCAATGGTACTCCTGAAGGTAACGCTATTGATGAAGTCATATTTTATCGTTATAATGGCGAGTCAGATGTGCCATCGACGCGAAAACCATTTCGGAAGATACAATTTAAACACGGATATTTTGGAAATCAGGATCCAGGGACAAGTTTCAACTTTATGGAAAAAAAACTAAAACTCCAGGAACTAGTCTTTTACGGATTCAATGACGCAAATCCATTAGGCGTGGAGGGCGACAAGTATACATTTAACTATAAAAATCCAGACAACATTCAGCCTATCACGTCATTTGCACAAGATCATCAAGGCCTTTATAATGGCAGGACCAACAGCGGTTTAATACCGAGTAGAAACGGTTTAGAAAGAAGCTACGGTTTTGAAAGTTCGATTACAGGCATACTCGATAATATAATTTATCCAGGTGGAGGATGTACTGTATTTGAATATGAGCAAAATTACAGAAATGGTACGTTCGCCCACGGAGAAGTTCCTGCTACCACTCAAGAAGTTATTATTAAGCAAAACCTTTCTGTGATCGATTTCACTTCAGAGTGTTCAGCACTTCCATTACAATATTCAACGTACCATGAAAGTATGGAAAACATTGTGACGGATAATTTCCAAACAAATAGTACGAATGCGCCTTCAACGGGTACAATGGGCGTTAGAACACAACTTTTAAGGCTTAGTGAAATTACTACTGTAAATATAGAAACCTCAGGGCAGGGTGTATTTTTATTGCAGAAGTTGGGTGATTGCATTTTGCCGGATACTGATATATTATGTTCCAATGGCCAACCGATTATTCCTGCAAGTTTTATCAATTCCTGTATGACAAATGCAGACCAACTTTTTTTGACCGGTGATGGACCGGCCAATTCATCATCCCCTTCTCAATACGTTTCAGGAGGGTTAACTGGCCCAGACTACGGAATATATCAACCTGCTATAGAATTGCCAAATCTTCCTGCGGGCAACTATCAGCTAACGTTATGGCAATATGACACTAACGGGGCAATCGCGCCGCCAAAGTTAAGAATTTATAAAAATGTCTTAACACAAATGCCAGTCGCTGGATATTTTAATCACCAAGATATAAAAAGTCAGCCGGAAGATGGATTCAGGATAAGAAGTGTAACAACCTATACTGGCATTCCAATACCTGAAAACTTTGCACAAAAGAAGGAATATAAATATGCAGAGGGACAATTATACCGTAAACCTCATCATCAGACTTACGGATGTGGCAGCCAGTTTGGCAATTGTGGTTATAAAATGGCGTCGATCGGATATGCTACACAAAACGTGATGTATTACAATAATGTACATGAAGTTAGTGTTGATAAAAATAATGAAGTTTTAAACGGTTATATCTCGTATAAATTTGACAGGGATTTAACTATTGGTATTACTTACAGCACCGTTGATGGGGAAGCACTTATCGCCGAAAACGGGATAAGTAATATGACTGATTTTGAAAAGATGTTTGGAGCAACTTTTCTTCCAACAACATACAATGATAATAAAATTAAAGAGACTAAAATTTTTGATAATAATGGTAAAATACTGCGTTTTTCTAAGTTTTTTTACACCAATAAGGAATATGAAACTTTTCATTATGCACAATATAATTTGCCGTGGTTTGGTCAGGAAATTTATGATCCTCCAATAACACAAATGGTATGGTTTCCATATCTGTCACATCAGACAAACACGGAATACTTTGGTGCCGAAAGTGTAACTACTACGACTAACTACAACTATTTTGATTCATTTATATGCATTGGAAGTTCTACCGTTGATCAGGACAATTCTGTAATAAAGAGTAGTGATAGGGAATATGTGGAATATTATGATGGACCGCATAGGAGCTTAAAAGTTGAAACAACACAGGATCTTAAGGGAAAAGTGAAATTCACATACTCAGATATTTTACCCAGCCGGCCTATGGTTACAAGGGTCGAGTCAGCAAAATTGGGCGAGCCGTTAGAAACTTCAATCCTATACGAATACGACCCGGACGGAAACCGCGTTACCACCATTGCCTACACTCCGGGAACAATCACCCCGGCCAGTAAAGAAACAGTCCTTTATGGTTATGGGGGGCGTTTTCCTGTAGCGGTAATTAAAGGAATTACCTACTCAGAGATCAACACTGCTAATGCCAGCCTTGTCAATGATATAAAAACCTATTCAGAGCAGGCAGTCACACCTTCCAGTCAAGCAGCATTGCTTGGTAAATTACAGCAACTGCGACAGGCATACCCAAACCATTTCATCACAACAAGTACTTACGATCCTGTTTATGGTGTTACCAGTACCACAGATGAAAAAGGTGCAACACTTGTTTTTGAATACGATGCTTTCGGCAGGCTGGAGTTTACCAAAAAGAAACACCCGGTTACAGGAGAGCTCTTTATAGTATCGCAGAACAGTATCAACACCAGGCCACAATAAACAGCAGCGATATGAAAAAAATATACAGCTTAATACTGCTTACGCCTTTATTGGCAATGGCACAGGACAACAACCAGAACTGGTCCAAACAGGTGATTTATAAAACGGCGCAAACCACACCATTGACTGCCCCTTCAGTCCCAACCGATGCAATAACCAATGTCACCTACCTTGACGGCCTTGGCAGGCCGATCCAGCAAATCGCCAACAGGCAGTCCGGGGATGGCAAAGACCTTATTACCCATATCGAATATGATGATTTTGGCAGGCAGGCGGTACAATACCTGCCGTTTACCTTAGAGCGCAACAGCGAGATGCATTTTGTATCCGATGCCGGTGTTAAAACCGGGGAATTCCCGGACTATCTTACCCAACAGCCTTATAGTGAAACGGCTTATGAAGCCTCGCCGTTAAACCGAATATTAAAACAGTCGGCACCGGGTACGCGCGACAACTGGGCTATGGATTCCGGCAATGTGATCCGGCAATCTTATGCAGCCAATATAACCGCAGATAAGGTGCGGCATTTTAAACACGATGAAGAGGCCATTATTGACCTGGGCATCGTGGGCAATAATCAATTGTATAAAAATGAAGTGACTGATGAGAACGGCCACATTACTGAAAGCTATACCAATACAAAAGGGCAATTGATACTCAAACGCGCCTTTGGGGAAGGCGGGCCTTTTGAGACCTATTATATATATGATGACTTTGACAATCTTACGTATGTCGTGCCGCCAATGGCAAATGAGGTGATCACTCCGGAGGTGATCGAAAAACTCTGTTATGCTTATACCTATGACCGTTACAACAGGCTTATAAAGAAGAAGCTCCCGCAAAAGCAGCCGGAGTATATCATATACGACAAACTCAACAGGATCGTGGCCACGGGCCCCGCAGCCGATCCGTTTGCAAGTAACGATAGTATAAAAGGCTGGCTGGTGAACTATTATGATAATAGGAACCGTGTGGCCTACACCGGCTGGCATCCGGTAAGCTGGACAGATAGTACCCCCAAACTGTTTCAGTCCCAGCATGAGGCAGGTGTGCATAATGTATCAAAACAGTCGGACAATGTCTTTGGCGGTATCAAGATTTTTTATACCATTGATACCGTTCCGCAGGATTTCGTATTGCTTACGGTACACTATTATGACGATTATGTGTTCCCCGGTGCGCCACAGGCTTTTGAAACCGGCCTGGATCCCGACGAGAACCCGGTTTATTACAACAATACCAACAAACCCCGCGGCCTGGCTACGGGTTCGTGGTCCCGCATCCTGAGACCCGGCACTGAAGAAGGGGAAACTTCTTATGTGCTTTATGACGCCTGGGCAAGGCCTGTGGTCAGCCAGAACGATAACGGATTTGCCACTGCGTTTACCCGTACGGTAAGCGCCCTTAATTTTGCAGGGGAAGTCAAGCAGGTAAAAACGTTCCACAAGCGTCCGGGCCAGGTTTCGGTGCTCGAAACCACAGAAAATTTTGACTATACGGAACAGGGCCGCCTGCTGAAACACCTGCACAAAATAGGCACAGACGTTTCAGTGAGCCCGGAAATATTGTCGTCAAGGGAATACGGCAGGCTGGGCAGGATCAGTAGCAAATACACCGGCAGCGGACCATCCTCAGCGCTTCAGAAAACAGATTACCGATACAACATCAGGGGTTGGCTTGAAATGATCAACAATACAGATGACCTGAACGAATTTGGGGAGAACGACTTGTTTGCGTTTGCCATTAAATACGACCAGCCCGGGTATGAGACTGACATCGCCCAGCAGTTTAATGGCAACATTGGGGAAACCTTATGGAAAAGTGCCTCAGACAATGTGTTACGGCAGTACAGTTTTCGTTATGACGAAACCAACCGATTTAAAAAAGCGATTTATTTAAAGGAAGGCGAAGAGACCAATTCTTATAATGAAGAGTTGATGTATGACCTGAACGGCAACATCCGCCACATCTGGCGCAACGGGAACCTGGACAACATGACCCTGCCGCTACCGATAGACAACCTGGAATATACCTATGAAGAAAACAGCAACCGGCTCCTGGGGGTTCATGACCTTGAAAACAGTACCTTGGGCTTTAAGGACAATCCGCAGGCTTTTTCCGGCGAAAGGGATTATGACTATGATGATTATGGCAACCTGACCATGGATGCAAACAAACGTATCGCAAAGATCCGTTACAACCACTTAAACTTACCGGTAGCAATTGAATTCCTGGGGGGCGATAAAAAAAATACTTACATTTACAATGCCTCTGGGGTGAAGCTTCAAAAGCAGGTATTAAACCAGCCCAGTGTAGTGACAACAGATT
>Ga0081606_1000094_pt1 | contig 62145 bp, 48 predicted proteins | sample EareggfetidaYelm_FD_71127 | JGI IMG/M metagenome (GOLD analysis project Ga0081606, IMG submission 71127) | Earthworm egg capsule microbial community from the University of Washington, USA - E. fetida Yelm (SPADES assembly) (version 2) | ecosystem: Host-associated > Annelida > Reproductive system...
GGTGGTGCGGCCCGCGCTGGACTTCATCCTGCGCTGGAGCCGCTGGCGGCGCCACCATCAGGCCGTCGCCAAACTCTGCCACTACCGCCGCAGAGCGCCCAATATTCACGTCCAACTGTAGTACTAGCGCGGACAACATCTCCTCGTCACTGTTGAAATAGTGCTCCCGTCCAGTAATGAGTGCGCCTCCCGTTGTGCGCGACAACAGATCTCGAACACCAGCAAGAGCATCTGCTCGCAACTTACGAATCTGTGCTTGATCATCACTCCATGATTGCGAAGCAATCTCGTCGAAGCCATCTAACAGCAAAATCACGCTAGTGCTGTACAGCACCTTGATAATGGAGTTGGCTGCTTCTGAAAGGCCAAGATCATCGAAATGTCGTCGAACGAGTTCGTGTCCTCGTCTTACGCCCCAATTGTCCCTGAGGTTTACAGCGATGGGGTATCGTAACGAACCATTCGCGAATTCCGCCAAGCGAGAGAACACCTCTTTTACGCATCGGCTCTTTCCTGTGCCAAACTCACCAACAAGGATGATTTTCCTTCCGGTTGCGACACGAGAGACGATGTCGTCTATGACTAGTTCTCTACCGGTTTGAGCTCGGTAGCGAACCGGTACGTATGTGCTGTTGTCGTTCATGCCCGACTCAGGCCGGACTGCACTTCCAAATGGCTTTCCCGATCGAATATACTTATAGGATGCAAAATTAAAGAACCTTTTTGCTAGTTCTTCGCGAGAAAGAGCCTCTACGAATAGCGCCTTTGCAGATGTTTTCAGATCGTTCGACGGCTCTTCCTCTGTGACAAAAAGCGACTTTAAAGCGATCCCCTGCGCAAGCAGAAATGGCCGAACTATCGAAAACTTGGCGAGATCTTCCCTTAATTTCTGGAGGGTTTTTGATTTGGTGATCTCTATACAAACCCAATGGTCCGCCTCGATTTTGAGTACGCAGTCCAGCGCAACCCCTGCAACCAGTTCGTTTTCTGCAGGACGGTTCCAGATGTATGAGGCCAATGTGCGAACTTGGTCTTCAAGGATGCTCCAATTTTTGGGATTCTCTGCACTCAAGATCACCTCCATATTTTCAAGCCCTTGAAGTATAGCTTGAATGACCGTTCATGGCGACTCGCTTTTCGTGGAATGGTCCTTTAGCGCACCTAGCTTAACTTGCGAAGTCAAGTGGGCGTGACCACCATTGAAGTATGGTCCGCGAGTTGGGCTTGCCCCGGTTACGTGGCTCTCCCGCACTTTATGTGCACGAGGCGCTCAGGCAGCGAGGAGCACGCGCCGGCGTAGCAGATCGAAGCAGCAGCGGATCCAGCGGCAGCAGGGAAATCGAGACATTGCGCGCGTGCGATCCCGGAACCACGACGACGGCCTGGGCGACGAACTGCCCGACCTCACCGCCCGCCTGCACCGCGGGCACCTGGACCGCGGGCGGACCGGACCCGGATCACTCTGGCTTCAAGCTGATCAAGGAGTCCGCGCACTTCGCCATCTATTCGGACGAGTCCATCTCCGATTCCACGGCTCAGGCCGCGCTCGACACGCTCGAGAACACGATCTGGAAGTTCTACTTCGGCGCGCCGATCTACTTCAAGGAACCGCTCTGCAACCTGTCGAACAAGACCAAGGTCAGCATCCACGTCCATTCCGACTGGGGTCTCTCCGGCGGCGCCTGGTCCTCGACGCGGATGGGCATGTGGATCGGCCCCGGCGCGCTCAACGACCACTGGGGGCTCGGGCACGAGTTCATGCATGCCGTGCAGAGCGTGAGCGGCGGCATGGCGTGCCACCAGTCGAACACCTGCGGCTGGATCTACGAGAGCCACGCCAACTTCATGCCGCACCAGCTCCCCGAGTACCGCAACGAGGTGCACTGCTCGGAGATGTCCGTGAACGCGCCGCACGTCTATCTGGGCTCGACGCGTGATCGCTACTGCAACTGGCAGTTCATGGAGTTCTTGAAGGACAAGTACTGCTACAGCGCGGTCAACGAAATCTGGACCAGCAGCCCGAGCAACGACCCCTTCTCGCAAATCATGATGACGCGCGGCTGGAACATCAGCCAGATGAACGACTTCTTCGGCGAGTGGGCGATGCACAACGTGACCTGGGATTACAAGGATCCGCCCCCCACCAGCGGAGGCAACCAGGGCCCGGCCTATCGCGCGAAGTATGGCTCGATCACGACGAAGTCGAGGCCGGAGCAGCGCCTCCGGCTGACCCAGCTCGAACCGCTGGATGGGAGCTATGCGACGAATCGGCGCTTCGTGACGCCGAGCGGCTGGGCGCCGCAGCGCTGGGGCTACAACATCGTGCGGCTCTATCCGGACGCGGGCGCCACGAGCGTGACCGTGACCTTCCGCGGTGTGACGCAGAGTGGCGCGGACTCCGATTGGCGCTGGGGACTCGTCGCCACGGACAGCGCCATCACCACGCCACGCTATAGCGCCCTGCAGCGAGGCGCGGACGGCACGCTCGAGTTCTGTGTCAATTCCGGCGAAGCGCTCTTCCTGGTCGTGGTCGGAACGCCCGCGGTGCAGAAGCAGATCGTCTGGGATCAGAGGTACAACACCCTTCATCGCTATCCGTGGATGGTGCAGCTCACGAATGCCTGGACCGAGGGGTTCAAGAATGGCAGTCAGGACGCCTGTCCTTCGGGAACGAAGCGTCACTCGAACGGCGGTGGCTGCGTCGTCAGCAGCGTTCCGGCGAGCGTGTACGTCGGCCCCTACGCGCAGGTGCTCGGCGGGAGCGTGAGCGGTTCGGCGCGCATCGAGGACCACGCGGTGGTCCTGTCGGGCAACGTCTCCGGCGGCACCGTCACCGGGCTGTCGGTGTTGACGAACGGCTTCGGCGTGAGCGGCTCGGCCAGGGTCGCCTCCACGTTCTATCCGCTCGGCTTCTACGAGGGCCAGCAATCGGTGTCGGGCACGGCGCAGCTCATCGGTGATGTCGAATACCGGGGCGTGGGCCTGAACAAGTCGAGCGGCACCTACTTCGGTTTCGTCGACTCGAGCACCCCGACCACCTCGAATACGACGGACGTCACGCTCGCACCGCCCTACACCTGGCGACCGTAGCGCCACGTATAGGAAAGAGGGGGGAGCTATTGAGGGTGGATGGCTGGGGCGGAGGGGCTGAGGAGGGCCGCTAACGGGTGCGGCCTGGTCTGTGCGCCGGGGCAGTGGAGAGGCGGTGCAGCCCTCTTGGGGCGCACGCCTGCCCAGGCCGCCCTCCCATGAGGGAGACGGCCTCGTTCGGCCCAAGGTGTCATGCGACGGACGTCGACTTCTTCCCGGCTTCGTCCTCCGTCGACACCAGACCCCCCCAGAGGCCCAGTTCCCGGAAGCGCTGCTCGATGAACTCGAGAGCCGCCCCCACCGTCTGGAGCGCATCGAGATCCGCGGCTGGCGGGGTGGGGGCTGGAGCCTCTTGCCCTGGAGCATCCGCCCGCTCCTGGAGGGTGGCCGCCATCTTCAATACCTCCTGGTGGAGGGGCTGGAGGGGCTCCTCCGCGTAATCGATCCGGGTCGTCTCCGGGAAGTGCTGGCTCCGGGTCAGGACGCCGCCAAGGTCCGGGGCGGCCTCGTCCCGGCGCGTGAGGGCCTCCGGGATGCGAAAGCGCTCGCGGATCGTTTTCATGATCGACGATCGATCTGCCGGGAGCGCGCGGATCGGTGATGCGGTAGACGGGAGCCTTTTGCGCGTTCAGTGTATTGTCCACCGGGTTCCAGTATTGCTTCCCATCGCCCAGGCCCTCGAACTCCGGCTGGCCCGGAGGAGAACGGTGATAGGGCGGCGGATTGCCCGGCGAGTAGAGCCATCCGAGCATGTTGTCGAAGGAGCGGTTCTCCAGCATGAGTACAACGAAGTGCTCGATCTTGTTCAGTGGGTTGTCGCTCACCAGTTCCCCGTGAGAAGCAGCGAGTGAAAGGGCAGAAGTGTGCTTGCCCCGGTTACGAAGCGCGCTGAAGCGGCGAGAGGCGTGTACGTCCTCCATTCGATTCAGTTTGAGCTGAGGATTTCAGATTCAGGGCCAGTCAGCCGGTGGCGATGACGTGTAGCCAAAGGCAGCTCATGGACTCGAGCTGCGGCACCTACAACGGAGCCGGGAAGTCCCCGCTCCAGTGAGTGCACCTCACGCCGGCTGCAGGAAGCGTCCGTCAACGAGATGATCAATGACCTCGCGCGCCGAGTGCGGGTCGAGCTTCGCCTTCGCCCCCAACTGCGCCACCGCGCTGGCGACCGTCGTCGGGCGCTCGAAGGCGGCCAGGGTGGTCAGGAGGATCTGCCCGTCCTCGCCCTGATCCAGCGTCGGGTCGGTGAACCTTCGCGGGCTGACCGAGGGGGCGCAGACCAGGCCCGTTCCATCCACCGACCGGACGACGGTCACCTGCTCCTGTGCCACCTTCGCGGGGACCCGGTGATGTCCCAACCAATCACCGAGCTTGAACCGGAGCGTCGATGGGGCGGTGTTCCGCAGGCGCGTGCGTCCGTTGATCGCGACCCGTCGCTTCGCCTCGCTGTGCTTCCACTCGAGGGCTTCCACGTGCTCCGACGTGCGCTGCACCGCCGCCTCGAGCGCCGTGTCGCGGAAGCGCAGCATCGGCACCGTCACCTCGCCGGGCTCGCGTCGCTCGAAGTACTCGAGGAACTCCGTGAACGTTCGCGCCTCGGTCTCCATGTCGAACCGCGCGGGGTGCTCGGTGACGAGCGCCCCGGGCTGCGCTTCGAGCCGCTGGTAGCCCACCCCACAGTCGAGGCTCATCACGCGCTCCACCAAGCGGACTTCCTCCTTGAGCGTGGCGGCGCTGGCGAAGGGCAGGCCCGCGATTCCGGAGACCTCGATGTCCAGGTTCTTGTGGCGGCGGCAGCTGTCGATGATCTCGAGGAGTTGCTGGTCCGATGCACACGGCTTGAGCAGGCCGCGACGCATCTGCTCGTGCCGCTGCTGTTCCGAGAAGCAGCCGATGTCGAGCACCATGTGGACGTGCTCGAAGGTTTGGGCCAGGGCGTCGATGAGTTCTACCCGGGCCACCCCCCACAGGAAATACATACAGGAGTGGTGTGAGAGATCGACTCCCGCCCAGGTGCCTTGCAGAAACTCCGCCGAGCTTCCCGAGAAGTCGTAGCGGAACTGCCACGTCCGGTGGGCGATCTCCTGGTGGTCGCGGCGCACACTCTCCTCGGAGCGCAGAAACGGCTTCGCGCGTCCGAAGGCCGCCTTCTGGTTGCCGCGGGCCCCACCGCAATAGAGACAGTTCTCGCCGCACCCCTTGCCGGGCGCGACCCACCCCGAGAAGGCGTGGCGATCCTGCTGGCTCAGGAAGATGTCGTTGAAGTGCGAGTAGTAGATGTCTTCGCTGTTCGTGGCGCCTTGCACGTACGCCAGTGGCAACCGCCGCGGAGTGCCGTCCGGATCCCGGGTGACGCAGTTGGGCGGGGAGGGATCGCCCTGGCAGAGCGCCAGCAGCGGCAGCTCGCCGTCGCCCAGGACAATGTGATCGATGCAGTCATACGACCGCAGCTCCCGCCACCAGTACGATGCGGTGTTGCCGCCCACGACGATTCGGATGTGGGGGTCGATCTTGCGCAGCGTCCGAGCCAGGAGCAGCGCGCGGTGGATGTGGTGGAACCATTTGAGGCTGATCCCGACGAGCCGGGGGCGCACGCGGGCCACCAGGGCTTCGAGCGAGCGTGTCACCTCGTCCTCGGTTTGGTCCCCGTCGTAGAGCCGGACGAAGGCCTCGATCCCGCTGCGTCGCAGATAGCCCGCGAGATAGAGGATCCCGCAGGTGGCCTCGCCGGTTCCGGCGCCGAGAAGGAGGACTGGAGAGAGGACGCGACGGCCATGCATGAGACGACACTATAGTCGGTCCCGCGCCGAGGCGTCAGCGTGCAAGCTGGCGCACGCCCAGCGCCACGATCAGCCCACCGCACAGGCGGTCGACGATCGCCTTCTTCCGCCGGTACACCATCGCCATGCCTTCGTGCGACAGCACCAGGGCCACGAACCCATACCAGGTGCTCGCCACCACGGCCACGCCCAGCACCATCGCCACGAGCGTCGGCGGGGTCACCTGGGCGGGGCGCGCGGACGCGAAGATCGTCGCGAAGAACGCGATGGCCTTGGGGTTCGCGATGTTTGTCAGCACTCCGCGCGCGAATGCCCGCGGCACGCTCATGCCGATGGCTGTCCCGGCCACGGGAATGTCCTGCCGAGCGCGCATGATCAGCCGGACGCCGTACCACACGAGGTAGCCCGCGCCGGCCACGCGCATGCCGAGCGCCAGCCAGGGAAACGCCTCGAAGACGAGGTGCACCCCCAGCATCGCCGCCGACGCCCAGAACATGTTCACCAGCACGATGCCCGCCATGGTGGCGAGTGCATTGGCACGCGACGACGACACGGCCGCGTGCGCCACGGCGACGAAGTTGGGGCCGGGGCTGACGACGCCGACGACGTAGATGGAGAGCACGGTGGCGAGGGCGGCGGTGTCGATCATGGGCGCGAAGGTAGCAGTCCTACCCGGCTTCCGGCGCCGTCGCCTGTCCAGGCGCGGAAGACAACTCCTCGCCGAGGAAGTCCACCTGGAGCCCGCCATATTCGGAGCGGCCCAGTTGGATCTTCCAGCCATGGAGCGCCGTCACGCGCGAGGCGATATGGAGGCCCAGGCCGTGTCCGCCCGGCCCTCGGGTGCGCGCCGCGTCGCCGCGCACGTGCCGCTCCATGATGTGGGGCAGCTCGTGCTCGGGGATGCCGGGCCCGTCGTCCAGCACGCGAAGGCGGAAGGTGGCGCCCGCCTCGCGCTCGAGCACCACCGCCACGTGGCCTCCTCGCGCGTTGTAGCGCACGGCGTTGTAGATGATGTTGCTCACCGCCTGTTCGAGCAGCGTGTCATCCCCGAGCACGTGCACGGGCGGCTCGGGCACGGCGTGCTCCAACTGCACGCCCTGCTGGCGCGCGATGGGGCGATGGCGGCCCAGACACCGGGCCACCAGGGCGTTCAAGTCCACGGGCGCGCGTTGCACTCCGGGCTCGCCCGCCTCCAGCCGGGCCGCGGCTCCCAGGTTGTGGATGAGCGCCGCCATGTAGTGGGCCTCCTGGCTCGCCGCCGCCACCACCGAGGCCTCCAGGGGTTCGCTCCGCGCCGTCTTCCTCTGGATTTCCGCCAGGTGGCCCTGGAGCACCGTCAGGGGGATCATCACGTCGTGCGTGGTGTTCTCCAGGAAGGAGCGCAGTGTCTGCTCGCGCTTCTCCTTGAGGTCCATCTGCGCGTTGACCTCGCGGCCCGCCTCGTCGAAGGCGCGCGCCAGCTCGGAGATTTCATCGTCGCCGCGCACGGTGATGCGGCCCTGGTAGGTGCTGCGCACGAAGATCTTCACCTCGTCCGTGAGCTGGCGCAGGCGGCGCACCACCGGCCCGAGCGCGAGCAGCACGCCGACGAGCGCGAGCAGCGTGGGCAGCAACCAGAACTCGAGCGGAATGGGGGAGAAGCCCTCTTGCTTGGGCCCGGGCCGTCCCTGCCACTGCACGAGCACGAAGGCGCAGGGCCCGCTCCAGGGCATGCGCACGAGTGCGTCCCGGGGACCGCCGGGTCCGAATCCGGGGGCGCGGCTGGCCACGTCCTCGCCCTGGCGCATGGCGTTCACGAGCGAGGGGTCCAGGGGGGGCGCCTTGGGGTTGCGCGCCACGAGGTCCGAGTCGTACGCGTACAGCCGCGTGCCGCCCCGGGGTTTCCTCCGGCGGGGCGGCCCGTCGTCGTGGCGCTCCGGGGGAGCTCCCCGCCCGCGTCCCTCGCCGGGGGGCGGACCGTCGGGAGGGCCGCCCAGGGGGTTGTCGCGCGAGGGCGGCCAGAAGGGGCGGGGCGGAGGTGGCTCCTGACTCCACGTCTCCGGAGAGGCCTCGCAGTGCTCGTGTCCCTCCGCGGTCATGTGGGCCAGCGCGTAGTCGGACAGGGCCGTCTCCACCGCTTGAATCTGGAGGGCGATGTGGATCCACCCCATGCAGAGCGCGACGGGGATGGCCACCGCCACCGTGGTGAGGGCCAGCCGCATGCGCAGCTTCAAGATTCCTCCCCCTCGCCCAGCCGGTAGCCGATGCCCCACACCGTCTCGATGTGCTTGCCGGGACCGAGCTTGCGGCGCAGCCGGGACACGTGCACGTCGAGGGTGCGCTCGGTGCCCTCGCGCTCGGGATCCAACACGTTCTCCGCGAGCCACTGGCGGGTCACCGCCGCGCCGGGCCTGCGGGCGAGCGCGGCCAGCAGATCGAACTCCACGCGGGTGAGCTCCACGGGCCGGCCGGTCACGTGCACCTCGCGCGATTCGAGATCCACGCGCAGCGCGCCCAGCTCCACGAGCCCCTGGCGCTGGAGCACGGGCCGGCGCAGGCGCGCGCGCACCCGCTCCACCAGCTCCTCGGGCCAGAAGGGCTTGGTCATGTAGTCGTCGGCGCCCAGCTTGAGGGCCCGCACCTTGTCCGCGGTGTCGTTGCGCGCGCTGAGGATGAGTACCGGGATGTCGGAGCCCGAGCCCTCGCGCAGCCCCCGGAGGATGTCCATGCCGTAGGTGCCCGGCAGCATCAGGTCCAGGATGATGAGCCGGTAGGTGGTGGCTTCGTTCGCGGGCAGGGCTCGGCCGACCGTCCACCAGGTGGGTTCGAACCCCGCCTGGCCCAGGAAGTCGGCGATCTGCGCGCCCAGCTGTGGATCGTCCTCGATGAGGAGGATGCGTTCACCCATGAGCCCGTCTCCTATCCACCGCGCCGTAAGAGAATCTTAAGACCGGTTTCCCAGCCCTGAACTTCTTGGAGAAGGCCAGTGCTTCACTGAGGGTTGGTCCGGAGGTGTGCTGGGAGCGTGAGGTGATGAATCAGGGAGACGATATATTTGTCGGGTTGTGGACCCACCCCGGGCGGGGGGGCGCTCGATGGGACGCCGTTCGGGCAGGGGTGGTGTGATGCGCAGGGGGCGCTCGTCGGAGTGCTGGGAAGCTCTGTGCGTGTCACCGGCTTCTACTGAGAGCCATCGGGGGTATGCCAGACTGGCGTGCCGTCCGAGTGTGGTGGCGGAGGACGGGGCCATGTCGAGGGACTTCCTGATGTTGGATGGACACGAGACACGCAGGCTATTGGACTCGATGCGCGCGGAGTGCGATCCCCTGGCGGACGCGGTGATCCAGGAACTCTTCGCGCACGGACAGGTGGGCTCGGCCAACGCCTTGATGAAGCACCTGGTGGCCCACTCGGCGATGGATCTGGAGCAGATGCCCGAGCCACTGCGGAGCTACTTCGCGCACAGTGGCCGGATGCCCGAGTGGGTGGACCCCGAGCTGCTGCACGAGGGCCAGGCGATGTTCAACCGGTGTGGTCCGTTGGCGGTGGTGGCGCTCGTGTGCGCGGCGCTGCCCACGTGCTACGCGGGCGCACAGGGTGTGCAGGTATTGCACATGACGGCGCGCATGGAGACGGACATCCAGCGGCGCGTGGTGGAGACGGCGCAGTTGGTGGTGGACGTCATGGGTCCGGGCGGCCTGTCGCCAGGGGGGTGGGGCATCCGGGACGCGCAGAAGGTGCGCCTGATGCACGCCGGGGTGCGCTACCTGGTGCACCGCAGTGGCCGGTGGAATCCGGAATGGGGCCAGCCCATCAACCAGGAGGACATGGCGGGCACGCTGTTCACCTTCTCGGTGGTGACGTTGAGGGCGCTGGTGAAGCTCGGCTACACGCCCACGCGGCGCGAGGCCCAGGCCTACTACCACGCGTGGCGCCTGGTGGGCTTCCTCATGGGGGTGGACGAGCGGCTGTTGCCCGAGAACGTGGAGGAGGGCGACGTCCTGGCGGACACCATCTTCTCGCGGGTGTTCGCCCCCAGCGAGGAGGGGAGGGCGATGACGCACGTGCTCATCGAGCGCTTGGATCACCTGTTGCCGGGCCACCTCTTCGAGGGGGTGAGTGCCACGCTCATCCGCTACCTGGTGGGGGACCAGACGGCGGACCTGCTCGCGTTGCCGCGCTCGGAAGGAGCGCTTTCCCTGTTGGAGCCCCTGCGGGCGTTGGGGCGGCTGATGGAGGAGGGGACCGACGGAGGCGGGATGGTCTCCCGGGTGTGCGAGCTGTTCGGCCGCAAGCTCCTGGAGAGCATCGTCTGGGTGGGTCGTGGTGGTGAGCGTCCGCCCTTCCGCATCCCGGACGTGCTGAGAGAGTCCTGGCGGGTGGGGGAGCGGGAAGGTTATCCAGCGGGCGCGGCCTGACCCCGAAGGAGCCCTTCATGAATTCCTACCTGCTGCTCGGTCTCTCCATCGCCTTGGAGATCATGGCCACCAGCGCACTGCGGGCGAGCGAGGGTTTCACCCGGCTCGTGCCAAGCGTGGTGGTGGTGGTGGGCTACTGCTCGGCCTTCTTCCTGATGAGTCAGGTGTTGAAGTCGCTGCCCCTGGGCTTCACGTACGCGGTGTGGAGCGGCGTGGGCACGGCGTGTACGGCGATGATCGGCTGGTGGTTCTTCCGGGATGCGTTTCACTGGGGGGCGGTGGCGGGCATCGTCCTCATCATCGCGGGGGTGGTGGTGCTCAACCTGAGCGGTGCGGTACGGCACTGAGCGCGCTAGTCTTCCGCGCCGAGTGCCCATGTCCCGAACGACCCTGTCCGAAGACTTCCGGCGACACGTGACGGCGGCCCTGGCCGCGCTCGGTGTGCGCAACCTGGTGTTGAGCCTGCAGGATCCGAGCTTCCCCTCTGCTCCGGGAGAGGATGGGGGCCGGGGTTCCCCCTACGCCGAGGGGGGCCTGCGCTTCCTCGAGTTCGCGCGGGAACTGGGCTTCAACGGCATCCAACTGGGCCCCCAGGGGCAGACGTCCGAGGACAACGCCTCGCCGTATGACGGCACGCTCTTCTCGCGCAACGTGCTCAACGTGGCGCTCGGTCCGCTGACCCGGGAGGAGCCCTGGGGCGCGCTGTTGAGGCCCGAGCGCGTGCGGGCGCTCTGGGCGGAGCACTCCGGCACGGGTGCCCGGGTGCGGCACCGCGAGTTCTTCCAGGCCCAGGAGGAAGCGCTGGAGGAGGCCTGGGCCACCTTCCAGCTCAAGCGGGCCCAGGCCGTGCCGGGCAGCGCCATCTCCCGGCTGGCGGAGCGCTTCGACGCCTTCCGGCACGAGCATCAGGCCTGGCTGGAGCGGGACGCGCTCTATGACGTGCTGTGCGCGGAGCATGGGCGGGGCTGGTGGCGGCAATGGTCGAGCGAGTGGGATCGGCGGCTGTGGAACCCGCGTCCGGGCGAGGAGGAGGCATTCGCCCACCGCCGGCGGGTGCTCCACGCGAAGTACGCCGGGCGGGTGGAGGCGTATGCCTTCCGGCAGTTCCTCGTGCACGCGCAGCACGCGGAGTTGCGCGTGCACACGGCGGCGTGGGGCCTGAAGCTGTACGGGGATTTGCAGATTGGTTATTCGCCGCGCGATGCGTGGGCGTGGCAGGGGCTGTTCCTGGGCTCGTATCAGATGGGGGCACCACCGAGCCGCACCAATCCCGAGGGCCAGCCCTGGAACTATCCGGTGTTGGATCCCGCGCTCTACCACGCGCCGCCGGACCCGGCGGATGCCTACGCGCCGGTGCCCCGGCCCGGTCCGGTGCTCTGGTTCATGGCCGCGCGGGTGGACAAGATGCTGGCCGAGTACGACGGTCTGCGCATCGATCATCCGCATGGGCTCGTGTGTCCCTGGGTCTACCGCGCGGGCGAGCCGGAGCCCTTGCTCGCGGTGCGGGGCGGGGCGCGGCTCTTCTCCTCGCCGGATCTACCGGATCACCCGGAGCTCGCGCGCTGGGCGATCGTTCCGCCGGAGGGATTGGAGCGCTCGGTGCCGCGCTACGCGGACGGGTGGGTGCGTGAGTTGAGCGCGGCCCAGGTGTCCCGGTACAGCGCCCTGTTCGACGCCATCATCGCGGCGGCGCACGCGCGCGGGCGGGATGTGTCGGACCTGCTGTGCGAGGTGCTCAGCACCATGCCCCATCCGCTCAAGCGGGTGCTGGCGCAGTACGGGCTGGGACGCTTCCGGGTGACGCAGAAGGCGGACCTGACGAATCCCCGGGACGTGTACCGGTCGGAGAACGCCGAGCCCGCCGACTGGGTCATGCTGGGCAATCACGACACGAAGTCCATCTGGGCGCTGGCCGAGCGGTGGCACGCCGCGGGAGAGGCGCGGGCGCAGGCGGACTATCTGGCGGGGCGGCTCCATCCGGAGGAGGCGGGGCGGGCGGACTTCGCGCGGAGCCTGCTGGAGGAGCCGGGGCTGCTCGTGCAGGCGAAGTTCGCGGACCTGTTCGTGAGCCGGGCGCAGAACGTGATGGTGTTCTTCGCGGACCTCTTGGGGATGACGGAGACGTACAACGCGCCCGGCACGGTGAACGAGGAGAACTGGAGCCTGCGCGTGCCCCGGGACTACCGGGGCGAGTACGCGCGCAAGCTCGGGAAGAACGCGGCGTTGAACCTGCCGCTCGCCCTGGCGATGGCCCTGCGCGCGGGTGGCGAGGCGGCGCGAGCTCGGCACGGGCCGCTCATCGAGGCACTGGAGCGGCTGGCCAGGGAGTCGTGGTCCGGCTGAGCCCGTATGCTCAGTGGCGCACGTCCACCACGAGCCGGGTGGGCTCCTTGAGCTCCAGCACCCGGTAGGCATGGGGCTCCTTCACCCCGAGCACCCAGGTGACCTCGCCCTCGAAGTCACACGTCTGCTTCATCTCCTCGAGCAAGGGGAGGGCGGGCTTGCGCGCGCGCTCGGTGAGCGTGCTCTGGCCATTCTCGTGCGCCTGGGCGGGCTGGAGGCTCACCTGCAGGCGGCCCTGGCCGGCGAGGGTCGTCGGATCTCCCGAGCCGCAGTTGATAGCGGGGGTGTCGAGGTACTCGATCCGGTAGCCAGGCACCTGGTCCGCGTCGAACTGGAACACCACGCGGTCGAAGCCGTCATTGCGGGCGGCGCGCACCTCGCGCAGTGTCACCGGCTTCAGCTCGGGGCGTGAGAGCTCCAGCTTGCGCTCCATCCACTCGCCGACCTTGGCCGGAGCGGAGGGGGAAGCCTGGGGCGCCGGGGCCGGAGCGGAGGGAGCGGGCTCGGCGGGAGCGGGAGCGGGAGGCGGTGTGACGGTGGCGGCGGTGTCCTTGGGGGAGGCGGGAGCCGGCTCGGTGGCCGTGGGCGGCTTCTCGGCCCGGGCGGGCGGGGGCGCGCTGTCCTTGCTGCATCCCACTCCCGCGAGACAGGCCACGAGTCCCAGCGTCGGTACCGCGAGTCCTCTGCGCTTCATGCACGTTCTCCTGGCGGCCCCCCGAGGGCCGGATGAAGGCCCCGTGTGTCACGGGTGGCGTCGGAGTGCCAGTGGATTGCCGCCAGGGAAAGCGGGAGGCCGACCCCTCGGTCCACTTGGGCGTGGACTCCGCGCCGCGTATACCGTCCTCTCGGAGGAAGGTATCGCCATGGCTCTTGAACTCAGTTCCCTGTTTGGCGCCCGTCGGGACGACACCGTGGGCACCATGGCCCGGGGTCTCCAGGGCAGTGAAATCCTGCGCATCGCGGCGGAAATCCGTGAGCTGGTGGCCCAGGGGCGGCAGGTGTGCAACCTCACCGTGGGGGATTTCGATCCGCGCCAGTTCCCCATTCCCTCCGCGCTGGGGGCGGGCATCGCCGCGGGGCTGGAGGCGGGCGAGACGAACTACCCGCCCTCGGACGGTGTGCTGCCGCTGCGCCAGGCGGTGCAGCGCTTCTACGAGCGGGCGCTGGGCCTCAACTATCCCCTCGAGAGCGTGCTCATCACCGCGGGCGCGCGGCCCATCATCTATGGCCTGTTCAGCACGGTGTTGGACGCGGGCGACACGGTCGTCTACCCGCTGCCGTCGTGGAACAACAACCACTACGCGCACATGATGGGTGTGCGGCAGGTGGAGGTGAAGACGGACGCCGAGCACGGTTTCATGCCCACCGTGGAGCAGCTGGCGCCGCACCTGTCCGAGGCCCGCCTGTTGTGTCTGTGCAGTCCGCTCAACCCCACCGGGACGATGATCTCCCCGGAGGCCCTGCGCGACATCGGTCAGCGCGTGGTGGAGGAGAACCGCCGGCGCGAGGCGCTGGGCACGAAGCCCTTGCTGCTCATGTACGACCAGATCTACTGGACGCTCACGTTCGGGCAGGCGCGGCACGTGACGCCCTTGGAACTGGTGCCGGAACTGGCGCCCTACACGGTGTTCGTGGACGGCATCTCCAAGGCGTTCGCGGCCACGGGAGTCCGAGTGGGCTGGGCGCTGGGACCTCCCTCCATCATCTCGCGGATGAAGGATGTGCTGGGCCATGTGGGCGCATGGGCACCCAAGGCCGAGCAGGGCGCGGTGGCGCGCTTCCTGGATGACGTGCCGGCCATGTCGGGCTTCCTGGAGTCCATGCGGCGGCGGTTGGACGAGCGGCTGGTGGCGCTCCACCAGGGCTTCACGGCGATGCGGGAGGCCGGCCTGCCGGTGCGCTCCATCGCGCCCCAGGGGGCCATCTACCTGTCGGTCCAGTTCAATCTGGTGGGCCGCTCGGGGCTGCGCACGAACAACGACATCCGCAAGCTGCTCCTGGACAAGGCGGGCTTCGCGCTGGTGCCCTTCCAGGCCTTTGGCCTGAAGGAGGACACGGGGTGGTTCCGGTTGTCGGTGGGCGCCGTGTCGCTGGAGGACATCCGGGCGGCGCTGCCCCGGGTGGAGTCCGTGCTGCGCGCGGTGGGCCCGTAGGGCGAAAAAGAATGGGGGATGCCTCGTTGAATGCGAGGCACCCCCCACGACTGCGACCCCGACGCCACCGTCCCCCTTGGAGAAGGACGGACATCCAGGGTCATCCACCCGGAAGCCCCGCCCCCGCGGGTCTTCCTGGCATCTGCGTACGGCCTGGGACTTCTCGAGCGCGCGGCTCTACCAACTGTAGATTCCGCCCTCGTCCACCCCATCCCCACCGTGATTCCGCTTCTGCGTGCCCCCCGTTTTGGAGGCTCTGGCGAGCACGGTGGAGGCCACCGTCAGCCGCGGTGATGAGGGCCGGAGCGATGCGAGACAGGTCACCCCCGTGACCACCTCGCGCAATCCGGCCGTCACCGCGGCCTCTGTCAGTACCGCCAACTGACGGTGCTTCGCCCCCGCGAAGACCTTCAACCGCGATACTTCCAGTTGATGACTTCCACCGTGCTCGTTTGGACCGGTTGTCCAGGACAACCGGGCCAGAGTCCTCGCCACCGATACCTGCTCACCCCCCCACTGCAGCACCCCCCTTGCCTTCCCGCCTTCACTCCACATGCCGTGGAGTGCGTGGTGCGGTGCCCCCATCCCCTGTTCCAGTTTCAGCCTCATGGATTCCCGACCCCGTGGCATGCCCGTGAGCGCGTTGGTGACAGGTCCGGATATTGTCCAAAACCCGGTCCCGAGTTTTCCGCGCGGACGCCAACCGCTTGCGAGAAGGCGCCAACCTGGATGCCCGGTGGGCGTCCTGGAGGAAGGCACCCGGCCGGGCTTCACTCCGGGTGGGGTTTTCTCGCTCTTCGGGACGAGGGCCGGGCGGGCTGAACGGACTTGCAGGTGGGCGGCGGCGGAGCGGGATATGGTGGGCGACGCGATGAGGTGGGATGACCATGGGTGACGGAGTCCGGGGCGTGCTGGCCGTGGTGGCGGAGAAGCCGTCCATGGCGCGCGACATCGCCCGGGCGGTGGGGGCGCGGGAGCAGGGGGACGGGTACTTCCGGGGTAACGGCTACGTGGTGACGTGGGCCATCGGTCACCTGGTGGGACTGGCGCAGCCGCACGAGATGCGGCCCGAGTGGAAGCGCTGGCAGCGCGAGCTGCTGCCGATGCTGCCCGCCGACTGGCCGCTGGTGGTGGAGGAGAAGACGGCGAGCCAGTTCCAGGTGGTGCGCCGGGTGATGAACGCGCCCGAGGTGGACGGCGTCGTCTGCGCGACGGACGCCGGGCGCGAGGGCGAGCTCATCTTCCGCTACATCTACGAGGCGGCCGGGTGCCGCAAGCCGGTGCGGCGCCTGTGGGTGTCCTCGCTGACGGAGGCGGCCATCCTCGCGGGCTTCCGCGCGCTCAAGCCGGGACGGGACTACGAGCCCCTGGCGGACGCCGCCCGGGGACGCAGCCGGGCGGACTGGCTCGTGGGGATGAACCTGTCGCGCCTGTACACGCTGGCGGGCGGCGGGGACATGCTCTCGGTGGGCCGGGTGCAGACGCCCACGTTGGCCATGGTGGTCGAGCGCGAGCTGGCCATCCGCGACTTCGTCCCCCAGGACTACCTGGAGATCGTCGCCACCTTCGCTCCGGCGGGCCCCCAGGGTCCCCAGGGCCTCTATCAGGGCACCTGGTTCCGCCCCATGCTCCCGGGCCAGGAGAAGGAGTGGGACGCGCGCGAGGCCCGGCGCCTGAACGTGGACGGCGAGGAGGCCCGCACGGTGGTGGCGCGCGTGGAGAAGGGCCGCGCGGCCGTGGAGTCCGTCACCTCCGAGACGAAGAAGATGGCGCCGCCGCTGCTCTACGATTTGACGGAGCTGCAGCGCCACGCCAACCGCCTGTATGGCTACAGCGCCCAGCGCACCCTGGAGCTGGCCCAGGCGCTGTACGAGAAGCACAAGCTGCTCAGCTACCCGCGTACCTCCAGCCGGCACCTCTCCCAGCAGATCTCCCAGACGCTCCCGGACGTGGTGGCCGCCATCCGGGCGCCCTACGAGGCCCTGCTCGCGCCTGGTACGGGCTCGCGCCCGCTCGGTCGCCGCTTCGTGGACGACGCGAAGGTGACGGACCACCACGCCATCATCCCCACGACGACCTCGCCCGAGCACGCGCGGCTGTCCGTGGACGAGCGGCGCGTCTATGAGCTCGTCTGCCGGCGGTTGCTCGCGGCATGGCACGAGGACTTCGTCTGGTCCGTGACGACCGTCATCACCGCCGTCACCTCGCTGGACGCGGTGGACCGCTTCCAAAGCACGGGCACCATGGTGCAGCGCGAGGGGTGGAAGGTCCTGGACGTGGGGGGGGGGCAGAAGGCGCCCCGGACCCAGACGGGCAAGGCGAAGAAGGAGGGCGAGGGCGAGGCCGAGGTGCCCGAGGACGAGCAGGATCTTCCGCCCGGACTGGTGAAGGGACTCGCGCGCGCGGTGCGCGAGGTGAAGCCGGTGACGAAGCGCACGCGGCCTCCACCCCGGCTCACGGACGCGAGCCTGCTCACGGCGATGGAGTCGGCGGGACGCCTGCTCGACGACAAGGAGCTGGCGGACGCGATGCGCGAGTCGGGACTGGGCACTCCCGCCACGCGCGCCGCCATCATCGAGACGCTCCTGGACCGGGGCTACCTGGTGCGCAGCGGCAAGTCCTTCGAGGCGACGGAGAAGGGCATCGGCCTCATCCGCGTGGTCCATCCAGACGTGAAGAGTCCCGTCATGACGGGCAAATGGGAGGAGTGGTTGCAGCGCATCGAGCGGGGCAGTGGCGACCTCGACTCCTTCCTGCGCGGCATCGAGGCCTACGTCATCGAGGTGGTGGGCAAGGTGCCCGCCTCATTGTCCCTGCCGCCGGGGGCCATGGCTCCCGCCACGTCCAAGCGCTCCCGGACTCCGGGAGAGACACCCGCCGCGGCCTCGCCCCGGCAGTCCGCGCTCGCCCTGCCGGAGCAGCCCCGTCCCGAGCGCACCACCCGGACGCCCACGCCTCCCTCCGAGCTGCGCGGACTGCTCCAGTCCGTGTTCGGCTTCCCGGACTTCCGCCCGTACCAGGAGGCCGTGTGCCGCTCGGCCACCGAGGGCAAGGATCTCCTGCTGGTGATGCCCACGGGCGCGGGCAAGTCGCTGTGCTACCAGCTCCCGGGTCTGGCGCGCGCCGGGACCACGCTGGTCATCAGCCCGCTCATCGCGCTCATGGAGGACCAGGTGGCGCGGCTGCAATCCCTGGGGCTCGCGGCCGAGCGCATCCACTCGGGCCGGGGCCGCCCCGCGTCGCGCCAGGCGTGCGCGGACTACCTGGAGGGGAAACTCGACTTCCTCTTCATCGCGCCCGAGCGGCTCGGGGTTCCGGGCTTCGTGGAGCTGCTGGCCCGGCGCACGCCCGCGCTCGTGGCGGTGGACGAGGCGCACTGCATCTCCCAGTGGGGGCATGACTTCCGTCCGGACTACCGGCTGCTGGGGGCCCGCCTGCCCATGCTGCGTCCCGCGCCCATCATCGCGCTCACCGCCACGGCCACCCCGGACGTGCAACGCGACATCGTCCAGCAACTGGGGCTCGAGGGCGCGCGGGGCGCCACCGCCCGCACCTTCATCCACGGCTTCCGGCGCACCAACATCGCCATCGAGGTGCGCGAGCTCAACCCGGGCCAGCGCGCCGAGGCCATCCGCGACCTGCTCGCCGAGCCCTCGCACCGGCCCGCCATCGTCTACGCCGCCACGCGCAAGCACGCCGAGCAATACACGGACGCGCTCGCCGCGGACTTCCGCACGGGCACCTACCACGCCGGCCTGAGCGCCACGGAGCGCGACGCGGTGCAGACGGCCTTCCTCGGCGGCAAGCTGGAGGTCATCGTGGCGACGACCGCCTTTGGCATGGGCATCGACAAGGCGGACGTGCGCACCGTGGTGCATGCCGCGCTGCCCGCGAGCGTGGAGGGCTACTACCAGGAGCTGGGCCGCGCGGGCCGGGATGGCAAGGCCTCGCGCGCGGTGCTGCTGCACGGCTTCATCGACCGGCGCACCCATGAGTTCTTCTACCAGCGCGACTACCCCGAGCCGTCCGTGCTCGAACGGCTCCACCGCGCCGTGCGCGAGGAGTTCGAGCCCAAGGAGGCGCTCGCGGCCCGGGTGCGCATGGCTTCCGACGTCTTCGACAAGGCGCTCGAACAACTGTGGATCCACGGCGGCGTGGAGATGTCCCCGGACGAGTCCGTGCGCCTGGGCAAGCCGGGCTGGAAGGCGGCGTACACCGCCCAGCGCGAGCACAAGCAGGCCCAGCTCGAGCACATGGCCCGCTACGCCGAGGCGCATGGGTGCCGGATGAAGCACCTGGTGTCGCACTTCGGCGATGTGCAGGACTCGGGCGCCGCGTGTGGCCTGTGCGACGTGTGCGCACCCCAGTCCTGCGCCACCCTGCGCTTCGGCGAGCCCTCCGCCGCCGAGACCCAGGCGCTCACGCTCATCCTCGGCGCGCTCCACGAGCGCGATGCCCAGGCCACCGGCCGGCTCCACCGCGAGCTGTTCGGCGAGGCGCTCGCCCGCCGCGACTTCGAGCGACTGCTCGGGGGACTCGTGCGCGCCGGGCTCGCGAGTCTGTCCGAGGACACCTTCGAGAAGGACGGCCAGCGCATCGCCTTCCAGCGCGTGGCGCTCACCGCCGAGGGCCGCCGCACGCGCACGCCCGCTCCGGGGCTCGTACAACTGCCCCTGGCCGCCGAGGAGCGCAAGAAGGGGACGTCCACCCGGGGGGTGCGTCGCACGCCTCGCCGCAAGAAGGCCGCCGCCGGAAAGGGCCGCAAGCGCGCGGCCGCCGAGCGCTCCGAGCCCCAGGTCGAATACGAGGAACAAGCCGCGCCCTCGCGGGGACGCGAGGCCCTGACGCGGGCCCTGGACCGCTCCCGGCGCAGCGGCGCGACGTTGGGGGTGGGCACGGCCCCGCCCCAGCTCGTGGAGGCCTTGAAGGCCTGGCGTCTCACCGAGGCCCGCCGGCGGCGCGTGCCCGCCTTCCGTATCCTCACGGACCGCGTGCTCGGCGCCATCGCCAGCGCGCGTCCCCGGGATGGGGCGGCGCTCCAGCGCATCCACGGCGTCGGTCCCACGCTCACCGCGCGCTACGGCGAGACCCTCCTCACCATCGTGAGCCGCATCCCGGTGTAGGTGTCCTGCATTCGCAACGAGGTGCCGCCACCCGGCGGCGCCTCTATGGGAAAGTGAGCATCGGCCTCGAGGGAGGGAGGCGCCCGGCGCGAGGATTCGCTTACCTGCCCAGATGGAGGTGCCGCCCACGGCGCCGAAGGGATCCCTCATGTCGCTGCAGAAGGTGGTGTTCGCCACGGCCGTCGAGGCGTTGTTCGTCCGGGAGCTGGGCGCGAACCTGACGGGCGTGGGCCGCCGGCTCCTGCGCGACGTGGGATTGGATCTGGATCATCCGCTCGAGGTGTCCTACCCCCTGGAGCAGTGGAAGCGCTTCGTGAGCACCGCCGCGACGGTGCTCTACCCCCACCTGCCCTCCTCGGAGGCGCACTGGTGGATGGGCATCCACTTCGTGGAGGGCTACCTGCAGACGTCCGTGGGGCGCGTGGTGGCGGATCTCGCGCCGGTGATCGGCCCCCGGCGGATGCTCGAGCGCATGGGCGCGGACCTGAGCAACGGCAACAACTTCAGCGAGGTGCGCCTGATGGAGCATCGGCCTCGCTACGTCGAGCTGTGGATGAACGATGTCCTCGACGACCACTCCTCCTTCGCCGCGGGCTTCATCCTGCGGGCCCAGCAGATGGCCGGCGCTCGCAACGTCTCCGTGGATGTGTGGTCCTTCGATGGCACCGCCGGCACCTTCCTCGTTCGCTGGCGGGACGCTGTCCGAGGATGAGTCAGTCCTGTCCGAACCTCGGACAGTCGCCGTGCCGGACATCAACCCCTTGAAATAACGAGGTTTTGAAGGGGAACTGTCAGGTGTCCTGACAGACGGACCTCGATTTCTTGGAACATGGGTACTCCATGTTCATTCCCATTGTTCAGGGTGAACCGGGCTTTCCCGAGGAGAGGGGTTGTTGGCCCGCGAGTTGCTCAAGGCAACGGGCGCGTGGCCGGGGTGGGGCTTTCTTCCCCAACGGCCTCGTCCCCCCTCGTTGTCCACCGAATAGGAAGTTCCGATGCGCAAGCTGTCCATGGCGTTGCTGGCGGGTATGTCCCTGGTGGGTTGTGGTGGTGCCGAGACCGCCGAGACCACCGAGCAGCAGATCCCCACGTTCGAGGAGTTCGAGGCCTCCGCCACCAAGGACGTGGAGGGCGTGTACATCGTCAACGGTGACGAGGCGGTGGAGAACCTGCGCGAGTACTACGACGCCACGGTGGCCCGGGGCGACGTGGGCTCCACCCAGGGCGGGCTGGCCGTCTATTACATCGGCGGCGACATCAAGTGGAGCAGCACCCAGGCCAAGAACCTGACCTACTGCATCAGCAAGAGCTCCTTCGGCACGAACTACAACGCCATGGTGACCGCGATGAACAGCGCGGCGGCCGCGTGGGAGGCCACGGCGGGCGTCAACTTCGTGCACGCGAGCACCTACGACACCAACTGCACCGCGTCGCAGGCGGGCGTGGTGTTCGACGTGCGCCAGGTCAGCGGCCAGTCCTACACGGCGCGCGCCTTCTTCCCCAACTCCGGCCGCTCGGCGCGCAACGTGCTCGTCGACAGCAGCGCCTTCCGCATGACGGGCGCCTGGACCCTGGCCGGCGTGCTGCGCCACGAGCTGGGCCACACGCTCGGCTTCCGCCACGAGCACACCCGCCTCTCCAGCACCGGCTGCTACGAGGACGCCTCCTGGCGCGGGCTGACCACCTATGACTCCTCGTCCGTCATGCACTACCCCCAGTGCAAGGGCACCCAGAAGGGTGACCTCGTGCTGACGGCCTCGGACAAGACGGGCGCCCGCGCGCTCTACCCGTAAGCCGTCCCTCCCTTTCGTCGCAAGCAGAGGGCCGCCCGCCGTCCGCCTCCTCCTCGAGGCGCACGGTGCGCGGCCCTTTGTCTTTTCCCTCGGGGGGAGAAATCCGCGCGCTCCGCCGCAACTTCCGAGGCCCAGGGCCCGAGAATTTCTCTGAGTTTACGAATTTAAATCCTTTTGTTTCCTGCCCCAGGGAAGAGCCCATGAGCTACCGCATCAAGTCCGGTGACACGCTGTCGGCCATCGCGAAGAGCAACCACACGACGGTCAGCGCGCTCATGAAGGCCAACCCGCAGATCAAGGACGCGAACAAGATCTACGCGGGCAAGTCGCTGAACCTCCCGGGCTCGCGCGACAGCTTCGAGCCGGCCAAGGGCGGCGGCAAGACGGGCGGCGGCAAGACGGGCGGCGCGCAGGCGGGTGGCAAGACGGGCGGCGCGGATGGCGCCACGGCCACGGGTCCGGCGTCGCGCGGGCCCAAGGGCAGCCCGTTCGACATCGCCAAGTCGCACCTGAACAAGAACGCCGGCAGCCTCAAGCTGGAGAAGAACGGCGTGGGCGCGGACATGGAGGACTGGGTCCCCAACAACGTCAACTGCGCCAACTTCGTCTCCGCGTGCCTGGAGCAGGCGGGGCAGATCAAGGACGGCCAGCACCACAACGCCGTGGTCGGCCTGCAGAAGAACCTGGACAACGACCCGAACTTCAAGCGCGTGTCCATCAACCAGGCCAAGCCGGGTGACGTGGTGAGCCTCAAGACGCCGGGCGGTCACCACGTGGTGATGTTCGCCGGCATGAAGAACGGCAAGCCCCAGTACATCGGCTCCAACAACATCAACAGCGATGGCTCGCAGCGCATCAGCTACTCGCAGATGAACTACCCCATCATGTCCGTCCACCAGTACCGCGGCTAAGCGGAGCCGCTCCCAGGCGCGCAGGAAGGGGGGGGCCGCCACCCGGTGGCTCTCCGGAACCTGGATGGACACGCGGTGCCGGACGATTCGTACCGGCACCGCGTTTCTTTTTCACCCGAGGTGACCGGGGGGGTCGCCTGGTGGCTCGCCCTTGTCCTCCCCCCGGGAGGGCCGTAGCCTGGGTGGGAAGGCACCTCTTTCCAACAGGAGTCGGACGATGAAGCGGTGGGTTGCATGCGTCACGGTGATCGGACTGGGAAGCACCCTCATGACGGGGTGCGGTGACAAGCAGGCGGAGGTCAAGGTCGAGCAGGGCCCCTACGCCATCACCAAGCCCCAGCCCCTGCCCCCCGAGCGGGGCGTGGCGCCCTTCGGCGTGGGTCCGGGGACGGACAACTCGGGCATGGCGGCCCGGGATCAGCTCAAGCACTAGTCGTTGCCGTATTGCCCTCGCCCCGTCCTCGTTCTCCTCCGGGAGAGCGGGGCGGGTTCAGGGGTGCACCGGCATGACGACGAAGAGCACCTCGAGGATGATGAGCACGACGATCATCAGCTCCAGGGTGAGCGAGCGGGCCGTGTCCACCTCTCCCTTGAGCAGGCTGTACGTCTGGGTGAGCAGTTGCTGCTTGCGCGTCACCGAGGCCTGCCAGGCCGGAATGCGCATGCGCTTGATGGCGGCCTCGTAGACCTTGGCGAGGTAGAAGTCGCCGATGATCTTCAGGCTGTTCTCCACGCGCTCGACGAACTCGTTGAGGTCCACGAGGGTGGCCAGCGTCTCGCGGGCCAGGCCCCGGTAGGGACTGCGCAAGAGGGCGCGCCAATCATTGCGCTTGGCCTGCATCTGGTCGTGGATGCGTCCCATGTGGGCATCCAGCAGGTGATCGTAATAGCGGAACTCCAGGAGCTGGGCGTTGGCCACCTCCAGCAGATCCGGGATGTCGTTGGAGCCGGACGGCTCGTAGACGAAGGCGCTGTTCCAGTCGATGACGACCAGGTCGTCCACCGTGTAGCTGAAGCGCGCCTGGGTGACGGACTCGCGCTCCCGGATGGACAGGGGCCGGTTGTCCACCTCGCCGAGCAGCACCCGGGCCAGGTCCGCGCGCGCCAGCAACTCCTCGGCGGAAGGGTTGCCCTGCACCCGCTCGACGAAGAGGACGGTGTAGCTCTCGTTCTGATCCCACAGGTGGGGCAGCAGCGTCGCCGGAGCGATGGTCTGTCGGACCGACTCGATGAGCTCCAGGGCGAGCTCTTCCAGGGCCACGCTGTCGTAGAGCTCATCGGCCAGCGCGGTGAGTTCCTCGAGCCCGGTGCCGGGGTTCACGGGCACGCGCAGGATGATGGAGGCGGCGCCGTGGTCGAACAGTCGCGCCGTCACGTCCACGGTGACGGGCCCCTGGCGCAGGGCGAGCGCGCGCCGGCCCAGCTCGAAGGCCAGCGGAGGGTTGGGGAGCTGGAGGTACTGACTGTTGTCGCGGCCCAGCTTGAGGCGGCGGGCATCCGAGGACACGGCGCGGCGTGCGACCTCGAGGTTGATCTCCTCCGCGATGTCGAAGGTGCGGTAGCAGAGGACGTGGGCCTTCTCGAAAATGAGCGGGGCGGCGACCATGGAAGCCACCTTAGCCGCTCGCCGCCGAAACGTCCGGCCCGGCGAATACGGACGCCATCACGGGTGTGCCTGATTCCCGATGATTGACAATCCGAGGTCGCGGCATCCCCTTCACCCGGCTGGCGGGCGGGCGTGGGGGCGGATGGGCGTCTCGTGCGGGGTCGCGGGAAGCTGCTATGACGGCTGTCGCACGGGATGCCGCCGGGTGGGATGGGCCCGCTCGAACAGGAAAGACACCGCGATGTTGACTACGCCCCTTGGACGCTTCCGCCTCGTTGCCTTCTGGGAGGGACTGTCCTTTCTCATCCTCCTGCTCGTCGCCATGCCCCTGAAATACAAGCTGGGCATGCCCCAGGCGGTGCGGGCGGTGGGCATGGCTCACGGGGTGTTGTTCATCGCCTACCTGTTCACGCTGATGACGGCGGCGCTCGAGCACCGCTGGGGCTTCAAGCGGGTGACGGTGGCCTTCCTCGCCTCGTTGGTGCCGGGCGGGACGTTCTGGCTCGACGCTCAACTGCGCCGCGAGACACGGGAACCCTCCGTGCTGGGCGCGCCTTAGGCCCTGGCTCCAACGCGGGGGGGCCCACCCGAGGACGCCGCCTCGAATGGGCCTCGCGCTCAGCGGGCGCTCAGGCCTTCACCTTCCCCTGCTTGTTGCCTTCCGACGTGCCCACCTGGATGCGCTTGGGTTGCACCTCGGGCAGCTTGGACAGCCGCAGGTGGAGGACCCCGTCCTTCAAGTCCGCCACGCAGTGCTCCACGTCCACTCCCTCGGGAAGCGTGAACGAGCGGCTGAACGAGCCGAAGCTCCGTTCGTAGGCGTAGAAGCGGTCCGAGTCTTCCTGAAGCTCGTTTTCCCGCTTGCCGCTGATGGTGATGCGGTCCCCGGTGAGGGTGATGTCGAGATCTTCCTCCTTCACCCCGGGTAGATCCGCCTTGAAGATGTAGGCGTCATTCGTTTCCTTCACCTCGAAGGCGGGAATGAAGTTCCAGGTCTGGTCGGTGCCAAACCAACGCCCCATCTGCTCGATCGGTTCCAATCCCATCAGTTCCTGCATCCGTTCGAAGGGATCGAGCCCTCGTGTCCTCCGGGTGGTCGGAGCCGTGCTGCCACCTCCTCGACGTACCGGTAGATCAGCCATGACGCTGTTCCTCCTTCTGTCGTGGCCGCCTCCCCCATGGAGGCGGTCCTCTCCATTACGGTAGAGCGGAGGGGGGGGCCCACAAGGGGGGGCGGTTCCGGGGGTGCTTCCCGTCCCGAGGTACGAGCCTCGGGACCAACCCTTCGCCGCATGGCCGGGTACGTCTGGAATTCAGGGCGCGAACTTCCAGGGCCGGGTCACCGCCGGCTTGAAGCAGTGGACCTGGGCGACGCTTCCACTGCCGAGTTCCTGGACGACCCCGGCTCCATAGCCGCGCCCCTGGCACCACTTGCTGACCTCCAGCCGGGACTCCGCGCTGGTGACGCTGGTGCTGGAGGCGGTTCCCAGCTGCTGCCGGGGCACGTCCTGGACAAGGCCCGAGTTGAAGCAGCCCACCCACGGCCGGGAGGTCATCTCGAAGAGCTGACCCGTCGTCCACCCGAGGCTGTTGCACCAGCGGTGGATGGCCGCCGAGCAGGCGGTGCTCTGGGAGGCGCGCTCGTCGGTGCACTCGGCGTGGCGGCGCGTCAGTTCCTCGTACGTCACCGCCAGGCTCTCGTGCTGGATGGGAGCGCAGGCCACGTTCACCTCGGTGGCGGTGGCGGAGGCCGGCACGCCCAGCAGCGAGATGGGGGGACGGTTGCCCACCACCTGCTGGAGGGTGTCATAGAAGTTGGTGGCGGTCGCCAGGGCGTCATCCGCTCCCCGCTGCGCGCAGACGCGGTGCATGGCCACGGCGCACGCCTCCGTCCCCAGCGCCGAGACGCCGTTGCAGTCCGGGTGCTGCTGATTCATGACGAACTGGCTGCTCGTGGGCTCCTCCTGGATGGCGGCTTCCTTGCAGTCCGCGCCCAGGGTGGTGAGGCAGATGCTGCGGTTGGAGCGCGCCTGGGTGAAGAAGCGCACCTCGTCGATGAAGCCCTGGAACGAGCCCTCGCCGTTGGCCGGGCAGGCCTGCGTGTCCAGGTTGGCGCCCGCGCCGACGTAGAGCGTCCCCGTGCCCAGCTTGAAGGTACCGGGCGCCACGGGCAGCGCGCGGCCCGTCTTCACGCCGTTGATGTACTCGCCGAACTCTCCCGACACGCCATCCCAGGTGTAGGCGAGGTGCGTCCACACGCCCTTGGGCAGCACGGGGCTCCAGCCCAGGCGCGTGCGGGTGCCGTTGATGACGAAGGACATCTGCACCGCGCCGTTCGACTCGTAGATGAGGTCCAACCCACCCGGCTTGGCGAGCAGGTAGCGGTAGGGGTTGCCGGAGCAGCCCTGGTTGATGGCGGCGTCCGGCCGGACGGCGAGCTGCAGCGAGAAGCCGCGCACGGGAGCGCCCACGCCTGGCACGGTGTTGGTGGCGTCGGCCAGGTTCACGGTGAGGGCGCCGCCGCCGGGAAGCGTCAGGGCCTTGCCCTTGCCGTGCGGCTCCCACAGCGAGCCCGAGGGCGGCTGCGTCACGGCGTTGCTCGCGGAGATGCTCGCCGTGCCCACGAGGGTGCCCGTGTAGAAGCGGCCCGAGGTGTCGGGCGTGCGCGTCAAATCATACGTTCCGGCGCGGGTGACCAGCTCGTTCATGGGCAGGGTGAGCAACTGGAAGGGATGGCTCAGCTCGCCCAGGTCCACCTCGTTGTAGTCCGCCGTGTTGCTTCCGAAGAGCGAGAGCACGTCGTGCGTCTTGGTGACGGGCAGGTAGCGCGTCTCGTTGTTCGTGCCCGGGGGGAAGTTCTGCTCGGGCGCGCGCTCCTGCTCGAAGTTCCACATGGGGCCCGAGTAGAAGAGGTGCGCGACGTCCTGACGGTCGGTGTTGATGCTTCCGTCGACGTGGTGGGCCGTCCACCCCGTGTCCGCGCCAATCAGGCTGACCGCTTCGCGGCGGCCACCCGCCGCTCCGGTGAAGCCCACGGCCATGAAGAGGACGTTGCGGCCCTCGTGGTCCACCCAGGGGTAGGCGCCCCGGACGATGTCTCCGTTCAGCGTGTCCCCGAAGAACTCGCCCGTGGCGGCCTTCATGCGCTGCCAGGCGATGGGGTAGCGCTTCACGCCCGACGTGGTGTCGTTGTACATCATGGACAGCGGGCGGGGCGTGCTCCAACCCGTGGCCGCGCAGGGCGTGGGGTTGTAGGTGTACATGATGCGATCGATCGCGCCGTCGTTGTTGGGACCGCCCTGGTAGAGGAGCAGTCGCCCGTCGGAGGTCATCGTCGGCTCGATGCCGAAGATGCCGGCGCCCGTGACCGTCGTCAGGGTCTCCAGCGGGCCCGTGGTGAACGTGGACACCTCCGCCTGCGCCGTGAAGGGCTGGCTGATGCGCGCGTCCAACGTGCGGCGGCGGAAGCGGTTGGGCCCGTTGAACATCATCGAGTCGAAGATGTAGGGCTGGTAGACCGCCGTGCCCGCCGAGAGCGTGTAGGGCTGCGCGGGGTTGGGGAAGCAGAGCGCCAGCGCGTTCTCGCCGTTCTTCACCTGGGTCGTCTTGCCCGGGGAGAACGCGGCGCCGAAGCCCGGCTTGCCCTGGGCGTCATAGGTCACCGCCTCGGGCTTGAACACCCGGGCCCGCCAGGTGGTGGTCGTCGTCGCGTGATCCTCCCCCACGTTGCCGATGAAGAGCCGCCCATCGAGGCTCGAGGCATGGCCGTTGGAGCCAAAGGGCGTGGAGATGCGCGTGTTGACCAGCGAGGGCCGGGGCACGGCGGCTGCCTCCCCCGCGGCGAGGACGAACCCGAGCAGGGGAAGGAGGTGACACGACCGCCAACGCGGGGACGGCCAGGAATGGTTGGGGGAAACCATACGTACTCCTGTAATCGAGGGAAAACGATTATAACCTGTTTCCCTGACTCAGGACGGGCTTCCCGCCGCGAAAGCGTCCCTCAGCCGGTGATGGCGCGCACCTGCTCGCCGTCGAGCACCAGCCGCACCGTGGAGACCTCGGGCTCGCCGAAGTGCTCGTAGGCCACGCGCTCCAGTTGGGGCACCAGGGCGGCGCGAAGACCGCGGGCGCCCGTCTCGCGCTTGAGCGCCCGGGCCACCACCCACTCGCGCACCGAGGGCTCCACCACCAGCTCCAGTCCCTCGTGGGAGAACTCGCGCTCGTAGCCGCGCAGCACGTTGTCCTCGAGGATGTTGCCCAGCGTGGCCGCGTCCAGCGGCGAGAAGGAGACGATGCGGCTGAAGCGGCCAATCAGCTCCGGGATGAAGCCGTAGCGCGCGAAGGCCGCCGTCTGCTCGATTTGCTCCTCCGTCACCTGCTCCGCGATGGCCACCTCGCGCTTGCGCACGTCGCGGCCGAAGCCCAGCCGCTCGCGCGTGCCGCCCGTCTCCTCCGCCGTGCCCTTGAGGCCGCTGAACGCCCCACACGCGATGAAGGTGATCGCCGAGAGCTCCAGCGGCAGGGGCGGCGTGCGGCTGGTGAAGCCGAAGTCCGGGGGAAAGTCCGCCCGCGCCGCGCTCAGCAGGTTGAGCAGACTGCGCTGGACGCCGAAGCCGCTCACGTCCTTGGTGGTCTGCTGTCCCGCGAATCTCGCGTCCGAGCGGCTGGTGGCGAGCTTGTCGAACTCGTCCATGCAGATGGCGCCGCAGGACGCCCACGCCACGTCCCCGTCCGCCGCCTCGTACAGCCGCGAGAGCATGGTCCTCACGTCATCGCCCACGTAGCCCGTCTCGGAGAACTGCGTGGCGTCCACGATGACGGTGGGCACGCCCAGCACTTCCCGGAAGAGCAACTCCACGAGGAACGTCTTGCCGCTGCCGGTGGGGCCCAGGAACAGGCAGTTCTCGCGGGCACCGGGCTCGGTCGCGAGCCCTTCCAGGTGGATGCGCCGCAGCCGCTGCACGTGGCGGTAGGCCAGCACCGACGCCGCGCGCCGCGCCTCCTGCTGCCCCCGGTAGCCCAGCTCGGTGAGCCGTTGATCGATCTCCCGTGGCGAGAGCACCTCCAGGGCGGCGACGCGCTCGCGAACGGATTCACTGGGCTCGAAGGGAAGGGAGTGCAGGTGGTCGGGACGTGGGCTCATGAAGTGGTGGGCATCTTTCCGGCACCGAGCCTCGGGCGACAAGCGCCGCCTGCTCCCGGCGTCGGTGCCCGGCCGCTCTCGGAGGGGGCATCCACTGGGGAGGACGGGGTGACTGGTGAACATCTGCCACGCACGCGGATGGAACGGCGCCCCCCACGGGGGGTGAGGGTGGATAAGTAGGGCGCCATGGAACAAGCCGTGAAGACGCGAGGCCAGGTGGCTCGATTGGGTGCGTGGGTGGAAGAGGGCGTGGGGGTGCGGTGGCGGGTCTGGGCTCCGTCGCATCGACAGGTCGAGGTGGTGTTACACGGGCAGGATGGGCAGCCAGGCGATGTGCTGCCCCTGCGCGACGAGGGAGGGGGCTTCTTCACCGCCACGCTCGCGGGCCGGGGCGCCGGCGTGCGCTACAAGCTGCGCGTGGATGGCGAGGGCCCCTTCCCGGACCCCTGGAGCCGTTCCCAGCCGGAGGGCGTGCATGGTCCATCCGAGGTGGTGGTGCCGGACTTCGCGTGGACGGACGCCGGCTGGAAGGGCGCGGATCCCAAGGCCCAGGTCATCTACGAGGTGCACGTGGGCACGGCCACGCCCGAGGGGACCTTCGACGCGCTGATTTCCAAATTGGACACCCTCGAGGCGCTGGGCGTCACCACGCTGGAGCTGTTGCCGCTGGCGAGCTGGCCGGGCACGCGCAACTGGGGCTATGACGGCGTGGCGCTCTTCGCCCCTCCGGCGGTGTATGGCGGCCCCGAGGGTCTGCGGCGCCTCGTCGACGCGGCCCATGCGCGGGGGCTCGCGGTGTTCATCGACGCCGTCTACAACCACTTCGGACCGGACGGGAACTACCTGCGCTGCTACTCGCCGCACTACTTCACCGGCAAGCACCACACGCCCTGGGGCGAGGCCATCAACTACGACGGCGAGGGCTCCGCGGTGGTGCGCGAGCTGGTGCTCTCCAACGTGGAGATGTGGATCCGCGACTACCACGCGGACGGCCTGCGCCTGGACGCGGCCCACGCCATCATCGACGACAGCCAGCCGCACCTGCTCACCCAGATTCCCGAGCGCGCCCGGGCCGCAGCCGAGGGCCGGAGCGTGGTCATCATCGCCGAGGATGATCGCAACGACGCGCGGCTGGTGGCCTCACCGGACAGGGGCGGGCACGCGCTGGAGGGTGTCTGGGCGGATGACCTCCACCACCAACTGCGCCGCGCCTTCGCCGGAGACAGCGAGGGCTACTACGCCGACTACACCGGGAGCGTGGCGGACATCGCGCGCACGCTGCGCCAGGGCTGGTTCTACGAGGGCCAGTCCTCCCAGGTGCACAAGAAGCCCCGAGGCACGCCCGCGTCCTCCCTGGAGCCGTGGCACTTCGTGCACTGCATCCAGAACCACGATCAGATTGGCAACCGGGCGCAGGGCGAGCGTCTGGGAGCGGACGTGTCTCCGGCGGCCTACCGCGCCATGAGCACGCTGCTTCTGCTCTCGCCGTACACGCCGCTGCTCTTCCAGGGCCAGGAGTGGAACGCGAGCACGCCCTTCATCTACTTCACGGACCACAACGCCGAGCTGGGCAAGCTGGTGACGGAGGGGCGGCGCAAGGAGTTCGCGGGCTTCTCGAAGTTCTCCGGCGACACGGTGCCGGATCCCCAGGCCCGGGAGACCTTCACCCGCTCGAAGCTCGACTGGAGCGAGGCGGACAAGCCGGAGCACGCGGGGGTGCTCGCCCTCTACCGCGAGCTGCTGCACCTGCGCTCCACCGAGCCCTCGCTCCAGCCGAGGGGCCGCGGCACCTACGATGCGCGGCCCCTGGGGGACAACGGACTGGTGCTCGAGCGCCAGGGTCCGGAGGACTCGTTCCAGGTCATCGTCGCGGTGAAGGGACGCCTGGAGTACCCGTTGCCGGAGACGGCCCGCCTCGTCCTCTGGAGCGAGGCGGTTCGCTTCGGCGGCGCGGACGAGAAGTCGCCGCTGCGTGCCGGGGTGCTGGCGCTCGACGGCCCGTCGGCCGTGGTGGTCCGGCTGACGAAGTGACGCCGTGAGCGAGGGGGGAGGCGGCGTCAGAACGCGCCGCCCACCTGCAAGCCGACGTTGGCGATGTCGCCCGTCTGGAGGGCGCCCTGGTCCTGGCCGCCCACCAGGCGGTAGGTGGCGCGCGCGCCGGCCCGGACGTTCCCGATGTTGTAGTCAATGCCCACCGCCAGGGGCACCTCCCCGACGAAGTCGTTGTTGTAGAGCAACTCTCCGCCGCCGCTGGGGTTGATGACGCTCATGCCCACGCCCGCTCCCACGAAGGGCCGCAGGTTGTGGTTGCGTCCCAGTTCGGGCCCCACCTTGGCGAGCGCGCCCACGTTGTGCCGCCACAGGCCGCCCGAGAGGTTCGTGAAGTTGTTGCGCGAGCCCTCGTAGCCGAGCTCCAAGCCGATGATGGATGAGGGCCGGGTATCCGCCTGGATGCCCAGGTAGCCTCCCGTATCCGTGGCCCGGCCGAGGTTGCCGGTGAAGGCATTCACGCCTGCTCCCACGCCCACGCTCAGGTCCTTGGACAGGCTTCGTCCCGCTCGGTCCGGATTGAAGACGCGCGCCTCTCCTCGCCCCTGCGCCAGGGCGGGTACGGCCAGCAGACCCACCACCGCGATGGCGCCGATGCTCCAGCTCTTCTTTTTTGCTCTCATTGATTCTTCTCCCGTCATCCCTCCACTCTGGGAGGGGGTCCGTTCAACGATGGGGGCGTCCTCGGTTGACGGAAAGCGTCCCCGCCTTCCCTCACCCCCCCGCCACGGCCCACACCAGGCGGCCAGCGCGCCGCCTCCTTCAATCGCTCCGTACCTCAAACACACACATGGGGAGGCGTGCATGCGGGGGGGCGTGCCCGGGGAATTGTCTATTCAATTCCTTGTTTTGAATGCCAACCCCACAATCGGAAGCAGGCGCCTCGGTGGAGTGACCCCCGGTGGAGCGGCTTCCTCCTTCCCCTCTCGAGGACTCAATAGAGTGAAGCTTTTCTCTTCTCGTCGTGGATGTGTGTCCGCCCTGGGTGTCGTTTCCCTCGTTTCCCTCGTTTCCCTCGTGTCCCTCGCCGCGGGCCCTGCCCTGGCCGCGGCGGACAAAGACGTGTTCGGCATCACCCAGGTCTACCCCACCAGGCCCGGTGGCGAGACGTGGTCCCTCGCTGACGACGCCCTGCGCGACAAGCGCTTCGATCCGCAGGATCCCATCACCCGCAACCCGGATGGCTCCTGGAAGATGAAGAACGACAAGGTGCGCCTGCAGGTCTTCACCTCCACCGGCTACGACTCCAAGCGCATCCCCACGTATGACCCGGACGTGCTCACGAGCCGTGGCTACATGCAGGCGGCCAATGACTGGAAGAACGTGGAGATGACGGGCTTCGTCAAGGTGAACGCCGCCAAGGACATGAGCGACAACTTCGCCTGGTACGCGCGGGGTGGCCGGCACAATGACTCGCTCGCCTGCGAGGGCTCCTCGTACAAGGGCAGCCTCCACTACGACGGCCGCGTGCGCTGGCAGAAGGAGACCTGGCACGTGAGCTATGAGCAGACGGCCTACAAGACGGGCACCTCGTCGCTCAAGGGCCGCTGGGTGGGTTTCAAGTCCATCATGCGCAACACGAAGGTCAACGGTCAGCCCGCGGTGAAGCTGGAGCTGTGGCTCAACGAGAACGCGGACAAGGTCACCTGGAAGAAGGTCTACGACTACACGGACTCCGGGCAGATGGGCGGTGACACGAGGCACTGCGGGGGTGCCGTGAACGGCATGCCCCTGGTCTGGGGCGGCCCCATCGCCACCTTCCGCTGGGACAGCACCTCGGACGTGGACTTCAAGTGGCTGAGCGTGCGGGAAATCACCGAATAGTCGCTCGCCCCCACCGAAGGTGAAACACCGGGTGCTTGGAGTGTGGCGCCTCGCATTCCCCCAGTGCGAGGCGATAGGCTGGGGGCGTCTACCGGGGGGATACGCTTACCGAGGGTTTTTCATGTCCGCCGGAAACGACGTCAGCACCCCCCCCGCCTCGCGCCCCGAGGCGCATGGAGACGCGTTGCTGAGCGCCCTGGCGGAGGTGGAGCGAACGAGTCCGGACGGCTGCCTGGTCCTGCGCGCCGTCCGGGACGAGGCCGGCGCCATCGTCGACTTCGAGTGGGTGTTCCTCAACGCCACCGCGGAGCGCATGACGGACAAGCTGTGCGGCGCGCGCCTGGGCCTGCGGTTCCTGGACCGTTCGGTTTCCGCGCGCACCCAGGCGCATTTCGCCGTGTTCCGCCAGGTGGTGGAGACGGGGCAGCCCTGTGTGCTGGAGCTGGTGGCGGAGGGGAACGCGCGCTGGCTGCGCCTCTCCCTCCACCACTTCCAGGACGGTCTGGTGGCGCGCTACCAGGACATCTCTCCGAGCAAGCTGGGACGTCTGGAGGCGGAGGCGCTCGCGCGGCGGCGGGAAGGGGAGCTGGATTCGGCCCGGGAACAGCTCGTGCGGACGGAGAAGTTGTCCATGGCGGGGCATCTCGCGGCCGGCGTGGGGCATGAAATCAACAACCCGCTGGCCTTCGTCGCGGGCAACCTGCACGTGGCGCTCGAACAACTGGCCGTCGTGGCGCGCGACGTGGAGCCCCCCGTGGCCGAGCGGCTGCGCGAGCCGATGCTGGCGCTGGAGGACGCGCGCCGGGGCGCCGAACGCATCCGCACCATCGTGAAGGATCTGCGCACGTTGGCGCGCTCGGATGAGTCCCGCCTGGGACCCGTGGACGTGCACGCGGCGCTGGAGTTCAGCGTGTCGCTGGCCATGACCCAGTTGCGCCACCGGGCCCGCCTGGAGCGGCGCTACGGCGAGGTGCCCTGGGTGCACGCCAATGAGGCGAAGCTCGGCCAGGTGTTCCTCAATCTGCTCGTCAACGCGGCGCAGGCCATCCCCGAGGGACAGGCGGGCCATTGCATCACGCTGGTGACGCGGCGCGAGGGGGCCCGGGTGGTGGTGGAAGTGCGCGACACCGGCGAGGGCATGTCCCCCGAGGTGCTCGGCCGCATCTTCGAGCCCTTCTTCACCACCAAGACGCAGGACGAGGGCCTGGGCCTGGGGTTGTCCATCTGTCTTGGCATCGTGCGCTCGATGAAGGGTGAACTGGAGGCCGAGAGCGAGCCGGGGCGCGGCAGTGTCTTCCGGGTGTCCCTGGTGGCGTGCGAGGACGAGACCTTGGCCGTGGTGGAGCCCGCGCGGACGGTGGCGGACGTCCAGGCGCGCAAACGCGTGCTGGTCATCGATGACGAACCCGCCATTGGCGCGGTGCTGCGGCGCATCCTGGGCCGCGCGCACGATGTGGTGGTGTTGCACAGCGGCCGCGAGGCGCTCTCGCTCCTGGGCCGGGACGACGGCTTCGACCTCGTCTTCTGCGATCTGATGATGGTGGATGTGTCAGGTATGGAACTGCACGAGCGGCTGGCTTCAACCCATGCGGATCTGCTCTCGCGCTTCGTCTACATGACGGGTGGGAGCTTCACCGATGGTGCACGCGACTTCCTCAAGAGAATTCCCACGCCCCGTATTGACAAGCCCTTCGAGGCGGACGTCATCCGGGCGCTGGTGGCGCGGGCTCCACCCCGGCGCGTTTGAGTTTCAACGGCGAATGGGGCCCGGGACGTTCCGTGTTAGGAGCCCCAGGGAACCATTCGGTTCCTTCGCCCGAGGGTCAACTGGATGATGGACCGCGACACTTCCCCGCGGGTCTTCGAGACCGGCATTTCCAACCTGGACAGGGTGCTCGGCGGCGGTATTCCCGCTCGTCAGTCCATCATCGTCACGGGGGAGCCGGGCTCCGGCAAGACCATCCTGTGTAGTCAGATCTGCTTCCTCGCCGCCGCGCGGGGCGCCCCCGTGGTGGTGGCCACCGTCACCTCCGAGCCCCATGACAAGCTGGTGCAGTCGCTCTCCGGCTTCTCCTTCTTCCAGCGGGAATTGTTGGGCGGAGCGTTCTTCCTGGTGAGTGCCTACGCCTCGCTGAAGAAGGGCGCCAAGGAGGCTCGGGACGTCCTGCTGCGCACCGTGCGCGAGCGGGGCGCGAAGCTGCTCTTCCTCGACGGGCTGCGCTCCATCCGCGACCTGTGGCAGGACGAGGCGATGCTGCGCGAGTTCCTGTACGAGCTGGGCATTGGACTGGCCGCGATGGACTGCATCGGGCTGTTCACCACCGAGTATGGGCTCGACAAGCTGATGGCACTGCCCGAGGCGACGACGGTGGACGGCATCATCTCGGTGGGGGTCCAGCGCCGAGGGGGCCGCCGCCTGCGCCGCTTGGAGGTCGTCAAGCTGCGAGGTCAGCCCCATATGACCGGCGAGCACCTGCTGCGCATCAGCGCGGAGGGGGTGTCGACCATCCCGAGGCTCGAGGTCCAGACCTTGCCCGAGCTGGACTTCCTCCCTCCGCCGCACCGGGCGGGTTTTGGTCTGCCCGAGTTCGATGTGCTCATGGAGGGCGGTCTCCCCGCGAGCAGCACCACCCTGCTCGCGGGAAGCATCGGCATTGGCAAGACGCTGCTGGCCACGCATTTCGCCGCGGAGGGGGCGCGCCGGGGCGAGAAGACGCTGTTCGCCTCCTTCTTCGAGCCTCCCGCCGTGCTGTTCGGTCGGGCCCGGCGCGTGGGTCTGGACGTGAGCGGCGCGCTGAAGAGCGGCGCTCTGACGATGCTCCACCTGCCCCCTTCCGAGTACGAGGCGGACGCCCTCGTCCACCGGATACTTGGCGAAGTCGACCGGCTGGGTGCCCAGCGGCTCGTGGTGGATGGGCTGACGGAGCTGGAGCTGTCGGTGATGGACCTGGAGCGGCGGCGCACCTTCCTGGCCGCGTTCAGCGCCCACCTTCGGAGCCGGGGCGTGACGTCCCTCTTCACCAAGGAAGTCTCGAAGATCTCCGGCACGGAGCTGGACTTCAGCGATACGCCCATCGCGCTGCTCGGGGAGAACGTACTTCTGCTGCGGTACGTGGAGCTGCGCGGCCGCATCCACCGCATCCTGTCCATCCTCAAGATGCGCGACAGCAAGTACGACGGGAACCTGCGCGAGTTCGAGATCAACGATTCGGGTATTCGCGTGCTGGCGCCCCTGCGCTCGGCCGCTGGGTTGCTCACCGGTCAGGCCCGGCCGCTGGGCACGACCATCGGTGGGGAGGAGTAGTGAGCCTCATTCTCATCGCGGAAGACGAGGAGGCGATGCTCGACATCTTCGGCCAGGTGTTGGAGGACCTGGGCCATCGTGTCCTGAGGGCCCACAATGGAGAGGTGGCTCTGTTGCTGGCGCGCACGGAGCGGCCGGACCTGGTGGTGAGCGACCACATGATGCCCCGGCGCACGGGCATGGAGTTGTTGCGCGCGATGCGCGCCGATGAGCGGCTGCGTGACGTGCCTTTCCTGTTGTTGAGCGCCGCGCATCCCCAGGGATTGGAAGAGGCCGACGTCTTCCTGTCCAAGCCCGTGGACCTGGACACCTTCGAGTCCGCCGTGCTTCGGATTCTGCGCGAGAAGTCCGCCTCGGAGCCTTCCGTGCCCGCGGGGCCCTCGCCGGGCGCCTCGGGCATCTCCGTGCGCGAGGAGATGCTCAACTGGGTGGCGCATGAGATCAAGACGCCCCTGAGCTCCGCGCGGCTCAACGCCCAGATGTTGCTGCGCAAGCAGGAGACCCACCCCTCCGCCGATGAGCAAAGGTACGCCGAGGCCATCCTGGTGCAGCTCGATCGGATGAACGCCCTCGTCTCCTCCATCCTCGACGCGGCCCGGCTGTCCGAGGGGAAGATGGTGCTGAGCCCGGCGTCCGGGGATCTCCCGACGTTCCTGCAGGGCGTGGTGCGGGAGTGGGGGGAGCTGCAGCCCCAGGTGGAGTTCACGTTGAAGGGCGTGGGGGATCGGCTGGAGCTGTCCTTCGACGCCGAGCGGGTGCGCCACATCCTCAACAACCTGTTGTCCAACGCGGTGAAGTACGGCGGTGAGTCGCGGCGCGTGGAGGTGTTGCTGACGCTCAACCCGGGACTGGCCATCATCGAGGTGCGTGACTGGGGCCGGGGCATTCCCGCGGCGGAGGTGCCTCACATCTTCGAGCGCTTCCACCGCGCGGCGGGCTCCGAGGGCGGGGGACACGGGTTGGGGCTGTACATCGCCTCGGCGCTCGCGCGGCTGCATGGGGGCTCGCTCAGCGCCAGGTCCAACCTGGGCGAGGGCTCCACGTTCAGCCTCCGGCTGCCGTTCGGGCGCCAGGCGCGTGCCTAGCGGCCCATCTTGATGTCGAGTGCTGGCGGTGGGGGCGGGGGTGGGGTGCCGCGGCGCGGGGGCTTCTGCACCACCGGCTTGGGGTACAGCCGCACGGACACCTCGGGCGCGTCCTTGGGAGACACCCGCCGTGATGCGGGCTCGTAACCCTCGAGCCTCAGGGCCAGTGTCACCGGGGGTGCATTCGCGGCGAGCGGCATGTCCAGGGGCGTCTGTCCGGAGACCCGTCCATCCACTTCCACCCGGGCTCCGGGTGGCTCCGAGCGCACCTTCAGGATGACGGCACGAGGTTCCGCCTCCGTCGGCGGGGGAGGCGGCGTGGAAACGGGCGCGGAGACGGCCACGGGGACGGGCGTGGGCACCTCCTCCAGGGGTTGCTGGCGCAGGAGGATGACCGCGGCGCCGGCGAGCATGAGGAGCAGGCCCAGGCCGGTGGCCATGCGGCTCACGGGCAGCCACCTCCGGGAAACTTCCTCCTGCACGCTGCGCGTGTGCTGGGTACCTGGCACCGGGGCGGGCCGCGACGGCGACGGCGTGGCGCCCGCCGCGGGAACGACCGATTGCGACTGCGAGCGCTGGGTCGTGCTGCTCGAGGCGTTGGAGTGGGAGTCCAGGTCGCTGTCCTCGGCGAGCTGGTCCAGGTGGGCGGGGTTGGCCTCGTGGGCGATGCGCTCGGCGTACAGCTCGTGCAGCCAGGCGGACAGGTGCGCGTTGCTGGCGGGCATCCGGTGTTGCAGCAGGAAGTCCTCGAGGGCCAGCCGGAAGGCGCCGCAGTCCGGGAAGCGTCCTTCGGGCGTGGGCGCGAGCGCACTGAGCACGAGCGCATCGAGCTCGGGCGGCAGCGAGGGTTGGACTTGCGAGGGGGGCGGCACCTGGCAGTCGCGCACCAGCCGCAGCGTCATCATGTCCGACTCGCCCTTGAAGAGGCGCCGGCCCGTCAGCAACTCCCACAGCACCACGCCCAGGGCGAACAGGTCGCTGCGCGCGTCCACCGCGTGCCCGTTGGCCTGCTCCGGCGACATATAAGGATACTTGCCCTTGAGCACGCCGGTGGCCGTGTGCGAGGCGCTTCCCGCCGCCTTCGCCACGCCGAAGTCGATGACCTTCACGCCTCCGTCGAAGCCCACCAGGATGTTCTGCGGTGACACGTCCCGGTGCACGAGCTTGAGCGGCTGGCCCTGCGGATCACACGCCTGATGCGCGTAGTGCAGTCCCGCCGCCGCCTCCGCCACGAGCCGCAGCGCCAGCCCCACCGGCAGGGGCCTGCCCTGCGCCCTCGCGAACTTGTCCAGCCGCCGCACGTCCTCGCCCTGGACGTACTCCATGACCAGACAGTGCCGGTCCTCCAGCTGCGTCCACTCGAGGATGGTGATGAGGTTGGGGTGGCGCAGTCCCGCCACCAGCTGCGCCTCTTCCCGGAACATCTCCAGGAAGTCCTCGTCCTGGGTCAGGTGCGGCAGCACCCGCTTGAGGACCACGAGCCGCTCGATGCCCGCGTTGCGCTCCAGCGCGAGGAAGATCTGCCCCATTCCCCCGGCGGCGATCTTTCTCAGGAGTTGGTATTTACCGAGCGACACCGACATGACGCATCACGATAACGCGGCTTCCAAGAATCCGCGAATAGCGCGCGGGACTCCTCATCCCGCAGGGTAGGCAGGCAGTCAGCCAATGAGCCCTAGGCCTTGAGTTTGTATCCAGAGCGCAACGCCGCCCAGGCCACGCCAGTGGACAGGAGCGCCACTCCCAACAGGATGCCGGCGCCCAACAGGGGCGGAAACCCGCTCTGCCCCAGCATGCCGTAGCGCAGTCCCTCCACCATGTAGACCATGGGGTTGAAGAGGCTCAGGTGGTTCCACGGCTCGGGCAACTCCCGCACGGAGTAGAAAATACCGCCCAGGAAGGTGAGCGGCGTCATCACGAAGGTCGGGAAGAAATTGACCTGCTCGAACTTCTCCGCCCACACGGCCGCGAGGATTCCCAACACGCTGAACGTGTACGAGGACAGCACCAGGAAGACGAGCGTGGCGGGGGCGTGCATCAGGTGGAAGCCGGTGAAGAAGCTGGCCACGGCCCAGGTGAGCACGCCCACCATGAGCCCTCGCACCATGGCACCGCCAATGAAGCCCGTCATCAGCTCGAGGGGGCCGAGGGGCGCCGCCAGCAGGTCCACCACCGTGCCTTGAAGCTTGGTGATGAACAGCGAGGAGGAGCTGTTGAGGAAGGCGTTGTTGGCCAGACCCAGGAAGACGAGCCCCGGGACGATGAAGGCCAGGTACGGCACGCCCTCCACCTCGTGCACCCGCCCGGAGAGCGAGTAGCCGAACACGAGGAAGTAGAGCGAGGTGCTGATGAGCGGTGAGAGGACGGTCTGGCCCGGCACGCGCATGAAGCGGCGGACCTCCTTCACCAACAGGGTCTTCATCCCAAGCGTGTTCATGGCGTGGCCGGGGGCAGGGAGTTGAGGGCGGCGGCGCTGGCGGCGGCGGGTCTACCCCGGAGGATCTCGATGAGGATGTCCTCCAGGCGCGAGTGGCGCGTCTCCACGGTGCTCACGGGCAGTCCCTGCAGATAGAGGGTGCGCAGGATGTCCCCTCCGGGAACGCCGCCGTCGCGCTCGGGGTAGGTGAGGAGGTGTCCATCCGCGGAGAGCGTGGCACCGGCCCGGAGCGAGGTCTCGGGCAGCGTGGACACGGGCGCGGAGAAGTGGACGAGGAGGCGCTTCTCGCCGAGCCGCTTGAGCAGCGTCGTCTTCTGCTCCACGAGCAACAGCCGCCCCTCGTTGATGACGCCCACCCGGTCGGCCAGCTCCTCGGCCTCCTCCAGGTAGTGCGTGGTGAGCACGATGGTGGTGCCCTCGGCGGCGAGCCGGCGCACGTACGTCCACAGGTCGCGCCGCAGCTCCACGTCCACGCCCGCGGTGGGCTCGTCCAGGAAGACGAGCTTGGGCCGGTGCACCAGCGCCTTGGCGATGAGCAACCGGCGCTTCATGCCCCCCGACAACGCGCGGGTGATGGCGTTCGCCTTGCCCTGCAGGTTGAGCGCGGTGAGCACTTCCTTCACCCGCGCCTCGTCCCTCGGCTGCCCGTAGAAGCCCTGCTGGATGTAGAGCGACTCGGCCACCGTGAAGAAGGGGTCGAAGTTGATCTCCTGCGGCACCAGCCCCACCTGGTAGCGCGGGCGCACCGGATCGTCGTCCAGGTCCTGGCCGAAGACGAACACCTTGCCGCTCGTCTTCTTCACCAGTCCGCACACCGAGCCGATGAGCGTCGTCTTTCCGGCGCCGTTGGGACCCAGCAGGGCGAAGATTTCCCCGGGACGGATGCTCAGGGTGACGTCGGACAGGGCGGTGAGCTTGTCGCCGTAGGTCTTGGTGAGACCTCTCAGCTCCAGCGCGGGGGGCGAGGACATGGTGAAACCGCCTTTAGCACCCTCGCCCGACGCGCTGTCATCGTTTTGATGACGCTGGACGTCACACCCTGGGCAGACCGGGGCCGAGCGCCTTGCGCCCGCCGTGGCTCCTTAGTATCCGCCCTGCGTCCCTTACCCCGTACCCCGTGTCGCACAGGAGCGAGAGAGCACGATGGCCCAGAACTTCATCTTCACCATGCAGGACCTGCGCAAGGTCAAGGGTGGCAAGGACATCCTCAAGGGCATCTACCTGTCCTTCTTTCCCGGCGCGAAGATCGGCGTCATCGGTCCCAACGGCTCCGGTAAGTCGACGCTCCTGCGCGTCATGGCGGGCGAGGACAAGGAGTTCTTCGGCGTCGCCAAGCCGGATCCGAGTGCCCGCGTGGGCTACCTGCCCCAGGAGCCGCAGCTCGACTCCACCCTGGACGTGAAGGGCAACGTGGAGCTGGGCCTCAAGCCCATCCGCGTGCTGCTCGACCGCTTCAACGAGGTGAGCGCCAAGTTCGCCGAGCCCATGGACGACGCGGCCATGGAGAAGCTGCTCGCCGAGCAGGGACGGCTCCAGGACGCCATCGACGCGAGCAACGGCTGGGAGCTGGACCGCACCCTGGAGATGGCCATGGACGCGCTGCGCCTGCCGCCCGGGGACGCGGACGTGACGAAGCTGTCCGGTGGTGAGAAGCGCCGCGTGGCGCTCTGCCGGATTCTGCTGGAGAAGCCGGACCTGCTCTTGCTCGACGAGCCCACCAACCACCTGGACGCCGAGAGCGTGGCGTGGCTCGAGCAGGCCCTCAAGGAGTACAAGGGCACCATCGTCTGCATCACCCACGACCGCTACTTCCTCGACAACGTGGCCGAGTGGATTCTCGAGCTCGACCGTGGCGAGGGCGTGCCCTGGAAGGGCAACTACTCGAGCTGGCTGGAGCAGAAGCAGAAGCGCCTGGAGCTGGAGGAGAAGACGGAGAGCGCGCGGCAGAAGACGCTCAAGCGGGAGCTCGAGTGGGTGCGCGCGTCCCCGAAGGCCCGTCAGGCCAAGAGCAAGGCGCGCATCTCGGCGTACGAGCAACTGCTCAACCAGTCGCAGGAGAAGCGCGACCCGACGGGCGAGGTGACGATTCCTCCGGGGCCGCAGCTCGGCGGACTGGTGGTGGAGGCCAAGGGGCTGCGCAAGGCGTTCGGGGATCGGCTGCTCATCGACGACCTGAACTTCAAGCTGCCTCCGGGCGGCATCGTGGGCATCATCGGACCGAACGGCGCGGGCAAGACGACGCTGTTCCGGATGCTCACGGGCGTGGAGAAGCCGGACGCGGGCGAGCTGCGCATTGGCGACACGGTGAAGCTGGCGTACGTGGACCAGAGCCGCGACGCGCTCGCCGGGGACAAGAGCGTCTTCGAGGAAGTGAGCGGCGGGTTGGACTTCCTGGACCTGGGCCGGGCGGGACAGATGCCGAGCCGCGCGTACCTGGCGGGCTTCGCCTTCAAGGGGCAGGATCAGCAGAAGCGGGTGAAGGACCTGTCGGGTGGTGAGCGCAACCGCGTGCACCTGGCGAAGATGCTCAAGAGCGGCGGCAACGTGCTCCTGCTCGACGAGCCCACCAACGACCTGGACGTGGAGACGCTGCGCAGCCTGGAGGAGGCGCTGCTCAACTTCGCGGGCTGCGCGGTGGTCATCAGCCACGACCGCTGGTTCCTGGACCGCATCGCCACGCACATCCTGGCGTTCGAGGGCGACAGCCGGGCGTTCTTCTTCGAGGGCAACTTCGAGGACTACGAGGCGGACAAGAAGAAGCGCCTGGGCCCCGAGGCCCTGGAACCGCACCGCATCCGCTACCGGCCGCTGACCAAGAGCTGAGCGCGGAAGGGTTTGACGGCCCCTCTTCCCGAACCTGGGAGAGGGGCCGAAGTGCATTCAGGCTCCTCGCGAGGAGGGCGGTCGTGATTCAGAAGGTCTCGTTCCGCAACTTCAAGGCGTACCGCTCGCTCGACCTGGAGTTGGAGCCGCTCACCGTGCTGGTGGGTCCCAATGCGTCGGGCAAGACGACGCTGTTGCAGGGATTGCGACTCGCGACGGGTCTGGCGGGGCAGGAGTTGGAAGAGCTCTTGCCTGGGTCGGCTGAGCGAATCGCGTTGAATTCGTACGGAACGACCGTCCCCATTGAATGGACGCTCTCAGGCGTCTGGAATGGCGAGGAAGGGCGCCTGGATGTCACGAGTTCCTCCAATGAGCCCAACGCCACGGTGACAGGTCAGTGGGCGGGAAATGCCTGGCCTTCCGCCTCATCGACTTCGTGGGGGCCGCCCGCTTTCCGTCAGGCCTTGCTTTCGACGTCGATCCTCCGATTCGAGGCGCAAGCCTTGGCGAAGGCTTCCTACAGTGAAGAGCCAGTGCCCAAAATAGGAGGAAGCGGAGACGGACTCGCCTCCGTCCTGGCTTATTTGAAGTTGAGTCAGGATGAGGTGTTCGACGAAATCGAGCAGGCGCTCGAGCAAATCGTTCCTTCGGTCCGGCGTATTCGCATCGAACGTGCGGCGGTCGAGCAGACCACGCTCAGGACCATCGCCTTGGACGAGCAGCGCCACCAGGTATCCGAGCAGCGGACGCTTTGGGGAAACAAGCTGGTCTTGGACATGAGAGGGGCCAAGGGAGTCGCCGCGGATTCAGCGGGTGAGGGCACTCTCATGGCGCTGGGGCTGCTGACGGTCTTGATGGGACCCGAGAAGCCCCGACTCGTCCTGCTGGACGATATCGAATTGGGACTTCATCCCGTGGCGCAGGGAAAGCTCATCGAGGCCCTGCGCAAACTCCAAGAGCGCGATCCCGAGTTGCAAATCATCGCGACCAGCCATTCGCCTTTCATCCTGAACTACCTCGATCCCAAGGAGGTTCGGATGACCTTCCTGTCGGAGAATGGCTTCGCCCGGTGTGAGAAGCTCACGGCTCATCCCGAGTTCGAGCGATGGAAGGACCTCATGAGCCCCGGGGAGTTCTGGAGCACCGTCGGCGAGTCATGGGTGGAGAAGGTAGAGGCGCCGAAAGGCCAGGAGTGACGCCGAACTCCAAGAGGTCCGTGACCGGCTTGTCCCTAGCTTCAAGCGATAGACGCGGCTCTGTCTCAGGAGACCACGGCCCGTAGGAGGCCCGCCTTATTCAGCAGTGTGTGCACGCGCTGGGCGAGTTCAATGTGCTCGGGATTGTCCGAGGTCAGTCGCTCGGGGGTGAGTATCACGAGCGTTCCCTTGTCCTCCACGGGCTCAATGCGCACGGGGGTGGGTAGTGGCGGTACCGTGCCCCTGTCTCGCGGGAAGTACATCACCCAGCTCGCGAACGTTCCCGCGATTCCAGCGGAGGACACTGCGTCACGGTGCATGGTCGAGGTGGCAACGGCGGTCTCCGGCTCCCACGCAAGCGCCATGCTTCGGACGATCTCCGTGAGGATGGGCGCGGACAATACTCGCTCCGCGTTGGGTCCTCGGGTTGGCAGATCGACCACACAGCGGTTGACCTGCCCTTCGCTATAACCGCCGCAGTTGAAGTTGAAGCCGCTCGCGTCGTAGTCGTCGGGTGCGCCATTCCACGCCCAGACAGAGTAGCCGAGGTCCTCGAACTGCCGACCCTCCCTCGCCGGACCCGCTTCTCAAGAGCCTCGCCGACGGGCTCGATGGGGCGCTTCAATGCGTCCTGACGCGACCTTCCCCCCTCGAACCATCGAGAGAAGGCCGGATCGAGCTTCGCGATGGCGGCCAGGAACGCTTCCGCGCGCCGGGCGCACGCCTCCGGTGTCTCCTTCCGGGGGCCCCAGTACGCACCGGCATAGTATGAATCGATTCTCCCGTGGCTCTTGGGCATGGGCCTCACTTCTACCTAGAGGACGGGTGTATGGACCACGTCGATTCCCGACACCCCCTCTTTCTTGAACAAGAGGCGGATGGCCTCGGCGACGTTCTCCTCCGCGACGTGCCATCGGATGGGCGTTCTCGTTCGCCTGGCAGCCCCGAACTGCCGTTTCGCCTGATCGACAAGGGCCTTCGCCTCAGAAGGTGTGAACCACGGTTTGGGTTCGAGACTGTCCATGAACTTGTTGGCGTATCCGGGTCCCTGCGCAGCAGATGACTGAGCGCCAGGCGGGACGCGGAAAGGCACGTGTTGTCACGGGCTTGAGCGACAGCTCAGCCAGGAGCCGCGCCGCCTCCCGGGGCGACACCGCGGTTCCCCGTGCCATTGGCGCGCTGAAAGGGTCCAGGCCCGCCAAGGCGAGCAGGTGCTCGAAGGCATCCACCCGCACGGCGCCCCCAGGCACCGCGCGCACGGCCATTCCGGCCGGGCTCGCCATGGCTACCACCGTGCCTGGCACACGCTCCCCGGGGCGGTGGTGCCGAGGAACCAACCTGTTCGGGCCTGACGCCGCGTGGCGAGTGCCGCCGAAGGCGGGCGCGGACATGGAGGTTGGGTTGTGCTCCACGAATGCGCCGCGGCCTGGCGCTGGCGTCCCCGTGGCACAGCTCGTGGCCAGCAGGATGCTCCAAATCAGCGGACCGAGTAGCAGGAGCCGCCGACGGTGCGGGCCATCCGCTCCTTGGCCTGCGTCACGGGAGGAGGCGAGGATGCATTTCCGCATGGACGTACCCACTGTCCCTCCCCCACCCGAAACGTGAGCCACGCGCCGGGTTGCGCTAGGATGACGTGTCGCGTCGACGCCTTCTCCGCCCAAGCCCGCCCATGAACGTCGTCTTCCTCTCGCCCCACTTCCCGCCTCATTTCATCCACTTCGTCAACGCCCTGCGCGCGCGCGGAGTCAATGTCCTGGGGCTCGGCGATGCCCCCTTCGACAGTCTTCACGCCGACCTGCGCAAGGCCCTCTCCGAGTACTTCTTCACCCCCAACCTCCACGACTACGACGCCGTCCTGCGCGCCGCCGGGTACTTCTCCTGGCGCCATGGCCGCATCGACCGCATCGACTCGCTCAACGAGACCTGGCTCGGCGTGGAAGCCCGTCTGCGCGAGGACTTCAATGTCCCTGGCCTTAGGCCCATCGACATCGACAGCCTGCGCAGCAAGCTCGGCATGCATGACGTCTTCAAGAAGGCAGGCGTCCCCCACCCGAGCAGCATCGCCGTGCGCGACGCCGCGGGGGTGAAGGCCTTCGCCCGCGACGTCGGCTATCCGCTCGTGCTCAAGCCCGACGTGGGCGTGGGCGCCGCGCGCACCTTCAAGGTTTCCTCCGACGCCGAGGTCGACGCGGCCCTCGCCGAGCCGCTCACGGGCTATGTGGCCCAGGCCTTCGTGCGCGGCACCATCGTCACCTATGACGGGCTCGTGGACCGCCAGGGCGACATTCTCTTCCGCCTCAGCCACGAATACAGCGATGGCGTCATGGAGGTGGTGCTCGAACAGCGAGACATCTCCTTCTGGAGCCTCAAGGAGATTCCTCCCGCGCTCGAGGCGCTGGGCCGCAAGGCCGTGGCGTCACTCGGCCTGCGCGAGCGCTGGTTCCATCTGGAGTTCTTCCGTCTGTCCGATGGCCAGTACGTCGTGCTCGAGGCCAACCTGCGCCCGCCCGGCGCCTTCATGACGGACATGATGAACTACACGTGCGACACGGATGTGTACGCGCTCTGGGCCCGCCTGCTCACCGGGGACGACGTGAGCGGATTTCAATACACGGCCCGCCGCCACGTCTGTCATAGCGCCCGGCGCTCCACCCGCCGCTATCGCTACTCGCACGCGGAGCTGGTGGAGAAGCTGGGCGGGGCCCTCCTGCTCCACCAGGAGATGCCCGCCGTCTACCATGGCGCCATGGGCAACGAGATGTACCTCACCCGCCACGAGGACATGGCGTCCCTGCGCGAGGCGGTGCGTCTGGTGCAGACGCCCGCCTGAGGACCCGCGCCCGGGCCTTTCTCAGCTCAAGAGCCACTGCATCGCGGAGGGCAGGCGCCGCTGCCAGTCCTGCTCGTGGTGGATGCCGTGCGGGTCCATCACCAGCCGCAGCTCGTGGTCCGCGTACCCGAGCCGCTTGAGGTGGTGGTAGAAGTCGCGCGTGGCCTGGCCGTAGGGCAGGGGGAAGCCGCCCGGGTCGATCCACTCGTGCTCGCCCGCGTCCAGGTAGATGCGCGTCCAGCGCCGGGGGTGGGCCGTCCAGTGATGGAAGAGCCGGTACTCGCTCCACATCACCGAGGGGGACAGCGCGCCCACGCGGCCGAACACGTCCGGGTAGCGCATGCCCAGGTAGAGGGAAATCAAACCGCCGAGCGACGAGCCCATGACGGCCGTCCACTCGGGCTCGGAGCGCGTGCGGTAGGTGTGATCGATGTAGGGCTTGAGCGTTTCCACGAGGAAGCGCGCGTAGGCGTCACCCCGGCTCCAGGGGGAATACTCATCCAGCCGTCCCGGGCCCGAGTCGATGCCCACGATGAGCCAGGGCTCCATCTGGCCCGAGCCCACCAGGTGCTCCTGGGCCGTGTTGACGCACCAGGTGTCGAAGCGGGCGGATTCGGAGTGCGCGAAGATGTTCTGCCCGTCGTGCATGTACAGCACGGGGTAGCGGTGGGCGGAGGCCTGGTCATACCCGTCCGGCGTATAGATGCGGACGGTGCGGGAGAAGCCCTCCTGGGAGGAGTAGAAGTCGCGAAGGATGTGCACGTGACCCATGCGGGAAGGGCACCAGTCTGAAAGGGGGGGCTTCCACGATAGATGCGCCCCCGCTCCCGGCCAATACTTCTCGTCGCTTGTTCCACACGCCTCGCATGGGAAGTGTCAGGTGCCGAGAGGGGCTGGGGCGCGCCTGCTCGCCTGGGCGCCGGTCGCTTGGAGCACGGCGGAATTGCCGAGGGGGGGCCCGGCCTCCACCTTTGCGCCATGTCCGTACTCGCGCGCCTCCGGAGTGGGAAGCTGAAGCTGGGCTGGAAGCTCCTGGCCCCCTTGTGCATTTCCGTCGGCATCCTCGTGACGGTGCGGTTGCTGGGGCCCGAGTTCCTGGACCAGCAGCGGTTGTCGGGCTCCCTGCGGCCGCTCGGTCACTGGGCACCCCTGGCCTTCATCCTCCTGCTGGGCGTGCGGCCCGTCGTGTTCCTGCCGGGCCAGCTCTTCGCGGCCGTGGGCGGCATCCTCTTCGGCACCGTGCTGGGCACCGTCTACTCGTTGCTGGGCAGCCTCCTGGCCACGTGCCTCATCCACCTGCTGGCGAGCCGATTCGGCCGGGGCCCCATGAAGCGGCTGGCGGGGCCTCGGCATGAGGGGCTTCAACGCGCGGCGCGCGAGCATGGCTTCCAGGTGGGGTTCCTCGCTTGCATCAATTCGGTCATTCCCGGAGACGTGATGCTGGCGGCGGCATCCGCCTCGGGGGCCCGCTACCTGCCGCTCGCGCTGGGCGCCGCCGTGGGCAGCATCCCGGGCACCCTGCTCACCACCTCCTTCGGCAGTTCCTTGAGCCAGGGCAAGACGTGGACGACGCTCGCCTCCGTGGGGGGGCTGGTGCTGAGCCTGGGGCTTGGCCTCTTCCTGGGCCGTCGGCTGGCTCGGAGGATGAAGATTGAATCGGAGTGCCCTCCCCAGACGGCCGAGGCGCAGCGCCCGGTCGCCGCCGCGCGCCGCCCCCTTCCAGGCAAGATGCAACAGCGCGGGGCGAGCGCCGTCTGAGCCTCGTACCGGGGCGTCTGATCCTTCATTAGGGTGGGCGCCATGCGCCTGCTTCCCATTCGACTCACCGCCTCCCTTTTCCTCCTCGCGTCGTGTCTGTCGGGCCTCGGCTGCGAGGGCACTCCACCGCCTCTCAAGTCCGAGCGCGGCGTCCTCCTCGTGGGCAACGCCCGCGCCCACAACGTGGTGCGATTGGATGAGGAGACAGGCGCGTTTCTCGGGGACTTCATCCCCTCGGGCAGCGGCGGACTGGTGGCTCCCGATGCGCTCGTCTTCGGCCCGGATGGCTTCCTGTATGTCGCCAGTGGAGACACCCTGGAGAACTCGGCCGTGCTCCGCTACGACGGCAAGACGGGCCAGTTCATCGACACGTTCGCCGCTGGCAACGGAATGCTGCGGCCCCATGGCTTGCTATTCGGCCCGGATGGGCTGTTGTACGTGAGCAGTTTCCTGAGCGATCAAATCCTGCGCTTCAACGCCCGGACGGGTGCCTTCGTGGATGTGTTCGCCACGGGCAATGGCCAACCCGGGGGACTCAATGGCCCCAAGGGTCTGGCCCTGGGTCCGGAGGGTCTGCTCTACGTGAGCACCCAGGGCTCCGTGGCCGTCAACGGCGAGCCCACCTTCCCGGGCCTGCCCAGCCAGGTGCTGCGCTATGACTTGCGCACGCGCGAGTCCTCGGTCTTCGTGGAGCAACCCGAGTTGTCCCCGGCGGGCGCGGGCTCTATCAGCCTGCTCGGGTTGGTGTTCGGCCCGGATTGCGTGACCGCGTCTGGGGCGTGTGACCTGTTCGTCAGCGATCTCGCCAATGACATCCGCCGGTACGACCTGGAGACGGGGGCGCTCGAGGCCACCCTGTCCACGAACTACTCGGGCACCGTTCCCACGACGAACAACCTGGGGGGCCTGGTGATTGGTACCCAGCGGCGGCTGTACACGGTGGGTTTCGACTCCACGACGGAGTCGGGCGCCCCCGGGGCCGTGCTGCGCTTCGATGCCCGGACCAACGCGCCCCTGCCCGCCGAGGGCAACGCGGGCGCCCTCTTCGTGCCGCCCGACAGCCGGCTGGTGCGCCCCGTGGGCATCGCCTTCACGTTGTCGCGGGACTGAGCCGCCGGACGTGGACGCGGCCCTCGGGTCCGTGCCCTGGATGGATGCGCGCCGGATGGGACACCTCGGAGGTGGGGTCGCCAGGGTGTCCTCGTTGGTCTTCTTCGTGCAGAGCGCCGCCGCGTGCGACGTGTCTGCCTGTTCCTGCTGTGGATGATGTGGTGGCTCCCGGTTCCCCGGGCGCGTGCCGAAACGTACGCCGTCGAGCGCCCCATCGAGGACGAGGCGGACCTTCTCGCGCTGCGCGACGAAGGGGCCTTGCCGGAGGAGGACGTCGAGGCGTTGCGCGAGTTGCTGCGCACGGGAGTGGATCCGCTCACGGCCTCGCGTGAGGCGCTGTACGCGCTGCCGGGGTTCACCTGGGCACAGGTGGATGCGCTGATCGCCTGGCGGGAGATGAGGACGGGCGACTTCACGGGGGAGGACCTGGTGGAGGCCGGTGTGCTCACCGGGGCTCAGCTCCGCCGGGTGTACGCGTTTCTCGGGGGGCGGACACGGGGCGCGCCAGACGTGTCCGGACGTGTGCGCCTGCTGAGTGCCTATGGCACGGCGGACGCGTGGGTTCCTCCCGTGCTTCTCCAGGCCCGGGTGCGAGGTCCCTGGGGTTTGCACGCCGGAGTGACGGCCTCGCTCACCCGGAGGCGCCTGGAGGTCGTGCACTACGATTCCCGGCGGCGGGCGTTGGTGGCGGGGCCGCCCGGAGTGACGGTCCGGCTGCCGAAGTTCCACCTGCGCTGGGAGGGATCCCGGGCCTCGGTGTTGGTGGGCGCGTACCGGCTGGGATTCGGACAGCGGCTCACGCTCGACACCACGGGCCGTCCGGCCCCGGATGGCTTCATTCCCGACGAGGACTTCACCCCGCCCGGCGCTCCCGAGCGGCGCTGCATGGTGTCGGGCGCGGGGGCCTGTGGCGCCGAGGAGTTGGGCCGCATCACGCCGGACTTCGGTTGGACGGAGGGCTTTCGGGGAGGAGTGGGCACCGTCCACGGTCGGGTGGAGGACGTGACGTTGTCCTTCACGGGCTTCGGCTCGTACCAGTCGCGCGGCCTCTCCCAGTACGAGCTGTTCGATCGGACGCGGTGTGCTTCCGCGCGAGGATGCCCGGCACCGGAGGTGTTCGCGTTGCTTCCGGGCTCGCGGGGGACGGCGCGCTTCGTCTCGCGCACCCTGCCGGGCGTCTTTCATGAGCTGGCGGGTGGGGGACACGCGGCCATGGGCTTCTCTCCGCGTGCGCGCCTGGGCGTGACGGCCTGGAGCGCGGGGCCCGTGTGGGCGCTGGAGGGGATGGCGCCCGACTTCCGCGCGCAGGCCCGTTATCCGGGAGGCGGTGGGTACGGCGCGGTGGGCCTGGACGCGGCCTGGGGAACGGGGCCGGTGGACCTTTTCCTCGAGGGCACGCGGAGCTTCGCCGCGGCGGGCGGCGGATTCGGCGCCCTCCAGCGCCTCGTGCTGGGAGACCGGGCCCGGCAATTGGAGGGCTCCTTGCGCTACTACGGGCGTGGTTTCGAGAATCCCCATGGCCGTCCCCTCGCGAGTCCCGACGAGTCAGGTGGACTGCGCGCGAGCAACGAGATGGGGACCCGGCTGCGCTACCTCCACCGGACGGAGGATGAGGCCTGGCGCTGGGTGGGGCAGGTGGACCTCTGGACCCAATCTGGAGGACCGCCCCGCTTCGTCCATGTGACGGGCGCCCTCCGGGTGGAGGCCTTGAACGTGCCGTTGCTCCAGCCCTCGGTGTGGGTGGAGCACCACAACAAGGACCTGGGCCGCAATGGACCCGGATTGTGTTTCGAGGGCACGGAGGGGGAGCTGCCTGGTGGTGCGCCCGCGCCGTGTCCGGGTGAGCGGTATGGCGTGGGAGGCCGGGTGAAGTTCGAGCCCATCGAGGCGTTGAGTCTGGCCGCGCAATACCAGCACACCTGGATGGGCAGTCCCCAGCATCCCGAGGGGAGGCGGCGGGACGGCCGGGCCCTGCTGGAAGGGATTCTGCGGCCGCTGCCTTCGCTGCGGTTGCATGGGCGGATGAGCTGGCGGGACGAGGATCTCGCCGACGACACCCGGCTTGCCCAGACGCTGCGCACCTCGCTGGCGGGCGCCTGGGCGCTCGCGTCCGGCTCCGGCATCCGCGCGCGGTACGAGTTCGTCCTGGCGCCTCCCGAACCTCCTCAACACCTCTTCCGTCTGGAGTTGGAAGGAGTCCTTCCTTGAAGAAGCAACCCTTGCTCATCTCCTGCCTCGGCACGGCCCTCGGGCTCGCCGGGGGGGCCTGTGAGCCGTCCTTCTCCACGGGAGCACCGGCCTGCGAGGGCTGGCGCCCTGGCGACGTCGTCATCACGGAGTTGCTGCCGGACCCCGAGGGGACGGACACCGGCCAGGAGTGGATGGAGGTGTACAACCCGGGGCGCTCCTCCGTGGATTTGAAGGGGCTGATGCTTTACTCGGCGCGGGTGGATGGCGCCCAGGAGCGGGCCTACCTCTTCGAGGACTCGGTGCCGGTGGCGTCGCGGGACCATGTGGTGCTCGGGGACGTGCGCGCCGAGGTGCCAACGCCTCCGGTGGACCATGCGTATGGCGATGCCCTGGGCGCCCTGGCGAACGCGGGAGGCATCGTGGGTCTGAGGTGTGGGGAGGTGGTGGTGGATGAGGTGCGCTACGCCAAGGCACGCGCCGGCGTTTCGCTCATCTACGATGGCGCGCGTGTTCCGGACGCCGTCGACAACGATGAGCCGGACCGTTGGTGTGAGACGCCCGCGTCCGTGGACGGAGGCGTTCGGTCGAGCCCGGGGGCCGTGAATCCGCCCTGCCCGGAGCGGGCCTCGGCGGATGCGGGAGTGCCCGACACGTGCCTGTCTCCCCGCACGGGCCAGTACCGGAGCGTGTCCCGCCCGCGCCCCGGAGACCTGCGCCTCACCGAGGTGATGGCCGACCCGAAGGCCGTTGCGGATGCCCAGGGCGAATGGGTGGAGGTGTACGCGCTGCGTGATGTGGACCTCAATGGCGTGACGCTCTCGAACGAGGGCACGGGCCGGGCCGTGTTCCAGGCGCCTCCGCGATGTCTGGAGATACGGGCCGGGACCCATGCGGTGCTCGCGCATGGAGAGGATCCCCTGCTCAATGGCGGATTGCCCCCGGTGCTGGCGCTCTTCTCCTTCGGCGTGAGCAACACCGCCGGATTCCACCTGCTGCGCCTGTCCCTGGACGGGCAGGTGCTCGACGAGATGACGTGGACGCGGGCTCCGCTCGCGGGCGTGTCCCTGCAACTGGACCCCTCCCGCAAGACATCGCCTCGCGTCTCCTTGGACGAGGGCTACTGCGCGGCTCCGGAAGGGGCTCGCTATGGCCCGGGACCCGGTGACCGGGGCACGCCGGGAGGGGAGAACCGTTCATGTGGACCGTGAGGAGACGCCTCGCGGGGCTCGTGCTGGGGCTCGGCGTGCTGGCCGGATGCGGTCCGGAGTCCGCCTGTGGCCCGGGCGCGGGCGTGGTGTCGCGCGTGGTGGACGGGGACACGGTGGTGCTCCAGAGCGGCGAGAGGGTGCGCTACCTGCTCGTGGACACCCCGGAGAGCACGGGCGGCAAGCACGACTGTTTTGGCGCCGAGTCCCGCGACTTCAATCGCTCTCTCGTGGAGGGGCGCACGGTGCGGTTGAGTTATGGGGAGGCGTGCACGGACCGCTACGGGCGGCTGCTCGCGTACGTGAGCGTGGAGGGGCGCGAGGTGAATTCACTGCTCGCGCACGAGGGCTATGCCTGCGTTCTCTACGTGCCTCCGGCGGGGGGCTCACGGCGCTCGGAGTTCCAGGCGCTCGAGTCGTCGGCGCGGCGTGCCCGGAAGGGGATGTGGGGCGCGTGCGCCTCCGTCGCGTGTGACCGATGAGCGGGGCCGGTGTTTCAGAACTTCACGCCGAGCGCGGTGCGCAACTGGGTGTCCAGCGGGGACACGGTGGCGGGCGGCTCGGCGTCGTAGGTGATGATGAAGCCCAGGCTGAAGGTGAAGCGCGCGTTGGGCGTCACCACGAGCAGGGTCTCGTTGAGGATGCGCAGGTCCGCCAGGCGCGTCAGGCGCGGCTGGACGTACAGCGTCTCCACGAGGCTCATGTTCTGCGCCAGCTTCACCCGGCCCAGCGCGTAGCTGCTCAAGCGGGGATCCAACCGCTCGGTGCCCGCGTCCACCTCTCCGTCCCGGCGCAGTTGCTCGTACTCGCCCATCAGCGCCGCGCCGAACACGAGCGAGGCCTCTTCCGTGCTCCAGAGCGTGAAGCGGGGTCCCGCGCCCACGAGCGCGCGGGCGAGCAGCCGGCGGAAGGCATCCAGTTCATGCTGGGCGAAGGCCTCCACCGACAGCCAGTCCGACAGGCGGTAGCGGTAGCGCAGGTGTTCGAGGAAGCGGCTCACCAGGAGCTCGTCCTTGGCGAAGTTGTACTCGCCGCGTCCCACCGCCAGCACCGTGTGCGTGGGCGTGCGCCACTGGCCGGAGGCGAGCACTCGTGTCGCGATCAGGTTCGTGCTGCCCGTGCGCCAGTCCAGCGACAGGTCCACGCCACCCGACAGGCCCATGGGCGCGGTGGCCTCGTCGAAGAGGGCCTGCACGTTGACGATCTGCGCCGCCGCCTCGCGTCCCGGTGCGAGCACCCCCATCACCACCAGCAGGAGGACCCAGCTCCGGCTCGGCCGATGCCCGCCCGCTGACCGGGCGGAAAGACGCTTCCTCTCATCCATCATTTTATTTTGCACTCAAACTAGTTTATGGGGGAGGGAAGCCAGGATGGGGGCGAGCTCCGCACCCCGTGGGTTGGCACCGTACAGGGAACCGTGATGCTCCGAAAACTCGTCTTCGTCCTGCTGTTGCTCGTGCCCACCATTGGACTCGCGTTCAACGAGGGGCTGGGCGAGCCTCCACCCCAGGTGGAGCGCCAGACGCCCGCCTCGAGCGTGGCGGGCTTCCTGGAGGCCGCGCACTCGCGGGACATGGTGGCGCTGCCGCACTTCCTGTCGCTGTCGCACCTGGCACCCGAGCAGCAGCGGGCCGAGGGCGAACGGCTCGGGCGGCGGTTGATGTTCGTGTTGGACCGGACACTGTGGCTGGACTTCTCGCGCATCAGCGAGGAGCCGACGGGAGGCTCGCCGGACACGACCACGGTGACCCTGGGTCAGGTGCCGCTCGGGCGGGGCATGCGCGACATCCGGCTGCGCCGGGTGGACGGGCCGGATGGCGCGCCGGTCTGGTTGTTCAGCGAGAAGACGGTGCGCTCCATCGACGCGCTCTTCGACGAGCATGGCTCACCCCTGGTGGAGCGGCTGCCCTCGTGGCTCTTCCTGCGCCCGGTGTGGGTGCTGGAACTGTGGCAGTGGCTGGGGCTCGGGGCGCTGCTCGTCGTGGCCCTGCTGGCGAGCCGGGTGCTGGAGGACATTGGCCGGAGGCTGGGCGAGCGCGCGGCGAAGCTGACGAAGTCCGGTTGGGATGATCAGTTGCTCGCGGCGAGCCGGGGGCCGGTGCGCTACGCGCTCGTGGCGGTGCTGTGCACGGCGGGCTCTCGCGTGTTGATGATGCCGCCGCCGGCGCAGCACGTGCTGGACCTGAGCGCGCGCTCGCTGCTGCTGGTGTCCGGGGCGTGGTTCGTCCTGCGCTTCGTGCGGCTGTCCGCCTCCTTCATCGAGGAGAAGGTGGTGAGCGGGGCGGGTGAGGACGTGGGGCGGGCACGCGGCCTGCGCACCCAGCTCGTGGTGATGCGGCGAATCATCGAGGCGGCCACCTATGTCATCACCGCGTCGCTGCTGCTCTTGCAGTTCGAGGGCGTGCGCAACGTGGGTGTGTCCTTGCTGGCGTCCGCGGGCCTCGCGGGTCTGGTGATTGGCCTCGCGGCCCAGAAGTCCATCTCCACGCTGCTCGCGGGCATCCAGCTGTCCATCACCCAGCCGGTGCGCATCGGCGACACCGTCATCGTGGAGAACGAGTGGGGATGGATCGAGGAGATCACCCTCACCTACGTGGTGGTGAAGGTGTGGGACCTGCGGCGGCTGGTGGTGCCCATGACGCACTTCCTCGACAAGCCCTTCCAGAACTGGAGCAAGGTGTCGCCGGACATCCTCGGCACGGCGGAGATCTACGCGGACTACCGCACGGACGTGCCCGCGCTGCGGGCGGAGCTCTCGCGGGTGTTGAACAACGAGGGTCGCGCCTTGTGGGATGGCAAGGCGCAGGGGCTGCAGGTGACGGCGCTCAGCGAGCGGACAATGACGCTGCGCGCGCTGGTGAGCGCCTCGGACGCGGGCAAGGCGTTCGACCTGCGCTGCATCGTGCGCGAGAAGCTCATCGACTACCTGGGCCGCCAGCCGCATGGCCTGCCCGTCGTCCGCGCCGAGGGACTGCTGCCCGCGGAAGCCGTCGGATCCCGTACAGGTCCGGCACTTCCCGCCGCCGGAGACCGGAACGTGGTGGCTCCGGACACGCGACGGGACTGACAAGACACCAGGAGCGGAGCCTCACTCCCTCACCTGGAGCGATAGAATCGCGAGCAAGCCGATGATTGCGACGTGGGAGACGAGGGCATGGCCCATGAGGGAGCGCAGAACAAGCCGGACAAGGATGAGTTCAATCGACGCGCCGCGAGCTCCGCACCGGAACTCGTCATTGGCCTGGTGGGCGCCATCGGGACGGACCTGGAGGCGGTCGCCAAGGCGCTCTCCACGGCACTGATGGTGGAGGCGAACTACGAGGCGCGGACTCTCCGGCTCTCGTCCTTGCTGCACGAAATCGAGGGACTCGACAGTCCCCTGAGCCAGAGGGGAGACAAACTCCGCTATTACAAGGAGCACATGCGGGCGGGGACCGTGCTGCGCCGGAAGATGAATCGCGCGGACGCGATGGCGTGGTTGGCCTTGAGCGCCATCCGGCAGGAGCGAATCGAGATGCTCATGGCGGAGCGCCGCGGCACGCGGCGGGCCTTCATCCTGCACTCGCTCAAGAGAAAGGAAGAGGTCGAGTCCCTTCGGGAAATCTACGGTCCGGCTTTCTTCCTCATGTCCGCTTATGCCCCACGGGACAAGCGAGTCGACACGCTCTCCCGGAGCATCTCCGAGAGTCGTGGAGAATGGCGTTCGATGGGCTTGCGCAGCGAGGCCGAAGAACTCGTGCGCACTGATGAGCGCGACCTGGACGAGCCCATGGGGCAGGATGTCCAGCGGGCCTTTCCCGAGGCGGACGTCTTTATCGACGCGACGAACCCCAAGGAGATGGAGCGCAGCATCCAGCGCTTCGTCCGGCTCATCTTCGGTCATCCCTTCCATACGCCGACCCGGAGTGAGTGGGGCATCTTCTTCGCGAAAGCCGCCGCCCTGCGCTCCGCGGCCCTGGGACGACAAGTGGGTTCGGCCATCATGACCCCCACAGGAGAACTCATCGTTCCCCTGCCACGAATGTGCGCGGCACATCATCGCCGCGGGTATCTCCCGGGTCGTCTACGTGGACCCGTATCCCAAGAGCCTCGCGGCGGACCTCTACTCGGACTCCGTTTCCTTGGAGGGTTCCGAGGGCAATTCCACCGGGAAGGTCGTCTTCTCGCCGTTCGTGGGCATCGCGCCGAGGCGGTACATGGAGTTCTTCGAACTCCAGGGGGAACGGAAGAACAAGGACGGGAGTGTGCTCGCCTGGGTGCCAACGAAGGTGGTCCCGAAACATCCAGGAAACTACACTGTGTACTGGGCCATGGAGGCCGAACACCTCGGTCGATTCGCCTCCATTGTGGAGCGCATCGGACTTAAATTCAGGTCGGCGGTGGAACCACGTGAGGAGGGCTCCAGTGAGAAAGCCGGGATGGCTCAAAGCGCAGATCGAGGACGCAAAGGAGGAGATTCGTAGCTGGCCGCAATGGCTGCGGCAGGCTCGAGGCCTCGAGTCGCTGGACGACGCCCGTCCGAAGCAGTCCGAGGAGCGTCCCGACGAGAAGGTTCCAGGTGACGTACCCCAGGGCGCTGGGGCGTGAGAGGGAGCAGGCGTTTACTTGTTCGAACTGCAGGGAGTCTCGAAGTGCTTCGGTAATGCCTGGGCGCTGCACCCGCTCGACCTGGTGGTGCCCGAGGGGCGCACCACGGTGCTGCTCGGGCCGAGCGGTTGCGGCAAGTCCACGCTCCTGCGCCTGATGAACGGGCTGCTGCGGCCCGACTCGGGGCGAGTCCTCTTCGGCGGACAGCCCCTGCGCGAGGAGGACCTGCTTGCCGTCCGCCAGCGCATCGGCTACGCGCTCCAGGGCGGCGGGCTCTTTCCCCATCTCACGGCAGAGGGCAACGCCACCCTCATGGCGCGCTACCTCAAGTGGCCCGGGGCGCGCGTGAAGCAGCGGCTCGACGAGCTCGTGGCGCTCACGCGCTTTCCTCCCGATGCGCTGAGCCGCTATCCCGGCCAGTTGTCCGGAGGCCAGCGCCAGCGCGTGAGCCTCATGCGCGCGTTGATGCTCGAGCCGGACGTGCTCCTGCTCGATGAACCGCTCGGCGCGTTGGACCCGATGATCCGCCACGAGCTGCAGGAGGACCTGCGCGACATCTTCGCGCGGCTGGGCAAGACGGTGGTGCTCGTCACCCATGACCTGGGGGAGGGGGCCTTCCTGGGCCAGCACGTGGTGCTCCTGCGCGAGGGCCGCATCGTGCAGCAGGGGCCGCTCGGGGAGCTGGAGCGCGCGCCCGCCGAGCCCTTCGTCACCCGCTTCTTCCAGGCGCAGCGCCTGCCTTTCGAGAACCGCCCCGCATGAGAGTGCTCGCCGCGTGTCTGCTCCTCGTGTTCGCCGCGTGCTCGGGCTCGGGGGGTGACGGTCCCCCCGTGCGCGTGGGCTCCAAGAAGTTCACCGAGTCCGTCATCCTGGGCGACATGGCGGCGCAGCTCATGCGCGGCTCGGGCGTGCGGGTGGAGCACCGGCGCGAGGTGGGTGGCACCCAGGTGCTCTGGCAGGCCCTCAAGCGCGGGGACATCGACGTCTACCCCGAGTACACCGGGACGCTGCGCCAGGAGATCTTCGCCGGCCGCTCGTTGCCGGATGACGAGGCCCTGCGCCAGGCGCTCGCCGCCGAGGGCGTGGTCATGGGCACCTCCCTGGGCTTCAACGACACCTACGCGGTGGGCATGAAGGAGGCGGAGGCCGAGCGGCTGGGCATCCGGAAGATCTCCGACTTGCGCCAGCATCCGGAGCTGCGCCTGGGGTTCAGCAACGAGTTCATGGCCCGCGCGGACGGCTGGCCCGGCTTGCGCACGCGCTACTCCCTGCCCCAGACCGAGGTGCGCGGACTGGATCATGACCTGGCGTACCGGGGGATGGAGAGCGGTGCCTTGCAGGTGACGGACCTGTATTCCACCGACGCGGAGATCGCCTACTACCACCTGCGCGTGCTCGAGGATGACCTGCACCATTTCCCTCCCTACGACGCCGTGTTCATCCACCGGGCGGACCTGGCGGAGCGGGCACCCGAGGCCCTGGCGGCGCTCGGACGGTTGGAGGGCCGTGTCTCCGAGTCCGCGATGGTGGCGCTCAACGCGGAGGCGAAGCTCGAGCGTGTCCCCGAGCGTCAGGTGGCCGCGGGATTCCTCTCGCGGGAGATGGGGCTCACGGTGAAGGTGCGCGGAGGGGGCGTGCTCGCGGGTCTGTGGTCCCACACGCGCGAGCACCTGTTCCTCGTGGGCGTGTCGCTGCTGGCGGCCATCCTGGTGGCGGTGCCGTTGGGGGTGCTGGCGGCGCGCAGGCCGAGGCTGGGCCGGGGCGTGCTCGGGCTCGCGAGCGTCATCCAGACGGTGCCCTCGCTGGCGCTGCTGGTGTTCATGATTCCGCTGCTGGGCATTGGCTCGCGGCCCGCCATCGTGGCGCTGTTCCTCTACAGCCTGTTGCCCATCATCCGGAACACGGCGGCGGGACTGTCTGGCATTCCCCCCGAGGTGCGCGAGTCCGCCGTGGCGCTCGGCCTGCCCCCAGGGGCGCGGCTGTGGCGGGTGGAGTTGCCCATGGCGGCGCCCTCCATCCTCGCGGGCATCCAGACGTCCGCCGTCATCAACGTGGGCACGGCCACGTTGGGGGCCCTCATTGGCGCGGGGGGCTATGGCCAGCCCATCCTTACCGGCATCCGGTTGGATGACACGTCGCTCATCCTCCAGGGCGCGGTGCCGGCGGCGGTGCTCGCGCTGCTCGTGAGCGGACTGTTCGGGCTCGTGGAACGGCTCGTGGTGCCCAAGGGGCTGCGGCTGTAGCGCTGGTCAGCCCCTCGGGAGGGTGACTCAGGCGCGCCGCGCGCCCCGGCGGCGGCCCTCGATCAACCACGCCAGACCCACGAGCATCCACGGCCAGAGTGCCCCGGCATCCGACGACTGGCAGCCACAGCCGGAGGGGGACGGCTCGGGCAGGGGCGAGACGTCTCCGGGATCTTCTCCTCCCGGGGATTGTCCCGCGTCCGCTCCTGGCTCCGGGGTGCCGGGCGTGCCACCTCCATCCGCCGCGCCGCCATCCGGAACGCCCGAGCCCGCGTCCTCCTCTGAACCGGCATCGGGGATGTCCGAACCCGCGTCCGGTGCCGGGCCGCCGTCCACATCACCCGGGCCTCCGTCTGGTGCCGGGCCGCCGTCCACGTCACCCGGGCCACCATCCGTGTCTCCGGTTCCGCCATCCTGCTCGGGCAGTGACGAGCGCGCGACGAAGATGGCGGTGCCCCACTCCTCCTGGTCATCATCGGGGGGCGCCAGTCCGGCGACGAAGGTGACATCCCCGCGAGCGTTGATCGTGGGTGAGCCGCCGAACACGGGGACGGAGGGTTTCTCCTGGTCCAGCCGGGCCTCGCCCAGGTCCGAGGGAACGAGGTCATGCTCGGTGACCACGCGCCGGGTGACCTCGCCATCGCTCACCCACACCGCGCGCAGGCCCGCGCTGTCGAAGGCGCGAAAGACGACCACGCCACTGTCGTTGATGTCCGGCGGGAAGATCTCCACCTCCTTGATCTCCCCTCGTCCGTTCTGGGCGAGAAGCCTCAACTCCGCGCCATCCCACAACCAGAGCGAGGTGAGGTTCGAGCCGGCCGCGCTCTTGGCCGTCCCGAGGAACGCGACCTTCCCCGTATTGGAGAGGGCTGGCTGCACCGAGGCGATCTTGACGATGGGCGAGGAGGCGTCCAGCGCCTGGGTAACCGCGATGCGCCGCGAGCCGCCGCCCGAGCTCCAGATGTGCAGCTCCTGGAACCCCGCGCCTGGATCGCCCACATCCCCGACGCCGGCGATCTGCCCCTGGTCGTTGAACCCGGGAGAGTAGAGGTAGGTGAAGGGACTCGACGAGTCGAGCTTCTGCTCGCGGGCGAGGTATTCCGTCGTGAAGTTCGAGCCCGAGGGAGACAGCACCACGTAGGCCTGCCCCGAACTGGAGAAGGTGGCGCGGAAGGCGAGCTGCCCCACCTCGTTGAGTGCCACGCTCGACCAGCTCGTGACGCCGTAGGGCTCCTTGAGGATGCGCACCTGGTCCGGGCGCTGGGCGTTGAACAGGTAGATGCCGTTGTCGCGCGAGCCATTGCTGACGGAGAACGCGAGGTCTCCCGCCGCGTTGAGGTCCGGGTCTCCCGCGAGCACGTCCTCGCCGAGGTCCGGCAGGAGGTAGATGCGCTGGCCCACGCCGTCCTGGCCCCACCACAGGGCGCGCCGACCCTCGGGGGTATAGGACAGCCGGAAGGCGAGCTGGCGGTCCTGGGTGAGGGGCACGCGGTAGCTGCCGGGCAGGAGGTTGTCGGGCTCCAGGTTGAAGGCGCCGGAGGGGTTGCCGGACAGGTTGGCCCGGGCCTGGAGTTGGAGGGTGTAGGTGGGCAGTTCGGCGCGGGAGGGCAGGGCGGAGAGGACGCCTCCGCACAGCAGCGCCTGGAAGAGAGATAAGCGCATCGGGTCTCCAGTGAGGTGGAGATCCAGTCTACGCACCTCGCTCCGTTCGTTTCAGGGTTCGCGGCCGTGCGCCGCCGCCGTCAGTCGCGCGGTGTCCACGCGGACGAAGATCGAATCGCCCGTGGCGGTCAGCATATCGCCGGCATGGACCTCGCAGATGATCCGGGTCTTGCGGCCGACTTCACCTTCGACGCGCGCCCGCAGGGTCAACGGCACCCCCATGGGCGTGGGCTTGATGAACTTGACGCCGAGGTTGCCGGTGACGCATTCGATGCGCGGCAGACTGCCGGGAGCGCGACCCTCGGCGCGGTAGTGGTGGGCCATGGCGGTCCAGTTCGAGTGGCAATCGACCAGCATGGCGATAAGGCCGCCGTACACGAGCCCGGGCCAGCCCGTGTATTGGGCCTCGGGGATGTGCCTGGCCATGACGTGGATGCCGTCGTCATGCCAGTAGCTCTTGATGTGCAAGCCGTGAGGGTTGTCGCAGCCACAGACGAAGCACACGC